>JACCDU010990123.1_pt1 | contig 115762 bp, 102 predicted proteins | sample 7446081 | NCBI WGS metagenome assembly JACCDU01 (sample SAMN15323447, study PRJNA562643) | freshwater metagenome | isolation source: river surface water | place: USA:Blue River Watershed | collected 2017-08-17
AAGACTGGGCCCGCTTGGATTCGAACCAAGGACCAAGGGATTATGAGTCCCCTGCACTAACCGCTGTGCTACGGGCCCGCCGGGTGGCGTAGTTTACCAATCTCGTTGACCCTGCGAGACGTCGCGATACGATGGCTTCCTTACCCAGACATATCCGAAGGAAGTCCGATGAAACTCTATTTCTCGCCCGGTGCTTGTTCTCTGGCCTCGCACATCGCCTTACTGGAAGCCGGCATACCGTTCGAACTCATCAAGGTTGAGGGACGCGGCCAGAAGACGGCGGGCGGCGAGGATTATTCGAACATCACGGCCAAGGGATATGTACCGGCCTTGAAGCTCGATAGCGGTGAGGTCCTGACCGAGGGCACAGCGATCCTGCCCTATATCGCCGATCTGGTGCCTGAGAAGCATTTGGCGCCTGCCGCTGCGACGCTCGATCGATATCGTCTGCACGAGTGGCTGGGGTATATCAACTCGGAGGTGCACAAAAGCTTCAGCCCGTTTTTTACGCCGGGCGCCACCGATGAACAAAAAGCGGCAGCGCGAGTGCAGCTCGAGAAACGCGTGAAATTCATCGAAGCACACTTAGCCGATAAACCATTTCTTCTCGGCGAGCATCTCTCCGTTGCCGACTGTTATCTCTTCACGGTACTCAGCTGGTGCGCGTATGTGAAAATCGATTCCGCCACTGTTTGGCCGGGTTTGAAGTCGTATATCGATCGCATCGCTGCTCGACCCGCGGTCCGAGCAGCACTCAAGGCGGAGGGCCTCATTAAATGAGCAAGCCAGCTTATCTGCTCGTCCAAGGTAAAGTCACAGACATCGAAGGCTTTCGCTTGTATAACGCTGCCTTACCGCCCATCTACCAGAAATTTGGCGGGCATTATTTGACCGTGACACCTGCTGCCAAAGTTGAAGTGGCTGAGGGCGAGCCGCGTAATGAGAGCATCTTGATTGCTCAGTTCCCCTCCAAAGAAGCGGCGTGGGGATTCTGGCAATCGAACGAATACCTCGCCGCGAAAAAATTTCGCGAAGGCAAAGGGACGTTCTTCGTTACGATCCTCGACGGACTCGGCTAATTTCGAGTTCCGAGCACCGACATCCATTTGACGAATCGTCGCTGATCGAAGGCGTTGTCGTCTCGCAGATCATCAAACAAGCGGTTGATTTCAGCCTGCTTTCCCTGATCGAGCTTCAGACCCGCTAGCATCACCACCATTCCCATGGCCGCCTGTTCGGCGGCTGCCGGATCTGGAAACTCGCCGCGTCGCGATGCGTCCACCAAAGACTGCGCAACGGTATTCAACTGGCCAGAAGACCAACTGACCTCTGCCAGTTGTTTCTCGGTCGACGATAACGCCGTTCGCGTTTGCGATAACGCTGCACGTAGAGACGCCGCATCACCATGCGCCGCCTTCTGCAGGGCGATGACAGCGCGATCAAGATCCGTGCGAGCGCCCAACTGCAGGGCCGCGGTCACTCGACGCAAGACCAACAGATGCGCATCCTGCCAACGCAAATCACCTGGTTCGATACCAAGACCGCTCGAGCCTCCGAATGCGGTCAAGCGCAAGTCTCGGTGACACGAGTGACAGGCGAAAATGCCAAAGTCAGGAATCGGACCCATGCGTCCCGCACCGTGTTGCTCAATCAAATTGAGTTGACGACGTGAGGAGTCCACCAAACCTTTGACCCACATGGCCGAGTGATTGGTCGGCACTTTCTTTCGGTAGTGCTCACGACCACCGCTCGTGCGCCACAACTCAAGATAGGTATCTAGTTCGAATACGAGTCTCGGATGCCCTGCCGCCATCATGCGATGGTTGGCGTAGCGATTTTGATCGCCGACATGACAACCGAGGCAGGTTCCCGCTAAGACCTCGGGCTTCTCTAAAGCGACGAGACCGTTCGCCAAATGCTCGCTGCGCGGAATTCTTGGACTTTGATAGTGGGTTGCCAGCCACTTTTCGGAGCCGCCATGGCAGCTCTCGCAACCCACACCATCGTCAAGTTGAAACTTCACACCACGCTGCGCGGCAGGCACGGCGTCCGAGTGACAGGCGAGACACGCGGGGGCTTCATGAGCAGGACCAATGCCCATCCGGCGTGCAATCTCGTGCGATCGCTTATTCAGCAAAACCTTGTAGGCGTTGCTGTGCGGATCGAATTGCGACCACGTCGTATACTCGTTTTGCAAGGCGTTTTCATAGGCCTTTAGCGGCTGACTCGAACCATGACACAACGAGGACGCACAGGTCGCAACACCCTCATGACGAAATTTGGCATCGTCAGCGAGAGCGCCAACCGTCGCTAACGCAGCCAGACTCAGCGTCGCCCACTTCAAAAGACTGTTTTTCCAACTCATCGTGAGTTCCTCTGCGCCTGCTTGACGGCAGGATTATCCTCGACATACCAAGGCTCGCCGTCCTTATCGAGATAAAGTCGCTGCATTTCCTGCAGATTGAATGGGCGCGATCCGCGACGACCAAACACCGCCACCTGACCGCCGCTCTCGTCGACTGCTCGGTCGCGCTCGAGCGGTCGCGAGAGGCTGAGCGCCGCAGACCGAGTAGCTTTATAAGCGATCAACTCCGGACGCGGCTCTGGGCTGAAGCCATAGAAATTCGGCTGCGACGACGGGCTGGTCAATTGCACGACCTTCAAGCCGCCCTTGCCGTCCGCAACATAGGCAAAGAGAGACGCATTAGTCGAGGCAATCATGATGTCGCGCGAATCGACGAGTCCGCCATCGGCATTCCATTTCTGGAACAGCCGCGCTGCATGCGGACGCTTCACGTCAATGATGGCCATACCTTCGCGACCATTAGCGACATACGCATACGTACGCGCCACCGTGAACCGACCTGCGTTGGCAAGCGGCACGGTTGCCTCAGGCAGTTTTCGCGGACGCGACGGTTGCGTGATATCAACCACCTCAAAGCCACGCGCCGTCGTAACGAACAGATAACGGAACTGCAGTGCCACGGCTTGCGGCGAGTCGAATGGAATTTCGGCGACGATGTTCGGCACGCTTGGGGTCGACAGATCCACCACCATCACGTGGCTGCCGGTGACCACGTAGGCCAGATTGCCGGCAATCGTCAGATAACGCGCGCCGGTCAACTTTCCGTTGGGATTCCAGGTCACGAAGCGCTTCAAGAAATTATTCCTGAATTCGCCATCTGCGAGCGTGTTGATATCGACGAGAACGAGACCCTCGACCGAATCAGTAATCACCGCGAAATTGTAGATTGGCAGGAACGGCTGCTCCTGATTGGCCTTGCGCATGAGATCGCCCTCATTGCGCGGCGGATGGACCGGCTGCGTGGTCGCCAACGCGACACAGGTGGCATTCGAAGTCTTGACCTGCGTGTTGTGCCCAAGCGGCGAGAACGGCGCACTGATCAGCTTCTGGCTAATGCCCTTGTTGGCAATGCTCGCTGCATCGAGCACTCGCATGCCGCGCTTGCCCTCCGCTGAGAACACGTACTCACCCCGCATCTGCACACAGCCAGCGATATCGCCGCTCAAAGCGCTGATGCGCTGTAGTTCGCGATCTCGACCGAGGTGTTCTGAATACCACTTCGGGTAGGCATACCGATGCAGATAGCTGCCGATAACAGCCTGTGGTTCATCCCACTCGGTGACCTCGATGGCAGCGACACCCTTTTCGGTGCCCACCCAGGCATTGAGACCTGCAAAGTTGATGAACTGCGTTCCGTAACCGAGCGTCTGCGCAATAATCGCGTTGTTATCGCCCTCTTTGGCGAGATGGCAGTCACTGCAAGTTTTGGTCTCGGTCTTGCGCTCGGTGTGCGGATAGTGCGGATTCATCGCCTGCGAGCTGTAGCCCGACGCTGCGATCGGCGGCTGCTGGATGTAGATCTTCTCGCGGTTGGAGTTCGTTGATGACAGCACCAACGCTGAAGACGAGCGCACCGGCGCCATCTTGCCGCCCTCACTTGGGCCGCGCCAACCGAGCATGAAGATATCTTCACGCAGAACCTGCGGATTGTAGGTGGCAAAGTTGCGTGTTTCCCCGCCCTCGTAGCGATGGCGATCGGTCTTGGCGTTAGCCTCGATCGGCAGATGGCAACCGCCGCAACTCGTTGTCCACGGCGTATGGCAGGTGTAGCACTCCATCTTGTCGTCGTTGTGGGCCAGCATTTCCCACGGGATATCCGGTCCAAACTTTTGAGTCTTGGCATCTTTCGCCATCGTCTTGGCGCGAGCTGCCTTCTCGTTATAGTGCGCGTTTCCTGGCGTGATGGAGTCTTTGACCTGCGACACTTCCCACTCAAGTCCGGGCGTGACGGCTGATCTTTGAATCAGCGTGTCACCACGCCATTCGAAACGCAGCTTTCCATCGGGATTACGGATCAAACCAATTTTTGTGCCTGACTTCGGCGCAGCAGGGCCAGACGTGCGTAGATTGGCAACGGCCGCCGTCGTGCCGTGGCAATCCTTACAGTCGATCTCGACTGCGGCAGCAACCGACCCATGCAAATAACCGTTGCCATGTCCGTCTTGTGCGAAATGACAATCGACGCAATGCATGCCGACATCGACATGGATCGATGACATCTGCACGGTCTTCTTCCACTTCTGCGGATCATCGTTCTCGATGATGTTGCCTTCGGCATCCAGCAGATTGCCCTCGCGATCTCGCTTGTGGATCGCGCGGAAATTCCAACCGTGACCGTGATAATCCGCAAATTGCGTATCTTTCAACTTCGGGTTGAGCTCACTCACGCCTTTAAGGAACTCGAGATCGCCCCACTTGCCACGCGGTGCTGCACCTTCCGGATTGCGATCGAGCACTTGGCGAATGCGCTCTGGCGTCGGAAATTGCTGCTCCTCGGGCCACATGTGCGGCGCATCCGACTCGTAGTCCCACATGGTGTAGCCGAGGAACGAGTTGATGAACATGTTCGGCTGGTGCATGTGGCAAATCATGCACTGGCTGGTCGGGATCGATCGGGTAAACGAATGCGTCAGCGGGTGCCCACTGCGATCTTTCGGGATGGTGGGATCTACTGTCTGAGTCTTACCGTCATGACCAAATTGCGCGTAGGGACCTGAGTGACGCGGGTCGCGATCATTCGCATAGACGACGTGGCAACTCGTACAGCCCGAGGATCGAAAATCGCCGGGATTGTCGTTGGTCCCCATGAACCACATCAAAGGATCGTTCAAACGAGTCTTGTGAATGTTCAGCACCGGCACCGCAATACGACCGCCAGTGCCAGGTCCGCGGTTAGATTGTTTGAAGTCCGGTCGACCAGGCTCTTCGAGTCGCTGAATTTGCCCCAAGGAATTCGGGATGCCGGTTTCCGGAAAAAGATTGGTGATGTTACGACCACCGCGCTCGAAAGCACGGAAGATGTCGGCGGGCGGAAGATTTTCCCAACGCGGCAACGGATACACGCGCTCGACGAGCTCGTGACGATCACGCTGCTCTGCCGTGGTCTTCGCACCCTCGAGGATTGCAGCAACACCTTCTTTGGTATAGCTCTCGCCGAGGATGTAGTTTTTGAAAGGCAGCAAGCCGTTGTTATACGCAGCTCCACCCCAGAACATCGTGGCAGTTGCCATCAGGCTGCGTTTGGCGTCATGAATAGTACGTGAATGACATGCGCCACAAGCTGCATCAGCCGCTCGATAGTCGCCGGGATTCACGAAACGAATGAACTCGTTCGCTTCCTTGTTCAACAGCGCATACGTACGCTCGGGATTGGCGCTCGAAGGGTGATGCCATGCCGAGGGATACTTCGGCAGCACGTGCGCCGCATCGCGCGTCTCCGCGTACTTCAGATCATTTTTCTGTGTGTCGCGATCATTCGAGCCGATCCACCGGATGTTCGCGGAACCACCATGGCAGTCTGTGCATCCTAAGACGACGCCCGGATTGGCGTGCATCGTGGGCTGGTCGGTCTTGGTATGACAGTCGTTGCAACCGACGCTCTTTGCGGCAGCTTCCTCATGCGTTTGTTTCGCAGGCGCGGGTGGCGCAGCGACGTAGACACGCTCGACCGCTTTGAGCCCCTCGGCGGAAGTCGCAATATCGACGGAACCCGGTAACAGCATGAGACCGGATAGCGTGAAGATGGCGGCGACTAGCTTTTTCATGGGTTAGAAAATCAGTAAGTGAGTACGAGGTTGCCGAGCACGGCATACGCCATGTCGTCTTCGAATAAGTCGCGATAGCCTTCGCCGGGCACTAATGTCGCCACGGACAAACGGCCGACCACGTTTTGAATGGCCAGTGGGCGCCAGATCACGGCGATCGATGCATCGACGCCGATATCTTTATCGATATCACCCTGAGCACGCGCGACGCGCAGTGTCGCGGTGTCGACAAACTGCAACCAATTGACGTTCGTGCTCACGCGCAGTGTGGGGGTCAGATCGAAGTCCGCACCAACTCCAATCAGCTTCAGACCCGGATTTGCAAAATTCGACTGGCCGAATTCCTTTGAGGAGCGCAAAGAGTTCAGTAAACCGTTACGGCCCGACAGAGTCACACGACCGCCACCGATCAAAGGTACTGGCTCGCGTATCCAAAAACTTGTGTCCGCACCCGCAAAGAGCGGATTTTCGAAGATCGCGTCGAAACCCTCTCCACGCCCGTCAAACGGATCGGAGTCTGCCGATCCCCAGGCGAGCGAAGCTCGTGCACGAATCCAAGAGAAGTCTTTAGATAGCTCTGCAGCGAAGAAGCCCGCACGAATTTGCTGCGGGCGATCGACGAAAGTACCTCGCTCGGCATCACCGATCGCGTAATAAGCGGAGGTACTGAGGTTCAGCCCACCGATGTGCCCATCACCCGATAGGCCGAGATACGTGACGTCGTAGTCACCCGATCGCTCGACGCCGAGTGACACAGGTCGTTGGATGATTCCGTTATCGTCGTACTGAATCTGGCCACCCTCGCGATTGCGATTGTGGACGACCGTGCCTTGCGTGAAGAAACCAAGTGTCGGCCAGTCTTGGACATACAGATTTGCAGCGAAAACATCGTCGTCGCGAAACGAAGCTAAGCCCCGCGAAAACACGTCATTGAGACCGCTATTGGTGTCCTTATCGAGCCGACGGAACCACGCGAGGTTGTACTGGTAGCGATTGTTCGATCGAATACCAAACAGTCGCGCACCGAACATCGCATCGTTCAGCAGAAAGCCGCGAAAGTCCGAGGTGAAGGGTTGAATACCGATTCGAATGCTATCGAAGTCGTAGTTCGGCGAGACATTGCGTAAGTGGCGATCGACGAACGCAGCCTGCAAACCCACCGCGGAGTCGTAGCGAACTTTCGATGCATCCGCGGGCGCACGCAGCAAGCCACGCTCATCCGCCGAAACCCGAGTGACGTTGAATGCCGGTGTGAAGCGAAACTCCCAATCGGGCGGCTTGAAGGTCGTGTTGCCCTTGTAGAGCACGGTTTCAAGCGCAAATGTCTGAGCCCAAATTTCCGTCTTCGGACTTCCGAAGGTGTTGAGAGACTCAGGTCTCGCGGTGACCGGACCGCCGACAGGCAGCGGGAACGAGCGCGGCTCGAAAACCGTATCGGAGATCCCGATGAAGGCGAGATACCAATCCTCACCAAACATCGGTCGATCACCCTTCAACCGATTATGGCCGTGATAGGGATCGAGAAGATTTTCTTTGATGCCAATGGCTTCGACGATACGCCACCGATCTGGGAATCCCTGTAGGGACCCCATCTCTTCCATTGGCGCAGGCGAGATTCGTTTCGGATCGCAAGGTTCCGGCTCATATGGAATCACCGGAATGGTCGAACTACGCCGGCCCGACTCAGCGGGTTGCGATGGCGGACAAGGCTCATCCGCCAACGCGGACCCCATGAGCACACAGCCCAAAAACACCGGCAGCCACTGGCGATCAAAGACCACTGCAAGGCTCCTGTTCGTTCGAATCCAAAAATGGGGCTTGCGGACAACTGACATAACGCAAACGCGCGCCACTCGGAACTAACTGATCCGAGCGACGATTAACAGGGGCGTTCTGAGGCGCCGATCCAGTCAGGCCCGAGCGTGCCACACCGAGAAACGCCACCATGTCGTCTTGATCAACGCCATCACCGGAAACACCGATCGCACCGATCAGTTGATCACCGCGATAAATCGGCACAGCGCCCGGGAAAATCTGAATGCCATTGGCCAAGCCGCGTACCGCTCCATTCACGGTGAAGCCACGATCAAAGCCGCTCACGCCGCTACAATTCCGTGGCGTATCAGGCGTCAGCCCACGGACGAAGGCGACGTGCTGAATGACGGCGTTGTGTACGAGATCCATCTGTAAGCCCGTATTGAGAGGGCTCCACTGACCCGGGGCGCGTGACAGCGGGCCAAACGGGTTACCGTCGACACCGTCGGGATAATTTGGGCGAGCGAGGTTCCCGATCGCGCGAGCCGAGAAAGCGGTCGCTCCATCTGCCAAAGCGTTCGGTAACCCGAGAAACACGCGCATGGTGGATACGTACTGTGCCGGCGACTCTTCGCGCAAACGAACCAAAACTCGATCGAGATAGACCGCGGGTGGCAAGGCTGCCAATTTCTCTGCTGCCGTGCGTGACGACAAGAATGCGGCACCACGCGCCTTTTGAACGGAGACATCAATACCGAAAATCGGCGCATCGCGGGTGCGAACCAATCCCAAAATTTCGCCTTGCGAGTCGACCACCGTGATCGAAACGCGAGCCGGTGTATCGAGCGGACGACGTATCTGCGCACGAGCTTTGTTGGCCACGCGTAAAGCGCTCGACAGAATCGCTCGAACTTCGGTGGCTGTCAGTGCTGCCGTACTATCGGTACCCGAGCGGGGACGATAACGCTCATTACCGCTGGCATCGACCAAGACGAAGGCATCGAGACCGGCGTAGTCCTGACTGTCCGCACGAATACCCGATCGCGCTTGTCCAAACGCAGTTCCTGCACGAACCGGCGCATCGTTATAACCAGGCACTGCAACGAGTTGCCCCGCGCTACCGATCAAGGAGGCGAACGCTGGCGGTGAATCGATTCGAGATCGAAGATCCTCGGAGCGGATATCACTGAATCGCAGAGTTTTACCATCGGCGGTGATGCGGTCTGCACGACGATCTTCGGGCGCTCCCAAAGATCCGGCAGCCGCAAGTGCAACAGCCTCGTCCGCGTCGTTGTCGATATCGAGCACATTGCGATCGATGCCATAAACGGAATCAACCACCACACCAACGCCACCGACAGGCGTGCCCGACCGATACAACGGGAAGCCGCCAGGATCACCCGCGAGCCCGAGGGGCGAGCGCTTCGGACCAATATCAGCCTCAGCCGGCGAAAAACGCGCCGAAACATCAGAGCAAGGTAATTGGCTGAACTGCACACCGAATAGCGGTCCACCCGGTGTGAGCAATTCGCCAGGGTTGAAATGCGATTGAATGATCTGGCTCGCTGTTCGCGTGCTAAACGCATTTCCCTCGCTAGAGAGATAAGCGCCAGTCACGGCCTTGGCGATCGCGGCCATCGTCGCCGGAATCACTTCGACGTTCTCAAGTCCACCGCTAAGCGCCGAAGCCGATACATCATTGGTTCGCATCGTCACGTCTTGGAGGGCGCCTGACATGCGAAACACGGCTAGAACATTGCCGACTCGATCAACAACCGCGATCGTTGCTTTGACGCCTCGCGCCTGCGCCTCGGCAACGCCACGCGCGATCACGGCTTCTACGTCATTCGTCGATAGAAACGTGCTGGCGCTGGCGCAACTACCATCACAAGCGGGGGCGCCAGCCGATGACGCTGAACTACCATTGACGTTGGAGCTCGACGATCCCGATCCGCCACCGCCGCAAGAGGTCACCAAGGTGGCGCATAGCACCGTCAACCACAGCCGTCTCATTCGCGTACCGCCGCCTGCTGAATCACTTTCTTCATCACAGGAACCCACTTCGGCTCTTGCTCATCGTGATAAACGTGGCACGACGCGCATGGGCTCGCGATGCGCACCTGACCGCCCTCAGTCCCGGTCTCTCCACCATGGCAGTCACGACAAACCTTGATCTGCGGCATCAACACGTCGCTTGCCACTTTGGAGTCGGTCGCGGCATGACAGGTCTCACAGGTAGCATCGCCGGTGGCGTGTGCCGCGTGATCGAAATGGGCTTTCGGCATGAACGTCTGCGTCAACTTCACCGGCGCCACGTTCCAGATCGGTTCGGCGCTCGTGCCTTCTCGAGTGACGGTGTGACAGTCAGCGCAGACACGTCGCTCAAAAATATCAGCGGCCACCTGATTAGCGCGCTGCTGTGCGTTTCCGAGAACGCGCGCGCGTGCGGCCGCGCTCAAGGAAGCGCCAGGCGGCGTCACACCGTTAGCAGGCGCGAGCGAATCGCTGTATCCGCTCAAGAATCGGCGGCTGTAGTGATCGACCAACGTCTGCATGACGAGCTTCGGCTCACCATGCGGCACCTTCCGCTGCGGCTCTGCGGGATCGAAGCCGAGCGTATGACAGGAACCACAGTGCTGCTCCATGTTGATGGGCTTGAAGCTGGTGCCACTCTCGCTCGGCGTGTGACAGTCCGCACACTGCATCACGACCTCGCCTTGCGGTGCCTTGATGCCCTTGGGATCAAGATGCGCCGCGTGAGTGAATTCAAGATTCGACTTCTCGACCAAAGTCGTTTCACCCAATCTAGCGCGCGTGACTTTCCAGTCCGGCGCAGTCAACAAGCTGACCTGAAAATCGGGATGTTGCGCAATGAAATCGGTCACCGGCAGGGCCTTCTCCCCCGCTCCATGATTCTGCGGCTCTGTGTGACAGTCGGTGCAGATACGCGTGTCGAGCTGCACCAGATTTGATGGTTCATCGTGCTCGACGTGACAGCTCGTACAACGATCCGCGGTCATATCTGCTGCAGCAGGATGATCTGCCGGAACGTGCTGATGCAGCGTACTGGCGTGACAATCAAGACACTGTTCATTTCGGACGCGCCTAAACGGTTGAGCGTGACAGGCTTCGCACTCGACTTCGAGATTGCCGTGGGCACTGTGCAACGCACCCGACGTCCACTGCATATCGCTTGGAAGTACGCTCGCGCGTAGCCAAGCAGCCGATGCATCGCCCCGACCGACGAAGAACCACGGCAAAATCAAACCCAACAATAAGGTGATGGTGATACCGGCCCACGCCCACGGACGCTTGCGCCAGCCCACTTGCTCAAGCGATGTTGCAAAAGCGGGCAGCGGCGCATCGTCAGCAGCCTTTGACTCTCGCGCATCGTGTTCAACCGAGATTGCTGCATCAAAATCTACAGGTGCCTCTAACACCTTGATCAGCATCGGCCCGAGACTGACCTCGTCGCCCACTCGCAAACTAGCATCGCGACAGAGTCGACCGTTGACCTCGGCTTGAGCCGGCGGGATGCACGACAACAGCAGCCCGGAGTCCGAGCGCGTGAACTTGGCGTGCTGCAGGCCGATCCGTTGATCGTTGCAATGAATTTGATGATCGGTTGCGCGCCCAAAGCCGATCACATCGGCCTCGACAACTCGATCACGGGCGACTGCAACGCCCGTCGTGCCGGTCTCGAGTGTACGAATCAGGATACGCATCGCTTCACCAATAGAGGAAAACGCTAACGACGTGCGCAATCAGCGTGCCAATCAAAGCCAATGTCACAGGCACGTGCACATACAGCCATATCTCGAGCCAGCCCCGAATCTGCGCATCACGCCGCAGTCGACGTAGCTGATTACGGCGCGTGGCAATCACGCTGAGAAGGTCGCCGATTCTCTTCGTGAGCTCGCCATCGGTGCTCCGCGCCAGTTCATCGGCCAGCCAGTCGAGTAAGGCCGCTTGCTCAGGGTTCGCGACCTGTTGAGAACTGCCACCGGCGCTTGGCAAGTTGATCGTCGAAAGATCGAGACCACCCAAAATCGCTCTCGTGCTCCCGCCGATTCGAGTGCCCTCTCGATTCGATCGCAGCACATCACCAAAACGACGGGGCATTTCGTTGGCCACCCGTAGCGAGCGCTGGTCGAGATCGTTGATTTCTTCGAGCAGCACGTCCGGCTTGGCGCCGGCGCGGTTGGACGACATCAACTGCGGATAACGCAGATAGACGACCATGCCGAAGATACCGCTGCCGATGACGATCATCATCAACACGTAGCAAAGCGTGTGCAGATTCCAACCGAACTGGAAGCCGGTATGCAGCGTAGCCACCACGATGAGAGCAAGCCCAAGATAAATATGGGCGCTCGTCCAACCTCGCAACGTGCCAAGAGAAGACGAATAGCTGCGCTTTCGAACTCCAAGGGCCGTCAACCAAAGAATCAGTGCTGCCCCGATTCCGCCTAAGGTGTAGCCGAGCCAAGTGCCACCATTCGGGGGCGAGAGCGGATCGTGCCAGACGTAAGCGACGATCGACAGAGCACACAGTCCGATGGCGACTTTCAGATAACGACGTTGCGCGTAACTCAGCATCGACTCGTGCATGGTCAGAACCTCGATGCTTCTTGCTGCACGAACGCCACAAATTCTTCAGGGCTGACGCGCAGCGCTGCCCCAGTCGGACAAGCACGCACACAGGCGGGACCGCCATCCTGCCCCTTGCACATATCGCACTTGACCGCTTTCTTAACGGCCTTGGGTGCGCCGTGACCATCATCATGATGATGGTGATGATGCTTGCGGCCGAGGCCCTGTACCTCGCCGAACACGTTCTCTTTTTTACTGCCGAACATGAGCCACGACGCCAATGACGGCTGCTCAGGCGGCGGGCCGGCCAACTGGATCACGCCATATGGGCAATTTCGCTCGCAATTGCCGCAGCCGATGCAATTGTCACCGACGAAGACTTCACCGTTCGGAGAACGGCGAATCGCATCAGGCGGGCAGTCCTTCATGCAATGCGGGTCTTCGCAGTGACGACACGATGTCGGGACGTGCACGTTCGCGAAGGTCGGGCCTGCGGCACGATCAAGACGCGAGGTGCCACCGTGCGTAGCGGCACAGGCACGTTCGCAGTTGTCGCAGCCGACGCAAAGCGTTTCGTCGATCAATAGAACGTCCGTCGCCTCGCCGAGGCCTTGCTTGAGCAAGAATGAAATCAGTGCCCCCGCGTTATCCTGACCCTGTAAGCGGGTATTGCTTGCGATGCGTTGTCGCACCGTCTCTTCGAGCTCTGAGCGCAGCGCCGGATTTTTTTGTAGAAGCTCTGCAAAAGTGTCGGCATCAAGACTGATGGTTTCGGTCGCCACTGTCGCACGCACCGTCGCACTACGACGGGTATTGCCCATCAAACCCATCTCACCGACATAGTTGCCGGCAGCCACATAAGACGTGACGATCTCGCGGCCACCGATTGATCGCAACACGGCGAGTGAACCGCTACGAACAAGGTGTAGCGCGTCAGCTTCATCACCCTCACTAAACAAAACCTGCCCAGCTTTGTAGCGATTTAATTTCGATTTCGCCGCGATGGGCAACAAATCTGCGGTCTTGGCTTGAGGCGCAAATCCACTCTGAATGGCGCGCACGATGAACGTTTGATCGATAACCGCGCGCGCAGCATCGACCGAGCTCAATAACTTCAAGACATCGCGTCTTGGGGTCTCGATTAGAACGCAGTCTTTGCCGGCCAGCACCGTGGCCGTTCGGCGACGTCCGGATAGCAAACCCATTTCGCCGAAGAACTGACCAGGCATCAACGGGATCCGCTTAGCCGGATTGTTGTCGTCGATCTGAATCTCTACACCACCATTGAAGATGGTGTAGAAAGAATTGGTGTAGTCGTTACGCTTGAAGACCACTTCGCCGGGATTGAGCACATGTATCGTGCTACCGAGAAGCAGCTCGCGGAACATCAGCGGGTTCACCTCGGTAAACAAGGGGATCCGCTGTTGCATCGCCTGCAACGTTTCCGACACTGAGCGGTGCCCTGGAATTCCCGCAAACTTGGCAGCGAGTAACGGTTCGTCCGCAGGCGCGACCGGATTGCCGCGGATGAACTCCACGACCTCATAGCCCTGATTCATCGCCTGCTTGATGAGGGGATAACCACCCAAGGCGCCGATGACATATAACCCTGGTACGTTCGACTCATAAGACGTCGACAACACCGGCAGTGACGTCGGGTCGCTGGATGGAAATTTGATTCCACAAGACTCAACAAATTTTCGCGGTGGTGTTGCGCCAAGGCGCGCGATGATGCGATCACAAGGAAGCTGCAGATCGCCCGTGGAGGTATTGAGTGCCAACAAATAGGGCTTCTCACCACCCGGCGTCTCGGTCAAAGAGGCGCACTGCGTCGAGTAAAGGCAGATGACTTTGCCCGCTTCGATCGTCTTGAGGATCAGCGCGAGATTGCCGTCTTTACATCGGGAGAACTCGCCCGATCGATTGACGAGATAAACCGTGTTTTGCTTAGAGAGCGCCACGGCGTTTTCGATCGCAGCATCGCCCGCGCCGACAACCACGATCGTCTCACCCTTGTACTCGTCAGGATCATCGAGCGTGTACTGCACGCAAGGTAATCCATCGCCCGGCACGCCGAGACGACGTGGGTTACCCTGCAAGCCAATACCGAGAATGACATTCTCGGCAAGCACTTCACTGCCATCCTGCAACTTGAGGTGGAAATCGCCCTTGGCGCCACTGATGCCAACGACTTCGGATCCGTAGCGAATGTTGACCTTGTGCTCATCGAGGCCAACGGACCACTCACCGAGAATTTTCTCGCGCGTACCCGCCTCGAATCGCATCGGACTGCGTAGAGGAAGAATATTGGGCTCAGCCATAACGTGCTTGCCCTTCTGGTATTTCTGAATCGTGTTCGCATGTGCTGCCGTTTGCTCGAGCAGCACATGCGACACACCGACCTCAGCCGCACGGGCGGCTGCGCTCAGCCCGCCCGGTCCAGATCCTACTACCGCAATCGCGACCTTCGTCGTCATCTCAACCGCCGTCTGCAAACTCCGGATAGAGCGTCATGCCACCGCAGACGAAAATCGTCTGACCGTTGACGTAATCGGAATCATCCGAAGCCAACCACACAGCAGCCTTACCAATGTCAGCCGGCTGACCGACGCGACCGTAGGGAATCAGCTCAAGCAATTTCTCGAGCGCCTCGGGCGTCTCCCAAGCGGGACGATTGATCGGCGTTGCGATCGCACCCGGACCAATCGAGTTGACGCGAATCTTCAGAGGCGCCACTTCCTGCGAAAGGCTTTGCATGAACAGTTTCACGCCACCCTTCGAAGCGGCGTAGTTCACGTGACCCGCCCAAGGAATAACCTCGTGCACCGACGACATACAGATGATCTTGCCGGCCGCGGGCGAGCTACCGTGCACGCCGCGCTTCATCATTTCTCGCACAGCACGACGGCTGCAGAGAAACATACCGGTCAGATTGACGTTCATGACCTTGTTCCATTGAGCCAAAGTCATCTCGTGGAACGCGGCGTCCTGCTGAAGACCGGCGTTGTTCACGAGAATATCGACACCGCCGAACTCCGCCATCATCTTGTCGAACATCGCTTCGACTTGAGCCTCATCCGAGACGTCAGCCTGCACTGCGATAGCGCGGCCGCCCGCCGCCTCGATCGCTGCGATGACCGGCACGGTACCCGCAGCGTTACCGGCATAGTTCACGACCACATCGGCGCCCGCTTGACCGAGCGCGATGGCGACACCGGCACCGATACCGGAACTTGCGCCCGTTACGAGCGCTTTCTGACCTTTCAAAGGTTGGTAAGACATGAAGTAACTCCTGCTGCCTAAACGGCTAAATCAGTGGGAACGCCATTCGTCGATCAACGAAGCGACGAGGCCGGTCCAACCCGTTTGGTGGGATGCACCGAGACCCACGCCCGTGTCGCCGTGGAAGTACTCGTGGAAAGTGAGGTAGTCGCGCCAGTGCGGATCCGACTGGAACTTCTCGATGTTGCCGTACTCGGGCCTGCGACCGTTCGCGTCGCGCGCAAACACGGCGATCAATCGATTGGCATGCGTACGAGCGATGTCGTCAATCGTCCACGTCTTGCCATAACGATCCGTGATCGTCAGATCATTACCGTGTGCTTTCGCGAGCTTGCGTAACGACTCGATCATGAGGAACGCCGTCGGGAACCAAATCGGTCCGCGCCAGTTCGAGTTGCCGCCCTTGATCTTGCAATCCGCCTCACCCGGCTCGTAACCCACCTCATTTCCGCCCAAGCGGAACGGATGCGCCAAGTGCGCGCGCGAGAGACTGCGCAAACCGTAATCCGACATGAACTCTTCAGGATCGCAAAGCCATTGAAGCATTCGCTCAAGCTGCTGCCGATCGACGATCGTCATCGCCAGCGTCTCACCCTCAGGATTGGCGATACGCGAGATACAACGTCCGACGATCTCGGAACGGTTATTCATGAACCAATTGAGATTCGAGCTGAACTCAGGGAACTGCTTCAACCAATCGGTCTCGAGCCGTTCGACCGCATACATCGGAATTAATCCAACCATCGAACGAACGCGGATCTTCTCGTAATGACCGTCGGGATAACGCAGAACGTCATAGAAGAATCCGTCGGTGTCATCCCACAGATCGTGATCACGACCCCCTTGCCGCTTCATCGCAGCACCGATGTAAACGTAGTGCTGGAAGAACTTGGTCGCGAGGCTCTCGTAGGTTTTGTTTTCTTTGGCGAGCTCGAGGGCAATACGCATCATGTTGAGACAGAACAAGCCCATCCAACCGGTGGCGTCCGACTGCTCTAGTACAGCCCCACCCGGTAGCTTCTCCGAGCGATCGAACAACGTGATGTTGTCGAGACCCAAGAATCCGCCTTCGAACACGTTATTGCCGCGGCTGTCGACTTTGTTGATCCACCAAGCAAAGTTGATCAGCAGCTTGTGGAAGCAACGCTCGAGGAAGGCTCGATCTGCCGTGCCCGAGCGAATGCGATCCATGTTGTAGACGCGCCAGACCGCCCACGGGTGTACCGGTGGGTTCAGGTCAGAGAACTCCCACTCGTAGGCTGGAATTTGCCCGTTTGGATGCTGGAATTGCTCGAACAACATCAACCAAAGTTGTTGCTTGGCAAAGTCGGGATCGATGATCGCAATCGCCACGGTATGGAACGCAAGGTCCCACGCCGCAAACCACGGGTATTCCCATTTATCGGGCATCGACAGCACACGCATCGAGTTCAGATGGCGCCAGTGCTGATTACGAATGTGATTGCGCGAATCCGGTGGCGGCAGATTAGGGTTGTCACCCTTCAGCCATTGATCAACGTCGAAGATGTAGTTCTGCTTCGACCACATCATGCCGGCGAACGCTTGACGCTGAATACGGCACTCGTCCTCCGTCGCGCCCTTAGGATGAATGGTCTGATAGAACTCGTCGGCTTCGCGACGGGCACGGGTCATCACCGAATCGACGTCGCTCAGGGACGCGTTACCATCATCCGACAGACGGAAGTGGAACACGACCGAGCCGCGCGCGGGAACGACACGGCGGTAGTGAATGCCCGCCTTCGTGCCTTCTTGATCTTGATTGGTCGCCGACGTTTCGCCGTGAATGATGTGGCGGTGGAAGGCGTCTTTGTAGAAGCGGCGACCGTTCTCGGGCATTACGCCGTACAAACGCTCCGTGTTCGATTCGTTATCCGTGAACAGTGCTTCGCCATCAGCTTCAGCCGATAAATAACGTTTGCCGAGTTGATACTTGAACGGCAAGTTGGTGAGTCCGTCGGCTTCGCTGTCGTCTGCAACGAGACGAACCTGCTTGCCGCGCTTCGCACCGAGCTTGATGTTGGGCGGACGTTTTTTATTCGCGCCCCATCCCCAAATATTGCGGAACCACAGCTGCGGAATCAGGTGGATTTCCGAGTCATCCGGTCCGCGATTGCAAACCTCGACGCGAACGCAAAGATCTTCTGGACCTTCTTTCGCATACTCCACGAAAACATCGAAATAGCGGTCTTCGTCAAAAGTTCCGGTGTCAAGTAACTCGAACTCCGGTCCACGGCCATGACGATTCGCGTTTTCTCGCACTAGCCACTCGTACGGGTATTCCGCTTGCGGATACTTGTACAAGTACTTCATGTAGCTGTGAGTCGGAGTACTGTCGATGTAGAAGTAGTACTCCTTCAAATCCTCGCCGTGATTGCCTTCGGCAGGAATCAAGCCAAATGCGCGCTCCTTCAAAATCGGATCGCGGCCGTTCCACAGCGCCAAAGAAAAGCACAGCAACTGGTATTGATCGGATACGCCGGCAAGACCATCTTCGCCCCATCGATAGGCCTTGCTTCGGGCCATGTCGTGGGTCAAATGATTCCAGGCCGCGCCATTGGCGCTGTAGTCCTCGCGTACCGTTCCCCAGGAACGCTCGCTCAGATAAGGCCCCCATCGGTACCACGGCGAACCACCACGGGCTTGTGACAGCCGCTCATGCTCGGCCGTCTGCTTGGCTTTACCCATTTCACCCCCCACTCAGAACGTCGCGCCAGCTCTTATCGGCCGGTCATTCGTCGTTGTTGTTGTTTCGCGGAGCCGGCTAGACCCCGCGTCTATCAGTCCAGAATGGATCTTTCCCGGAATGAAAACAAGCAGCGGCGAATGAATTTCTGATGACGGAGTGAGGAACGACCGCTCTTTAGACTCGGTCTTGCAATCAAATCGTCTGCCGTTGGTCCGCTTGATGCAACCGACTTGCTAACTGCCGCATCAGCTTCATCGCTTCGTCGGGATGTGCACCAATGAGGTGCTCAAAGTTTTCGCGCGTCATCGGGTCAACTTCGAGGTCTGTGATCGCAACGACCGAGGCTGAGCGCGGCAAATCCAGCAGTAGACCCATTTCGCCCACCCAATCACCCGGCCCAAGTCGCGCGATCACCACATGATTGCCGTTGTTTTGTGCTTTTCGAACTTCAACCTCGCCGCGGCGAATCACGTAGGCCCGATCGGATTGGCCGCCCTCCTGCACCAATACGGTGCCAGCGGCCACTCGTCGGTAGCCGCAGCCTTCAAAGAGGCAAGGATATTGATCGTTATGCTGCAGCTTGGCGCAACCCGTCGCCGTTTTCTCACCCCCGACGCCGCGATACACGGCGACCGCGAGAACGGCACCAGCCATCGGGCCAACGAAGTAGAGCCACAAGTGATCAAAGACCCCCATGAGTGCCGCAGGTGCGAGGCTGCGTGCCGGGTTCAAACTCGTGCCAGAGATGGGGGCCTCGATCATGACCAGCAACGCGATCAGCACCCCAGCTAGATAGGGCGTATAGCGCGCGATCGAACGCCGATCGACAGCCCAAAACACCAGAAAAATCAATGAGAAGGTGATGATCAGCTCCGCCGCCAAGGCGACGGTGGCCGAGTAGCCGACGCCGGGCGTCGTCATACCGAGATTGACCGTCGCGGCGGCTTCGCTGGCAACGGCGCCGACAACCAAAACGCCAAGCACCGCACCCAAAATCTGGGCAAGCGCATACATGACAGCATCGGTATGACTGATCTTGCCGCGCAACCAAAATGCAAAAGTCATCGCGGGGTTGAGATGTCCGCCGCTGCGCTGACCCAAAGGTGACAACACCACCGCAGTGCCACCTCCCGCGAACAAAATGCCGGTTGCCAACCGGCGCCACGGCTCCGACGGGATGAGCTCGCTCATCACGCTACCCGAAGACCACATGAAGACGACGGCACCAATACCGATCGCCATCATGATCGCGGTTCCGAAAAACTCACTCAGATACTCGGACCAATTCAGTTTCATCGCATTGTCATCCTTAGAGGCGATCGTGACCCGTTGAAGAATCCGCTGGGTTATGGCCTCCTAGCATCGCTCCAAAATGGATTAATTCAACTAGAAAGATGGAGCGGAGGGTTTTTCAGTGATTCGCAACGATGTCGTGGCCAGCCTCGATCTGCCGCGCCGCGCCGCCGCGATCGTGCTCGCTGGAGGCCGAGGCAGCCGCCTGCTCGATCTCACTGCCAAACGCTCCAAGCCGGCCGTGCACTTCGGCGGTAAATTTCGAATCATCGATTTTGCGCTCTCTAACGCCGTGAACTCAGGCGTTCGGCGAATCGCAGTACTGACTCAATATACGAGTCACAGCCTCATCCGGCACATTCAAATGGCTTGGGGCTTTCTGCGTGGAGAGCTCAATGAATTCGTGCAGGTGCTGCCTGCCAACCAAAGAATGGGTAGCGACGTTTGGTATCAAGGCACTGCCGACGCAGTTCATCAAAATCAGGAAGTTATCAAAAGTTTTAATTGTGACTACATCATCATTTTGGCTGGCGATCACATCTACAAGATGAACTATGCGATTGCGCTAGCCCATCATGTCGAGCATGGTCGCGGATGCACGGTTGCCTGCGTCGAGGTTCCCAAAGAGCAGGCGTCTGGATTTGGAATCATGCACGCAAGCGAAGATGACGTCGTCACGGATTTTGTCGAAAAGCCTCGCGATCCACCCACATTGCCACATGCTCCAGATCGCTCATTAGCCTCGATGGGCATTTATATCTTTGATACTGCTTTTTTATTGAGAGAGCTTGAGCGCGACTCCGCCGATCCGATCTCTACCCACGATTTTGGGCGGGACTTGATCCCTAGACTTGTTCGCGAGGGACGGGTGGTTGCCCATCGCTTCGACAGTAGCGCGGTCAATCGCAGCGCAGATACCGAACCATACTGGCGCGATGTCGGCACGCTCGACTCTTATTGGGACGCGAATATCGATCTCACGGCGACTGTGCCACTTTTGAACTTATATGATGATCGGTGGCCGATTTGGACTTATCAGCCGCAATTGCCGCCTGCCAAGTTCGTTCACAACTCCGATGAGCGTCGCGGCATCGCGATTGAATCGCTGGTCTCGGGTGGGTGCATCGTGTCAGGCGCCGTCGAACGCTCGTTGTTGTTCTCGGGTGTTCGTGTGCACTCCAATGCGGTGGTTGAGCTCAGCGTCGTGCTCCCGGGCGCGCAAATCGGTCGTGGCGCTCGACTGCATCGAGTCGTCGTCGACCGAGACTGCCACGTACCGCCCGAGCTCGTGGTCGGCGAAGACCCAGAGCACGATGCGAGACGTTTCGTGCGTAGTGAAAGCGGCATCACGCTAATCACTCAATCGATGATCGATCGTCTCGATCTATGACCCGCGTACTTCATGCGACGACCGAACTTTTCCCGTGGGTGAAGACCGGCGGACTGGCGGATGTCGCAGCGGCCTTGCCAGAAGCGCTGGCTGATATCGGCGTTGATGCACGCACTATCGTTCCGGGCTTCCCTGCCATCATGGCCGCGCTCGCTACGCCGGTTTGCGTGTATGAGGCGAACGGGCTTTTCGGCACCGCTACCATGCGCGTGCTCTACGGCTTTCTGCCCGGTCGTAAGACCGCGGTCTATGTCATCGATGCTCCCGCGCTATTTCAGCGACCTGGAAATCCCTACTCGCATCCGCACGGCGGCGACTGGAATGACAATCTCGTACGCTTCGCGATGCTCGGCTGGGCCGCTGCAAAACTCGCCGGCGGTGAACTCGATAGGCAATGGCGTCCTGATGTATTGCATGTCCATGACTGGCACCCGGCACTCGCACACGCCTACCTCACCGAGACGTGGCCACCGGTTAAAACCGTATTCACCATTCACAACATCGACTACCCCGGCCGCTTTCCTCCGCATGACTACGGGCGACTGGGTCTTGCGCATTGGCTCGCGGCTCCGTATGGACCCCTAGAATTCTTCGGTGACCTCTGCTTTTTGAAAGCGGGCATGCTGCTCGCGCACAAGGTCACGACCGTCAGTCCGACGTATGCCGAAGAAATCACGCTGGGAAGGCACGGTGGCGGTCTCGATGCCGTCGTGCGATCTCGCGGTGATCGCTTACAAGGCATACTCAACGGGGTCGATTACGGCACGTGGGATCCGCGACACGACACCCACCTCCCCTACTCGTATGACCCGCAAAGTCTGGCGGGTAAAGCGCTGTGCAAAGCGGCTCTCCGCCAACATTTTTCTTTGGCAGACAATCAAGCGGGACCCATCTTCATCGTCGTCAGCCGTTTGAATTGGCAAAAAGGACTCGACCTGGTGATTGATGCAGCAGAAGCGATCGTCACCCAGGGCGCGCAGCTTGTCGTCATCGGCAGTGGCGATGGACATCTAGAGTGGGAATTTCGACAACTCCACCAGCGTCACCCGACACAAATCGGCGTCCATATCGGCTATTCGGAATCACTTGCCCACCTATCGATGGCTGGAGGTGACGCTCTATTGATGCCGTCGCGCCATGAACCTTGCGGATTGACACAGTTGTACGCCAAACGCTACGGCACGCTGCCTATCGTTCAATCCGTCGGCGGTCTTGCTGATACCGTCGATCACCACACAGGCTTCACCTTCGATGAGCGTTTCACCGGACTGTCGGATGTCGTCCAACACGTTGCCCATGTGTTCGGCGACAGAGCGCGGTGGAATCACATGATGATGGCGGCGATGAATCAAGATTTCGGCTGGGATCGTTCAGCCCATGAATACCTACGTCTTTATCGAGACCTACAGGCCTAAATAGGCCGAGATGGAACCCATGTCGACAACGCCCGCCGAACAAATCAACGCCGAACTCTCATCGCTCCGTGCCATCAACCTGCAATTACAGGACACGGTCGCCAGTCTGCGTGTCGAACTCGAAAACGCCGCCGTCGTTGGCCGCGCCAACGTCCAGGCAACCGAAACGCACTTCGCCAATCAAATCGCTGAGCTTAGAAAGACCATTGACAGTCTTCGGCGCAATCTTGAGGACACCGCCGCACAGGGTCGCGCTGAAACTCAAGCAGAGAAGGCACGTGGAACGGCAGAAGCGAAACAACTGCGCGAAACCATAGACTCGATGCGCATCGAGATGGACGGACTTCGAGTCGCGCACCAAGCAGCAATGACGCGACAGGAGTCCGCCTTTGCTCTCGACCGAAATCACCTTGTGGAGCAAATCAAATTGCTCCGACTCGAACTGGAAAAACGAAAGTGAATACCGAAACCAAGAAACGAAAACCCGCCAGCAAGAAGAAGCTATCTAAGTCGGTTGCTCTTAGACGTGCGGAAACGCTGCTCGAAGTGTCGGCACGTTGCGCCGCTGCGAATGATCTCGTGAGCGTATTGCGCACGTTAGTCGACATCACGGCGCGAGCACTCGATTGCGATCGCGGCACGCTGTTCTTGAACGATGCAGAGACTGGCGAACTCTACTCACGCGTCGCTCAAGGCGACTTGGTTCGAGAAATTCGCATTTTGAACACCTCGGGTTTCGCCGGGTATGTTTTTCAAACAGGGGAGTCAGTGATCACACATGATCCCTACTCCGACTCTCGATTCAATCGACAAGTCGATGATTGGACGGGCTACAAGACTCGAAACATTATTTGCGTACCCATTCGGCTTGCTTCCGGTGAAATCATTGGGGCCATGCAATGTTTGAACAAAAACACGGACTCCTTCACCGAAGACGATCTCGAGCTTCTTCAAGACATGACCTCGCAGGCGGCGATCGCGCTGAGCAGTCTTCATTTCATCGAACGAACCGAAAAACTTCGCCAGAAGGAGCTAAAGTTCATCGGCTTGGTCTCGGAAATCAATCAAGAGTTTGATCTTTCGCGACTCTTACATCGAGTTGTGGCCGAGACAACCAAGATGTTGCGTGCCGAGCGTGCAACGATCTTCATGCATGACGCCACAACGAAAACACTCTTTTCCCGCGTCTCGGCGGGCGGTGAGATTGCAGAGATCCGCTTCCCATCCCACCTCGGGATCGCGGGCGAAGTTTTTACGAGCGGTCAATCACTCAATATTCCGCACGCGTATGCCGACCTGCGATTCAATCCGTCGTTTGATCGTCAAACCGGTTTTTTTACCCGATCTATCTTGTGCGCTCCGATTCTGAACAAGCACGGCGTCATCATCGGTGTGACACAGGTTTTAAACAAGGAAACGGGCGTCTTCACTCAAGAAGACGAGCAACGCCTGAAGGCGTTCACGGCGCAGGTCGCCATCGCGCTAGAGAACTCGAAGCTATTCGATGACGTACAGCGCGTCAAAAGTTACAACGACAGTATCTTGCAGAGCATGTCGAACGGCGTCATCACGCTGGATGCTGCTGGCAAGGTCGTCACCTGCAATTCAGCGGGCCTAAAGATTTGGGATGCCAAGCCCATCGCAATCGTCGGCAAACCGCTACCGGAGCTGCTCGGCGAGAGCAGTTCTTGGCTCAACGAGAGCATCGCCTCTGCCAAGGAAACCGGCGAGAGCGGCTACTTTCCGGATGCGCAATTAACGCTCGGAGGCACCGAGAGATCGGTCAATGTGAGCGTGATGCCCCTGCGCGCCGCCGATAACGATAAAGAACTCGGTGCCATGCTGATGTTTGAAGATATCAGCTCCGAGAAGCGCATGAAGTCGACGATGTCCCGTTACATGGATCCGGCTATCGCGGCTCAGATGCTCGAGGGCGGCGGCTCTGACCTCCTTGGCGGAGCCAACAAGGAAGCGACCATCATGTTCACGGATGTTCGTGGCTTCACCACGATCACGGAGGAATATGGTGCGCAGGGCACGGTCTCCTTCCTGAATGAATACTTCACCCTGATGGTCGAGTGCATTAACCGACAAGGCGGCATGCTCGATAAGTTCATCGGCGATGCCATCATGGCTTGCTTTGGCTTGCCAGCTGCACACGAGGACGATCCGGATCGTGCCGTCAAAGCGGCCATTTCCATGATCAAAGAGATGTGGGACTGGAACGCAGTCCGTCGTGAGAAAGGCCTTAAAACCGTCGATATGGGCATCGGCCTGAATACCGATATCGTGGTCTCCGGCAACATCGGATCACCCAAGCGCATGGACTACACGGTGATCGGTGACGGTGTCAATCTCGCATCCCGACTAGAGAGCGCTTGTAAGGCGTATTCGGCACATATTTTGGCCAGCGAATCGACTATCTTGAAGTTGAAGGGGACCTATCGTTACCGAGACATCGATCTGGTCGTAGTTAAAGGCAAGACGCAACCGGTTCGCGTGTACGAAATTCTCGACTATCACGATAACAAGACTTTCCCCAATATGATTGATGTCATTACCCGTTTCGGTGACGCGATGCAGGCGTACCGGAGCGGTGATTGGCAGAAAGCCAGGGCGGGCTTTGAGCTGTGTCTCAAACTTAACCCGGAAGACCATTTGTCGCAGACTTACATTGATCGTTGCGATTATCTTGAGGCGCATCCGCCCGTCGGTGAATGGAATGGCGTTTGGGTGATGAAAGAGAAATGACCGAAAAACTGACTTGTCGTCCGCAACTGAGATGGGCACTCGGGCACCTTGCACCCGGATGCAGCGAGACGCGCCTCGATTCGCTGATTGAGCTCGTCGATCGTTCGATGAACCTGCCTAGTCGTCACTATCACGATCTGGCGCACGCATTGATGGTCGCGGAATCGAATGACCCGCTCGATGCTGTCATCGGTCTGTTCCATGACATCGTTCAGGCCGGTGTCGATGGCGGCTTGCCACCCGACAGTGATCAATACATCGGCGAGTTAGTCGGCCGAGGTGAGAACGGCGAATTCAGGCTACTTGATTCACCGGATGCTTTGCGCGACCCCGTGTTCGATATCGTGAAGCGCTGTTTCCATTTCTCGGATACCGAAGTGCTTTCGCCATTTGCTGGGCAAAATGAATTTCTGAGCGCTCTCATTGCTTGTAAGGCTATGAGCGATCTGCTCGATGCTGAACATTTAGCGGCCGTCACGTTGGGCATTGAGGCAACTGTCCCGTTCCGCAAGGATCCGAATCGCCTCTCTGCGTCATATATCTCCGCTTTGATGGACGTCAATCATCGCCATCAGGCCAATATTGGCGAATCCGATATGCGTTCGCACATCAGGCGAGCGGTTCGAATTGCCAATCGAGATGTGCGGAGCTTCGGCGAGTCGGACTTGATCGCTTTTCTGGATGACACCTGGGGCTTGATGTACGAGTCGTCCAGCGAGTTGCGAGCTGGCGGGTCGATCAGTGTCACTCAATATCGTCAGACGCTGCAGAAGATGACTCGGTTCCTCTCGTCGCTCGCAGCACCCGTGATCTTCAGACAATTCGATGGCGAACCGATTCAGTCTGACCATCAACATAGATTGGATACAACCGCCCGCAATTTAGCAGTCATCGGCGAGGTGATGCGGGCAAAACTATTGGCGATGGCGCTGATTGAATCGGCGGATAGTTTTGGATGTCGCGCATTTTATCCGGCTCGCTTGAGATCGGCCTTACGCGCAACCAAAGTAGCGACGGCGATGACTGCTGCTGAGGTTCTCGCACCGGGAGCTTCGGGCCGAGTCGAGTTTGACGTTCGCCAGTCGCCGCTATCGCATCAACTACTTCAGCGACTGCCACCGGAAGTCATTCGCGAACACGCGGATTCGATCGATCTTGTCACGCCGGTTAGTCGCAATCTGATCGAAAGATTTCCGACCGAAATCCAGTCGCGGGCACGCGAACTGGCGCGCGCGATGCTGCTTTAACGCCGATGACCAGCGCGCTTGGCTTTTTCGGAATCCGGTGGAGGTTTCAGCGGCGCGAAGCCCGGCTCACCGACCTCGCAAATCTCGACGGGATCTTCGACGCCTTTGACTTCATATAGGCCATGATTTTTCCACTCGATGTCGGGAATCCCATCGATCTCGTAGCCGTTCAACATTTGGAAAGCATTGTCGTAGGCGAAGCGCGACATCAAAATTTGCCTACCTTGCGCGAGAGACATGATTCGCGCAGCGGTGTCGACCTGAATACCGTTGAAGTCGAAAGTTTTTCCGGCGACCTTAGCGTTGTCGGCATAAACCTCACCCACATGGATGCCGACACGATCTTGAATATCGGTCCCTTCTGCCTCGTTCATATCCTCGATACGGCTCTGCATGCGCAAAGCGAATGTCACCGCCTCTGAGGGCGTTGCAAAGGCGATGAAGAAGGAGTCGCCCGATGTGGAGACTTCTTCGCCGGTCGCTGTTGAGGCCAAGATGCTGCGCACGAGATCGTGATGCTGGCGCACCAACTGCATGGCATGAGCATCGCCATATTCTTGCTTGAGCTTGGTGGATCCCACGAGGTCGGTGAATAGCATGGTCACCACCCGATTAGGCGTCGCCTTGCGAGCGCCCGCATGGATGCCCGGCATCGAACGACGTTCGTCTCCGTCAGCTCGCGCTGGTGCAGGCTCGGGTGCGCGCGTGGTCGTCGGAGCAGCGGGCGCAGGAGCAGGCGCACGAGTCGCGGCCGAGGCTGCGCCGAAGGGGTCGAGTGCCACCTGAGCCAACAAACCGGTGATCGATGGCGACGACACTTTCTTGTTGAGATTGGAGCGCACGACCGTCATGTTCAATACTTTCGACAGCACGGCGTGGTAGCGACTGTCGGCCAAGTATCCGAGCCCGTTTGGACCTTGCCAAACCACAACAACCTCGCCGTTGAGCCCGAAACCGTGGCAAATCTCGCGCATCTGTCGCAGAAGATTTTGCTGATCCGCTGCAGCAACACTTGCCATCAAAGGCGAAAACGGCACGAAGACGAACTCGTTGCCCTGGATACGGACATGGGCGACCTGTACGGAATTCATGACAGCTTCTCCCTCGAGCGGATACCACCGGGGCCGTCCATTGTTCGACGGTGCCCCAATACGTTCATTATGAATACAATCTACCGGAAAAAACGGGCTCCCGAACCCCACTGGGCATATCTAGAGGCCGCCGCTTGATAAAAATCGATGAAACTTTGTTGCGAGTGCTAAATGCCGTTCCGGTGTTTGCCGGGCTCGGGCGACAGGAATTGATCAGTATTCTGGCTAAAACTAGCCGCGTTGAATGCCAGAGCGATCAACTGTTTTTCGATGAGGGAGAGGAAGGCCAGACCTTTTTTGTCTTCATCACCGGTAGCGCGGTCGTCGAGAAACGCACCGCGGCCGGCTGGCAATCTCTCAAAGATCTGCGCCCAGGGGATGCCTTTGGAGAAATGGCCATCGTCGACGGCGGCAAGAGATCCGCTCGGGTTCGGGCCTGCTCAACCGCGATTTCCCTCATGTTCCGTAAAACCGATATCGACGGTACTCCAGAGGCAGCCATGGTGATCTATCGGAACATCGCGCGAATATTGTCGAAGCGATTACGCGACTACAATGAAAAAATCTAGATTGTTCATCAAGGTGAAAAGCAAGATAAGTACACTACCGAGATGACTTCCGAATACTTTGGTTCGATACTCGATCGCCGTTTATCTCGGCGCCATTTCATCGCAAGCACTAGCGCCGCAGCCGCCATTTCGGCTCTGCCGACCATCTCATTTTCTGCGCAGACGAAAACGCCTATTCAAAAAGCGGTCGCTGCAGCGATCGAGCCAACTCGCGCTGACCAAATCACCCTCGCAGCCGGCTTGCGTAGCGATGTGCTGATTCGAGCCGGTGATGCCCTGTTTGATGGCGTCGCAACTCTCGATGGAAAGACCATGCAATCGTTGGCGTGGCTCGATCACGACGCAGCAATCCGCCAAGAAAAATTGTTCGGAACCAATAACGATGCGCTGGCATTTTTCCACATAGGCGGTCGCGATTCGTCGGGCGTTCTTTGTGTCAACCATGAATACGTCATGGCTGAACTGTCTTTTGCTAACTGGCCAAAAGCGGGCCCCAATCGCGCTCAAGAACGTCAAGCCTGGATTCTCAATCGCCCGCAGGCGGTCGCTTGGATGCAGGCAGCTCACGGAGTTAGCGTCGTTGAGCTTCAACGCACTGCAGAGGGCTGGAAGACACTCAGCGGCGGACCGCTGACGCGACGAATCACTGCCAATACGCCAATGGATATCTGTGGGCCTGCTAGAGGCCACGAACTGATGCAAACAAACGCCGATCCGAGCGGCACGCGGGTACTAGGAACTTTTGCAAACTGCGCCGGAGGCAAAACTCCGTGGGGCACCTATCTCACGGCCGAGGAAAACATTCAGGATTATTTCGGCTCTGCGAAATCGTGGAGCGATGCGACTACCGACACCGCCACGGTTGAAGCTCATCGGCGTTGGCCGCTGCGGGAGCGCTCTGCTTACGGTTGGGATCTGATTGATGCGCGCTTCGATGTGAGCAAAGAGCCTCGTGAGCCGCTACGCCATGGTTGGATCGTCGAAATCGATCCGCAGCAACCGACAGTACCACCGAAGAAACGCACGGCCCTCGGTCGGTTTTGCCATGAAGGCGCCAATACGATTCTGACTCGAGATGGTCGTGTCGCCGCGTATATGGGCGATGACGCAAAATTCGAATACGTCTACAAATTTGTGAGCCGCGATCGTTACAACCCCGCCGATCGGGCTGCCAATCTCGATCTGCTCGATCACGGCACTTTATATGTCGCTCGTTTCGATGCAACGGGTCAGGGCGAATGGCTCGCGCTCGTTCACGACGAAAACGGCCCGCTCAACTCGCGTAATGGCTTCTCAAGTCAGGCCGATGTCGTCATCAAGTGTCGTGCGGCCGCTGATCTGCTCGGCGCAACGCCGATGGATCGACCTGAAGATGTTGAGCCAAGCCCGATTACGGGCCACGTCTACATGGCGTTGACCAAAAACGACGAACGTCAAAACTCAAGCAAGATGTTCAACGGCAGGACGGTCGATTTCGGGCCAAATGCCGCCAACCCCAGACCAAGAAATGATTTTGGTCATATCGTCGAATTGATCGAGCAGAACTCGGACGCGGCAAGCACTCACTTCACTTGGAATCCGTTCCTACTCGCCGGCGACCCACGCGACGCCCAGGCCAAGTTCATTACCGAAGCAAATGCGATTACAGCGGGAACACTGAGCCGCGAGGATCTTTATTACGCAGGCTATACCGATCGAGCCAAAGTCAGCCCGATCGCGTGCCCCGACAATCTTGGCTTCGATCCGACAGGCCGGCTTTGGGTGGTCACCGATGCTGATACCGGGTTGATCGGAAACAATGGTTGCTACGTGGTGCCCACGAGCGGCCCTGAGCGCGGCTATCTGCGACAAGTCGTCAGCGCGCCGATCGGAGCCGAAATCTGCGGCTGCGAGTTCACACCGGACGGACGAACCCTGTTCTTATCGATTCAACACCCTGGCGAAGGCGGGTCGGTGGATGCCCCGGTAAGTCACTGGCCAGATGGCGGCGATCTGCCGGCGCGATCCGCTGTCATCACGATCAGCCGAGAGGATGGAACCCCGCTGTAAGGCGATGTCGATGGCCGTACAATCGGCTGCATGAACACGCCAACCCAGCAGAATCAATACCAGCTCTTCAAACAAGCACAAGGTTTCAGCCTCAATCTCATCGAAGGGGCGCCTGTCCGCAAGCCCGGTCCGAAGGAAGTACTCGTTCGCGTCAGAGCAACGTCGCTCAATCGACGCGACATCATGGTTCTGCGAGGTTGGTACCCGGTTGGGGATCGCTCAACCGTCGTCCCTCTATCGGATGGAGCGGGCGAGGTCATCTCCGTGGGCGACGGGGTGACGCGTGTCAAACCGGGCGATCGCGTGGTCGCTCAGTTTTTTCAAACCTGGTTAGACGGTCGGCCCACTGCTTCGACAGGCGCATCGGCACTCGGCGGCGCCCAAGACGGGATGCTCTCGGAATATGTCACCTTGAATGAGGAGGGTGTGCTGCACTTTCCTGCGCATCTGTCATTCGAAGAGGCAGCGACCCTGCCCTGCGCCGCTCTGACAGCTTGGAATGGCCTTGTCACACGTGGCGGTCTTCGCCGCGGTGATCACGTGTTGTTGCAAGGCACAGGTGGTGTCTCAATCTTCGGTCTACAATTTGCCGTTGCACATGGCGCCAATGCCGTCATCACCAGCTCGAGCGATACGAAGCTTGCTCGTGCGCGCGAGCTAGGTGCGAATCATCTCATTAACTATCGAAAAACGACCGAGTGGGCTCGCTCTGTACTCGATGCGACCGGTGGAGTCGGCGCACACCACGTACTCGAAGTGGGTGGCGTCGGTACGTTAACTCAGTCTCTTGCTTCGCTCGCGCATGGCGGTCATATCGCAATCATCGGTGGTCTCGCCGGATTCGGTGGTGAGATTCCGGCTGCGGCAATGATTGGTCGCAGTACCAGCGTTTCGGGAATCTTCGTAGGCTCGCGTGCCAACTTCACTACGATGAACGACTTCATTAGCGAGCATCGCATCAAACCGGTCATCGATCGCACGTTTGACTTTGCACAAGCAGATGCCGCGTTCGTCTACATGGAGAACGGCAACCACTTCGGCAAAATTGTCATTCGGCATGGATGATGGAGCTAAGCGTCTTTTTCGAACAGGAGCGTAGCTCCGGCGCCGATCTCGTCGTTGCGATCGTGATCGCCACCGAAGGCTCGACCTACCGCAAACCCGGCGCTTTCATGCTGCTTTCGTCGAGTGGAAACAGAGCCGGACTATTGAGCGGCGGCTGTCTTGAAGCAGATCTGCATGAGCATGCACTGAGGATGCTGGCCGAGGGTCGCCTATGCGTAACGCATCGCTATGACAATCGCAGTAGTGACGATCCGATATGGGGTCTCGGCCTCGGCTGCGAAGGCTCGATGAGCATTCTGCTATTGCGTTGCAGCAGTACGGATGCGTATGAACCGCTGACTTCACTCTTCGCAGCATCATTGCGAAATGAGCCCATTGATATCACGATCGATTTGCAAAACGGATCACATCGCAGTGCAAATCCAACAATGGTCGCGGGTACTGCGCCGGACAACTCATTTGTTTGGAGAATTAAACCACCACCGCGATTATTAGTTTGCGGCGCGGGTCCAGATGCAGAACCACTTTTCGAATTCGCATATCGACTTGGCTGGAGGGTTTCGCTGATTGATCATCGCCCAGCCTATGCAATGCCAAAGCGCTTCAGCGGCGCCGAACTCGTCCGGCATGTCGAACTCGAGCGATGGTCGACCGAGCTCGCACTCGATCAGTACGCAGCAGCGGTCGTCATGAGCCATCACTTGGGCGCCGATGTGCGCTATCTCGAAGAACTCGCTCGTTCTCCGATTCCCTACATCGGCTTGCTCGGCCCTCCGGCAAGAAGGGCGCGCCTCATGGCAGACCTTGGAGCGCAAGCTGATCGTCTCAACTCGCGACTGCGTGCGCCGGTTGGATTGAATCTCGGTGGCAGAACACCCGAAGCGATTGCGCTATCTATTGTTGCCGAGCTCCAAGCGACGTTCAGTTCGAACGCGGTTTGATGCGTCGAGTGGGCTCCGCTTGTAGAGGGTCTTCCGGCCAGTAGTGTCGCGGATACCGCCCACGCATATCCTTGCGAACATCGGTATACGCGTTACGCCAAAAACTCTCGAGATCCGAGGTGATTTGCAACGGGCGCTGCGCAGGCGACAGAAGCTTGAAGGTGACCGGGATTTTCCCAAGCCCCAATCTCGGAGTGCTCGCCAAACCAAAAACCTCCTGCATTCGCATCGAGGCACAGGGTGCAAGATCATCGATGTAGTCGATTCGAATACGGCTGCCGGTAGGTACCACGAGATGCGTCGGAAACCATTCCTCGAGACGACGCGCCGCATCGATTCCGAGATGAAACTGTAGTGCCTCCAGTAACGGCAACTTCGCCAGATGCGATCGTCGCGTCACGCCGTCTAGCCAGGGAGTCAGCCAGACTTCGAGACCTTGCAACAAGGCGTCGTCCGACATATCAGGCCATTCTTGAGTGCCTGGCAATCCGGTACGGCGCGCCATTTCAACGCGCGCACAGAATGATCGACTTTCATCGGTCCATGGCAAAGCGGACAAGCCCATCTCCCGGATCCCATCGATCATCGCGCGTAGCAAATCGGCGGCGTCCTCGAGTTTTTTTGGCTTTTCCTGAATGATCAAGGCGTCGAGCCGAACCACTTCGCGTGCGATGACGCACTGCTCCTGCGAAGACCAAAAAGTTTCGGTCGTTCGTTGCCAGCGATCGGCTGTTGCCATTTCCAGCATGTCGCGCGACAGCTCGGCAGCCAAACGAACGTATGCCTCTCGACCACGATCATCGAGCTCCACTGCAACGAGATAATCGCTCGCCGCTAAACGATCCGCCCCAGCGATGACGGCTCCCTTACCACTCGCGAGTAGAAACTTTCCATGACTGCCAGAGCGGCGCTGAGCGATTCGATCTGGGTACGCCAGTGCAAGCAGGCCCCCGATGTTCAAGCTGGATCCTGTGGGTGTCACAGGTAGAGTCGCTAGACGTCTCTCGAACTGACCGGATAGTCGTCGGGCTCGGGAGAGAGCTGCCTGATCGATGCCGAAACCGCTCGATGCTCGATCCAGCAGCGCCAAGCGAGCGGCGATATCGATATCATCCGCACGTCGAAGAATGTCACGCTCGGTGAGTAACGCAGCGAGCTTCGCGCCTTCGTGCTCGACACCACGTCGTCGGCTCTCAATTAAGAGATGCGCCAGCCTCGGATGCACCGGCCAACTCGCCATCGCACGACCATGGGGAGTGATACGGGCTTGTGCGTCTAATGCTCCCAAGGCACGCAAAGTATCACGCGCACTTTCCAACACTGCTCGCGGTGGTATGTCCAACCAACGTAGGGCGGTCGGCTCGACGATGCCCCACTCCGCAAGATCTAACGCCAGCGGTATCAAATCGGCGTCAACGAGTTCAGGCGGTGTATGCGCACTCAAACTGCGCTCGGCGCCTTCGCTCCACAAACGATAACAAATACCCGCCGCGACACGTCCGGCACGACCTGCTCTTTGCGCGGCCGAGGCCCGTGAAATCCGACGAGTCTCGAGTCGCGACATACCTGAGGCAGGGTCGAATACGGAGCGTCGAACCAGACCACTATCGATCACGATGCGGATTCCAGGGAGTGTCAAACTCGTCTCGGCGATGTTGGTCGAGAGAATAACTCGACGCACGCCCGACCCTGCGCGTAGCGCTTCATCTTGAGCCTCAAGCGTGAGATCGCCGTGCAGCGCCAACGCTTGTGCTTTGCTCGCGACGAAATCGGGAGCGGACTCGATAAAATCTTTGACTCGCCGAATCTCACCCATGCCAGGCAGGAAGACGAGCATGTCACCTTCACACTCCCGTAGCGCTCGCAAAACAGCGAGGCCTGCCATTCGCTCGACTGACTCCGCTTCGCCAGGCAAAACGGGCAGCCCTTTTCCCAAGTAGCGAATCTCGACGGGAAAACTGCGTCCCACGCTCGTGATAACCGGTGCACTGGGCTGCGACGTCGAGGTCAGCAGCGTCGCGACCGCAGCTCCATCGAGCGTCGCGGACATCACCAAAATCCTAAGATCAGTGCCTAGCGCCGCTTGTGAATCCAGGCACAGGGCTAACCCAAGATCGGCATTGAGGCTGCGCTCATGAAACTCATCGAAAATGACGATCGCAACATCTTCGAGCGCCGGATCCGCTTGCAAAAGCCGATTCAAAACCCCCTCGGTCACGACCTCGATTCGAGTGCCTGCGCTGACTCGAGTCTCGAGCCGCATTCGATAACCGACTGTTTTACCGACCTCTTCACCGAGCGTGCTTGCCATTCGCTGGGCAACCGCACGTGCCGCCAAGCGCCGTGGCTCTAGCATCAAGATTTTTCGATCACGCAACCACGGCGCATCAAGCAAAGCCAAAGGCACGACCGTACTCTTTCCCGCCCCGGGCGGCGCCTCGAGAACGACACCCGCGTGCTCGCTCAACGCCGCTTTCAATGCGGCAAGAGAGTCACGAATAGGAAGTTCGGGCAGTGCGATCACAGGATGGATAAAAGCCATTGCGACGGAGTCGGGAATTGTATGCAATCGGCGCTCATGCGGTTCTTCAAACGTGCGCTTTGGATCTCCGTGATCCTCTTCGGGGTCATATGGGTAGGCGCCACGTTATGGGCCTATTGGCCTTACCCCGCCGAACAACCTGCCGCCACACTCGCGGAAGATGAAGATCGCTTTATCTCCGTTGATGGATTGACCTTGCGCTATCGCGAATGGGGTCGCAAGCAAGCTGACAGTCCATCCCTATTACTCATTCACGGCTTCGGTAACTCTTTGCAGAGCTTTCGCGAGCTCGCTCCTCGCCTCGCCGTTAGTCACCATGTCGTTGCAGTCGATATGGTGGGGTATGGTCTCTCCGACAAACCAGTCGATTACGATTATCACAATGGCCCTCAGGCCAACATGCTTATTCGAACTGCGCGACAGCTAGGGCTCGACCAGGTCGTTTACATCGGTCACTCACTCGGTGGTGCGGTCGCCTTGCAAGCAGCTGTTCTCGACGACAAGGCCAGCGGCCTCGTGCTCATGAACCCAGGCATCATCAGCACCGGAGTGCCCAAGATCGTCCAAGTCACCTTGCCACCGTTGCCACGAATGTCAGCCAAGCTTTTTGCTAGCCGAGAGTTCCGTGGACGGTTTTTGAAAAACTCTTATGTCAACCCAGCGATCGTCACCGACGACGTTATCGACGATGTGATGCTAGCGGCTCGCAGTGAAGGCTATATGCGCGGCACCACATCTCTCATGGGGCAGTATCGTGAGGGTGAGGAAATCGCTCTCGCAGCAAAAGTGCGGGTTCCGGTTTTGATTCCGTGGGGTGATCAGGATCGGAATAAGCCGCTACACGAGGCGACCGCGCTACAAGCTTTACTGCCCGGGTCTACTCTCGTTCGCTTTGCGAATGCGGGGCACTACGTTCACGAAGAGGCGCCAGAGGAAGTCGCAAAAGCTATCGTCGAGTGGATCAATCAACAAATACTTTCGAACGCCCAATTGAAATAGCGGCAAAGACCCACGTCAAAATCAAAGTGCCGCCACCGAGCGGTGCCGCCATGGCAATCCACTTTGGAGCACCGAAGGTCAGCGCGTAAATGCTGCCACAGAAAAGAAACATCCCGACGAGCAGCGCGATCGCAAGACGACCAAACGCTCGATTGAATGGAGCTTGCCTTTGCAGAAAGCCGATACCTATCAACCCGAGCGAGTGAAAAAACTGATAGGTGACTGCGATGTCAAAACTGGCAAAGCGCTCTGGCGTCAGGATCGGCCTTAGCGCATGAGTTCCAAAGGCGCCTAGGGCGGTAGCGATCGCCAGCGAGATCGCCGCAGCACTCCAAATTGCTCGCGCCTTCACCGTGCTCGCTCCACCTGTTGCCAAGCTAATTCCGACATTAACTCGACATTGCCGGCATATTCTTTGGCTTTCGGGCTGACGGCAGTTCCACGGGCGAGACGCCCGCGAATTCCATGGAAAATGCCCGCGAGTCGAAACATGCAGAAGGCGACGTAATAGTCGAGAGCGGGAATATCCGAGATCCCGCGACGCCGACAATAGAGATCGATGTACTCACGCTCGGACGGCAAGCCCTGCGTCTCGAGATCAACATTCATCAGCCCCGGAATCGCCGCTGACGGTACTCGATACATCATGAAGTTGTATGCGAAATCTGCTTCCGGATTACCGATGGTGGACAACTCCCAATCAAGAACGCCAAGCACCTTCGGTTCGTGTTTAGCGAATACCATGTTGTCGATTCTGAAATCGCCATGTACCAAGGTCGGTGCTGGCTCGACAGCCGGCGCATTTGCCGGTAGCCATTCGATCAGACGCTCCATTGCGGGGACGCGGCCCGCAACCTCGATATCGGCAAGATAAAGTTTGGACCATCGAGAGACCTGACGCGCAACGTAGCCCTCCGCCTTGCCGTAATCAGCGAGGCCCACGCTTTGCGCATCGACACGATGCAAATCAGCTAACGTCTCTGCCATTGACGCGAAAATCGGCCGCCTCTCGCGTAGGTCAAGCTCGGGCAAGCCAGGATCCCAAAAAATTCGCCCATCGAGACAATCCATCACGTAAAACGCAGTTCCGATAATCGAAGTGTCTTCGCAAAGAGCCCATGTTTTGGCGACTGGGAACCCCGTCGACTGCAGAGCATGCATGATTCGATATTCACGCTCGATGGCATGCGCAGACGGCACGAGAACACCGGGGGGCTTTCGACGTAATGCAAACGAGTGACGATATCCTGCGAGTTGCGCATCCACGCGATAAGTCGGATTGGATTGGCCACCCGAAAATTGGGTCACTCGATCAATCGCGGAAAAGCCCGCGATTACCTGCTTCAAATAAGTCTCGAGCGCTTCGACGTTGAACTCGAGACCCGGTCGGAAATGATGCGGCGAGCTCATGGCCTGGGATTTCGTTTAGAGCGAACGTGCTGCGTTCGGAACGGTTTTCTTTGCCCTTCTTTCATGACCCCTGTTCCTGCCGGTTGCCATGCCGGCACGAGGTGCTGCTTACCCGGTCCGATCAAATCCGCTCGCCCCATACGCCGCAAGGCATCGCGCAACATCGGCCAATTGTTGGCGTCGTGATAGCGCAAAAAGGCTTTATGCAAACGACGGACCTTGAGCCCCTTCGGAATCGAAACCTCTTCGCTCGTGCGAGACACACGCCGTAGCGGGTTCTTGCCAGAGTGATACATCGCCGTCGCCGTTGCCATCGGCGATGGAAGAAAAGCCTGAACCTGATCCGCTCGAAACCCATTGCGCTTCAACCATAAAGCCAACTCGAGCATGTCTTCGTCCGTCGTGCCCGGATGCGCCGCAATGAAGTACGGGATCAGATATTGCTCTTTGCCGGCCTCACGTGAATATCGATCAAAGAGTTCTTTGAATCGGTCATACGTACCGATGCCCGGCTTCATCATTTTTGACAGCGGCCCGTCGCTGATTGCCTCAGGTGCAATCTTGAGATAGCCGCCGACGTGATGTTGTGCTAGCTCTTTGACGTACTCAGGCGATTCGATGGCAAGGTCATATCGAACACCCGAGGCGATGAGAACCTTCTTAATGCCGGGCAGACTGCGCGCCTTGCGATAAAGCTGAATAAGCGGCGTGTGATCCGTATTCAGATTCGGGCAAACGCCCGGGTAAACACACGAAGGCCTACGGCAGGCACTCTCAATTTCGCGGCTCTTACAAGCGAGCCGATACATGTTGGCGGTCGGCCCGCCCAGATCCGAAATGACCCCGGTGAATCCAGGTACGGTGTCGCGAATCTTTTCAATTTCACGCAGCACCGAGGCCTCCGATCGGCTCTGAATGATGCGCCCTTCATGTTCGGTAATCGAACAAAATGTACAGCCACCAAAACATCCACGCTGAATGGCGATCGAGAAGCGGATCATCTTGTAGGCCGGGATCTCCGCATCGCCGTAAAAAGGGTGCGGCTGGCGCTGGTAAGGCAATTCGTAGACGCGATCCATTTCGGCCGTCGTTAGCGGAATCGGCGGCGGATTCAGCCAGACATCGATATTGCCGTGACGCTGTACCATGGCACGCGCATTACCCGGATTCGCCTCCAGATGCAGGATACGAGAGGCATGCGCGTACATCACAGGATCATCGACAACCTGCTCGAAAGCGGGCAACCGAATGACGCTGCGATCGCGGTCTGCGTTCTTCACGCGGCGCACGAAGCGCACTACCTTTTCGGCAGTCGCTTTCTCGGCTGATTCCGGACTGCTCGAAGTGACCGCCGCCGCTTGGGTTGCAGCCTTCGTTCCACCGTTATCGTCCATCGCATACGGATCGATAGGCGGGTTGAGAGGCCCGGGAGTATCGAGATGCGTTGAATCGATCTCGAGATAATCCGCGGGAACAGACTTACGGGTAAAGACCGTTCCACGCAGGTCGGTGATCTCCCCGATGGACTCGCCGGCTGCCAAACGGTGCGCGATGTCGACGATCTGTCGTTCCGCATTACCGTATACGAGCAAATCGGCCTTGGCATCGAGCAAAACCGAACGGCGAACCTTCTCCGACCAATAGTCGAAATGAGCTATGCGACGCAGACTTGCCTCGATGCCACCGATGACGATCGGCACATCCGGATAGGCCTCACGGGCCCGCTGCGAATAAACGATAACCGACCGATCGGGCCGCTTGCCCCCCTCGCCACCGGGGGTATAAGCATCGTCGCTTCGAATCCGACGATCGCTCGTGTAGCGATTCACCATCGAATCCATGTTTCCCGCGGTGATCCCGAAAAAGAGGTTCGGCTTACCCAGCACGCGAAACGGGTCGGCACTCTGCCAATCCGGTTGGGAAATAATGCCCACTCGAAAGCCCTGCGCCTCGAGCAAGCGGCCGATGATCGCCATGCCGAAACTCGGGTGGTCGACGTAGGCGTCGCCGGTTACCACGATGATGTCGCAACTATCCCAACCCAGGGCATCCATTTCTGCGCGACACATCGGCAGGAAGGGCGCCACCCCGAATCGGGAGGCCCAATACTTACGGTGGGAAAATATGTCGCGGGCGGTCTGCATGGGGTGTGCATTAGACCAAAATGTTAGAGTGCGCTGCACCTACTAGTTATGGGACTCGAAAGGATTCAGCCGCCATGACGCCGTCCGAACAGTGGTTGACAGACTGCCGTGCCGTAGGAGTCGACCCGCTCGTCATCGAGCATACCGCTCGAAATTTTTTGGCCTATCTTGATTACCACTCCAAGCAAGGCAGTCGGAGCCTCCCGCTGATCGAGTGGTTCCGCTTCTACGCCCTCGAAAATGCGGCGGAACTGTCTGCGGAAACGATCAAGGTCGAGGGCTGTTCGGTCGATGAGCGCTCGGTACGCCCCCCGAGCGCCGACTATCGAGCTGCCATTTTTCAACTGCTTCAGAGATTTCTCGAAGAGCAGACAACTTCACGCTGATCATTCGGTGATCTCATGTCTGACCACGATCAAGGATCGATCGTCGTTCGCGGCGCTCGCCAGAATAATTTAAAGAATCTCGACATCGACATTCCGACGGGCGAGCTCGTCGTGGTCACGGGCGTCTCTGGGTCCGGCAAGTCGTCACTGGTCTTCGACACACTCTATGCCGAGGGGCAGCGCCGATACGTCGAGACTTTTTCCCCATACGCAAGGCAATTCCTCGATCGCATGGACAAGCCTGCGGTCGATCGGATCGAGGGGATACCGCCAGCCATCGCCATCGACCAAACCAATCCCGTTCGAACCTCTCGTTCGACCGTTGGGACGATGACCGAGCTCAATGACCATCTCAAGCTTCTATTTGCTCGAACGGCGGAGCTCTACTGCCGTTACTGCGGAAAGATAGTCAAAAAAGATACGGTCCGCAGTATCCGCGAAGACTTGCGGCACCGCGCGACACTGGGTGGCGATCCGCGAGTATTGATCTGTTTCGAGATCAGCGTTCCGAAGAACTTTAAGGATGCCGAAGTAGTCGCCCTGCTCGAACAGCAAGGTTACACCCGCATTCATGCTCGACGGAAAGATGTCGTCGAAGTCATTCAAGACCGTCTGCGTATCTCCGCAGTCGACGATGCGCGCCTCGCAGAATCGCTAGAAGCGGCTTTGCGCCTGGGTCGCGGAAAAACAGCAGTACACGTACTCGAATCTGCCGAGCCGCAGATTGTCCGGGAAACCTGGCGCTACTCAAACACGCTGCATTGCGCACATTGCGACATCGGCTACAAAGATCCCGCGCCGAGCTCGTTTTCGTTCAACAGCCCAATGGGCGCCTGTGAATCATGCCGTGGATTCGGCCGAATCATCGGAGTCGACTACGGGCTCGTCATTCCCGATCACGCCAAGAGCCTACGAGGCGGCGCGATTCGCCCGTGGCAGACGGATGCGTATCGCGAATGTCAGCAAGATATGGAGCGACTGGCGCGTAAGCGCGGGGTTCCCCTCGACACGCCTTGGCGCGATCTCGATGAAAGCCATCGTCATTGGGTCATCGAGGGCGAAGGAGAATGGAAGAAAAACGTCTGGTATGGCGTCCGGCGATTCTTCGCTTGGCTCGAGACTAAAGCCTACAAGATGCATATTCGCGTATTGCTGTCGAAGTATCGGGCTTACACGCCCTGCGGCAGCTGCTTGGGTGCTCGACTCGCCCCGCAGTCTTTACTGTGGCGTATTGGCGATCACGCGCTGGCATGTGAAGCCTTGCAAGGCCAACTCCCTTTCAAACCGAAAGAGGCAGCGTGGGATGACGCGGTTTTACAGCGCTTACCCGGTTTGGGCGTGCACGACATCATGCTATTACCGATTGAGCGTGCAAGACGATTCTTTGATCAACTGACGCTGCCTAGCACGCTTGATGAAGCCACCGACATGCTGCTCGGAGAAATCCGTGGGCGATTCCGCTATCTCTCTGAGGTGGGTCTCGGCTATCTGACGCTCGACCGACAGTCGCGCACCCTCTCGGGTGGGGAAGTTCAGCGTATCAATTTAACGACAGCACTCGGTACCTCTTTGGTGAACACGCTCTTCGTGCTGGATGAGCCGTCCATCGGCTTGCATCCACGCGATATGCAGCGAGTGATTGATGTCATGCAGCGCTTACGTAATGCCGGCAACTCGCTGCTCGTCGTCGAGCATGATCCCCAGATCATGCAGCAAGCGGATCGCCTACTTGATCTGGGTCCTGGGGCCGGCGAAAACGGCGGGCACATCGTGGCCTGGGGCAAACCCAGTAATGTATTAGCCAATGTCGACTCGCTGACGGGAGCGTACCTGACTGGTCGCAAAAAGGTCGAATTGCCGCGCGGCAAACTTCGATCTAAAACAAGCGCATCGCTAGAGTTGCTGGGCGCGAAGCAACATAACCTGCGCGAACTCGACGTCCGCTTTCCTTTAAACCGACTTGTTTGTGTCACCGGTGTCTCGGGTTCAGGAAAATCGACGCTGATCCAAGATGTGCTTTATCCGGCACTACTGAAATATTTTGGTAAGCCTACCGAAGCCGCGGGCGCGTACCGTCAGCTGCGCGGAGCAGAGCATCTCGAAGATGTCGTCTTCGTCGATCAGACACCAATCGGCAGGACGGCCAGATCGAATCCAGCCAGTTACGTCGGCGCTTTTGATGTCATCCGCGAGCGCTTCGCGCGACTTGCTGAATCGAAGGAGCGCGGCTACACGGCAGGAACCTTCAGTTTCAATTCGGGAAACGGCCGTTGCCCGAGTTGCTCGGGCAGTGGTTTCGAGCACGTCGAAATGCAGTTCCTATCGGACGTTTACCTTCGCTGCGGCGACTGCAATGGCAGTCGCTACAGGCAAGAGACACTGGAAATTAAACACTCGGGTCCGGGGGGGCGAGAGGCGAATATCGCCGACATACTCGAAATGACTGTCCCCGAAGCCATCGAATTTTTTGCCGATGTGCCTGAACTGGCTCGTCGACTCGAACCGCTCGTTGATGTCGGACTTGATTACTTGCGTCTTGGACAGCCCGTACCGACATTATCGGGTGGTGAGGCCCAACGACTGAAACTCGCCGGCCATCTTGCCGAATCCGAGGACGGCGGCGGTCGAAAACTCTTCTTATTCGATGAGCCGACCACAGGGCTACACTTCGAAGATATCGCCAAGTTATTGCGGGCTTTCCGAAAGCTGCTCGATGCTGGTCATTCGCTCATCGTCATCGAACACAATCTCGATGTCATCCGCGCGGCTGATTGGCTGATCGATCTCGGGCCAGAGGGTGGCGATCTGGGTGGTGCCATCGTGGCAGTCGGAACCCCCGAAGAAGTCATGGAAGTCTCCGGCTCGCACACGGGGGCCGCACTCAAAGACTATCGACTCGACGGCATCCGAGAGCCCACTCGCCCCGTGACCACTTTGCAGCGTCGAGACAGCAGCAATGCCATCGTGGTTCGCAACGCACGAGAGCACAACCTTCGTCACGTCGATGTCGATATCCCGCGTAATGCTTTTACGGTGATCACCGGCGTCTCGGGTTCAGGAAAGTCGACGCTCGCCTTCGACATTATTTTCAACGAGGGGCAACGCCGTTACCTCGAATCACTCAACGCTTACGCGCGGCAGTTCGTCCAGCCCGCTTCAAGACCCGAGGTCGACTCCATTAGAGGCATACCGCCAACGGTGGCCATCGAGCAGAGAACAAGCCGTGGAGGACGCAAGAGCACCGTTGCAACCCTGACTGAGATCTACCATTTCTTACGGCTGTTATACGTCAAGCTCGGAACGCAACATTGTCCCGACTGCGAAGTGCCCATCGAGCCCCAATCCATCGATGCCATTACCGCGCGCATCATCTCGGACTTCAAAGGCCAGACGATTGATTTACTTGCACCGCTCGTGGTCGCCAGAAAAGGACTCTACACAGACCTCGCCAAATGGGCTGGCAGCAAGGGCTATAAGGAGCTTCGGGTCGATGGTCAGCGCATAGGCGTCAAGCCATGGCCACGTCTCGATCGTTTTAAAGAACACGATATCGAGTTACCCGTCGCAAGGTTAGGCATCTCCGTACGCGGCGAGCAAGATCTGCGCGCCAAGCTGACTGAGGCACTGACGCACGGTAAGGGCGTCGTACAAGTGTTGCCCGCCGGTCAACGCACACCGATTGTTTTCTCGACTAAACGCGCGTGTCCATCTTGTGGAACCAGCTTCTCCGAGCTTGATCCACGACTCTTCTCGTTCAATTCGAAACAAGGTTGGTGTTCCGCGTGCTTCGGTACGGGCGCAACGATCGAGGACTTTGATGAAGAACAAACAGGCGAAGAGTCGTCTTGGCGAGAGGCGAGCACGTCGGATTCGCCGATTTGCAGTGAATGCAACGGCGCCCGACTCAATCCTGTGGCTCGATCGGTTCGCTTTCGAAATCAATCGATCAGTGAGTTCACTTGCCAGCCGGTTGATCGAGTCAGTAAGTCTCTCAAGGGCTTGAAGCTAAACAAGCGCGAGCAGTCCATTGCGCGTGATCTGCTCGCCGAGATCCAAGGTCGACTGACGTTTTTGCAGCGGGTCGGACTCGGCTATCTGAGTCTCGATCGGGCTGCGCCGACTTTATCGGGAGGTGAGGCGCAGCGCATTCGCCTTGCCGCGCAGCTTGGCTCCAATCTTCGCGGCGTCTGCTACGTCTTGGATGAACCGACCATTGGCTTGCACCCGCGAGACAATCGAATTCTGCTCGATGCTCTGGGTGATCTCGCAGCACATCAAAACACGCTGGTCGTCGTCGAGCATGATGAAGATACGATCCGCCGAGCCGATCATGTCATCGATCTTGGACCAGGCGCTGGTGTTCGCGGCGGCACTGTCGTCGGTGCGGGCCGCATGGCGGATCTTTTAAAGAACCCCAACTCCGTCACAGGCTTGTATCTACGTGAGCCTCTTCGTCACCCGACGTCACCGCAGCGACCTGTGGGCAAGAGCGATCTCGCACTTACGATTATCGATGCGGAACTGCACAATCTGGCAGAACGAGAGGTTCGCATCCCCCTCGAGAGGCTCGTTGTCGTCACCGGCGTCTCTGGCTCCGGAAAGTCGACCTTAGCGCGCAACATTCTCTTTGATAGTGCTCGAGCATTGGTCGATGGCGGATCACCGGTCGGTTGCAGTCGCATCGACCACATCGATCAGATAGATCGAGTGCTGGAAGTGGATCAAACGCCCATCGGAAAAACCCCACGCTCCTGCCCCGCTACCTATGTCGGGATTTGGGATGAGATTCGGCGCATCTACGCTGGGACATCCGAAGCAAGTCTGCGTGGCTTCTCGGCAGGCCGATTCTCCTTCAATACCTCGGGCGGCCGATGTGAGAGCTGCGAGGGTCAGGGAGTTCGGACCATCGAGATGAGCTTCCTGCCGGATGTCAAAGTCAGTTGCGATACCTGCCTCGGAAAACGCTTCGATCCCGAAACACTATCGGTGCTCTGGCGTGGCCGCAGCATCGGCGATGTCCTCAACATGAGCATCGAAGAGGCACTGGAGTTTTTTTCGTCCCACGCGACTATCAAACATGTGCTGCAGTTGTTGTGTGATGTAGGTCTCGGCTATTTGACGCTAGGCCAACACAGTCCAACTTTGTCGGGCGGGGAAGCACAACGCATCAAATTAGTCACGGAGCTTGCCAAAGTTCGCACTGATTTGCGCAAGCCGCTGCGGAGCAAAGCGAAGCACACTCTATATGTGCTCGATGAGCCGACGGTGGGTCTGCATATGGCCGATGTGGAAAAGCTGATTCGAGTACTACACCGACTCGTCTCAGCCGGTAACACCGTCGTCCTCGTTGAACATAATCTCGATGTCATTGCAGAGGCCGACTGGGTCATCGATATGGGCCCCGAAGCGGGAGCCAATGGCGGTCGAGTCGTTGCGGCGGGGGCGCCGCAAGCGCTTGCGAAACGACCAGGGCGCTCGCACACTGGTGCGGCTCTCAAGGATTTCCTACAAGACCGTTGGCAGGTTTCTCAACATGGCGCATGACATTCAATGCTGGAAGTGTGGCGCTTCGTTAGCCAGCTTGAGTCTGCCACTACGTCGACTGGACGTTTGCACAAGCTGCAGGGCGGAATTGCACGTATGCAAGCTCTGCGTGGATTACGACATCACCCGCGCCAAACATTGTCGTGAACCAACAGCCGAAGAAGTGCGCGACAAAGAGCACGCTAACTTCTGCGACCACTTCAAGCCCAAGCCGCAGGCTTGGATCAAACCGGATAACGCCGCTCTGGAAGCGGCCAAAGCCGATCTCGCCAAACTCTTCGGTGGTTAATCCGTGATGGACTGGCTCAAAAAACGCCTTATCGACCCATTGCTAGCCTTGTTGCGACAAGGCTTGTCGCCGCAAGACTTGGCGCTCTGTGTTGCGCTCGGAATCGGAATAGGCCTGTTCCCGATTTTGGGAGTATCAACCCCCGCGCTCACGGTGCTCGCACTCACGCTACGGCTAAACCTAGCGGCGATCCAACTTGTGAGTTATGCCATTTCGCCCATTCAACTCGCTCTGATCATCCCGTTCATGAGACTGGGCGAGCATGTTCTCGGTTCTGCGCCGCAGCCGATGACGATCTCTGCAGCGATGGAACTCTTGACCCAGGGAGTGCTCTACGCGATCGTGACCCTGTGGGATGCGATTATTCATGCAAGCCTAGGTTGGCTGTTAGTCGCTCCCATTTTCATTTTCGTCACATACAAAATTTTGATACCGGTATTTAGTCGTCTATCGACAACACTGAACTCTGGGAAACTATGACCAGCTCTGAAAAATCGCTGTCGATGAGCCTGCTAGAGAGCAACTGGGTGCCAGACTGGCTGATTCGTCGGCAGATCAGACAACTACTAACGCAGCGTATCGCCGAAGAAGACAAAGGCGATCCGGAATCACAGCAGCAGCACCTCATGAATATGGTGAGGAAGCTGCGAGAAAGCCCGATCGCGATCCATACTGCCGAGGCCAATGCCCAGCATTATGAAGTCCCGACCGACTTCTATCTTAAAACCTTAGGCAAGCATCTGAAGTACTCAAGCTGCTACTTCGATGATTTCGACATCAGTCGCGCCGCCCAGAATCTCGATGCAGCCGAGGCTCGTATGCTTGCCCTCACCTGTGAGCGAGCTGGGCTAAAAGACGGTGACCGAATTTTGGAGCTCGGCTGCGGCTGGGGATCCTTATCGCTCTGGATGGCAGCGCACTACCCCAAATCACGCATCACTGTCGTCTCAAACTCGAAAACACAGAAAGCCCACATCGACCAACAAGCCACGGCACGTGGCCTTCGTAATCTCGAAGTCATCACCTGTGATGCCAATGCGCTCGAGTTCCCATCAACAGACAAGTTCGATCGCGTTGTTTCCGTCGAAATGTTCGAGCACATGCGGAACTACCAAACACTGCTCGCCAAAATCGCATCCTGGATGAACCCCGGCGCAACGCTGTTTGTCCACATCTTCACCCATCATCGCTACGCGTACACTTTCGAGATTCGAGACGAGTCCGATTGGATGGCGCGCTATTTCTTCACCGGCGGCATCATGCCGAGTGACGATCTGCTGCATTATTTCCAGCGTGATCTTCGGCTCATGGAACATTGGCAGGTCGATGGTCGCCACTACCAGTTGACCTCTGAGGCCTGGCTCGCGAACATGGACGCCAATCGCGATGCGCTGATGCCGGTGATGGCGCAAGCCTACGGCCCGGATCAGGCAACGAAATGGTGGGTCTACTGGCGTGTGTTCTTCATGTCGTGTGCCGAATTGTTCGGCTACCGAGGGGGCCGCGAATGGATCGTTTCACATTATCTTTTCGAGAAGCCCTAACGCGACCACTCACGCGGAGTCTCGTCGCGACGCTCGTTTGTGTTCTGACATTCGGGCCGCTGGCATCTGCGGCGACATCAGAGCGAGGCGAGCTCTATCTCCGATTCAAGAGCGCCTTCGAGGCCGGCGACTGGGCCAGCGCCGAAGAGCGTGCCACTGCCTTGGTACGGTTGATTGAATCGAGCCAAGACGCAACTTCACGTGATCTCGTCAATCCAGTGACCAATCTCGGCACTGTTGCATTTCGACGCGGTAACCATGACACCGCGATCGGTCACTACCAGCGCGCAATCGCGCTGATCGACGGCGAAAAGGCCGGCGCCGACAGCTCGTTGATTCGGCCCTTGCACGGTCTCGGTGAAGCCCTGTTGGCCAAGGGCATGGCGAGTGAAGCCGTTACACCACTGAAGAGAGCGGTCGATTTATCCCGTAATGTCGATGGGCTTTTTAATTCAAGTCAAATCGACATCGTGGATGCCTTGATCGAGGCCTATGTGGCGACCGGTCAACTCGCGGATGCCGAGCGTGAGCATCAATATGCCTTCCGGGTCGCCGAAACCTCTTTCGGAAAAAACGATTTGCGACTGCTTGAACCGCTCGATCGCTACGCCCGTTGGTTCGAGTCCATCGGTCGTTATTCGACCGCCAGAGGACTGCATGCACGTGCGTTGCAAATAGCAGAACGACAGTCTGCTGATAAACCCATCGTCGGCGTAGCGGCACTACGTGGTCTCGCACGCACATGGCTGCTCGAAGGTATCTACGGACCCGAAGTTGAACCCGAGACGACGATTCGTGAGGCCAATGAGGCGAGCGGTCCGTTTCTTTCCTCCGCGGGTGCAGGCCGACTCAATGCTGATGGTGAGCGCGCCCTGCGGTTCGCGCTGAATATCATCACCGACAGTAAGCCGCGAGACGACAAGCTTTTCGCAGACACCTTGGTGCAGTTCGGCGATTGGTATTTGATCGCCGGCAGCACACAACGGGCACACGCCAGTTATCTGGAGGCGGCGAAGGTGCTCTCCGAAATGAACTCCTCTACGGAGCGACTACTCGATAGCCCTCGCCTGCTCGTCTACCGAGCGCCAGCGGCATCGATCACGCGCTTCAAGCCAGACGACCCAACTCAACATACTTTGCACGACATCGAGTTCGCCCTGGACGTAGGTCCCGATGGAAAAGTGGTCGATGCCAAGGTGATCAGCTCAACCGCACCAGAGGCGACGACACGTGCTGCACTGCTCGCAGCTCGAAAGGCTCGTTTCGGTCCGCGTGTAGCGGGCGACGAAGTCGTTGCCGCGAGCGGCGTGACGCTACGCGAGAAAGTATGGGTCAGGGCTGCGCCGTCGAAGAATTAGCGGCCCGGCGCGAAACCCGTATCGGCAACGCCTCAATAACCACTGAAGCGCTCGCTGCCGCCTCTGGCAACGCCTGCAAACTACGGCCGGCCGATAGCTCCTTAACGAGCGATAAAGAACCGACCTGAGTCAAAAACTTCGCCGCGGCATCTCTTTTGGCTGCCAAGGTCGCTGCCTCAATCGATTCTGACGAACCGAAGCCATCCGCCATGGCAGTGCCATATCCGGTCAAGGTCAGCGAGTCGTATCGCTCGCCGTTCGGTGTTCTGACATCGATTCGGTAACGAATACTGACCGCGACATATTCTCCGCCCGTCTCCTGCGCTGTCGCGAAGGAGTACTGCTCTATCTTTGGTTCAAAGACGGCCTGCAGGTCCGTGACGGCTCGCGCGGCGTCTAGATCAGCAAATTCCTGAACGTTGCCGAAGATAGACGAAAACAGGGTGCGTGCGAGACGCTGCTGACCTGTGCCGAGTACGACTTCCCAGGTCACGCCATTGCGAGTTTCAGAATGAACGAAGGATTTCTGCTCTGCTGTTAGCAACAAACCGACCTTAGCGGGAATCGGCTCAACGAGCGCCTTTGGCAATACGGGATCCGGTGTGATGACGACCCCACCGCAACCGGCGAGCAGGAGCATCGAAAACGCGATCAACCTCTGACTCAGCTGCCGCCGACACATGTCGTGACACCTCCGATGACCATGGTCATACCACAGGTTTTGACATTGGTGAGACCGACGAAGGTTCCGTCGTTACGCTCACACATGGCTCGCATTAAGGCTGAGAATCGAATGTTTGTAAACGGGGTCATTCCAGGCGCCTCTGGAAATCCGACCGCATGAATTCGAACGCGACGTCGCCCGGTATCGTCCGGTCGATTAATTCGATCGACGGCATCAAGAGCGCCCTGAATCGTCTCACCGGTAAACTCATCACCTAGCACGTAAATGCTGATGCGCTTCTCAGCTGACCAGTAGTTTTTAATAGCAAGCTCGATACCGTCGGCTGGATTGGAGTCACTGAACGCGCGCCAGTTGCGCATTCTTTGCACGATATCGGCACGCAAATTGTTTGAATCGGTCAGCCAGCGCCCTCGCGTCCCGGCAAACAACTCTCGACCATTGTCATCGACGATCTGCAAACCTTTGAGTCGCGGATAGATATCGAGAATCTCGCGCATCACTTCCATGGCGGTCTCCCAGTGACCGCCTTGCATGCTGCCGGAAGTGTCTATGAGAAAAATGACGTAGTCACTGTCGACGGGAATTCCGCCGACTGCCTGCGTGTTGACTTTACGTCGCGCCTGCGACATCTGGAGCAGGCGCTGATTCTCAGCTTGCAGATCCTGAAACGCGGACAGCAGTTCATTCTCCACGATGTTACTGACCGCCGCCTCCTGACGAGAGGTGTCGTACTGACCGCGAAGGTTCGACATCTCCCCTGCCGCGCGCGCCAAATTGCGGCGCTCCTTTTGCAACAAATCAACTCGACCCTGCAGCTCGCGCTCGAGGCGCTCGGAGTCGCCTCGAATCACAAAAAGTTCTTCTTGGAGTTTCTTCAGCTGTTGCGCTAAATCGTTTCTCGATTTCTCGATGACCAGTGGTTGCCCAAACTCCGATAACACCAAAAGCAAAATGATGGCACCGAAGCCACAGCAAATGACATCGAGAAAAGACAAACTGAAAATTTCGGTGTCGCGTTGCTTGCGCTTCATCGCGGCGCCTCAGGGCCAATCCGGTGATGGCATCACAAAAGCACCTTTCGTCTGGCGCGCGAGCCCCCAGAATCGATGTGGTGCGGGTACGTCACCTTTCATTGGCAATAGGATCACGTCGATCGGCACATTGCGATTGATGCCTCGAACTGCCTCGTCGAATAGTTTTGCGCGAGCAGCCGCATCGACATATCGGCGTAATGCGGGCGGCGTAGCCCCTTGTGTCGGAAGACCGTCCGTCACCAAGACGATTTGATCCGGCGGTATTCGCATCGCTCGGGTGGCTTGCAATGCATTGATCAGACTCGTTCCACCGGTCGGCGAGAGCGAGCCCAGCGAGGACAACATCTTTTCTCGCACGGAGTCGTCATTACCCGAAATCCACTCGCCTTCAGTGCCCGTCAAGAGAGGCTCGCTGGCAGTGTTGAACACATAGAATTGAAACTGAGACGACGACGGGATCTCGGAAATCAGCCAAGCGCCGATATCACCGGCTCTGCGCCATTTTGGCGCGGTCAACTGGGCTGTCGCAGCTGAATTTCTCAAGCGAAGAATATTCACCAAGTCGTCATCGAGCATGCTCGATGATCGATCGAACAACACCAAAATACGCTTACCTTTTAACGTAAGCCCAGTGATATACCGACGACTTGCCAAAGACTTTCCAGCACCGGCTCGTTCGGCGCGTGGCGTTTCGACTTTAGCGCTCGCTTCTAGACGCCGAGCGCTCTCCTCCAGAGCTTTGACATCGGCCTTGAGCTTCTCGATCCGCTCACGCTTGGCGACCGTGGTCGAATCGTAAATAAAGCTCTCTTCACGCTTTCGCTGCAGCTCTTCGATGAGCTGAGTGGCACGAGAGGTGGCCGACACCGTCTCACTCTCGGTTCGCTGCAAAGCATTCCTCAACTCGACCAAATTGCGCGCCCCACGGATGACCTCATCTTCTAAACGAGATACTTCCGCCGCGAGGTCCTCTGCTTTACGAGTGCGCTCGATGCCGCTCTGAGCACTGATGATGGTGTAGAAAAGTATGACGGCGCCAAAGCCGCAGCAAATGACGTCGAGAAAAGACAGGCTGAAAACTTCAACGCGCCGGCGCGCCATTGCCCGTCTCTATCGCTAGCAAGGTCAGCTCAATACCCGGATCACCGATTCGGATTCGATCACCTGTAAAGACCTCGGCACGCCCTAGCACTCGTTCATCGTTGAGCCACGTGCCATGACGACTATGATCGATCAACCAAGTGGTCAGCGTCTCGTGACGTAACGAACAATGCCAGCGAGAGACTCCTGCCAGCCCCTCTGGAAGAACGAGCCCGTTCGAGGCGACCGCGCGCCCGATCTCGATCGTCGCACCCGCCTCTAACGGTTTGACCTCGGTATTCCAGATCAGATGTGTCGGGCGCGTGCGCAGGGAGGTCGTCTGGGTAGACCCGATAATCCGCGCCTCGATCAACGGAGACGACCGAGGATATCCGCGTAACAACAGCACCTCATCGTCACCGCTTAAACGAGAAGTTTGTCGCGAGGCTGCGAGCGCGAGTTGCTCTGCATCGATTGCGACGACACGGCACCCGCGGAACTCCGCCAGCATGTCGGTAAAGCCGGGCAGGCTCAGGTCTTTCTCCATGACGAGCAAGTCGACACGTGATGCGGCAGGTCGTAGCTCGTGCAACATGCTGGACAGGTCGCGATAGATTGACGCGGCACTGACGGCGAACTGATCGCGCGTCAGCGTGATACTGCAATCGCCTCGCGGAGTGGGCAATGTAACCAAAACAGAGCCCTCTTCGGCAGCGCATCGCGCTGCGTCCCACAACAAACCAGAGAGACGGGTCTCTGAATCACGGTCGTACAGTGGATCGAAGCGATGCGAGAGCACCATCGATTCGGCAATCAGATCTGTCCATACTCGCCGCAGCGCGCGACGGCCACCGCGCTCGCGCTTTAATAGCGCTTGTCGGCGCACTTCGCCCTCCGTCGTCACGACACGAGCGACTGCGCCAGCCTCTTCCGCTATCTCGACGAACAATGCTGTTCCGTCAAAACCCAGCGAAGCGACAGCAAGTGCCGCGGCATCATGAAGTGCTTGAACCGAGAGCTTGTGCTGCTGCAGTTGCCTGAGCATCTCGGCGACTGAAGTGATGTCAGCGCTGATGGGGACCACAGCATGACAGGCCGTTTCGCTGCCAGCGAACGAGTCGAGAGCAACATCCTCTCTCTTGCCGTCGACTGCGACGACCGGAGTCTCGTTGCCGAGGTAAGTGCCGATCATCGTCACATACGAACCTGCAGGTTTCGGATGATCTTCTCATCCAGCCAAGTTTCGGTATCGAGAACTCGACGCTCCTGTACTCGCTGCAGTTGCTGCATCAGGAACATCAGTAAAATCGACAAAATCAGAGCGATGAGCGTTGAATTAAAGGCGACGCCGAGCCCCTCGGTCACTCCAGAGATATCTCCGGTGACGGCCTTGTGTGCTTGTGATAGCGCATCGCCGATACCGCGCACGGTGCCGATAAACCCAATTGCAGGAATGGCCCAGGCGATATAGCGCAATAGTGCGAGATCTGAATCGAGCCTTTCCGCTTCAGACTGGCAAATCCCATGAGCGACGGTTGAGGCATCTTGTACATTGCGGGTCGCACCAAATCGGGCCAGTGCCGCCATGAGAGCACGCGGAACCAGCGCCTCACGATCTGCCGCCGGTAAAGCTTCTAACTGACGGGTGTACTCGCGCGTATCTTCCGGAAGAATCCGCGTGCCATCAGGCAGACGCAGCACTTCGGCATGTAAAACTCGCAATTCGCGCTGCTGTGCAACGGCCTTGTAGCCAATAATCGCCAATGCCCAGAGCATCAGAATAATTTCGGCTTCCTGCTCGTAATCTTTGATGATGACGTAAAAAGAACGCTCGGCGACATAATTTGGATCGACAGCCATTCTTTCCCGATCGCCACGCAAAGTCGCCTCTGCGACCGGTCGTATGTGCAAGACATAGGCTGCATGTACAAATATCGTGACGATCAAAAGCGCCACGACGGTAAAAAGAAATTCGTTCGGCAGTTTCTTGTTCATATGTCGACCGGTAGGCTGATATTGTTATCGGCGGAGTCGCGATACTCAGGCGATTCCTCATCAGAGATCTTGGGTTGAGGCGCACGCCTCTCTGTCGGCTCCGCTTCGTTAGTCTCCACGGTCTGCGCCAACGCTCTTAACATCATGACCGACGCCAACCAGCAAACCAGCGCGCTGATCGCCGTCAGCCAAATCAAACGCCATGTTCGGCTCTGACTACTCTGCATATCGTGCTACCCTGAAGCCGATCGTTTGTGCCGCACCGTCAGCGCCTTCGCGCCAGGCGAGACGCAGATCACTGTAGTTGGCGCTGCGCCAGGAACTCCCTTTGATGACTCGCCGTGCCGAGTCGGCAGGCCCTAACGGATTCTGACCGCCACCGCTCGAATCGAATGAGCTATAGGCATCGTGCACCCATTCGGAGACGTTACCGGTCATATCAAATAAGCCGAGTGTATTAGCCGCAAATTTGCCAGGTGGTGCTACCACCGGGTACTCATCCTGCCAGTTGTCGAGTACGTCTGCCATTTCAGCCACGGCCTCCATCCCAGCGAGATTCGCGATACCGCTAGGCGGCGGCAAGTCGTTACCCCATTCGTAGCGACGGAATGCGGCATTCTCCCCCGAAAACCGAGCGGCGAATTCCCATTCCGCTTCCGTCGGCAAGCGAAAGCCCGTCGTCACCGGTAAACGTAACTCCCACCTGCCGTTTTTCTTTTCGTAAGCAGGTGGCAACCCCTCTTGTTCCGATAGCCAGTTGCAATACTCGACGGCATCGGCCCAGGTAACGGACGTTACGGGCAAGGCGTCAAGATCGAGCGTTCGTTTGCCGATGAACCCTGATGCATGCGCAGGCTTGAACCGACGAAACTCGGCATTGGTCACCTCTCGTGTGCCGAGGTAGAAGGCTCGCGTGAGCTCGACACGACGCGAAAACTCGTTCGCTCGTCTTCCCTGTTCGCGACGCTCGCTACCGAGGGTCGCTTTCCCCGTCGGCATCAATCGTAAGAGCGTTCCGGTTGACGAGCGCAGCGCTGCCGGTGGTGGCTGCCAATCCGCAGTTCGTCCATTCGGGACGAGTCGATAGTCGAGACGACGAGCCTCGCCATTCGACAAGTCCACTCGTAGCACCTGAGACTGCATCCCGTTGGCGCGCAACTCGAGACGGTGCTCGCGCGCGGGGAGCTTTAGAGTCAAAGGGGCACGTCCGAGGCTTTTCGAGCCCTCGAAAATCTCTGCGTCGCCGGGCTCCCCCTGCAACGACAGCTCCACGAGTATTGCTTTGAAGGACGGAGACCAATCTACCTTACCCGATGGCTCGGCAAAAACACGTCGGGTCATCGGCTCGTATCCTTGCAAGACGGCGAGCAACTCATGTTCAACACCCGGTGCCAGCTCGACCTGCAGAGGCGTCTTGCCGCGATAAACACCACCGACGGTCACATCGGCACCGGAAGGGGTCGATCGAATTCTGACAACGGCATCAGGCGCACCAAATTCGATGGGCCCGAGGCGCAGCGTTTCTCCCGCTTTGACCAGCACCACACTACGCCAAGGCTTCACGTTGGGCGCCATGATCTCAAGACGATGCACGCCAGCTGGCAGATCTAGCGCCGGAGGTAGGGGCACAGGCTCATTTTCATTGAGGCGCAAGGTGACATCTGGACGATCAGCGATGATCTCGACCTTGCCCCATGATGAGCGCAGAGCAGCCGTCAAGAATTGACGTTTGCCGAGACCCTCTATCTCGATCGCCTGAACGAAATCGAGGTGACGATCGGCCTTGAGTAGCAAAGTCTTAGTGCCTGCGGGTATCTGCAGTTCGCCAGGCACCGGGCCTACTTCGACGCCATCGACGTAGGCAACCGCCTTAACCCCGCCAGTATCGACCTCGAGTACTCCGGGTAGCGGATCCAGTCGAAACTGCAGTTTGAGCATCGAGTCGGGAGATATCTCGATCTCACGCGCGACACTGCGATATCCCTCGGCACTAACTTCAATAGTTCGTTTACCCGGCAAAGCAAACACACTACCGGCAGACGACCAATCTGGGCCCGCCACATTCACCGAAGCACTAGCAGGTTGCACCTCGATCTCGATACGAACGAATCGAAACAAGAGTGCGAGAAGAACTACCATGATCGCGCTCGCCGCCAATACGAACCACCACGAGCGGCTGCCACGAAAGCTTTCAGACAGGGTGCGCGACGTCTTCTGCTCCGGTGCGATGACAGCAACCTTGATGGGAACATCACGCTGATCTTCGTTGTCTGAAATACTTGAAGTCGAGCGCAACGGAACAACCGTCTGATTGCCCTCGATATGACGAATCGACAACGACAGCAACCCGGATTCGTATGAAAACACGATGCGCGTGTCACCCGCGACGAGCACTGAACCCGCGTTGACAGCACGACTCACATGGCGCTCGAGCATCTGCCCGTCGATCAATGCTGCACTTGGCGTAATCGCTTCCAGATAAATCGAGTCGCCTTCACAAAACAGGCGTAACACCTCATCTTGTGCGAAACCGGGAGCGCGGATGTGGCATTGACTCGATGAGCCGATCAGTAGCGGCAGGGATAACGATCGATCACCCGCTGGCTCATGTAAGACCACCTCGGTGATCACGAAATGACCTCCGTGCAGCGCACATCGACGATGAGCTCGGGCCCGCTTGGCACGACGTTGATTTCGCGACGAACGTCACGAAAACCTTCGCGTGTACCGACAATCACATATCGACCCGGTTTCAGATCTAATTCTTTTCGCGTAAACGAGCCGAAGATACCGATGCGCTGCACGACAATCCGTGTCTGCCCATCCGACTGAAATATGGTTCTGACCGGCTTCTCATAGATCTGAACCGCCGCACTCACTTGGTCCGCTTGGCTGCGCAAAACCGGCGCGTCACCCTTAACTCTGGCCGCTTCCGCCAACAAGCGCGCCGCTTCACGGCGCACCTCGGGAGCAGAGAGACGAGTCGGCGCAGCAATCAAAGCCTCGAGTCGACGACCGAGCTCGGCGCGCGGTATCACTCGATTTCGACCGACGCGCGCAAACTCCAAGCTGCGATCTTTCGCGAGCAAGTCTTCGTATGCCTTCAATGCATCACCCCAATTCTCGGCACGCTCCAGGTCGAGAATGCGCTTTCGCTCGTCATCAAGATCTGATCGCTCGCCGACAGCGGCAATGTCGGCCTGCAGTGTTGGGATCTCGGCGCCATCGGCTCGTAGAGAGCGCGCTCGAGCTAACGCGTCACGAGCTGCCTCCGCTCTGCCAGATCTCAATGCAGCCAGAGATTCACCAATGGCGGCTGCATATCGATCGGAGCTCAACGCGCGACGCGCTCGTGCCGCTCCCTCTCGCGCCGTCGTGTTTTCTGGATCGGCGCGAAGCACCTGTTCGTACAAGGTTAGCGCTCGCAAGTTGTCGTAAGCGAGTTGCGCGGTCTCGGCTTCTACCAACGCCGGCAAAAGCGGTCCCAACGCGACGATACGTTGTAATCCGCGTACGGCAGGCTGATGCTCGGGATCGATTAACAATGCTCGTTCCAAAGATTGTCGAGCGACCTCCAATCGACCATCATCGATTGCCTCATTGGCTGTCGAGGTCAAGGTCGCGAGGGTACTCGGTCGTTCGCTTGCGATACGGGTCAGGCGCTGCATGGCCAGCCCGAGACGATCAAGGGCTAGTGACAGATCACGATCTGTCGAGGCGGCAAGCGCCATCTCGCCCATCGACTTTGCAGCTCCAAATGACTCACCGCCCCACACGCCTGCTGCCTGCGATTCGAGTTCCTCTAGGGCCTTGGAAAACTCGGCGTAGCGTTCGTTGAACAGCGCCTGCTGCTTCTTCTCCTCGGCACTCAGCACCGGCGCCGGAATCTCAGTGGTGCTCGAATTGCTGCGACTGATCGTCACCTCCGTCATTCCCGGCGCAAAACGAGGTAAGAGCCAGAAGGTCGCTGCCAGTAGTGTCATGCTCCCGATGCCGGCGAGCCAAGGCAACCATCGACGCGGCTGCGTAGGAGTATCGGTCCTCGAAGCAACCGATGCTGGTTCAACTCGAATCGCGCGAATCCCGCTCGGCACGCTGAGGAGCATCGCCAATTGCTCGCGCAATTCACGCGCGCTGGTCGGACGTAGTGTCGCATCGCCCGAGAGGCATTGTTGCAACAACGCATGCAACACGGGCGGAACGGGATGAACCGGCTTCAGCGTTGGAACCTGCTCTTCCGCTGCGCCAGGTTGGATGGGGAAATAGGGCGGATAAGCCGATAAGAGCTCATAACCGAGCGCACCGACACCATAAATGTCGTCGAGAATCGACGGTTCTAGACCGCGTCTTTGCTGCGGACTCGCGCTGAAGGGTGACCCGATTGAACTTGGTGGCGCCAATCCATCGACAGCAGCGATTTCAAAGTCGCTCAGGCGGATACGACCTGTGAAATCGAGAAGAACGTTCGACGGCTTCAAGTCACGATGCACCACACCCCGAGAGTGCAAATGATCAAGCGCATCGCAAACCTCGATCAACAAAGGAACGATTTGCGTGTAGCTCTTACCTCGTAAGGGTCGCAAGTCACCCGCGGCCAGCGTCATCGGTAAAACCAACACTAAGTCGTCACGGACAGGCTCATCCAAGTCAACGACTCCGGAATGGTCGAGTCGGCGTGAGATTGAATACTCTCGCTGGAAACTCTCCCAACACGCCGTCTCTTCGCCCGAACCATCCAGTTGCGCAACAATGGCAATCTTCAACGCCACTTGAGAGCCACGGCGCTCATCGAGCGAGCGCCATACCTCGAATCGCCCACCCTGAGCGAGTGGATCGAGCAATACGAATCGATCGACGAGCTTTTGGCCCTTGACGAGTACGGTCACGTCGAAATCTCGATCAAGGATTTGGTGCGGGCGAGTTTTCTTCCCGATAGATGGCCGCGAGCAATCGACGCCACTCGCGATACTGCTCTTCGGCAGTGCCCGTGAGTTTCAGTGTTCGCCCTTCGACTTCGATGGTCTGAGCGGCAGCCTCATTACTGAAGCTCGAAGCCAATTCTTTAACTTCCTGAGCGGCGACCTTGGCATCGGAGAACTTCTGAATCCCCGACATAACAGCGGCGACGCCACCCACCGCGCCAGCCGTTCGAACAGCGCTATCAATACGTCTGCAGTTGTAGTCGGTCGAGGCGCAATTGCTGCTGGCGAAGATACTGCCGAGCACAGCAGCGGCACCCAAGGCTGTTCTGGTCATCGCCTGAGCGCGAGCCTTGTCCTCACGCTCGATTGCCTCTCGACTAGTGCGGCGGAAACTACCGTAGGGGTCAAACAACTTGTCGGAGAACTCCTGTGAATAGCCATCGAGCGTATCGATGACGGCAGCATCACGATCACGAATCTTCGAAATACGTACCACGGCAGGATCATTGTCTGCGGGCAACCGCGCCAAACGGTAACGCCCATCAGCGGACTTCTGAAGATAACCCTCGAACGAGCGCGGATCGAGATCTTGTGCGAAACGCAATTTTGCAATCTGACGCAGCTCGCGCTTTTCGCTCGCACTCAAAATATCTCGGGCACTGACTAGATCATTGGCGATCTGTGCATAAACGTTTTGGAACGGATCTCGGGCACGCAAGGATGCATCCGTTTTGTAGGCTCCCAAATCCGCATCACCAGAGTACGTTTTATTTTTGATCCAGATTCGCCCTGACGCATCGACAGCATTAATTGACAGCGCCAGCCGAGAACCCGTCGATTCGACGATTTTGCCCGTCACGATGACGTCGACGAATTGAACTGCGTCCGGCACGACACGCACGGCGCCCCACTGCCCTGAATTCTCGAGCGTGGTACGCAATCGCATTGGCAATAATCGCGATTCAGCAGAACGAACATCGGGATAAATACGTCGCTTATCGAGAGCCTCTTCATCGTTGACTAGGTCTGCCGGCACACCGGGATCGAAATGCTGCAAGGCGACATCAAGTAGTTCAGCTTCCGGAATTTGAACCTTCGCCTGAACGGCGTCGATCTTGGCCAGAGGTCGTGTTTCTTTAACGACGCAACCACCTAGCAGTGCCACCACACCCAGCATCATTGTTGCTGCAATAAGTCTCATGCGCTGCCGCTCCTTAGCTACGCTCGTCACTTGCATCACCCGCCTTTGGCGTTGCGCTTGTAGTCTTGATACTCTTTCCAAAGCTTTTCTTTGAGTTCTGGATCCGTCTCCTGTTCGGCGGCCCGTCGAAGTCGCCTTGCAACGATGTCATCATCGTCGCCTGCGTCGACTCCGCGGTTGGGAGCGCCGCTGCCAGCACCGACAGTGCCACGGTCCTGTCGATCGCCTGCCTGATTTGCAGATCCACCGGCTGCCATGCCACGTTCCGAGCGCAGATCGCCTTCGCGCGATCCTGGCTCGACAGCGCCGCGCCCACCTCCGTCACCAGCACTGTTGCCGCTTGAGGCCGTGCGCGCATCACGCTCCGCTGCGGTTCGTCGCTGCTCCTCGTTGAGAGTTTTGTCGAACTCGCCGAGCGAGTCATCCAAAGATTTGTCGAGAACGTCGCGCCGCTCGTCAGCCGTCGTAGCCTCACCTGTCTCCTCGCTCGGCGCAGGCTTGTTCGATCCCTCGCTAGGTGACGGTGCCGGAACGCTCGGCGGCGAGGGAATACCGCCCGTGGGCGGCGGCGTTGGCGAAGGCAAGCTCGGCGGCTGAACGACCGGAGGGGTTGCGCATCCAGCGAGCGTTAGCGCGGCGATGGCGGCCCAATAGGCCGACTTCTGCATCATGGATTGCCGCCCCCTTGAAAAAAGTTCTGTAGCTGTTCGGACAGCCGATCACAGGCCGTCCCCTGCACGCGCGCAATGAACGGCAACGGCACTACGGCGCCCACGATGGCAGATGTTCCCGTCACATTGGTCTCCACGCTTCCCGCCGACCTCGCCTGTTTCAAATCCCAGACAGTGGCCTCGTAGGCCGATTCCTTTTCCCACCAACCAAAGCCGATACAACCCGCCGCGCCGGGCGCTGCCCCACAGGCCAAGCTGCCGCCACCGTCCGTTCGACGCGTACCGCCGTCCAACCAAACCAAGTAGCGCACGCCCGTCGCGGTCACTCTTTCACCGACACCTGGCCGCGCCAAAAGTTGCGTCACGGCTTCAGGGCGGGTGGGCGCCGTACCCGGTTCGAACCAGGGAAAGAGTTCATCGACGAAGGCGTTGTTATCACGCACCGCTATCGGGCGCTCACCCTGACTGAGCCCACGTCCGACACAGTCCATGAACTCGTCCTCGGCCGCGACCCCTTCGATCTGCGGCTTGGCCAGAATCACGACCGCCTCGCCATCGACGATTTGAGTCGGTAACTCGCGACTCTCCTGAATGGTGGCGCTCATACAGCCAGCCAGAGTCAGGGGCAGGATCCAAACGAGTGGCAAGGAAGCTGAAGCTCGGTGACGCATCATTTCCTCCGATAGAACGCAGAGTATGCCACGCCAATATGGCTCAGCTAGCGGGCTTCAAGTCTCCGGTTGAGGAAAGCGATCGAGGCGACGTAGCTCCGGAAACAAGCGCCAATAAACCCCGACGATCAGCAGGCAGGCAACACCGCCGATGGCGACGGCGTGAACCGGACCCCACCAACTGGCCGTCAATCCGGACTCGAACTCGCCGAGCTCGTTAGAGGCGCCGATGAACATGGAGCTGACGGCGCTGACCCGGCCCCGGATCGCGTCGGGCGTCTCGAGCTGCACCAAAAGATGGCGTACGAACACGCTGACCATATCACCCGCGCCGAGACAGACGAGCGCGAAGCACGACAACCAAAATGAAGTCGATAAACCAAACACGACGGTGGAGAGACCGAAAACCGCCACTCCGCCGAACATCCAGCGCCCGGCGTGCCGCGAAATCGGTCGTCGTGCAAGCCAGATGGCCGTCAGCGCCGCACCCACGCCCGGAGCGGTACGCAATAGGCCAAGGCCTTCGGGACCGACGTGCAGGATATCTGCGGCGAACATCGGCAACAGCGCCGTAGCGCCACCAAACAGTACGGCAAACAGATCGAGCGATATCGCACCGAGCACCGGCCGACGCCGAAGCACGAAGCGAAAGCCCTCAGCCAGTTCGTGCCATGCGAATTTTTTCTCTGTGGGCGGCGCCCGGATGGGCCGGATGCCGAACATCAACCAAAGTACGATGACCAGAATCAACAAGGCGCTGACGTAAACCCACATTGCACCTTGATCTGCGTTCATCGATTCGCCAAAGGCATATAGAAGCCCGCCCAAGGCCGGCCCGACGATGACGGCTGACTCGAAAAGGGTCGAGTTGAATGCGACGGCCGCAGGAAACACACTCGATGGAACTAGATTGACCGTCATCGCCTGCGAAGTCGGCATCCATAGCGCTCGACCTGCGCCAAAGAGACCCATCGCAAAAAAGACCCAAAGAATCTCCTGGCTACCGGACCAAGTAAATCCGATCAGCACCAAAACACAGGAAATCTCGATGACATAGGCAATGACGATCAATAAGCGTCGATCCATCCGATCAGCTAGTTGACCGGCTGGCAACACCAAGAGGAAAAACGGCAAGAACTGCGCTAATCCGACGAGGCCAAGATCGAGTGGATCGCGGGTGATGGAGTAGACCTGCCAACCGACCGCCACACCCAACATCTGCCAAGCGAGCGTGGCGAAAAACCGTCCGAAAGCAAACCGCCGGAAATCTGCGTGCTGGAGAGCCGCACGCACACCACTCGCCTGATCCATGGGGCAATGGTAGTTTGTTCGAAGGATAAATCGGTGGGATTTGCACATGACGACCAGCATCACGCGGCACTTTGCTTCCATCACCAACGGGCGATGGGGTCCGCGACAGGTGCACTATCGTCGTGTTGGGTCAGGTCCGGTGGTGCTGTGCCTGCACCAATCTCCTCTCTCCTCGCGCGACATGCTGGCCACGATGGAGCGCTGGAAGACGCACTTCACCTGCATTGCTCCTGACACGCCGGGATTCGGCTTGTCGGATCCGCTCGGTGTCGATCGCGCCGAAGCCAGCGACTTCGCGGAAGCCGTCATCGAATTCATGGATGCACTCGGTATCGAGCGAGCTGCTATTTATGGTTTTCATACCGGCGCGATGATCAGCGGCGCGCTGGCCGCTGCCCATCCGGATCGTATCGTGTGTGCCGCAGTCAATGGCTATGTGGTGATGACGGAGCCGGATCGGCAAGACTTCATCGAACATTACTTGCCCCCGTTGCAACCCAAGTGGGACGGCTCACATCTCACCTGGCTGTGGGCTCGAATGCGTGAGCAAACCATCTTCTTCCCGTGGTATCGAAAGTCGAGTGCGGCTCGCTTGTCGTTCGACGTTCCGCCGGCAGAGGGGCTACATAACGCGCTGCTTGATTTCATGCGTGCCGGCGATCATTACCGGGTTGGCTATCGCGCCGCATTCACGATGCGATCCGATATCGCACTGCGCCAAACGACAACGCCCATTCTCGTTACGGCAGCTGATACGGACGTGCTATCGGCCGATCTCGACAAAGTCAGTCATCCGGCCAGCTGCGTCACGGTGACAAAAGGCGGCACAGCGGAGCAAACGCTCGATCTTTGTCGCGACTACATAAAGCGCCACAAGCCGCCGAAGATGCCAAGGTCGTCTGTGAACTTCGGTTTACGTGGCCGCCTTTGGCAGGACTACGTTGATGTTGAAGCGGGTCAACTGCGCGTTCGACGCAATGACGACGCCGACGGCCGAACCGTGCTCATCCTACATGAGCCTGGCGGTTCGACCGAAAGCATTGATCGTCTGGCCGCCGGATTCATTGGTCACCGCCCCGTGCTTGCCATCAATCTGCCGGGTCACGGCGAGTCGGACAATACCTTGCCTCGCGGCAAAGTCACGATCGGCGGTTTCGCCAAGGCCATTGACCAGGCGCTGCAAACACTCAAGATCAATGAAGTCGATGTGATTGGCGTAGGCGGCGGCGCCTTCATTGCACTTGAGCTCGCTTCACTCGTAAAAAATCGCGTGAACCGAACGGTGATGCTGAGTCCCGTTTTGGCGAGCGCTGCTCTGCGCAGTGAACTAATCGAGCACTACACGCCAGAAATAAAACCGGTCTGGTACGGCGGGCATCTGGTCGAAGCCTGGTACGTCGTACGCGATCAAAGTCTCTTCTGGCCTTGGTTCCGAGCAAAACGCAGTAACATCATCAATAGCGATACGGAACTCGATCCGATGCGAGTTCAAGTTCGATTGCTAGATCTATTCCGCTCGAATGGGATGTGGCGGCACGCTCATCAGGCAGCCTTTGCCTATCCTTGGGAAAAGAAACTCGCCACATACCGCAATCCGATCTTACTGGCCTCACCGATCGGCGATCCGTTGCGATCAGCCGCCGTTGAGGCGACATCAGCCATGCCTCATCTTCTGTTCATCGAATTACCGCGCGAGCAGCAAGATTGGGCTCGCATCCTCCTGCAGCAATTGCGATGAAGAGACTATGCGTTTTCTGCGGTGCCAATCCGGGCACTAAAGAGATCTATCGATCTGCTGCACATGAACTTGGACGCCTTCTCGCGCGCTCAGGCATTGGACTCGTTTACGGCGGTGCCGGCATTGGCCTGATGGGTGCAGTAGCGGATGCAGCCTTATCCGAGGGCGGTGAAGTCATCGGCGTCATTCCTCGCAATCTCGTCAAATTAGAGGTCGCTCACCGCGGCGCCGTCGATCTGCGCGTCGTCGAATCTATGCATGAGCGTAAAGCCATGATGGCGGATCTCTCCGACGGATTCATTGCGCTACCCGGGGGCGTTGGCACACTCGAGGAGCTATTCGAAGTGTGGACTTGGGCTCACCTCGGTTTACATCGAAAACCCTGCGCACTCCTCGACGTAGATGGATTCTATTCTGGCCTAGGCACTTTCCTCGATCACGTGCAGCAAGAGGGATTCCTGCGTGCAGGAGTTCGCGACATGCTTCTGATAGACGATGATGCAGATCGATTGCTGCGTTTAATGCAGCAGTATCAGGGGCCTGAGATGCCGGCCTGGATGAATCGCTCGCAAACCTGATCAGGTCGGATCAGCTTGAGAGCGTTTCTCCGCTATCCACTCGCGCCAGATCGCCATCAGCACCGCGAGTATCACGGGGCCGATGAAAAGACCCACCATGCCGAAGGCAGCGAGGCCGCCGAGCACACCAAACAACACGAGTAAGAAGGGGATGCGAGTCGCGCCACTAATGACGAGCGGCCTTACGATGTTGTCGATCCAACTCACAGCAGTTGCACCCCAAATGGCGAGACCAATTGCCTCGACCGTGTTGCCAGTCAGGAAAAGATAAATACTCGCTCCCGTCCACATGAACGGCACCACGAAGGGAATCAGTCCCGCCAAGAAAGTCATGATGCCAAAGATGATCGGCGCCGGCACACCAGCAACGGCGTAACCGATTCCCGCTAAAGTGCCTTGCGCCAGTGCCGCCAGCACCAAACCATAAACGACCGCCTTGACGGTGCTGCCAATAGCATCGAGATAGTGAGAAACACGAACCTTGCCGAAGAATTGCTGCAGCATGCGCTCAACCTGCGCTGCAACGTGCTCGCCATCGCGATACATGAAGAATAAAGAAAACATCGCGAGCCCGAGCTTGATGATGTTACGCCCCACACCACCGACGACTGCACTCACTTCACCGGAGGATTGCGAAAAAAAGTCGCGGATTGCCGCATCGATACTCGATGGATCGCGCTGAAATTGCTCGACGATTTCAACGAGACGAGGTCCAAGCAACGGGATTTGTTTGACGGATTCCGGTAACTCGACTTTTGCCAGTAGCGGCGCGAGCTCGCGATAAATCGGCAGCGCTTCTGCCTGCACGAGGATGATTAACCATACGATAGGAAGAATGATCGCGGCGCTAAGTGCCAAAGTCATGATGAGGGCCGCTAACTCACGATGACCGCGACACAGAACAACGACTCGCTCGTGCATTGGCCAAGTGACGTACGCCAAAATCACAGCCCAAACCACGGGCACCAAGAAAGGCTGTAGCACCTGGAAAGCGAGAAGGCCGAGAACAACCAAGGAAAAGACCACGATCAACGCTCGTAGCCACTTCGCCTCAGCCAAATCTTCGAGCATCATGGGTACACCCGGGCATGGTCGAGTGCGATTGCCGTCAAAGCCAGCAGCACACAGACTGTCAAAGAAAGATTCCGTCGTAGCGCAAGATAGTCAGCGGGCAAGTCGTGCTGATATTGACGGTGCTCATATAACCAGAAAACACCAAAGCCGGCGACAAGCAGCGCCAAACCACGATCTCCGCCAATCACTACCGCGACGGCTGCAAGCACGGAAGGCAATGTACTCCCAACAACGATGCCCGCGGTCCATGGCCATCTTCCGGCTAATGCCAAGCCCCAATGAACGGCCGATACATATCCGAGTATCGCCGCACCCCAGCCCAACGCAAGACGCTCACTGGTTTGCCACCAGAACGGACCGCTTCCGAACATCGCACCGAACAAAGCCGCCACGAAAGGTAACAAACCAAGGTAGCCAGCCAGGGTGGCTGTCGCATGCAACCCCATGGGGCGAAGCGGTGCTGTGCTGGAATCGGATTCGGTCATCGTGAGCTATTTAGCGAGCGAGCGCTTCAGGTCTTCCTCGATCGCGTCGGCAAGCAACCCTTTGTAATAGTCACTACCAAACTGTTTACGCGCAGCGGCAACGAACTCCAGCATTTCTACTGGATCACGCCGAACACTGGGACAGGCATCGAATCGCCCTTCAAGCACATAGCGCGGGAAGCCCAGTTGTCCCGCCATGCGGCCGTGCAAAGCGGATCGATGGAGCAGCTCGCCGGCGCGACAGACATCTTTTGGCTGAAAGTTATAGCCATACAGTGTGATGTAGCCGATCACGAACAAGGCTTGCGGATAATCGCCATCGACTGACGCTTTACGATACGGCAGCGCCTCTGCACCACGACCGGCGTAACCGAGCACACGGCCATACATGTAATTCAAGCGTGGATTCTTCGGATCGCGAGTGACGGCCTCGAGGCAGGCCGGAACGGCCTTGACCAAGTCGACCTTGCCTTCAGAGATTCCCGGAGCAAGCTTGAACGGATCGTCAGGATGGGATGCCAGACGATCACATTCGGTGACTTCCTGTGAATAGCGCGACGGATCGAAAGTGACGAACTCCGCAGCAGAGGACAAGCTTGCGACACCTGCCGCCAAAACCGCCGCGAAAAAAACACTCTTTTTCATATTCACGCTCTCCTCGACGACCACCAGCGAAAAATAACGTCGGCAACTCTAGCCGGGTCCTCATGATGCATCATGTGCCCAAGCCCCTGCAGATCCTCGACGGCTAAGCGCCTGAAACAACGGTGCATGCGCTCGACATCGCCTTCGTGATCTAGACGACGCCGATACTCTGACTCCGTCGCCAGCACCAACAGAGTATCTGCCTCGACGCGATACCAACAAGCCTCAGCCTCTTCGCGACGATGCAGAACCGGGTTGACGTAACGGTGAAACGGATCGAAATGCATCCGCGGGAGACCATTCTCACGCCGCTGCATCCACGCCCCAGCGATAAAACTGGCGTTTTCTTCAGGGAGCCGTGCGTTTCGCTGTCGAAGATGCGTTGCCAATAACTCGATTGAATCGTAGCGAGACGGTTGTGGTCCGGCACGCAACTGCTCCAGCCATTTCGCATAGCGTTCAGGCGCATGCTCAGCTGGCGTCCTCGGTAAACCAAAACCCTCGAGCGAAATCAAACGAGCAACACGCTCAGGCCGAACACCGGCATACAAATTGGCGACGTTACCTCCCATACTGTGCCCAATCAGGCTGGCAGCCACGTTGGGCGCCATCAACTCCAGTAGAGCGTCGAGATCAGCGAGATAGTCTGGGAACCAGTAAGGTGAATCTTGCCAGTCGCTTCCACCAAAACCGCGCCAGTCTAAACCGATGAAATGCCACTCTCGTGGCAGCGCATCGACCAGCATCTGGAACGTGTCGGCACAATCCTGAAATCCGTGCAGCAAAAAAATGGGGGCCTGATCCTCAGGTCCCCAATGCAAGGTTCTGTGGCGATGCCCACGCAACGAGACAAATCGCTCCGACGGCGGGATACGAGGAACGTATGACTTCATGCTGATTCAGCCGCCAAGAAACAAACGATACGCAGGATTACCAGTTTCGTCAGTCCAGGGATATTGCAACGCAGCCAGATGCTCGAAAAACTCGGCACGGCTACTGGGCGTGACTTGGATGCCTGCGAGAACTCGACCCGCATCAGAGCCATGATTGCGGTAATGAAATAGTGAGATGTTCCATCGCGATCCGATTGCCTCGAGAAAACGCGATAAAGCTCCCGGCCTTTCCGGAAATTCGAATCGCAACAACATTTCGTCGGCAAGATCTGCTGGTCGCCCGCCCACCATATATCGGATATGCAGCTTGGCGAGCTCGTTGTCGGTCATGTCCGTGACGCAGTAACTCGCAGCCTGCAGATGATCGATCATCTGGGCGCGCTCACGGTCACCATCAGCAGTAGCGAACCCAAGAAATATGCGCGCTTTTTCCTGCTGATCGTACCGGTAGTTGAATTCAGTCACGCTGCGAGAGCCCAGCGTTCGACAGAGCTTCAAGAAGCTACCCGGTTGTTCGGGAATCTCTACTGCGAGCAAAGCTTCTCGATGAGCGCCTATTTCCGCACGTTCGGCAACATGCCGCAGACGATCGAAATTCATATTGGCGCCACAATTGATCGCGATCAGTCGCTTTCCAGCACATTTTTCACGAGCCACATATTTCTTGATCGCTGCGACCGCCAAGGCGCCGGCTGGCTCAACTATTGAACGAGTGTCCTCAAAAATATCTTGAATGCCCGCACAGATCTCGTCGGTATTGACGAGTATCATTTCGTCGACGAGGTCACGTGCGAGCTTGAACGTCTCTTCGCCCACTCTTCGCACCGCAACGCCATCAGCGAAGATACCAACACGTGATAAGGACACTCGGGACCCTGCGATCAGCGAATCGTGCATGGCCGTCGAGTCAGCTGCATTGACCCCGATGATCCGAATTCGCGGATAAAGGTGTTTGAGATAGACAGCAATACCCGCGAGCAAGCCGCCGCCACCCACTGGAATGAAAACGGCATCGACCTCGCCCCCCGTCTGGCGGGCGATCTCCATACCAATGGTGCCTTGCCCTGCGATCACATCCGGATCGTCGAAGGGATGCACGAAAACCATATTTCGATCACGCGCGACACCGAGTGCGTGTTCATAGGCAGAATCGTAATCGTCACCATGCAGGACGACTTCGCCACCCAAGTCACGAACCGCCGCCACCTTGATCTCTGGAGTGGTGACCGGCATCACGATCACCGACGCGATACCGCGACGATGAGCGGCAAGCGCCACGCCCTGCGCATGATTACCAGCCGACGCACAAATCACGCCGCGCGACGCCACGTGCGACGAAAGAGTCGCAATCTTGTTATACGCGCCACGCAGCTTGAATGAAAAAACCGGCTGGAGATCTTCGCGCTTGAGTTGAATCTGATTGCCGAGACGCCGCGACAGCCGCGTCGCCGTTTCGAGTGGCGATTCGATCGCGACGTCATAAACCTTGGCGCGCAAGATGCGCTCTATGTAGTCGCGATGATCAGGTACGTCAGCCGACATCGCAGGTTATCCCTGTCCCGGAGTAGCGTTGACCGTATCCCGAAGCAGCAAGCCATATAACCGCTGCACGAACGCATCACGCTCACTGCGCACTCGTTCGCGCTCTTCTGGACTCGCCTCGTATCGCTCGATCGCCTCACGAGTCACAACGCCATTTTCACTGAGCAGCTGCTCGATGACTCGCATACGCTCTCGTTGCACCCATAATTCCGCACCGAGCTCCATAGTCACGGCGATGAGGTTATCGATCATGGAGTGGTCGAAAAAAGCGGGATTTGGCGCGCGGACGGGCTTGGAATCGCTCATGCTTCAAGCATACTAGATGGCGATTCTGTGATCACTTCGATGCGAAACGTCTGGATTCTGACCTTGGCCCAGGGTTTCGCTGCCTGCGGCACCATCATTCTCGTCACTTTCGGCGGTATCGTCGGCACTCGCCTTGCGCCGGAGCCCTACCTCGCCACCCTGCCATTGTCGCTATCGGTACTCGGCATCGCGACGAGCTCTTTACCAGCGGCCATGCTCATGCAACGCATCGGTCGAAAGCCTGCCTTCATTGGCAGCGCTCTCGTGGCGGCGACGGCTGCACTCGTCATTGCCTGGAGTATCGCGACAGCGAATTTCGTCACGCTCTGCGCTGCCGCGTTTTTCATCGGCGGCAACATGGCTTTCGTACAGCAATACCGTTTCGCTGCTATGGAGTTTGTTCCAACCGAACTCGCCGGTCGCGCCGTTTCCACGGTCATGATCGGCACGCTTGGCGCAGCGATTGCGGGACCGACACTCGGACAGCTCGCCAGCAACCTCGGGGGCTGGCCGCAATTCACCGGTTCGTTTGTCGTGCTGTCGGGTCTTTGCCTCTGTGCCACGCTGGTACTATTGAAGCTACCGCTTGGGGTTGCAACCCCAAGGCATGAGTCCGCGAGCGCCTCATCGATCTCGCAGCTCCTCAAGAGATCGGACTACCGCTTAGCCGTACTCGCAGGCCTTGCATCGTATGCCGTCATGAGTTTCATCATGACGGCAACTCCGCTCAGCATGCACGTGCATGATGGATTCACGACGGCACAAACCACTTTCGTGATCACGGCTCATTTACTCGGGATGTATTTGCCTTCCCTCGTGAGCCCTTGGTTGATCGGCATTTTGGGTGTTCGGCGAATGATGGTGATCGGGATTTTCATCAATCTCGTTTGCATCGGGATCGCCGCCTACGTCGGACAAGAGTTTATTCATTACTTCACCGCTCTGACTTTGCTCGGAGTCGGCTGGAATCTAATGTTCGTATCGGCAACGGCCATGCTAGCGACGACTTACGAATCTGCCGATCGATTTCGTGCCCAAGGCTTCAACGATCTTGCCGTGTTTGGTTCACAGGCCGTAGCCTCATTACTTGCCGGAACCGCGATCGAGACGCTAGGTTGGAAAACCTTGAATCTAGTCGCACTACCACTGCTGATTTTCGTTCTTGTTGCTTTGCATCGACCCCAGAAACCCTCGACGGAGACACCATGAAACTCTACGGATCGATCATTTCCCCTTACGTTGCCCGTGTCGTCTATGCCGCACGAATGAAGGGTCTGGATCTCGAAGCGCAAATGCCAGCCAACGGCATCAAGTCACCGGATTACCTTCAGATCAATCCCCTTGGGAAAATGCCGGCTCTGGACCTCGGTAGCCAAGCCATCGCGGAGTCGATGGTGATTCTGGATTATCTTGAAGACGCCTATCCGCAGAAGCCTTTGCTGCCAGCTGATCCAGCCGAACGAGCGCGAGCACGTCTGCTAGGGCGAATCGTCGATCTCTACGTCATGCCCCAAGGCAACGCTTTCTTTGGCAATCTCAACCCGGAGAAGCGTAATGCTGAAGCAGTGCAAGCAGCTGCTGCAGCGTATCGAAAGAGCCTTGCACAACTCGAGCACTTCATGGCCCCCTCGGCTTACGCCGACTGCGCCCTACTGCCCTGCCTGCAAATGATGGTTATCGTGACGGACCTCTGCGGTGTGGAAGAAAACTTCCGGGACTACCCCAAACTTGCGCAGTGGTGGGCATCGATGCAGGCGAATCCAATCACGAAGACCTGGATCGCCGAGTACGATGCCGGCTTCCGTGGATTCCTGCGGAGCCGTCACTAAATGTTCGGCTGGAGTGTAGCGGCCTTCGGCGGGCCGGAAGTGATGCAGTGGGTCGAAATGCCAGAGCTCGTCCCTGGTCCCGGCCAGTTGCGTGTCGCCGTTAAAGCTTCAGGAATCAATTTTGCCGAGACCCGTATGCGGGCAGGTTCGTATATCGGCCAAGCATTGCCTTTCGTCATGGGTATGGAGTCGGCGGGTATCGTCGAAGCGGTGGGTCCCGGCGTTACCTCCGTTGCCGTGGGTGATCGCGTCTTCGGTCGAGCGCGTGGCTCGCACGCCACCCATGTTCTCTTCGATGAAGTGCATACCTTGCGACTTCCAGATCGCTTGAGCTTCGTCGAGGGAGCGGCGATTCCAGTAGGTTGGCTGACGGCGTGGCATGCACTCGTCACCGTAGCGCGTTCGCGCGCTGGCGAAAAAGTTTTGATCGAAGCCATCGCTAGCAGTGTCGGTAGCGCGGCGCTACAGATCGCCAAGTGGCAAGGCTGCTGGGTTGCCGGCACCGCAAGCCGCGACGATAAGTGTGCGCGCGGAATCGCTGCCGGTGCCGATGCGGCATACAACTACAAAACGGGCAATCTGCCGGAGCTCGTTCGCCGTGACACGAATGGGCATGGCATCGATATTGGTCTGATGACGATCGGTGAAGAAACCGCAGCTGCCTTATTCGATTCAATGGCGGCTGAGGGACGCATCATCATGTATGGCAGCACCGGCGGACGACAGGTGTGCTTCAACCTCAATATCGGCATGCGAAATCTGCAACTGCTGGCGATGAGCATCTCATCCAGCGCGCGATTCATTCCGGAATCGATGCGCAGCTTCCGAGAGCTTGCACTGCCACTCTTTGCCAACGGCACATTCAAAGCCGTTGTCGACAAGACACTGCCGATGAGCGCTTTGGTCGAGGCGCATGGCATGGTCGATGCCCGCACTCACTTTGGCAAAGTCGTACTGGTGAATCCCTAGAAGACGATGACGACCTTGCCATCGCGCTCGGATCCGGTCATCGCCGCACGATCACACGCGGCGATGATCTCATCCAGCGGATAACGTCCCGCAATCCGAGCCGTCAGCACGCCCGTCGCGACTTTGTGAGCTAAGTCGGCGTAGAGAGCGCGTACGTCGTGCGCATTTCGTTTGGATAGCTGCCTGACAAAACTCAGGGTGTGAAATTCGATTCCCAAACGGAACATGCGGTAGAAGTCGATCTCGCAATGTTGTGAGCTCATAGCGCCGTAACAAATCAGTCGCGCCTCAGCCGACAGACACTCTGCGATTCGCCTTGTAGCAGCACCCGCCACCGCATCGATGCCCAATCGTATCGAGGCGCCCGACGTCGCCGCGGACACTCTCTCGGCAAGATCCGGTCCGTCGAGTAATACGATATCCGCTCCCAAGCCGACCAGCTCGTCGACCATCTCGGGACGTCGCACGACATTGATAGTTTTGATGCCCCGCTGACGCGCGAGCTGTATCAAAAACCGTCCGCAGTTGGAGTTCGCTGCGTTCTGAACTAGCCAGTCGCCTTCGTTCATTTTGACGAAATCGTCGAGCAACACGGCCGCGGTCGGTCCATTGACGGTCAATAGACTGAGCTGTGCTGCATCGCCTTCGGGCGCTGGCATGCAACGACTCGCAGCACACCGAACCTGCTCACCGAACGTCCCCGATGCCAACGCAGGGAACACCCTGTCACCGACCGAATAGTCCGTGACAGCGGAGCCGACGCGCAAAACGCGACCTACCCCTTCGAAACCCGGGGTGCGGGGTAACGGATTACGAAACATATCCGCACCCTCAATGGTACGCAGATCGGCTATGTGCATCGCCGCTGCTTCCATTCGAATCACAATTTCGTCTGCAGCAGGATCTTCGTCTGCTACTTCGACGATTTTTAATACCTCGCGAGGGTTACCGTAGCGCTCGTGTTGCGCTCGGCGAAAATACCCCACGATCAAAGAATGCCGCGCTCGATCATTCGAGCGATGGCATCGGCTTGACGTTGCTGGAAGTAAGCACGGTCAGGGATCATGACTTTGTCGCCCTGCAGCAAACCGTTGCGACGTCGAAGATCGGCTTTCGCATATGACTCTGCAAACAAATCGAGCGCCTGTCTCGAGAGCATGTTGCTCATCGCAGGCCGACGTCGATAGGCGCGCAGTCCGGCCATATCGAGGAAGCTGTTGGCGACTGATGAATTACCGAGGCCGGCGACGATCATCTGATTGCCGTGATAGTCGATGATGTCGGAATAGCCATTACTCGAATCGACTGGCACATCGATACCGTGCAGTGCGGCGGTATTTGCCGACACCACATACGCCAGGTTTTCGAGTGCGCGGGCGCGCCTTGCGATCTGTTTGATCGTAAGGTTGGGAGATGCCACCTCGCTAGTGGAATGCAGAAACACTTCGGCACCCCGAATGGCATGCGCTCGCGCAATTTCCGGATAAAGAATTTCTTCGGATGCAATCGCGGCAATTCGTCCAATCGACGTATCGGCCACCGGGAAGACCGCTTCAAGCCCATAGATATCGAGATAGCGGTCCCAAACGTCGTGCGGTGTCGGCGCAAATATCGAAATCAATCGACGGTAGGTGAGAACGCGCTTTCCGGACGGATCGAAAACCCAACACGCCTGAAAATAGAGACCCGGAAAGTGATCATCCGTTTCATAGCCGTTACCGGCAAGATAAACGGCGTGCTTCTCGGCGAGTGCAGCGAGTGCATCGTACTCAGCGCCGCGCGGATGCAATGCGCCTTTTGCGGCCCATTCTGGAATGGTCTCGCCCCAAGGTGGACCAGACAGGATGTACTCCGGCAGCACCACGAGCTTTAGGTCGCTACCAATCCAGCGGCGCGCGCCCGCTACGGCCTGATCAATCCTTGCAATCGATCGCTGCATGCGCGCAGCAGACTCTTCACGCGTCCTATCCGGATGTACGCCATCACAATCGATCTGCAGCGCCAAAGCGGCATATCGATCCAATTTGTTGATACTCAATGTCAAAACTCCGATGTCATCAGCGCAGCCGAGTCTCGGCCAAGTCGCTCCACGTTTGCAGTTCGGCGATCACTCCGCCACTGACCAAAAACCGATCACACCAACGAACACCAACGAAGGGAGTTCCATCCTTCCAGGCGCCCGTCATCTCACCGCGTACGTAGACGGCAACACCGCCAGCCGCCTCGCAAACCTCGAAATGATCCGTTTGCTTGTGGACCGAGGCGTATCGATTCGAGCCGAAAGCCACGAAGTCCTCGAGCCGGGAAAAACGATGCCCGCCCGAAATAACGATCGGCGCTGTCGGGGACATCAGCTTGGAGGCGCCGGGGAGATCACGCGCCGACATTTGGTCAAACCAGCGCCGAACCAGTGCGATCGCGTCAGCCCGCTCGGTTCGAGCCGTGCCGACGACGATACCTGCATCCGTCAATGAAGATCCCATGGGACGAAGTATGCCCGATGCCGGTAGCCGATACATGGCCGCATGCCTTAGCCTTCACACATCATGAAAATCGGAATCATCGGCAGCGGGTCTGCAAGTACCGAACTGCCTTCACACTTCCACGCCGAGGCTGCTCGATATCCCGGCGTTGAGCTCACGCTAATACAGCCCCGGCTGTCGATGTTTGCGTTCACTCCTTACGAGCGGCTACTCGTCGATGTCGGCTACGTGGATGCTATGCAAAGTGCTGCGCAAGCGGAGTGCAATGCAATTCTGATCAATTCCTTTGCGGACTACGGGATCGACGCGGCGAGAGCCGCCGTCGACGCTCCGATCGTCGGAGCGGGTGAAGCGGCGCTGCATGAAGCAAGCGCGATCGATGGCGGTCGATTCTGCATCTTGACCGTTTGGCCAAAGTCGATGGGATTTCTCTATGACGAACGTCTTCGCGCGATGGAGATCACCTCGCGCTGTCTCGCGATACGACATTTTTCGACAGAGGAAGAGCTGTCGCGACTAGCGGGCGCAGATAGCGTCATGGCGCGCATGGCACGACACGAGGACGCCATCATCGAGTCGCTCCGGGCGGCTTGCGACGAGTTGATCGCAGAACACCAACCAGACTCTATCGTGCTCGGCTGCACCTGCATGTCTCCCATCGCGCAGATTCTCGCCAAGCATTGCGCCGTACCCGTCATTGATGGAGCGCTCAGCGGTCTACGCCTACTCGCATCTGGCAGTTTGGTTGACTCAGCAAGTTCCGCAAATCAGATCACGAGGACCAGAAGATCCCACTTGATTCCCGATATGGTGTCGGCATGGGTGGGTGCGGCGCACGCACCCGCGCCAGCCGCCACTTCAGATTGCCCCGTATGCATCACTGATGTTGAATAAAATTTTTGACTCGATGAGGTCGTCATGAAGCGAATCGTTTTATTTGTCTTGGGGTGTATTGCTGCAATCAGCATCACACCGACTGCGATCGGTGCGGAAAAGCTTTCTGCAGAACGAATGTGGTCGATGGTCCGCCTCGGCGATGCCGATATATCGCCCGATGGAAAGCTCGCGGTGGTCTCGGCCACTCGATTCGATATTGATGAAAATCGTGGCTATACCGACTTATGGCTCTATCCGACGGACGGTACGGGCGGGCGTCAACTCACGACGGATGCTGCGTCCGACAGCTCCCCTAGTTTCAGCCCCGATGGCAAGTGGATCGCCTTCGTATCTAAACGTGGCGACGACAAAGAATCGCAGATTTACCTCATACCGACAGACGGCGGCGAAGCACGGCGACTCACCTCTATCCCGACGGGCGCCAATGCACCGAAGTGGTTCCCCGATGGTCGCAAAATCGCTTTCGTCTCTTCGATCTGGGTCGACTTGGCGGAATGGAAAGCCCAAGCCAAAAAAATGAAAGAGCGAGCCGACAGCAAAATGAGCGGCAAAGTGTGGGACCGGGCGCCTATTTCTTATTGGGATCGCTTCTTGGATGACCGTCAACCGCATTTATTCTCGATTCCGGTCGAGGGCGGCGATGTAACGGCGATCACTCGTCAGTCAGGCTATCACCTATCAAAATCGGATTATTCGACTAGCTCATATGACATCTCGCCCGACGGCACAGAGCTCGCGTTCGTAACTAACGTCGATCAGACGGGTGTCGACTCCAACTACGATGTCATGACCATCGCAGCTTGCGGCTGCAAGCCTGCGGTCAATATCACTGAAAGCAATCTTGCTGATGATGGCTCGCCGTCATACAGCCCGGATGGTCGCTGGCTCGCTTACTCAGCGCAGTCGATCAAGGGTTTCTATGCGGATCGTGCCCGACTCATGCTCAGATCTCGCAGCGATGCCACGGTTCAAAATCTCTCCGGCGATTGGGATCGCTCGGTAGGCACGCTGATTTGGCATCCAAATTCCAAATCCCTATTCAGCGCAATCGACGACGCAGCAACCAACCGCGTGTATCGATTCGATATTGCAAAACCGGGCGCTCCTTCGGCCGTGACTGGCAACCCGAGCTTCGGCAGCTTCGCCATTGCCGTGACGCAAGCGAAAAGACCGGCTGCCGTTGCCATACGACAAAGCTTCTCGGAGCCGCCCACCTTAGTCGCTCTCAATTTGACTGACGGTACCTCGAGAACACTGAGTCGACTTAACGATTCAATTCTTGCCGACACGTCTCTCGGTAAAGTCGAGAGCGTTACCTATGCCGGCAGCGACCAAAAACCGATCCAGATGTGGGTGGTTTACCCCCCGGATTTCGATCCAACCAAAAAATATCCGGTGTTCATGCTGCTCCATGGCGGACCACACAACGCCATACAAGACGCCGTGCAGTGGCGCTGGAATGCGCACGTCTTCGCCAGCTGGGGCTATATCGTGACCTGGCACAACTTCCACGGCTCGAGTGGCTTCGGACAGGACTTTGCCGACTCCATTAACCCCGATCGGATCAGCAAGCCTTATGAAGACACGATCAAGGCAGCAGATTGGTTGGCCTCAAAGCCTTTCGTAGACGCCAATCGCATGGTTGCCGGTGGTGGCAGCTATGGTGGATTCCTCGCCAGCACACTGCTCGGCCGAGCTCACCCCTTCAAGGCACTCATCGCTCATGCCGCCGTCTATAACTCGTTCACGCAAATCGGCGCCGATTACGGTGCGGAACGAGATCGATTTTTCGAGTTCTGGGAAAAGCCGGAAGAATTTGCGCGTTACTCACCACACACGAATGCCGGTAACTTCGTCACGCCGACATTAGTGATTCACGGACAGCTCGACATGCGCGTTCCCGTCAATCACGGGATCGAGCTTTTCAACACGCTGCAAAAGCGTGGTGTACCGTCCAAATTTGTCTATTACCCGGACGAGAATCACTGGGTTTTGAAGCCGCAGAACTCGCTGCATTGGTATCAAAGCGTCAAAAATTGGGTGGAGTCTTACGCTCCGCCAGGAGCACGCTGAATGAACCGTCGTGAAATTTTATGTAACGGGATGGCATTAGCGGCACTCTCGAGCCTGCCAGCCCTCGCAAACACAGTCTCTTCGGCGCGCAAGCCACTCGATATTCTCATCTTGGGCGGAACGCGCTTTCTCGGTCTGCATATGACCGCTTATGCGCAGAGTCGCGGTCATCGCGTGACCTTCTTCAATCGCGGCAAGACCAACACGACTCGATTCTCCGAGGTCGAGCGACTGACGGGCGACCGTAATGGTGATATTTCGGCGTTGAAGGGGCGGCGCTGGGATGTCGTCATCGACAACTCGGGGTACGTACCTCGCCAGGTTACCGCCACGGCCGAGTTACTACGCGAGACGACACCGCTCTACGTTTTCGTATCGACCGTATCGGTCTATGCCGGCTTCGATAAGCCAGGCGATGAAGACTCGCCGATCGGCACACTCACAGACCCAACCGTCGAGAAGGTCGACAGCGCGACCTACGGTCCGCTCAAAGCGCTTTGCGAACAAGCCGCGCGGCGTGTTTATGGTAACGACCGTGCGCTGATTATTCGTCCGGGGCTCATCGTAGGGCCAGACGATAATACCGACCGCTTCACATATTGGCCGGCACGGGCTGCGCGCGGGGGCCGATTCGTGGCGCCGGGAAGTCCGAGCGATCCGGTGCAATTCATTGACGCACGGGATCTAGCCGCCTTTACCATTGAATCGGCGGAGAACAGTTTAAGCGGCACCTTCAATTTGCTCTCCCCACCCGGTCGCTTCTCGATCGGCGATATCGTCAATGCGTCGGTTCAGTCGGCCAAAACCCTTATGTCGACCGATGCGGAACCCGTATGGATTCCAGCGCAAGTTCTCGATGAGCAAAAAGTCGCGCCATGGTCGGATATGCCAGTATGGGTACCATCGGAAGGCGACAGCGCTGGCTTTGCTGCGGTCAGCGCTAGCCGCGCTGTGAGCGCCGGATTACGTATCCGACCCATTATAGAGACGACGACTGATACGCTGCGCTGGCACCTGTCACGGCCAGAAGCGGAGCAAGCAAAACTGCGTGCCGGGATCTCGCCCGAACGAGAGCAAGACGTACTGAGGTACTGGGCATCAAAGAAAGAGGATTGATCTCATGCGCTGGATCCTGGCACTGCTCAAATGGATTGGCGGCTTAGTTGCACTGGCCGTCGTCTCGATCGTGGCTTACGTGTTCTGGTTGAGTGGCTCAGCTCATCAACCCACTGGTGTGCATCGATTCAGCGACTATCAAGCAAGCGACGGACCCATCCTCGTTTTCGGTGGTAACCGAGGAACCGGGCTTGGTATCGTCAAAGAACTGCGTGCGCGAGGCGAAGCCGTAACGGTCGCTGTCCGTAGCACCTCGAATGTGAGCGATCTAGAAGCGCTAGGCGTCGATGTGGTGATTGCTGATGCGCTTCAGTCTGAGACGGTCGATTTCGCAGTTCGCTCGAAGCCCTTCGTTGCGGTCATTTCCACCCTTGGCACCTCGCGCGGTGAACAAGCTCAGCGACCGGATTTCATCGGCAATCGAAATGTGATTGACGCCGCCAAAGCCGCTGGTATCCGACGGATGTTACTCGTCACCGTCATCGGCGCCGGCGATTCGATCGACGCTGCGCCACTGCCGTCACGACGGTTCCTCGCCGAAGTCATCGAGTTAAAAACTCGTGCCGAAGATCATCTGCGCGCGAGTGGTCTCGACTACACCATCATTCGGCCAGGCGGACTGACCGACGGCGTCCCGAGCGACAAAGCCTATCTGGCAGAGGATGCAGCGACGTTCAGTTTCATCGCTCGAGCAGATCTCGCCAAGCTTGTAGTGAACGCTCTTGGCGATCCGGCGACAGTAGGAAAAACCTACTCAGCTTACGATCCGACCCGAAAAACCATGGCGACGATGTTTCAAGATCGATGATTCGCCCTCAAGAGCGGCATCACCAAGGTAGTTCGCTGCCGTCATACATCCAATAACGACCTACCATCGTCTCGTCGAGACGAGCGATCAGATCTTTCATGCCCCGCGCGCTGGTTAACGCATCGATATCCGCATTCGGGCCGCCCATATCGGTACGCACCCAACCAGGGTGCAAGGCCGTCGCTTTGATTCCATGACTGCGGGCGAGATCGATCGCCATCGAACGCATGATCGCATTGACGGCTGCTTTGCTCGCACGATAAGCGTAGAGCCCGCCAATTCGATTCTTTTCGATAGAGCCTAGGATACTGGTCAACGTCACGATCTTTTTTTGCTGCGAACGCGCGACGTGCTCGACGAATACCTCGGCCATTTTCATCGGACCGAAGACATTGATGTGAAAAACCCGGTCCCAATCTTGGTAGTCGGAACTGCCGAACTTGCCAAACTGTAGTCCTTGTTCAGCGAAACTCCCGTTACCCATCGTACCGGCAGAATTGATGAGAACATCGATGGCCCGATTCGATAAGGCCTTTGCCAAAGTCTCTATCGATTGATGATCTTCCACATCAACCCGCTGCAACTGCAGCGCGTCGCCGTAGACCTTTTTCAGCATCTGCACATCATCACTCGCTGCCATCGGATCACGCATACCGGCGTGAACTTCCCAGCCATCCGCAAGATATTGGCGTACGAGTTCGAGACCGAGCCCTCGTGAGGCGCCCGTAATGAGCAAGCTTGGCACGTTCAAATCACCCATAGACGAATTGGTCCGGCGAATCTACGCTTGCCGCCCCCTGAACGTCACGAGATCTTGTTGCCATGAGCCACCCTGCGACTTACGCGAAACTGGTGATCCAGAAGCTGACGGGCGACTTTCGTAGTTCGACGGGAGTGGCTACCGCCACGTGGCAGGAGCCCGGTCGTGGTCAGGTCGTCATCCGCAATCGATACGCAGGCTGTAATGCCATCTTCGACAAGAACCTCTGTCGTAACACGGTGCGGTACGTCGATGTGAAGCCGCCATTCGACATGGGGATCGAGTCTGTTGGCCATATCGTCGCGGTAGGCGAAGGGGTCACAGGTCTGGCCGAAGGCGACGCGATCGCCACATCCAAGCTTGGGACGGGATACCGCGAGTATCAGGTTGCCGACGTCTCGCGCGTGATCCGGGTGCGCGAAGCGAGTCCACAAATTCTCGCGCTGATTCCGTCGGGCATTTCGGCGATGGTCGGCCTTGAGCGTATCGGCGAAGTTCGCTCGGGCGACGTCGTCGCTGTATCAGCCGCCGCCGGCGGTTTGGGGCATTTCGTCGTGCAGCTTGCGAAGCTCGCCGGCTGCCACGTGATCGCCATCACTTCGGATGACGCCAAAGCACAAGCCTTGAAACAACTGGGCGCCGATCGAGTGATCAACCATCGAAAAGAAAACCTGGCCGACGTTTTAGCCAGCGAGTACCCGAAAGGCCTGGATGTCGCTTATGACTCGGTTGGCGGATATCTATTCGACACCTTCGTCGATCACCTGGCGATGCGCGGACGACTGGTCGTCAGTGGACACACCTCCGACTTCGACAAAGAAGTCGAATTCGTCCCTCACCCGCGCGTGTACCGAAAGCTCTATTGGAAGTCGGCTTCGATTCGCGGATTCCAGAACCAAACCTTCCCGGAGTTTTTTGCAGAAGCCGCCGATCGTATCCTCGATCTGCATTACCGGGGGCGCCTGCAGGCTTGGGTCGACCCCACCCCTTTTCAGGGGTTAACGCAGGTGGCCGACGCTTCGGAGCACCTGTTGGCCGGTCGTAACCAAGGAAAAGTGGTGATCGCACTGTAGTAACGACGCCACATTGTTTTGAGCGCGCCCTCTGTTAGATTACGGGAACGCTATACGTATTTTCCGTAGGGACTTTATGTATGGCGTAAACGGGATCAACAAAACTAGAAGGGACCCATTCAATGTCGAATCGTCGTGTGCTGCCTTTGGTCTTTGGGCTCGTCGCGGTTCCGATCAGCGCCGTCGCCCAGAATGAAAACTCCACCTCAACGCTCGAAGAAATCGTCGTCACTGCAGAGCGCCGTGAAGCATCTCTGCAAACCGTACCTGTACCTGTGACTGCGATCACCGCTGAAGCCCTCGCAAACAAACAGGTAACCGAAGCAAAAGATCTCGCGCGCTATGCGCCGAGTCTCAAGATGTTTAACAACATCACCACGCCGACTAATCTATCGCCGTCATTGCGTGGCTCACTGCAGCAGGACGCTTCGCTCGTCGTCGCCGAATCACCTTTTGGCATCTATGTTGATGATGTCTACATTGCGCGCTTGAATGGCAACAACATCACGCTGGCCGATATTGATCGCGTAGAGGTTCTGCGCGGACCGCAGGGAACGCTCTACGGTCGAAATACTTTGGCTGGCGCAATCAAGTTCATGTCACGCGCACCCGATGCCGATGGCTGGAGCAACTTCAGCGTCGGTGGCGGTAACTACGACCAGCAACGAGTCAGCTTCAGTGTCGGTAATGCGATCGGCGACGGCTGGGCCGCCTCCCTTTCGGGTTTGTACACCAATAAAGACGGTCAGTTCCGTAACGTGCATCCGACCAAGGCTGAGGAAACCGGTCTTGAACGCAACTACGCCGGTCGCGTGAAATTGCGTTATACAGGCATCGAGAATCTCGATGTGACGGCTTCCCTGTCATACGCCGATGCCAAAAACGATGGCGGACAACTGATCCCGGCGTCGACGCCTTCAGTGCCGTCAAACAAACAATTTACCTCGGACGATCTCGTTCCACAGTTTGGGCGCTATGCGCTGAACACGCCCAACATCGCGAGACCTAACCTCGCCAATTACCCCTACGGAAAGACTAAGCAGCAAATCGCATCGATCAACGTAGCCTATGATTTTGGCGACACGCTGTTCCGGTCGATCACTGGCTTCGTCAAAACAGATGACTCGTTCACCAACGACTTCAGCGGAAATGGCAATGTCATGGCATCGAACATTGCCAGCGCTGAGCAAATGAGTGAGGAACTACAGATTCAAGGCGCTGCACTCAATGGCAAGCTGAACTATCTGCTCGGTGTCTATCTCTTTGGTGAAGACGCGACGCAGAACTTTGCTTGGAACTCTTACCTGCCGGGCGTATTCCCCATCCTTCCGGTATCGACCAGTGCCTTGAAGATCAAGACGACCTCCGTCTCGGCATTCACGCAACTCGATTACCTGCTGACGGATGCTCTGAAAGTCACTGGTGGCATTCGCTACACGAAGGACGAGAAGCGTTTCGACATGCTTTTCCGTGGCTTGTTGCCGCCCATTACCCCGGTTACGGGCCTCGTTGATCTCGACAACTCGTATTCTGAAATCTCTCCTCGCCTTGGCATCGACTACAAGGTGGCTAGCGATAACGAGAATATCGACAGCATGCTGCTCTATGCCTCAGTAGCCAGCGGCTTCAAGTCAGGCGGCTATAACGGCATCGCGATCTTCGGATTTAACGATGCGCTGACGCCGTATGCGCCGGAGACCAACACCACCTACGAAGCAGGCATCAAGACGGATCTGCTCGGCAGTCGACTGCGTATCAACGCCAACTACTTCCTACAAAAGGCGGACGATCTGACGTTGAACGCAACCGTTATCCTGCCGAATGGAACGGCTACCTTCCCCGTTCAAAATGCCGGTAAGGCCACGGTGCGAGGTCTCGAGCTCGAAGTCACGGCCATTCCGACAGACGGCTTGACCGTCTTCCTGAGCGGCACCTTCGCCATGGATGGGAAGTACGATGAGGTTGCGCCGAGCAGTGCGCCGGCGAACTCGTTGAAAAACTATGGCGTCAACCCGACCGTTCCACAGACCCCGTCGAGCTCGTTCACGATTGGCTTCGATTACGGTCTTGATACGGAACTGGGGCGCCTGAGCTTTGGCGCCGACTGGTTCCAAACCGATGACTACATCACGGGTGCGACCAATGACTTTCTAGTCAAGGGTTATGGTCAAGGCAACGCGTTCGTGAACCTCGCCTTCAGCGAAGCGTGGTCAGTGCGTGCTTCGGCCAAGAACTTCACTAACGAGTACGTCATCCAGACGGGTTCGCGCGGTTTCCTCGGCGGTTTCATTCCGATTCGTCCGCGTGAGTATTTCTTGTCGGTCAATTACAAAGTCAATTGATTCTCGCGAGGCGGGCGTGCGGCCACACATTGGTCGCACGCCTGCTACCTCGGCGCCAAAGTCAGCGCCGGCACCTTACGATCAAGCGATCCCATGTCGGGCTTCGAGCGAAGGTGACACATGAACGAACTGCTGAAGGCCTATCCGCAACTCTCCTCGGATACCCTCGCGTTCCTATCTCGGAAGCATGGTCACTTCATCAACGGCCGCCATGAGCATGGCGGATTGGGTGAACCGATCGATATCCACGACCCCGCGACAGGATTGCGGATCGCGCAATGCAGCGCCGGTGGCGCTGCCGAAATCGATGCTGCGGTCAAAGCAGCGAGAGCGGCCTTCGAGGGTCCTTGGTCGAAGTTCACTGCCGCTCAGCGTAGTGTCGTACTGTGGAAGATTGCCGATCTGATCCAGGCCAATTTTCAGCAACTGTGCGAACTGGAGATTCTCGATAACGGCCTACCGACACCGCTCGCTCAATATGTGTGTGGGATGGTGGTGCCAGAGTTCTTCCGCTACTACGCCGGTTGGCCCACCAAGATCGAAGGATCGACGCTGCCAGCAGCACCGCAGGGAAAGCTCCCGGGTGAAGCCATCTCTTTCACTCTTCGCGAACCGATCGGTGTCGTCGGCGCCATTACGCCATGGAACTCTCCATTGCCAATGGTGATGCTGAAGCTCGCGCCAGCTCTGGCGACTGGCTGTACGCTCGTCTTGAAGCCGGCGGAACTCACGCCACTGACAGCAATGCGCCTCGCCGAGATTTGCCAAGAAGCTGGTGTGCCAGATGGTGTCGTCAATATCGTCAACGGTTACGGCGCAACGGCCGGTGCGGCACTTGCCGCCCACCCAGACGTAGACAAGATCGCCTTCACGGGATCAACGGAGGTTGGCCGCTCGATCGTGCGTGCTGCTGCAGGCAACCTCAAAAAAGTAACGCTCGAACTCGGCGGCAAATCGCCCGTCGTGGTCTTTGCTGATGCCGATCTCGAACAGGTGATTCCCGGTGCCGCACGCGCTTGCTTCTTCCTGCAAGGTCAAAACTGCATGGCAGGCACTCGACTCTTCCTACATGAAAAAATTCATGACGCAGTGGTGGACGGAATTGCTGCCATTGCACGTTCAATGAAACTCGGACCTGGTCTTGACCCGACATCCGACTTTGGTCCACTGATCTCGGCGAAGCAACGCGAACGCGTCGAAGGCTTTGTCGAAGCGGGTCGAAAGGAAGGCGCGGAAGTTGTCTGCGGCGGTAAATCACCGACTCGACCAGGATATTTTTTCGAACCGACGGTGCTCACCCGAACCACACCAGAGATGACACCCGTCAAAAACGAGATTTTTGGGCCGGTGCTCTGCGTTCATCGATTTGGCGATGATCACCTCGATCAGGTTGCCCGTGAAGCGAACTCCACCATTTACGGGCTTTCCGGCAGCGTCTGGACTCGCGATCTCGGTATCGCAATGCAGATGGTTCGCAAGATCGACTCGGGACAAGTCAGCGTCAACATGCACGCAGCGCTCGACCCGGCCATGCCCTTCGGTGGAAACAAGCAATCAGGCTGGGGGCGCGAATTTGGTAAAGAAGGCCTCGAGCCTTATCTCAAGACCAAAGGCATTTCGATGACTTGGTAACGCGAGGAAAACGTGCTTCTTACTGCTTCCGAGTCACCATGAACAGGCAGCCGGAGCAGTGACCCCGCCGTCCTGTGAACTGAGCAATCTCTGGTACTCGGGATCACTACTGAGCAACAATTTCGCAGCGCATCGAAGCTCATCCACTTGTGCACGCTTCAAGCTGAAAGTGGTCTCGATCTGCGTCATCTCCTTGAATCGCGGATGATCGCGCAAGCTATCGAGACTGAGATCGATGAAGTACAAGGCGTTCGTCGAATTTTCGGGAGACAAGCGTGTAGCCCATCGCGCCAAGCTCTCCTTAAGCAAAGCTTTGCTTTCAACTGAATACCGATCCATCGGGACGGTGCCAACCAGTTTCAACATGTCGATAACATCAGGTGGACTGCGCCGACCCGCGATACGAGTCCATTGAGTATCGGACGCATTTAAGGTGATGAAGACCAACTTTCGAATCCCGCTACGTTCGAGCGCGTTCTGGAAGTGCAATGCGTCGTCAGTATCGGTCAGCGCATCCAGTGTCGACCGCACACCGAGGTTGTCGCTGAGCGCGCCATCCATCAAGTGAAGATAACCATAGGTTCGCGAGTCGCTACGCGCGAGCATGGTTGCCGCTCGAAAATGTTCTCTTGAGCTATGGTCTCCGGATTCGATCGCACGCAAAGTCCAGGTCGGCATTCGATATCCACAACGGCCGGCGCCATTTCGGATGGTGATGGGTGACAGCACGGCGGGTACCGAGGAAGATGCCGCGACAGCTCGACTGATTGGATATTTCGCGAGATCGAGACACAACAAATCAAAGGTGTCTTGCGTAAATTCGAAGCGACCAGCAATGCCGATATCGGTGGCGTTGATGACCAGGAAGGGTCGATCCGCTCGATTGACCAAAGCACCATATTTGATGCCATCGAACAAAGCTTTATCGAGATACTCCGCATAGAGATCGCCGCGGTCGAAATTGTGCGATGACAATCGCAACCAACTTCGCGGATCGAACAGCACCGCACGGCGCGCCTCAGCAGCAAAATCGCGATAGAGAAAATCCTTCGGAAATCGCTCAAAAATTCGATCGCCGTGTAGAACGAAATAGGCTGCCGGAATCGCGCCACCCGACACGGCCGAGATAACATCAACCTCGTCCAGCATGCGACGTAATTTTCCGTCGTGCTGAATTTGATCCGTAGCCAGTTGCTCTAAAATTCCGAAAGCCATCGCAGAGGCTCGCAGACCCCCTCCCGACAAACTGACGATGACGAGCAAATCGTCTTTAGGTCGATCCGAAACCGCTTTAGCGAGACGATATCCTTGTGTTTCGTCGACTTGCGAGATTGAGTCGCCCAAATAGGCGGCAGGTGTTGCGCACGCTGCCAAAAACGGCAACACCAGCGCCGCAGCGCCAAGCTTGAAACTACGGAACAACATCCCCTCTCGGTCGCCGGGTGCGCGACAGATAATCGGCGATACCTTCGAGTTCAGTTCGTTGCAGCTCGCGCATGAGTGGCGTGTGTGTGTTCGACAGCCGCGGGCGACGCCCTTCCACCACATCGATGAATTGACGAAGCAAGTACTCCGGATGCTGTCCCGCCAAACGTGCGATACCGCGATCTGCGTTGCCCTGACCTGTCGCTCCGTGACACGCTTGGCACCGCTCGAAATACACCTTCGCACCGCTGGCCAAAAACTCGCCTGACCCGTGGACCGTCGGGCCCATCGGCTGCAGTGACGCAATCAAAGCGGCGACATCGGCAAGGTCTTGCGGCGTCTGCATCACGTTCAGTCGTGAGACATGTTCCATGCGGATATCCCAACGCTCCGCATGGCGATAATCGACAAGCTGTCGAAGCAGCACTGGATAGTACTGAGAACCGATGACGGGTACGGAACCATCAGGTAAACCAGAGCCGTCAACGCCGTGGCAAGCCGCACAAGTGGCGAATATTTCGTCACCACGACGTGCATCGGGCACGGCTGCCGACGCCGCTCGTAACTCGGTCAATGCATTCATTGCGGGCGAGGCCCAAGTTTGAGCGCTAGCGACGCAAGCGAGTAACAGCACTGACAAATAGGTGAAAGCCCGCACGCTCATCCTTACCAGGTTCCGCTGTTGGGCATCGACGACCAGGGTTCGGCTGGCGCCAAGGCAGGGCCTTGCTGCAGTAACTCGATGGAGATGCCATCGGGTGATCGCACAAAGGCCATCCGGCCATCCCGTGGCGGGCGAAGAATCGTGACGCCATGATCGACTAATCGCTGACAGCTGACGTAAATATTCTCGACGCCGTAAGCCAAATGACCGAAGTTGCGGCCACCTTGATAAACCTCAGCATCCCAATTGAAGGTCAGCTCGACTTGCGCTGCGTGATCCCCTGGAGCCGCCAGAAATACGAGGGTATATCGACCCTGCGGTACGTCCTTGCGCGCGACCTCCTCTAAGCCCAAGGCATCGCGATAAAAGGCCAGCGAGCGATCCAGATCGCTGACCCGCACCATGGTGTGCAGATATTTCATTTAGAACATTTCCGAGGGACCAGGCGCCGCTGCTGCAACCGGTGCATGTCGTGCCACGATGTGATCACCGGTGATCATGGCGTCGTAAGACTGTCCCGGTCCAACCATCGGATAGACGCCGGCATCGGGATCGATGATCACTTCGAGGAATGCGGGCCCCGGATAGCGAATGAATTCCTCGACAACGCGCGGCACGTCTTCCTTGCGATCGAGCCGAACGGCAAACGAAAAACCATCAGCCTGAGCCGCTTTGACGAAGTCCTTCTTATGTAGGGACTTGTCGCTGGCAGACAGTCGACCTTTGAAGAATAGCTTTTGCCATTGCTTGACCATGCCGTCGCCAAAGTTGTTGAGAACAACCACTTTCACTGGCAGGTTGTAGGTAGTCACTGTCTCGAGATCACCAAAATTCATTCGAATCGACGCATCGCCATCGATGTCGATGACCAGTGCTTTCGGATCAGCGAACTGCGCACCGATGGCTGCCGGCAGGCCAAAACCCATGGTGCCCATCGAACCCGAGGTCAACCACAACCGTGGTCTGCAGAAGTCAAAATACTGCGCAGCCCACATTTGGTGCTGCCCGACCCCGGTGGCGATGATCGCCTGCCCCTGCGTCAGTCGGTTGATTTCTTCGATCACATAGTAGGGCTGAATCAACGCGCTATTACGATCGTAGTTCATCGCATGGCGGGTACGTAGCGCCTCAATCTCACGATGCCACTCGGAATAGTCGGCAGAAAACCCTGTCTTGCGACCGAATGCCGTCAAAGCCGCGATAGCATCGGGCAATTGCCCAACATGACTCCAATCAACCTTCTTAACCTTGTTGATCTCGGCGCGATCAATATCGATGTGCGCGATTTTTTTGGCGCGCGGCGCGAACTTATTGGGTACGCCCGCAACCCGATCATCGAATCGTGCGCCGATGGCGAGCAAGAGATCACAATCTTCGACCGCGTAGTTGGCGAAAGCGGCGCCATGCATGCCCAGCATGCGCATGGAGAGCCGATGCGTCGTGTCGAAGGCACCGATTCCCATCAAGGTAGTGACTACGGGAATTCCGAGGGTCTCGGCAAATTCGGTCAACGCGGCGGAGGCCTCGCCGTTGATCACACCACCACCGGCATAAATCAGCGGGCGCTTAGACTCGCGCAACATGGAGAAAAACGCTGCTGCCTCGTCATCCTCGATACCTGCATGCGTCGTTGCGAAGAGGCGCTTGCGATAGCCTGGTACGGGCAGCGTGCCCTCGCCGCGAAAAGTGCCCGACCAATTCTGGACGTCTTTGGGCACATCGATGACGACCGGACCCGGACGCCCCGTGCGTGCAATCTCAAAAGCCGTGCGCACCGTCGCCTCGAGCTTCTCGGGATCGGTAACCAAAAAGACATGTTTGGCAACCGAACCCATGATGGCTGAGACGGGTGCCTCCTGAAATGCGTCGGTACCGATCGCAGCCGTCGGGACCTGACCACAGATCACGAGCATGGGAATCGAATCGGCCATCGAGTCACGAACCGGAGTGACTGTGTTCGTCGCACCCGGCCCCGAGGTCACCAGGCAAACGCCAACTCGGCCACTCGCGCGCGCATAACCTGCCGCCATGAAGCCTGCTCCCTGCTCGTTAGCAGGTACGATCAGCGGCATCTGCTCACCACCTTGATCGACTTGAGCTTGGTTGTGCAAGAAAACCGCATCATAGGTCGGCAAAATCGCGCCACCGGAGTAACCGAAAACCGCCGTCGTGCCCTCATCGACGAGAACCTGCACGATCATCTCCGCTCCGGTCATGACCGTACCCGCTTTTGGGTGGCGCTTGAGGGCGGTCTTGGGAGCAGTGGACTCAGACATAGGTAAAACCCGAGAGAAAAACCGGCAGGGGGTCTTTCAGACTACCAGTTTGACCGCTTCGTGCAATATGCTCCACGACACGCCCATGAGACACATCATCGCCATCCATCTGCAAAACGAAGCCGGCGCCCTGACACGGGTTGCAGGACTCTTCTCCACACGCGGCTACAACATCGAATCGCTGTCAGTCGCGGCGACCAACGATGCGACGGTCTCACGCATCACGCTGGTGACGCGAGGGTCGGATTCGGTGGTGCAGCAGATCATCAGCCAGCTGAACAAGCTCATTGATGTCGTCAGTGTCGAAGACATGACGCAGGGTGAGCACATTGAGCGCGAACTGGTGCTGCTCAAACTCAAAGTGCGTTTAGAGCAATCGGATGCAGTACGCGGCTATGTCGTCCGCGCCGGAGGTCGGGTACTCGACCCCGCTAGCGATGGCTTCATTGTTGAACTGACGGCGAGCGAACAAGAAGTCGACCAATTCGTCACCGATCTCGGAAAAGGTGCCGAAATTGTCGAAGTCGTACGCAGTGGCGCGCTCGGCATCAGTCGACTCGAACGCGCTCAGCGCTCACGCCGAGACTAACGGCCGATTTAGCGGTTCCAATACAGCGCGGATCAGCGCGGGTATTTCGACGGGTCGGCGCGAGTGCGCATCGACGTAGACATGCACGAATTTGCCGGTAGCCGCCGCCCATTCGGCATCTTGCGCAAAAACGCCCAAACGATAAGTCACGCTGCTTCTACCCAAGCGCTCGACGGCCAGACCGATCTCGAGAGGCTGAGGGAACGATAGCGATGAATGAAATACGCAGCCGGTCTCAGCGACGATCCCGATCTGCGCCAAGGATCGCGTGTCGGTCCCAGTAGCTTCGATGAGAAAGGCGTTGACCGTCGTGTCGAAGTATTCGTAGTACACAACGTTGTTGATATGCCCGTAGGCATCGTTATCGAGCCAACGAGTCATCATCGGCCGGAAATACGGGAACTCGTTGCGATGTGGGATCACGGGGCGGGTACTCATGACCACTGCATTGTCGCCCGCTGCCCGGACAGTTGCCAGCACCAGCGTGAGCAGCGTAGCGTCGAGATATGAAAACTCGCGCTGCCATTCTCGTTCGAACGGGTGCAACCGCGCCCTATGCCGAATCCCGACCACTCGAAATCGCCGATGTCGATCTCGCACCGCCCGGCCCTGGTGAAGTGCTCATCAAGATGAAAGCGGCTGGACTCTGCCACTCCGACCTCTCGGTCATTGATGGCAATCGACCGCGGCCGCTGCCGATGGTTCTCGGCCACGAAGGTGCCGGTGTCGTCGAAGAGATCGGCAGCGGTGTCACTGACCTCGTCGTCGGTGATCATGTGGTCACTGCATTCGTACCCAGTTGCGGAACCTGTCAGCCCTGTCACTCGGGTCGCCCTGCACTATGCGAACCCGGCATGGTTGCCAACACCGCCGGAACACTACTGAGCGGCGCGCGTCGGTTACGACGGCAGGGAGCAGACATCAATCACCATCTCGGCGTGTCGGCATTCGCAGAATACGCGACGGTCTCTCGTCAGTCGCTTGTCAAAGTCGATCGATCATTGGGCTTTGCCGAGGCAGCCGTTTTTGGCTGCGCAGTCATTACGGGTACTGGAGCAGTCATCAACACCGCCGATTTGCCGCGTGAGCGCACAGTTGCGGTCATCGGCTTAGGTGGTGTCGGGCTGGCGGCGCTGCTCGGCGCCCGCTTGCGCGAAGCCACAACGCTCGTTGCAATCGATCTGTCGGAATCAAAGTTAGCCATGGCACGCGAGCTTGGGGCAACGCATGCATTCAATGCGGCCGACCCTGATTGCGCCGAGAAGGTTCGCGCACTGACGTCAGGGGGTGTCGAGTTCGCCTTCGAAATGGCCGGCGTCGTCAAGGCGATGGAACTCGCCTATCGCATCACGCGACGTGGGGGGACGACCGTGACGGCGGGTCTCGCCCATCCGCAAGCCATGTTCTCGATACCTCAAGTGGGCATCGTGGCCGAGGAGCGAACCATCAAAGGTAGCTATTTGGGTAGTTGCGTACCATCGCGAGATATCCCGCGATACATTGAGTGGTATCAAGCGGGCAAGCTGCCCGTCGACAAGTTACTGTCAGAAACCTTGGCGTTGGATGAAATAAATGAGGGGTTCGATCGTCTGGCGCGCGGCGAAACGCTGCGGCAAACATTGACGCTATAGCGAATGGAAATCGACCGCTCCGGCATCATAGTCATATAGCGTCCGTAACTCCGCCATGCCAGCTGTCAGCGCTTTTACCTGCTCGGCCGGCTCATCACCAAAGTACAGATCAGCGCGCGCACGCGACATCGCCAATGCCGACGTCACTCGTTGGATACGCGCATCTTGATAGCGCTTCAAAAAAAGCTCTGGAGATCCTTCTGATTGTGCCGCTTTTCCAAGAACGGCCGCGTCCTCCAAAGCCATGACGGCGCCCTGCCCCGTGAAAGGCGGCATAGCATGAGCAGCATCCCCTAAAAGTGTGACCCGCCCTCGCGTCCATGACGGCAAGGGATCTCGATCGAAAAGCCCCCATTTATAGAGCCGATCAGGCGACGTCAACGACAGCAGCTCGAGAACGCGAGGCTCGAAATCAGCGAACTCCGCTAAAAGCTCCTCACGCGTACTTCGAACGGACCAACCCTCCTCCATCCAAGCGTCACGTTTGGCAATCGCCACAAAATTGATCAAAGATCCGCGCCGCAACGGATAACGCATCAACATACGCCTTGGGCCGAGCGTCATGCATAGCGGCGGATCGATCAAACTCGTTGTGACTTTCTCCCCGGGGATCAAGCCGCGCCAGGCGACGTAGCCCGTGAAGTTAGCTCTATCGGGGCCAAATAATTGGGCACGGACGCGTGAATGAATGCCATCGGCACCAATGACGTAGTCTGCGTTCTCTCTCCAACCTGAACGGCAACACACCGAGATGCCATTGTCTGCCTCGACAAACGAATCAAATTCCGCCGACGTCATGACGCACTCGGTATCGAATGCCATCACGGCCGAGAGTAAAACTCGATGCAGATCCGCGCGATGCACATGGTAAAGCGGGTAGCCATACCGCTCCCGACTCCGATCCTGCGGCAATGTGACGAGATCTTCGCCCGTGCGATAGTGACGCAAACTGCCAGCTGCTGGCGTGCTGCCGATCTGCGCAAGTTCGTCTGCCAATCCGAGATAGGCGAGCGCCTTCGACGCATTCGGCGTCATGCTCAAGCCGGCTCCGACTTCGCCCAAAGAGGCACTTTGTTCGAGCACTCGAACGCGATGCCCCGCACGTAACAGCGCAAGTGCCGCCGCGAGCCCACCGATACCTGCACCGACGATGATCGTCGTTGGTGCGTCGCTCGTGGGTGAATAGTGTGTCATCTTAAAGTTTGACTCAGCGACGCTCACGAACTGGAACAGGAACGCTACAAAGATCAATCTTGCCCGCAGGCTGCAGATACCACTCGTCACGACGATTACGTCGTGATTCGATCAGAGCTGAAAAAGTCGACGTGTCAGTGCGCAACACTTCGATGGGTGTTCGTTCAGCCGGCGGCAGATCCACGGCAAAACGCATTCGCCGGATCGAGATTCGTTGCTCCGCCTTGGCATAGAAGCCTAATGGCATAGTTCCGCGTGGCAACGCCGACAATAACTCCATACCGCGAATGGCTCTACCGACTACCGTGATATTGCGATCGAGTTGTCGCGGCGCGTGTCCGATCACTGCATAGAGTTCCGCGGCGTTTCCAGAATCTACGGCCGTATCGCGACCCACTCCAAGCGTGCCATAGCAGTGGGTCAACCACACCTTGCCTGCTCGTTCATCCATCGCCGCGGGGAAGCCCTCAATGAATCCCACCTGCGCCGCGTAAACATCGCCATCAGGCAGGCGAGTCATACGCCAAGCGCGATTCCAAGTCTGCTCGAACTCCGGCGCCAGTTTTGCTTTGGCGGAACCCAAAGACTTGTTGCCCTCTGGGTCACCCCATTGCGTGACGAAGTTATCTTGAACCCGATTGATACTGAGTCCGTCGAACCAACCGGCCTGCGTCAAAAGTCGTAAGTTGGCGATGTGCGCTGGCGCGAAATTCGGTGCGAGCTCGAAAATGACTCGCCCTGCGTCGAGATCGAGGTAAAGCGTTTTTTCCGGGTCGAGCGGACGCCAATCTTCGGCAGTCGATGCAGCCAGAACCGCCGCCATGGTGCCCGGCGGGGGTGCCTCATCAGCCGCGAGCGGCAGACTCGCCGCACAGACGGCAACAGCCAAGATTGAAACGAATTGGTGACGGAGCGCGGAAGGAATATTCATCGGATGATTCTAGCGCGCCCGTCGTTGTCCTAGACTTCACGCTATGAACATCGATGCAAAACGCAAAGCGGCAGCCGGCACGCTCGTCGCACCGCTGGCGGGACAGGGCAAACTCATGGTCCGCGTCGGCCGCGAGACCTCAGGTCGAGGTGGCAAGGGCGTCTCGGTCATCACCGGTCTGCCCCTGCCCCAAGCTCAGCTCGAAGAGTTGGCCAAGCAGCTCAAGAAACGTTGCGGTTGCGGCGGGACCGTCCGGAACGGTGTGATCGAGATCCAGGGCGACCAGCGTGACTTGCTGGTCGCGGAGCTGATCCGGCTCGGTTACCCGGCGAAGCGTTCTGGCGGCTGACGGGCTGCTGCCCTGCGCTCGATTGCTGTCGCGCCGGTTGAGGATTCTTGATTTCGAACGACGGGGTCGGAAGAACAGGCACCGCACGCCCCATCGTTTTTTCGATATCACGCAAGAGCCCGACTTCATCGGGCGACACCAAACTCACGGCGCGACCACTCGCACCCGCACGCGCCGTTCGACCGATACGATGTACGTAGTCTTCAGGAACGTTTGGTAGCTCGTAGTTGACGACCTGCGGTAGTTCTTTGATGTCGAGTCCACGAGATGCCACTTCGGTGGCAACGAGTGCTGCGATCTGACCTGATTTGAAATCTTCAAGCGCACGAACTCGCGCCCCCTGGCTCTTGTTGCCATGGATAGCGGCAGCGCGAATACCCGCGCCCTCTAGCTGTTGCGCAAGACGATTAGCACCATGTTTGGTTCGCGTGAAAACGAGCACTTGATGCCACGTGCCCTCGTTCTGCGCTCCATGGTCGAATAGATGGACTAACAAATGGCGTTTGGCTTCTTTAGGAACCTTAAATGCCACTTGATCCACACGCTCAGCAGTCGTGTTGCGCGGGGCGACTTCGACAGCAACGGGATTACGTAAAATTCTCGATGCCAACTCACGGATATCATCCGAATAGGTGGCCGAGAACATCAAATTCTGGCGCTGTGGCGGCAACAACTTGATGATGCGCTTGATCGCATGGATGAACCCCATATCGAGCATGCGGTCGGCTTCGTCCAAGACGAGACACTCAATCTTCGACAAATCTGCGTAGCCTTGCTCTACAAGATCGAGCAGGCGGCCAGGCGTTGCAATGAGAAGATCGCAGCCACGGCGTAACCCTTCGATCTGCGGCTTCTCACTGACACCGCCGAAAATCACCAATGAACGAAGATTCTTATAACGCCCATAAGCCTTGGCGTTCTCAGCAATCTGAGCGGTCAATTCACGAGTGGGACTCAAGACCAACGCCCGTGGCGCATGACCCGTTGCAGCACTCAAACGCTGTAGCACGGGAAGTACAAAACCGGCGGTTTTACCGGTGCCTGTCTGGGCTCCCGCGAGAATATCGCGACCCGACAAAACGGCTGGAATGGCCTTGGCTTGAATAGGAGTCGGCGTGGCATAGCCCTTTTCGGCGACAGCACGCAGCAGCTCAGGCTGAAGCCCGAGATCAGAAAATTGCATTGATATTGAGATCCGTAGTTGATTTGACTCGCGACACGGGCTAAGCCGTAGCGGTCAGTTGCGAGTCGTGTAATGGGGGCGCTGACCGCGCAACCCTTATTTTCTGCTGCGAAGTATATACGATCACATGCCTTTCGTCACGGCATTTGTTGTAACCGCCTCATTATCACAAACTCGTCTGCAGATTCTCGAGCTCTTCCCAACGCAAATACGCCGCTTCAATCTCTTCTGAAATCGACTGCAGCTCGCTCAAGGTTTTTTTGATCTCGCCCTGATCACGTTCGTAGAAGGTAGGATCCGCAACCAACGCATCGAGCGCTAATTTCCGTGACTCCATACTTTCGAGCTTGGCTGGAAGTTCATCGAACTCACGCTGCTCTTTGTACGAGAGGCGCTTTTTCTTACTCGGTGCTACCGCGGATGTCGCGACAGACTCGTCTTTCGGATTTGGCTTTGCCGATTTGCGAGTGTGAGACGTGCTGGCCGAAGCATCATGATTCTTTTTCCACTCTTCCCAATCCGACCAACCACCAAAAAACTCGCGAACGCCTCCCTCACCATCCAACACCAGCAAGCTGGTGACCACACGATCGAGAAAACTACGATCGTGACTGACCAGCAATAGCGTGCCATCAAAACCGGCAACCAACTCCTCGAGTAGCTCGAGCGTGTCGATATCCAAATCGTTGGTGGGCTCATCGAGGACAAGCAGATTAGCTGGACGAGCGAAAAGACGCGCGAGCAGCAAGCGATTACGCTCGCCGCCAGAAAGCGCACTCGCAGGAGTCAGCAATTGGTCCGGTCTAAATAGGAAGTCTCTGAGGTAGCCAGAGACGTGGCGATTCTCGCCGCCGATCGGCACAAACGAATTGCCGCCATTAACGTTATCGGAGACGGATGCCTTCAAATCCAACTGTTCGCGCTGTTGATCGTAATAGGCAACCTCGAGTCGAGAACCGCGCCTGACTCGACCACTCGAGGGCTCAATGTCGCCAAGTAACAGTTTGATGAGTGTGCTCTTGCCTGCGCCGTTAGGTCCAACAATGCCGATCCGATCACCGCGCTGGATGCGCGTCGTGATACTGCGCAGCACCTCGCGATCACCGAAGCTCACTGCTGCCTTTTCCGCCTCAAAAACCAGCTTTCCCGACTCGGCCGCCTCGGTAACCGCGAGCTCGACCTGACCGATGCGGTCACGCCGTGCCTTTCTTTCTGCGCGCATCGCCTTGAGCGCGCGAACTCGCCCTTCGTTACGAGTGCGTCGAGCCTCGACACCTTTTCGTATCCAAACCTCTTCTTCGGCGAGCTTCTTGTCGAAGAGAGCATTGGCTTTTGCTTCGATTTCCAGTTGTAGCGACTTCTTAGTGACAAAGTCGTCGTAATTGCCGGGCCACGAACTAAGCTTGCCGCGATCCAACTCCACCACTCGTGTGGCAAGGCGATTGACGAACATGCGATCGTGGCTCACGAACAGTAACGCGCCACGAAATTCGAGCATCACCGCTTCGAGCCATTCGATTGCCGAAATATCGAGATGGTTAGTCGGTTCGTCGAGCAACAGGATTTCCGGCTCAGAGACCAACGCACGACCGAGCAACACACGTCGTCGCCAACCACCCGACAACCCAGAAAAGGCTTGGTCCGCAGGCAACTGCAGGCGCGAGATGATCGTATCGACCCGATGGCTATGCTCCCAACTCTCGCCGGGAGCACTGGCGAGACCGCCCGTCACCACCTCAAGCACAGTGGCTTCGGTCATCAAGTCGAGATCCTGTTCGAGCATCGCAAGGCGAGCACCCGGCTTAACCCAAACGGAACCGTCATCAGGTCGAGTGATACCGGCGACCAAGCGCAACAACGACGATTTACCCTCGCCGTTACGACCGACGATGCAAACGCGCTCGCGTTCGCCGATGTTTAAATCGACGTGATCGAGTAAAGGTCGCGAGCCGAAGGCCAGCGAAACGGCATCGAATCGAAGCAGCACTCTAGGAAAGTCTTAGGTCGGTTGTCGCAACGCAAGACCGCGCTGTCGGAAAAAATCGCACGCAGCCGAAAAAGCCGGTATCGCATCTTCCGCTCGATAAGCGGCACGGTAGTCAGCATGAAAACCATGCTTGGCTTGCGGGTAGACGGTGATCGAGGAATTCTTGGCTGCGCTGGATGCACCCTCCACCCGCAATGCAGCACGCATAGCGGCGACCGAATCGAGAGGAATGCCCGCATCCTCGCCAGCGTAGAGCCCAAGAACCGGCGCGCGCAGACCTGCGGCAACATCGATGGGATGCACCGGCTGCAACTCACTCGGCTGACCGACGAGGCGACCGTACCAAGCGACACCGGCGGCGATCGCAGTGGAATGAGCCGCATACAACCAGGTAATCCGACCACCCCAACAGAAGCCCGTAATGCCAGCCTTGCCTGTCGCGCCCTCGTTTCGGGACCAAGCTAATGTCGCGTCCAGATCACTCATAACCTGCGCATCAGGCACTCGGGCGACGATCTCGCGCATCAAGATTTGCATGTCGGTAACAGTGCCAGGGTTTCCTTGACGAAAGAACAACTCCGGCGCAATCGCATAAGCGCCCAGCTGCGCGAGCCGACGACACACGTCGCGAATGTGCTCGTGCACACCAAATATTTCCTGCACGACAATGATCAAAGGCCATTCACGCCCTTCGAGCGGACGAGCACGATAAGCCGGTAGTCGAGCATCACCAACGGGGATTACGACTTCACCCGCTTCGAGACCATCAGCGCTGGTTTGAATGGTGGTGGCGCTGACCGGTACCGTGGCTGCGGCAAAACCGCCGATCAAAGCACCTTTGACGAAATCCCGTCTGTCGACGGTCGACAACGGCTGCAAGCTGCGTCGTTCACTTTCGAAAGTCATAGACTCTTCTCCAACGGAATCAGCACTTCGTTTCGACGCATGAACCAAGGAATGAAGGGTGCATCGTAACGAGCGATGATGGCGCTATCACCCGGCACCGGTTGCAGACTGCGCGCTTGCAAGACTCGACGGAGATCTTGCTCGTGTTCCCGAAAGTTTTCTTCGGTCCATCGACCGGAATATCGCCATACCGCAACGGTTCGCGGCGGAACCTCACGAATGATGACGCGGGGATCGGTCGGCTTTGGCACCGTATCGCGGTTGTACTTGCGCGGCACGATAAAGCCCACACGATAAACCCCATCGCCTTTGGCCTGCTCCACAGGCGCCGTCATCGCGATTTTCTCACCCTGCGATGCCTGCTCCACCGGCGCGGTCATGGCAATCTCCGCCTGTGCCGCATTAGCTCCGCTGATGTAGCGAAAGAGTCGGCCGAACGCGATATTGCCAGCGTTCATGAACCCGGCTTCGACCTCCGTCTCCGCGATCAAATAAGACGAGTACGCTCGAAGTTCGAACGACCCGTCCTGCTCGAGCACGCGATACTCGGGAACCTCTATCGCCATCGCCGGCCAACTTGCCAACGCGAGCAATAAACCAGCGAGTGCATTGCGCAGACTCACACGACCTCAAAGAGACCGGCAGCGCCCATGCCGCCACCGATGCACATCGTGACGACGACGTGCCGCGCACCAAGGCGTTTGCCCGCGAGCAACGCATGGCCAACAAGACGCTGTCCACTCATGCCATACGGATGGCCCACCGCGATGGCGCCACCATCGACGTTCAATCGATCGTCGGGGATGCCGAGCTTGTCACGGCAGTACAGCACTTGGACTGCGAAGGCCTCATTCAACTCCCAGAGACCAACATCCTCGATCTTCAAGCCAGCACGAGCTAACAATTTTGGTACGGCGAAAACCGGGCCGATACCCATCTCATCAGGCTCACAGCCGGCAACAGCAAATCCGCGGAATACGCCAAGCGGCTTGGCGCCTACACGTTCGGCCTCGGCCGCACTCATGACGACGCAGGCACCGGCACCGTCCGAAAACTGGCTCGCATTACCCGCGGCGACCGAGCCACCGGGAGTTGCTGACTTAATCTTCGCAATTGCCTCGACAGTCGTCCCCTCACGCAAGCCCTCATCCTGCGAGACGGTCACTTCGCGCGTATACAACTTGCCGCCGGCCGCCTGATCGATCCCCGCCATGCGCACCGTGATCGGCGCGATCTCGGCACTGAAGTGACCTGCAGCCAAAGCGGCGCAGGCACGTTGCTGACTACGCGCGCCGTATTCGTCTTGACGCTCACGAGAAATGCCGTAGCGAGCAGCGACGGTCTCTGCGGTCTGCAACATGGAGTGGTAGATGGACGGCTTGTTTTTCTTGAGCCAACCATCCAAAGCCATGTGCATATTCACTTCGGCTTGCACACAGGAAATCGATTCCAGACCTCCGGCGACATACACATCACCTTCGCCTGCAACAACTCGCTGCGCAGCCATGGCAATACTTTGCAAGCCGGAAGAGCAGAAACGATTCACCGTGACGCCCGAGACCGAGACTGGCAGACCAGCACGCAACGCAATTTGTCTTGCGATGTTGTTGCCGGTTGCTCCCTCTGGAAGCGCACACCCCATCACCACATCTTCGATCGATGCGGGATCAATACCCGCTCGCTCGACGGCGGCCTTCACGGCGTGAGCACCCAGCGTGGCGCCATGAGTCATGTTGAAGGAGCCCTTCCAGCTTTTTGCGAGCGGCGTGCGGGCAGTCGAAACGATGACGGCCTCGCGGCCAGAAGCGGCGCGGCTCATGCTGCACCTCCATTAAATGAGCGATTGTCGTTAGCGAGACGCGCGATCAGCGCAGCGGGTGTCCAGAAGTCGGCATCACCGCCCTCCTGCTCACCAAACTGACGCATGCGTCGCGCGACCTCATACCATTTTTGTGATTCAGCGTAGTGCATCGGACCACCACGCCAAATGGGGAAGCCATAACCCATCAAGTAAACGAGATCGATATCAGAGGCGCGCTGCGCGATTTTCTCATCGAGGATGCGGGCGCCCTCGTTGACCAAGGCATATACCAGTCGGTCAACGATTTCGGTATCGGTCAACTTGCGTGTCGGCTTGCCCGCCGCTTTACGAACCTCGTCGATCACACCCGCGACGACAGCGGAGGAATAGGCCTGACGATCACCTTTCTTGTAATCGTACCAGCCAGCACCTGTCTTCTGACCGAAGCGGCCTAGCTCGCACAGACGATCTGCTACGACTTGTGGTCGCTTCAACGTGCCCTCTGCATACTGCCGCTTGCGGATATGCCAGCCAATATCGTTACCGGCAAGATCGCCCATGCGGAATGGGCCCATCGCAAAACCAAACTTCTCGATGGCCTTGTCGATCTGCTCTGGGCTTGCACCCTCATCGAGCATTGCCATCGCCTGTGCAAAGTATTGATTGATCATGCGATTGCCGATGAAGCCATCACAAACGCCAGAAACAACCGCAGTCTTCTTGATTTTCTTGGCCAGCGTCATCGAAGTCAGCAAGACGTCTGGCGCTGTCTTCGCACCGCGCACCACTTCCAGCAAGCGCATGACGTTCGCAGGACTAAAGAAGTGCAAGCCGATGACATCCGCCGGACGCTTCGTGCATGCGGCGATCTGATCGACATCGAGAGTGGATGTATTGGTCGCCAAAATGGCGCCGGGTCGCAGCACTGCATCGAGCTGCGCAAACACCTTTTGCTTGACCGTCATATCCTCGAAGACGGCTTCGATCGCGAGATCGACATCCGCAATCGCGTCGTACGACAGCACCGGCTTTAGCAAACCCATTCGTGATTGCAGCTTAGCTTCGTCCAACTTGCCTTTTTTGACCTGACCTTCATAAACCTCACGAATACGCTGAACGCCACGATCGAGCGCTTCCTGATTAAGCTCCAGCAGACGGGCTTCGATCCCCGCATTCAAGAAATTAATGGCGATGCCGGTGCCCATGGTGCCGGCGCCGATGATGGCGACTTTGGTGACAGCGCGCGGTTTTGTATCCGCTGGCAGATCATCGATGCGCTGGGCGGCGCGCTCAGCGAAGAAGATGTGCCTAAGAGCAGCGGACACTGGACTATCCACCAGCTTCTTAAACTGAGCGAACTCCTCCTGCTGTCCTGCATCAAAACCCTTGGTGGCACCCACCTGCAATGCTTCGATGATCGCAAGCGGGGCGGGATATTCTTTGAATGCCGTCTTAGCGGTGTTACGCGCAAACTGACACAGCGCCTCTAAATCCGGTTCGCGCACTGGCAGATCGCGCGCTCGCATCAAAGGCTTGCCTTCTTTGATGGAAGCGACAGCATCCGCAGCGACTTGAATGGCTGCATCCAGAAGATCAGTATCGACGATGCGCTGGAGTAGCGGCGATCCCTTGAAGAGGGCTACCGGCAACGGCTCGCCGGACATCATGACGTTGAGCGCACCTTCAACACCGATCAAACGCGGTAATCGCTGTGTACCGCCTGCACCGGGCAACAATCCGAGCTTCACCTCGGGTAAACCGATCTTGGCCGACGACAGGGCGACGCGTTGATGGCAACTCATCGCAAGTTCGAGGCCACCGCCGAGCGCTACGCCTTCGATTGCAGCAACGACAGGCTTTTTCATCCCATCTAGCGCCGTATTGATCGTCCAGAGAGTCGGCCCGCGAAGCACGTCCGGCCCACCAAATTCCCGGATATCTGCGCCAGCACAGAAGGTGCCGTTGGAGCCCATCAACACCACCGAGTCGACGGAGGAATCACGCGAGGCACGCTCCAGTGCTTCGAGTAGCGGCGCTCGCAGTGCATAGCTCAGACTATTGACCGGTGGCGCCTCAAAGGCGATCACCGCCGTACGATTTTTTATGTTGTAGTCGACTTTCGCCATTTCGTCATACCTCGAAATAAATCTATCTATTGAGTCTGGATGCCGCCGGTCAGAACGATGCGCATCGCCGCTTCCACGGTCAGGTCGGTCGGTTCGATGCGGTCGCGAGGCAAGTAGAGAGTGTAGCCGCCAATTTGGTAGCTCATGGGCATATAGACAGCGACGAGCTCATCATCAGTCCCGAAACCCGGCAGCGTCGCGTTCTCCTGAGTGACGAAGCCAATCACCTTGCCCGGTCCGAACTGCACCATCACCACGCGCTGCAGTTCACCACCTTTCTCACCCACCTTCATCAGACCGGTTAAGTCACGGACGGCTGAATAGACGGTCTTGACCACGGGGATCCGCAAGATCAGTGATTCGCTGAATGTGATGATGCGGCGGATGACGTAGGCATTGACCAGCAAGCCAACCACGATCAGCACCACAAATCCGGCGATCAACCCCATGCCAGGGACGTAGATCTCGGCCGGCAACCAAAGCTTGAGCGGGCCGGATAGCAACGACTCTGTCGTCACCCCCAGCCAGTAGATGAAGTAGACCGTCAAGACGATAGGCAGGATGGTGAACAAGCCCTTAGCGAGCAGTCTCCCGACGGTCTTCATTTTCGTGCCTCGACGATTTTCCAGAGTGTTTCTTCGGAATAGAGCTGTTGCTCCTTCTCGCGCGGAACCGCGTGATCGGCGCAATTCACTTTATTTGACGCAAACCCCGCCTTCCGTGCGATATCCGCCAAGTCGATATGAGTCATGTACTGACCAAAAGTTTCGTTGTTGTTCCAACTTTCCCAGTTATAAAGAAAGTTCTCGATGACGTTCTTCCCTCGCGGGATTTCGAGATGCAACATCAAGCCGCCTGGTTTCAGCAGCCGGTGGCACTCAGCGAAAATGTGTCGAAGTGCGCTGCGCGAGGTTTCGTGCAACATGATGTGTGAAATCACGAGATCGAAACTCTCGTCCTCGAACGACGTGCGCTCTGCATTCTGCTGACTGAAATGCACAGCAACTCCAAGCGACTCAGCGCGTGCGTGGGCGTAGCGCAATTGAGGTGCTGCGACATCAATTGCATCGACACGCGCCGTTTTGAATCGCCGCGCCCAAGGCAACGTGCTGTTGCCGATGGCACATCCCATATCGAGAATTCGAGTTGGCTTGAAGCCCGGATGCGATTTCAAAAAAAAACTTAGCAACAAGTCGCCAAGATACTCGTTGCGCGGGCCCATCATGCCGTGCGAGTAAATATTCAGCCCGAGATCGTAGATCGCGCCCGCCGCAACATCGCCATCGACGAAATCGGTGTGATAGCCACCAGGCTGAAGATGAATATCGACAGCGGTGTGATAGCGAGGAATCGCGAGTGCGGGGTTCAGCGTTAGCGAGCCACGTTTGCGTGATCGTTTCACTCGAGCATTGAGACGCGGCCATTCGCGCTCAACGGAATCGATCACGGAGTCCCACATGCGTTGCTGACTGCACCGCTGCAACGCACTCCAAAATTGGTAGTACGGATGCCTCTCCATCACAGTGCGAACTTCATTGTGATGTTCCGGCTTGCGCCCGTGTTCGCGCTCGAAGTCCGGCTCGATTCGGTGGCGATAGATCGCGTAATTGCCGGGCATCACGCGTCCGGCAAGGTGCCCCCGTAAGGCGCCAACGAAAGCCTGGCGTTCACGCTCGTCGTGACGCTCATCAGGCAGAAGGTCGTGAGGCGTGAGGCGGTGAGTCATCACGTGATGATCACCGCCCAGACCGCTCAATTCAACACGACCGAGGCATCACCGACACCCACCGTCACGGTCACATCACGGGAGCCATCACCCTTGGTGTTGACGTTCGACGCGACACCTGAAGCCTTAACGACGCTCGGCGTGCCGCGAACGGAAGCTTCACCGACACCAACGGTCAGCGCGATGTCGCCAGCACTCGCTTTGGTGGTACTCACATCCACATCGCCAACACCCAGATCGACGCTGATCGCCGAATTCGGCGCGGAGAGATCGACTTGGCCGACCCCTAGATTTACGGTGACCTCCTCGGGCAGCTGCTTCGGCAAGAGGATCGTCCAGTCAGCATCGACGTCGTCCTCGTTGAATTTCAAATGCAAACGCCCGTTACTCGTCTTGCCCGCGATATCTAACCCTTGCACCGTTTTCAGCTTCCGCATCAGTCCATGGCGGTTGCCCTCCAAGTTCACCGTCACCTCGTACGAATCCCCGGTTCCTGGACGAATTCGCACTTCCCCCACACGGTTATCGACGACGAGGCGATCGATCCCGTTGCTGGGGTACGTGTGCTTTACCGTGGCGACATGGTCGGCTGCCAAAACAGGGGGGCTGATCGCCATCATTCCGGCGACGGTGACGAGGGCAAAGAGAATTTTCACGATCTAGTACCTTGGCGAAAAAAGGTACTGTATAGTATCACGCATGCTGATCGACACAAAACTGGCTCCTCTGCGAAAGGGTCTTTTGGAATTCGTCGTACTTCGCATCGTCGGCGGAGATCAGGTGTATGTCCCCGACATTCTCAAGCGGCTGGCTGGGACGGAGTTCGCAACTCAGGAGGGCACGCTCTATCCCCTACTGAGCAAATTGCGCCGCGAGCAACTCGTCGATTACGAGTGGCGCGAAAGCGAGCTCGGGCCACCCCGAAAATACTACCGCCTCACCGAGGCGGGTTTGCAGCAGCTCGCGTTATTAGAAGACTACTGGCAGCGCATTAACCAAACTTTGACCCGACTTGGGTCCGTTCAGACGGGAAACTCCCACGCATGAAACGCATTTCGATCACGGTCTCACTGAATCGCAGCACGATCGCCCTAGACGAGGCGAGCTTCCTCAGGCTCGAGAGCTATCTCGACGAGGCGGCCCGTACGCTCGCGCAGAATCCAGACAAACAAGAAATCATGACGGATCTCGAGCAAGCGATCGCTGATCGCTGTGTGCACCGCTTGGGCAGTCACCGACCCGTCGTGACTTTGGCCGAGCTCGAGGCCGTACTTGCTGAAGTTGGTGAGGTCCGCGACGCTGCAACCGATACCGTCGCGCCGGAAACGACATCTGGATCGCGCGAATCAAGATCAAACGGTCGACGTTTGGAGCAACTCAACGAGGGTGCGATCCTCTCGGGCATCTGCGCGGGTGTAGCCCGTTACTTTGATATCGATGTCATCTGGGTACGCATCATCATGGTCGTGATGACGGTGCTCTCCGGCTTCACCGCCATTCTCATCTATGCCCTGCTCATGCTGCTGCTGCCGATCGCACCCTCCCCAGCAGGCTCGCCGCCGCTTGGAAAGGTGCCTACCAAAATTCGCGAGGCAACCGCGTACGTGCGCTCGTTCTTCGAACCGGCGAAAACCTGAAAGCTCGTTTAGCCCGCTCGCTCGTCACCCACTGAATTGATCTCTGGGAATCGGAACGGATTCTATTGACGTTGGTTACTTTATTTTATAAAGTACTTTCATAGTATCACTTCAACAGAGAAGGCCATGTCTAACGCACCCACTCCAAATGAAGATCTGTCCTTTTTGCGAGCGCTGGCAGAATCAGGTCGCGACGCGCCCCTCATGGCAGGCCCGTACCTGATCGCAGGCGGCGGTTGGTTCGCGACAGCAAGCCTCATCCAATGGCCAATCATCCGTGATCTCGTTGGGCTGAGCGCAACGCAGGCAACCTTAGCCTGGTTGATTGCGGCCGTAGGCTTTGCGATGCATCTCGTGATTCTGATCAGACGCGATCGCAGTAAAGTTGAGAACACCCATAATCGGGCCATCAACGCCGCTTGGACCGCCGTCGGTTTCGGAATCTTTGCTTTTTGGATCGGAACCGCCGTGATGGCCTATCAACGTGGCGACGGCTTTTTGATGAATAGCATCAGCCTTCAAGTGCTGAGCGTTTATGGAATCGCTTGGCTGGTAGCCGCCGCAATGACCGGCCAATTTTGGATGAAGCTCACGGCTTTCGCAGCATTTGCAACGATCCCGATCCTGGGTGCCTTCGTAGGCACCGGCGAGGAATTTCTGATCTACGCAATCGTCCTCGTATTAACCGCTGTGGTGCCCGGCGTCAGGCTGGTGCGCGAATCTCAGCGCGATTGATCGTGCCATCATGACGGCATTCGATATTCATACCATCGACGATGTTATTCACGGCCGACTGCGTCTAGGGATCATGGCTTTTCTCATCGGCGCTGATCGGACCGACTTCGTCACTCTCAAGCAGCACCTGCAGACGACAGACGGAAATTTGTCTGTTCATCTGCGCAAGCTCGAAGACGCCGGCTACGTCGAGATCGATAAGTCATTCCAAGATCGAAAGCCTCGCACCGAAATACGTTTGACGTCCAAAGGTCGCAAAGCTTTCGTTAAGTATCTCGACTCTCTATCAAAGCTGATCGGTTGAGCGGCCTTAGAACCGATAGCGCAGACCGACATCATAGCTTCGCTCTGGACCCACGTAGATTCCTTGTCGCAGGCTCGCAATGTATCGCTCATCCGCGATATTTTTGACGACGGCACCAAACTCTAATCGATCATTGAGCCGATAAAGCATGCTCAGATCGGCAATGGTGTAACCGTCAATTTCACCCGTGAAGAACCCGCTCAGACTTTCGTTGATCGGTTTGGTGTTGAGGACATCCGAGAACTGCGCTCCGGTGTGATGCACTCGGATAGAGCTGCGTAGCGGCCCGCGCTCATACGAAACCGATAAGTTAGCGATCCACTCTGGCGTGTAGGGTACGCGATTGTCATCGGGTGTCGTGAGAGCCCCCGTGCGCGAATACCGGTCACCGACAAATTGGGCATCGGCGATGTAGGTCAAGTTCGCATCGATGGAAAATCCGCTCCCGAGACGGGAGCCAACGCCGAGCTCCAGACCTTGATGCAGCGTCTTGCCACCATTGGTGACCTGAAACTGACTGTTACTGTTGGCAGGAATGATCTGGTTATCGAAATCCATACGGAATACCGTTGCTTCGTAGTCGAGAGTGCCTGCTGAACCTCGAATACCGGCCTCCATGTTGATCGAACGTTCCGCATTCAACTCCTGATCGTCGAGTCCGTTGAGCGCATCGCCATTAAGCGCCGGGGAAAATGCCTTGTAGGCATTAGCAAAGCCTTGCATACGATCTGAGAAGCTCCAGACGAAGCCGATCCCCGGCAAGAGCTCGGTGTTATCCGTTTTCGCACGATTGCCCTGTGCATCCGTACGACGCAGATCATGGCGCGTCTGCTCATAGATTTCGGCGCGCAGTCCAGTCGTCACAGCCAAACGGTCGGTCAACACGAACCGGTTTTGCAGATGTAGCGACCAGCTATCGGCCGCGTCAATCACATCGCGATTGACGGTGCCGCTGCGTGGCGTACCACGAGTCGCAGCGACAGTGACGTCGTGCATTTCCTCGGACATGAATCGCAGGCCGATCTCCGCCTCGTTCTCGATGCCGAAGGTGTCATGACTGATAAACAAGCGGCTGTCGATGCCGTCGCGATCGAACGAGCGGTTGTTACCATTCAGATTGTCGGTGTACACCCAGCGGCGAGCGGCGGCGCTCGCCGTGTTATTCGTGGCATAACGCCAGTAGTCACGATAGAGCTCACTTCGAAACAAGATAGTGTTGATGCGCGCGCGATCGTTGATCGTCCACTCGTGACTTAGATCGATGGCACGACGTCCAGTGAGAAACCAGTCGTCAGGCGCCGGATTACGATCGCTGCCCGCTTCGTATTCGGCAACGAAAACGCCCCGATAGGAAATGTTGGCATCATTTTGATAGTCGGTGTATTTGACCCCGAGTCGTTGATTACCGCCATACTCCAATCCCGCTTTCAGCATGACATCGTGCATACTGAATTCTTTGCCCATGAATCCGTCACTCGTCATGCGAGTGATGACAGCCCCAAAGGTCGCGTCGCCCGAAGCCGCGTTTCCGCCGGCCTCGACACTCCACTCGCGTGTATTGAACGAGCCGGCGTGCATACCGACTTGAACGCCAGGTTCGGGCGTCTTAGTCACGTAGTTGATAACGCCACCGATCGTGCTCGGACCGTAGCGTAGGGAACCGGCGCCACGGAGCACTTCGATACCGTCCATGCGTTGAATGCGCGGGTTGTAGTAGCGGCCGTTACCCACGAATAGCCCCGGCGCAACCGGCACGCCGTCTTCGAGAATGAGCGTCTTGTAATCAGAGGAACTTAAGCCACGGATGCCGATGTTGCCGACAATGGCGGTTTCTTCTTCTGGCTTGATCGAGACACCCGGCACGCCGCGCAGCGCCTCTTCGGTGGAGCGCGGTTGCTGGAGACGCAGCTCTTCCGCGGTGACCAACGTGTTCGCAGCCGGTTGGCGCTTACGATCCTCGGCCTTTGAGCCGATGACCAAGATCGTGGGTAGAGCGGTTCGCGCTTCTGACGTCTCACCGACATCGACTGACTCGGTCGCTGCCACGGCGACGGAGCCTGACAAAAGCAGACCGGCCAGCATCAAGTTCGCTCGCAACCCCTCAACTTGCATCTCTTTCGCTCCGGCTCGACTACAAAATCCGCGGTGGACACAAGTTAACAATCACAAATGCAAATAACAATGATTCGCGTTAACCAATCTGCAGTGCGGCCAATTGAACTGCTAAATGTAAAAGCTCTTTTACTATTTTCTTTTAATAGGTCATTTATGGAATTAATATTGGACACTTCGCAATAACAAACGGCCTTAGGAACCGCTAATGCGCACAAGCGATTTAAGCCCTGCTGAAAAACAAGCCTGGCCCGAACTGCTCATCTGGACCCTCGCCCTTCTATTCCTGTGGATGCGCTTAACCGATGGCATCGACGTTATTGGTCAATCGATCGGATTCACGGTCGTGGAGCAGTCAGCGGCGAGGATTTTCGGCACCTACCTTTTAGTCGGGCTTCTGGCAGCGATTGCCCAGCTGTCTGTACAGGGCTACTTCAAATCAAAGGGTGAGCCGATCGAGTTCCGGGACGAACGAGATCTCGCTATCGAAAGACGCGCCAATCAAACAGCCTACTGGGTTGGTGTATTTGCTGTTCAGTTCGTGATCATTCATGTTCTTGCCAACGAAGCATTCCAGAGAAACGCGGTCGCCACTCTGGATTTGACGAGTGCAACCGGCATCGTGCTGGCACTCGCTACGATATTGCTGCTGCAAGAGATCGCACGAAACATCGCCGTGCTCGTTTTCTATAAACGCTCATGACCTCCGAAAAGACTCATCGCGTCGGCAATCGAATTCGTGAGTTACGAACGCGAGCCAATCTTTCGCAGCAGCAACTAGCCGAACGTGTGGGCGCTACCCGACAGACGATCAATGCGATCGAATTGGAAAAGTATTTGCCGAGCATGGAACTCGCTTTCAAGCTCGCTCACGTATTCGAACTACCTATCGACGCTATTTTTCGACATCCAGATGCACCGGCACCCGATGTTATCGATCTAAAGACCTTCGTCCCCGCTCGAGATTTTGATCTGTCACGCTCCTTTTATCGTGAGATTGGTTTTCATGAGAACTTCGCCAATAGGGAGGTGGCTGAATTCGAATGTGGGTCTTTTCGTTTCTTGCTGCAGAACTACTTTGTTCAGGAATTTGCTGCGAGCTTCATGATGCAGTTGCTTGTGACTGACACTGCAACATGGTGGTCAAAGCTACTGGCGCTCGATCTATCGCAGCGCTACCCGGGCATCTTGCTACGCGCGCCGACCATGCAGCCCTGGGGCTTGAAGATCCTCTATCTGTCGGATCCGTCGGGCGTGCTCTGGCATATCGCTGAGAAACCCGCTGGAATACACTCTTAACCTGCTCTCGGAGACTAAACGATGACTTTTTTGCGCTCTTCGCTGCTGCTGGCTTTGCTCTTCACCCTGTCGGGCTGTGTTATCGCCATCGACACGGATCGAGACGACGAGAAGAAGCAAGATAAAGCCACCTCCACGAGGATCGTCACGATCGGCGATAAATCCGACGCAGAGTTGTTGCAAGCACTTATCTTGGCGCGTGCGAAGCTCGCCGCAGACGTCAACATGCCCGACGCCAATCGACAGAGAGTGCTAGAAACGCTTGACAAGGAGATCGCGCGATTAAGCAAGTCGCAAAAATAGTCGCGACTCTCTGGGACACTCCTGTGGGTTACCAGTCGTAATGGCAAAGAACTCTTTTGGACTAGCGACAGCGCGTGTCGGACGAAAGGAAAGCCCAGCCAAGCGGCGCTTACTCGATGCCGTAAAAAGACTGCTCGAGAAATATCCGCCCGCCGAGATTACGACCACGATGGTTCTAGAAGAAGCCAACGTTGCTCGTAACACACTCTATCTTCATTTTGATAACCACGCAGCGCTCATTGAATCTGCCTTGCTATCGATATTCCTCGACGGCGTGCGTGCCCACGCCGACATGTTCGAACAACTCTTGAAGCGCGCGAGAAGCAAGGGCGATTTTCTTCGTCATGCTGCTGAACTCGTTCGCATCTCACAAGACCAAAATCGCCGAGCATTTCGAATTGCAAGATGTCGACTCGTTGCGCATGCGGAGAAGAATGCGCGTTTTTCGAAAATTCTGGGCCTCGAACAAACTAAGATCAACGAACGCTTTGCCAAACTTTTTGTCGAAATGCACTCTCGCGGTTGGTTAAACCCAGGGATCACCCCCGGCGCAGCGGCTATTTTGATTCAAGCCATCACACTCGGCCGCATCGTTGACGACGTGGCATCAAAAAAGCTAGACGAAGAAGCTTGGAACGATGCCTATCTAAGCATCGTAAGAAAAGTCATCTTGGCTGAATGACGAAGTGAGCCGACTTAAGCTCACTTACCCCAGCGCCATCGCGGCGGCTCTCCGGTGAGCCAACAGATGAATACGAATATCAAAGTCATCGCGTTAACGTAAATTAGAAATCCGACGGTCTGCTGGTGAGGCGGAAACAAGAGATAGCCCACTGGCACCGCGACCAAGTAGGCGACAAGCACAACCCATCCTTGCCATGTCAGTGGCAGCCCCCAGCCCCAGCCATAACGCTTCGCCGGAAACCAGTAAGGCGGTCCGCGTCGCACGAACTTGCCGCTCCAAATCAGTCTTTGTAGAAAGGCTCGACGATACCTTTACGCATGATCGTCAACGGACGGCCGCGACGGTCCAGAGTCTTACCGATGGCCGTCCGAATCCACCCTTCCGATATGCAGTACTCCTCGACATTGGTGTATTCGACGCCATTCAAGCGAATACCGACGCTGCGCGAGAGAATCGCCTCGTCGTAATGGCGACTGGTCGGATCCACGCTAAGGCGGTCGGGGAAAGAAACGGGTGTGGTTTCACTCATGGCGAGAATGATACCCGATCGACCGAGCGCACAAATCACTCGCTCGGATTGGTAGACAGCGTGACAGTTATCGCAGGAGTATCGGAGCGCCCCGGCCGTATCCGCTTGCCTTGATAGTAGATTTCGATGGCCTCTGGATCTACCACATCTAAAGTAAACGGCGGCTTACCGACGATTCGCTTACCTGACGAAGGGACTTGTTCACCCGATAGCAGCAACTCGCCAGTCGCGTCTCGCGCGATCACAATAGTGGGCTTGGTGATGACGACAAAAAAGCGATTCGCCTTATCGTTCCTGTCGAAGTCGAGCACCGCCGCGGGTAGTTCAGTCGGCGCTAGCGCACTCTGCGACGGCACCGATAAATTTTCATCAGTGACGAGCGTATCTTCACGAAGCCGCTCGCCGTAAGCAGCGGAATCTCGCTCATCAACCGATGTTGGCAGTTGGTTGCTCATCTCGCTCGAAGGGACTGTAGTCGTCACCGAAGGCTCCGTGCCATCGCGCAAGCTCGAGACGATCCAGACCACTAAGACCAGAACAACAACAGCGCCGCTGACATAACGATACTCACGCGATTTGTTCCTGGGCCGGCGCGCAGATTCAGAAGATTTAGCCTGAGGATCGGTAACCGTTCTAAACGGTGGCGCGCCTTCTAACTGAAGATCAACGGCCAAGAACTCTGCATACAAAATGGCAGCTCGCTCCGCATAAACCAGAGTGTAGAAACTCGAGTGATCATCGCTCTCCAAACCGATAATCTGCTTGTCGGAGAGCAAAAGATGTCGCGTTACATCGTTAATCGACATTGATCGCTGGACTCGCGCATGGCGAAGCGCGACGGCGAATGGCGATGCGTTAAGTGACCTAGAATTCACGCGAGACACACCGCGATTTCCTTACCTTTCGAGCTCTCAATCGATATGTGAGCACGCAGTTACGTAACGATACATCACTTCGCTCAACTGACTATAGATAGATCGTCTAGAAGTTGCGCCCAATCCTAAACAAGCACCCTCTCGTATACTTCGATAGGATGAACAATAACTCTTTTGCAATTGCTCCTACTAAGCGCAAACAAAAAGTAAGCGCTGCTCGCGAGCGCCTAATTGCCGCTGTGCGTAGGCTATTACTTACTCACGATCCTGCCGCGATCACTACGACAATGGTTCTGAATGAAGCGGGCGTAGCGCGTAATACGCTGTATCTGCATTTCGAAAATCATGGACATTTGCTTGAAACCGCCCTCTTATCTTCTTTTTCTGATGCTGTTCAGAACAACTTGCGCGCTTTTGAAACGGCAATCGAAAAATCCAAAACGAAGAGCGATTTTATTCGGCGTATCACAGTAATTTTAGAAGATTCGCAAAGTCGAGGTCGCCGGAAATTTCGTGTAGAGCGCTGTCGCCTCATCGTACATGCAGAGACAAACGAGGTTTTCGCAGCGGTAATGGCCGCGGAACAGAACAAAATAAACGCAGAATTTTCAAGGCTATTTGAAAAATGTCGCGCGAAGGGATGGATGAAGGGCGCCATCGGAACATCTGCCGCCGCAGTGCTCATCCAAGCGTTGACGCTTGGAAAAGTGATTGATGACATCTCAGGAAAGAAACTCACCGAGGACGTATGGCTCGACACTTATCTCAAGATCGTCAATACCGTCATCCTCGGTAACTAGTCGCCACTTACGATTAAGCGTAATTCCATAATAGTTGCGCCTCAGCTGCGCGTACTCTCGCTCTCTTTCGAAATCTCTTGCAATCGAAAACTCCTTTCTGTGAAATCGAGACTGACAATATCAACGACATCATCAAGCGATCACACTTTGATTGGTTGTCTCTACCGAATCATCGATCCGAGCAGAATAACTAAATGGGTTTTTCTTGTATTTAGATAGTCATTTCCATGCCGATTTTTCAGATGATCTATCTTCTTTTTTCAAGATCAAAGTCGACATTGCCACGCTTAGCTAGCCGGCACATAGCGCATCGCAACATCACAACGTTCGTAGCGAGAACCGTACTGACGCATGATATCCGCATCATGCCGAAATCCCTTCTTCTCGTAGAGATGAATAGCCGCCGCACATTTCGTATTGGTAAGAAGGTACAAAGGATTGGCATCGAGTGTCAGGGCGCGAGCAATTATCGCGTCTAGCAGAAATTCGCCAGCCTTCATCCCCCGCGCGGACTCCCGAACGCCCATCTTAGTCAGTTCGTAACTGGCGTCCCCGGATCGCTGGAGGGCGCACGCACCCACTATGCCTAGTCCCTGCGCCTCAACAAAGAGGATGACTCCGCCTCTATCGATAATCTTGGCTCGAGGGTTTTCCAGGACCTCACGATCGGTATCCTCAAGGTGAAACATAGAACGGATCCACTCCGAATTGATGTCGCGGAAGTGAATCGATAAATCATCGTGGAACTCTCGGATTGATAATCGGCGTGAAGTCACTTTTTACTCTAACTCATTGCAAGTGGGCCTTAGCTAGCTTCACTTTAATAGCATACAGACACAACTAGGGACTCAGACGAAGTCTGAAGAACAAAGTGTCTCGCTCAGGGAAGTCGTAGCTCATCGGCAGTTCAGATCGGTCAATCTGCACGAAGCCGGCGGAGCGATAGAATGCGTGGGAACGAACCGCGGCAGATGGGGTGTCCAGAACAATTTGAGTCATGCCTTTGCTTTTGGCAGACGCGACAAACCGCTCGTATAGCGCCATCGCAACACCGCGCTCCTTTCCTCGATACGGTGGAGCCACAAAGAATTTCTTCATAACGCCGAGATCTTCCCGCAAACGCATCAGACCGATGGTGCCGACGATTGCGCCCGCAGAGGCTTCAGCTACTAAAAATACCCCACCGCGCGCACCGTAGTAGACATCGATATCAGTTAAATCTTTCTGATCGCTGATCGAGAGATTGAGGTGGAATTCGTCGTTCTGGATGCCAAGCACCAGCGAGACAACACCCGGGTTGTCCGTTTTACGAAATTCTCGAATGCTGACGGGTTCCTTCATTACGCTGGATTGGTAGGAGGAAGGTGGCTGGCACTGAGGTAGTATTTCATTTTCGGAGGTCATTCCGAGTCGCATTTGGTGAAGCTTATATGTATTTACCCACGGTATTTGCAGAAAGGGATGCTGTGTTCATCGCCGACTTCGTCGATCGGCATCCCCTAGCCACCGTCGTTATAAGCGGTAACGATGGGCTTGTCATCGATCATATTCCGTTCATGCGTGACGGCGAGCTGGCGATTAGTCATAGACTCGTTGCACACGCTGCGAAAGCCAATTCCCTGTGGCGAGCTCTCGATACAGGCGCACCTGCAGTTCTCGTTTTTTCGGGTGCCGGGGCTTACGTTTCGCCCTCGTTCTACCCTTCGAAGCAGACGACGCACGAAGTCGTGCCCACTTGGAATTACGTCGCCATTCATGTTCACGGTCGTCTCAGTTGTACCAACGACGACGTGGAGAAGCGTGCAATTGTAGATCGACTCACCAACAAGATGGAGTCGGCACGTACCGATCCATGGAAGATGAGCGACGCACCCACTCGTTATATTGACAAAATGCTACAAGGCGTCGTCGGACTCGTGTTTGAAATAGAAGCGATCGTCGCCAAGACTAAGGCGAGTCAAAACCGTCTACCAGAAGATCGTGGCGGCGTCATCGCAGGACTCGCGAAGGAAGAGGAAACTAGCGAAGCTGCTCGCGTTGTCGAGCGCTTGGTACCGAGATCTCTTTAGATAGAGTCTGACACTGGAGTGCTTGACTACTACATAAGTGATTTTCGGCTTGAAAAAGCTTTTTATTTAACCGAAGAATTTTGCTTGCCATATTGCCGTTCGACTTTGGCGATGGTCACGCTGTAGTCGGAGTACCACGTGCTTTTCCCCTGCTGCTGGGCAGCTGCATGATCGACATTGCGCTTCCAAGCTACGATCGATTGCTCGGACTCCCAGTAGCAGACGGTGATCCCTACCCCGTCATCACCGCGAACGCTCTGCATGGAGATAAAGCCGGGTTGTGCATGAGCTAGTGCCTCCATTTGCGTTGCCATGGCGCG
>JACCDU010023284.1_pt1 | contig 115180 bp, 103 predicted proteins | sample 7446081 | NCBI WGS metagenome assembly JACCDU01 (sample SAMN15323447, study PRJNA562643) | freshwater metagenome | isolation source: river surface water | place: USA:Blue River Watershed | collected 2017-08-17
AGTACGGCGCGAACGACCGCAGCCAGAAGCTGAAGTACCACATCCAGACCTCGGGCCGCTCGCTGCACGCGCAGGAAGTCGACTTCAACGACATCCGCACCACGCTGCAGGCGCTGATCGCGATCTATGACAACTGCAATTCGCTGCACACCAATGCGTACGATGAAGCGATCACCACGCCGACCGATGAATCGGTGCGTCGCGCACTGGCGATCCAGCTGATCATCAACCGCGAGTGGGGCCTGGCGAAGAACGAGAACCCGAACCAGGGTTCGTTCATCCTCGACGAGCTGACCGACCTGGTTGAAGAAGCGGTGCTGCAGGAGTTCGAGCGCATCGCCGAGCGCGGCGGCGTGCTGGGTGCGATGGAGACCGGCTACCAGCGCAGCAAGATCCAGGAAGAATCGCTGCTGTACGAGCACAAGAAGCACGACGGCAGCCTGCCCATCGTCGGCGTCAACACCTTCCGCAACCCGAAGGGCGACGCCACGCCGCAAATGCTGGAGCTGGCCCGCTCGACCGACGATGAAAAGCAGTCACAGCTGACTCGCCTCGCTGACTTCCATGCGCGCAACAAGGATGCGTCGCCGGCAGCACTGGAAGCGCTGCAGCAGGCGGTGATCAACGACGAAAACGTGTTCGCGCGCCTGATGGACGCGGTGCGCGTCTGCTCGCTAGGCCAGATCACCGAAGCGCTGTTCGAGGTTGGCGGCCAGTACCGTCGCAGCATGTAAGACCTTCCGGCAGTACGCAGTAAGCAGTACGCAGAAAGCACTACGTAGTACGCATCACGGCAGGCATGTCGCGCAGCTTTTACAATGCGGCATGCCTGCCTTCTTCGCCCCCACCGACGCCGCGCTGCAAGAGCGCATCGCGGCCATCGACATCCCGGCCTACGGCAAGACCCGCAATCACCTCGAAGGCCAGGTCTCCCGGCTGTCGCCCTACCTGACCCACGGCTTTACCGACATACCAACCCTGTTTGACCGGCTGCCGTCATTGACACTGCAGGACAAGCTGGCTTTCGAATTCGGCTGGCGCGAATTCTTCCTGCATGTGTGGAGCCGGCATGGCGACGCCATCCTGTCGGACATGCGGCCGCCGCTGCCCGGTGTCGCCTACAGCCCCGCCCTGCCCGACGATATCCGTGAAGGCCGCACCGGCTTGCAGGTGATCGACCGCGCTGTGCAGGTGCTGTACCAGACCGGCTACCTGCACAACCATGCGCGGATGTGGATCGCCAGTTATGTCGTCCACCTGCGTAAAGTCCACTGGCGCGCCGGCGCGGACTGGATGTATGCGCACCTGCTCGATGGCGACCTTGCATCCAACCACCTGTCCTGGCAATGGGTGGCGGCGACTTTCAGCGCCAAGCCCTACCTGTTCAATGCCGGGAATGTCGCCCGCTACGCGCCGGCCGGCTGGCAGGTGGCCGGCAGCACGCTCGACACGAGCTATGAAGCGCTGGAAGCCATCGCACGCGGCAATCACACGATCGCGTCGACCGCATCGCTGCCGGAGATGGACGAACCGGCATTGCTGGCGGCCCCGCCGGCCTTGCCTTCACTGGCTGACGCCGCCGTGACGACCGATGCGCTGCACAACGCGGCGCGGATCCGGCTGGTTCACCCGTGGATGCTGTCCAGCCAGCCCTTCGACGGCCTGCGGCTGGGCGTGATCCACCTGCCCTTCCACCGGGATTTCCGCTGGTCGGGGCTGCGCTGGCGATTCGTGATGGATAGAATGACGGAAGTGACCGATGCCCTCTGCATCGGCGACCTTGCCGACCTCAAACCCATGCTGCCTGCCGACGCCATCGTCGAATCGACCGCTACGCTGTACCCGGCTTACCGGGAACAGCTGGCCTCGCTGTGCGGCACGCTGCAGGAGCCCCCGCGCCAGTTTCCGAACCCGGCGCAGGCCTGCCGCTCGTTCTCTGCGTTCTGGAGCCATTGCACCGGGCCCGACGGCGCAATGCGCGGGAGCTGGCACCGGTGAAGCTGGGCGTCGTCTGGTTCAAGCGCGACTTGCGCGTGTTCGACCACGCGCCGCTGGTCGAGGCGGTGAAGCACCGCGAAGTGCTGCCCCTGTACGTCTATGAACCCGAGATCATCCGCGCGCCGGACTATTCGGTGCCGCACCTGCAGTTCCTCAATGAATGCCTGCATGACCTCGACCAGGCGCTGTCGGCGCGCGGCAGCCCGCTGGTGGTGCAGTTCGGCGAGATCACGCACGTACTGAAGCGGGTGCTGGAGACTTACGGCCCGTTCTCGCTGTATTCGCATGAAGAGACCGGCAATGCGATCAGCTACGAACGCGACAAGCGTGTCGCTGCCTGGTGCGCAGCGCATGGCATCGAATGGAAGGAATTCCCCACCAATGGCGTCGTGCGCCGGCTGGCTTCGCGCGACGACTGGGCCACGATCTGGATGGAGCGCATGCGCCAGCCTGTACTGGCCGCGCCTGACTTCATCGGCGCGCCCAGGCTGCCCCTGCTGCCGGCCGGCCTGCTGCGGCCCAGCAGCCTCGGGATGCAGGGTGCCGACAAGCCGCTGAGACAAAAAGGCGGACGCAAGCTGGCGTCGCAACAGGTGCGGCAGTTCTTCAGCAAGCATTTGCACGAATACCGCTACGCGATGTCGAGCCCCTTGTCAGCCGAGGATGCATGCTCGCGGCTGTCGCCGCACCTCGCCTATGGCGTGCTGTCGATCCGCGAGCTGATGCATAAGGTCTGGAAGACGCGCAGCGAATTCCAGGCAATGCCGGAGCCGGTGCGCCCGAAGGATGCACTGGCCGGGCTGAAATCTTTCGAGAGCCGGCTGCACTGGCACTGCCATTTCATCCAGAAGCTCGAATCGCAACCCGACATCGAAGAACGCAATGTGCACCGCGGCTTCGACGGCTTGCGCGAGCCGCATTTCAACCGCGAACATTTCGAGCGCTGGTGCGCCGGCGAGACCGGCTTCCCGCTGATCGATGCCTGCATGAAGATGCTGGCGCAGACCGGCTGGATCAACTTCCGCATGCGTGCGCTGCTGGTGAGCTTCTCCAGCTATCAGCTGTGGAACCACTGGCGCGAACCGGCGCTGCACCTGGCGCGCGAATTCCTCGATTACGAGCCGGGCATCCACTATCCGCAGGTGCAGATGCAATCGGGCGTCACCGGCATCAATACGCTGCGCATCTACAACCCGGTGAAGCAGGCGCAAGACCAGGACCCGCAGGGCGTGTTCGTGAAGCGCTGGCTGCCGATGCTCGGGAACGTGCCCGTCGAGTACATCTTCGAACCCTGGACCATGCCCGCGGGCCTGCAGCAATCGGCGGGCGTGCTGATGGGCGAGGATTACCCCATGCCCATCGTCGACCATCTGGAAGCCGCACGCCACGCGCGCGACGCCTTGTGGGGGATGCGGCGCGATCCGGCCGTGCGCGACGAAGCCAGGAAGGTGTTCGACAAGCACGGCAGCCGCAATCCGCTGCGCGAAGGCCGGCCACGCAAAGCGAACCGGCAAGCGGCGGTCGCGCAAGACCGAGTTGATGAAGCCACGGCCATCGACGGTGCGGCCATCGACGGTGCGGCCGTTGGCGTTGGCGTTGGTGATCCTGCCGGGGTTGGCATTGGCGACAGCACAGGCGCTGGCGCTGGCGCTGCGGTCGGTACCGGCAGCGCTGATTCGCAAGCCAACGCTGGCGCCAGCCCTGCAGGGGCGGCGACCCGCAGGCAGGCAAGCGACAAGCCAGTCCCGACGCCGGACGCGCCGCCGCCCCAGCTGTCGCTGGGCTTCGACTGAGCGATGTTGCGCGGCATACTCGCAGCCGGCGCCGCGTTCACGATGTGGGGCGTGTTCCCGCTGTTCCTGCGCTTGATGCAGGCGGTGCCGCCGCTGGAGATCCTGTCGCACCGCGTGCTGTGGTCGGTGGTGTTCCTGCTGGTCGTGCTGGGCGTGCGCCGCCAGTGGTCATGGCTGCAGGCGATACGGCAGCGGCCGCGCACTGCGCTGGCCTTCGCCGGCAGCGCGGCGATGCTGTTCACCAACTGGGTGGTCTTCATCTGGGCCGTCAACGATGGCCATGTGATCGACGCCAGCCTCGGCTATTTCATTACGCCGCTGTTCAATGTGCTGCTCGGTTTGACGCTGGGCGAGCGCCTGCGGCCCTTGCAATGGGCATCGGTCGCGCTGGCAGCCTGTGGCGTTGCGTGGCTGACGATCAGCGCCGGCCAGCTGCCGTGGATCGGCCTGGTCATTGCGGTGACCTTCGCGATCTACGGCCTGATCCGCAAGACGGCGTCGCTCGGCCCGCTCGAAGGCCTGATGGTCGAGACGCTGGCGATGCTGCCGCTGTCGGCGGCGTTCCTGCTGCTGCCCGGCAGCGGCAATTCACATGCGTGGGGCGAGTCGCTGTCGCTGACGCTGCTGCTGATGGCGGCCGGCCCGGTGACGGCGGTGCCGCTGCTGCTGTTCGCCGCCGGCGCGCGCCGCATACCGCTGTCCGTGATCGGGCTGTTGCAGTACATCGGTCCCAGCATGCAGCTGGTGATCGGCGTGTTCCTGTTTGGCGAGCCTTTCACCAGCGCGCGCGCGACCGGCTTCGGATTGATCTGGGGCGGGCTGGCGCTGTACTCGGCGGAGAGCCTGTGGCGCATGCGCGGCGCAGCGACCACTACCGAACAGGATTGAGACCCGGTAGCGCGAGCGGCACGGAGGTACCGCTCCGTCGACCACGCCGTGCGAAACCGCCCTGCCTGTCATCGCGCGCTCATTGCCTGACCTCCGCGATCTGTTTCGCTGCAAGATCATCGATCCCGTACATCACCGCATCTCGCAATCCCACGGCGTCTGCCATCTCGAGCAAGGTCTTGATGACGCCTTCATCGCCATTCCGTCTGGCGAGGAAATAGGCGGTCGCACCGGCGTGGTTGTGCATCAACTGCTCGGCCACGTGTCCCGCACCTAACAATGCGCGGACGATGTCTGGCTCGCCGTTCAGGCAAGCCAGTATCAGCGGCGTGAATCCGACGCTGTCGCGGGCCGTCAGCACCTGCAGCAATAGGTTTCCACCTTGCCGGCGCGCGGCATCCAGCAAGTCCTGCACCATCGGCAGGTGACGCTGGTCGATGGCCATCATCATCGCAGTGCGCTGGTCCCCGTCTTTGGCCAGCAACTGTTCGGTCGTGAGTTTCGCATTCAGATGCGCCTTGGCCATGCCCCAGTCGCGGTTTTCGATTCTTTGCATGAGCGCGATGCGCCCGAGTTCATCGGGCTTCAGCAGCAAATCCCGTCCGTCCCCGAATCGGCCCGATTTGATTATTTTTTCAGCCGTCGCAGCACTGAAGGACTGGTAGTCGTCTGACGTCAGCGGGATGGCGAGGTCATGTTTACCGACGTGTTTGCGAACATCAGCTTCGACATCGTTCTTGAGCCGGGTTCCTCCTGCCAGGGTCGCTTTCCAATCTTCGGTCTCGCGTCGGGTTCGCTTCTGAGGTTTTTGATCCGCGACTGGCTGCGCCGCGGCCGGACCGAACCCATATGCGGGCGGGATGGTTGAGCGACGGTCGCTCAGGTACGCGACAAAGGCATTGTCCCAATCCGGCATCATCTGCTGGCAGGCAATCAGGAATGTCTTGACTGCTTGCTTGTGGCCTGGCTCGACCAGCGTGGCTTGAGCAAATACCGCGTCAAGGATCCGGTAGGCCTCTGCCTGGTCAAACTTGATATCGACCCAGATCATTTGGTTAAGCAACCATTGGGTCTTGGCCGGGTGGCCGCGGCTGATGGCGTGGAACAAGGCCGGTTGTGCAGCGGCGCCGTTGCCGATGTTTTGCGTCAGCAGCGAAGGATTTTTCTCTAACAGCGAAGGTAGCGCATCGATGATGTCATCGCGCGATTTCGTGAAATGGAATTGCCATTGCTCTTTAGGCGTGCCTTTGGGTTGGGGCGATGCCGGTGTCATCTTTGCCTGGGTCGTGGCGGGCTTTTTGGCGGTGTTCGTCGAACCGGCTCCTGAAGCTGTCGGCGCCTGACCGGCGCCGCTGCCGGATTTGCCCGTGTCGCCAGCCTTGCTTGCGCTGGCGGGCGCTGCTTTGGCGCCGCTCGCGGTTTGCGTTTTGCCGGGCGTGTGCGCGTCGGCTTTCGTTGCACTACCTGGCACCGTGACTGTCGTGGTGGTGGCTTCCGTGGGGTTGGCAGTGGTGGTCGTGGTTTTCGTATTGGTCGTCGTGGTGGTCGTGACCGTTGCTTTCGCCTTGCTGCCTGCAACATCACTGCCGGCGACAGGCAAGAGCGCTGCTGCCGCAGGCCTGGCCTTGATGTTCAACATGGCGTTGGACGTGATGTTGGTGATGATGTTGCGCGTGACGTCGGGCACCACATTCGCATTGTTGCCGGCGCTGCTGACACGACCGGGAGTGCCGGCGGCGGCCGCGTCGCTGCGCGCCGAGGTGACGGGCTCGCTGCGCGGCAATTGCTCGTGGCGAGCCGGCCTGTGCTTCTTGCGTTTCGCCTTGTGCGCAGCGGCTGCCTTGCCATCGTTGCCATCGTCGCCGTCATTGCCAGATTTTGCTGCAGGCTTGGCCAGCACGCCGCCGATCGGTTGCCAGTTGGCGCTGCCGGGACGCGCAGGCTCGGTGGCAGGCGCTGACTTTTGCACGGTCGGCGCCGGCGCCGGCGGCGGCTCGTCGACGGCGATCTCGACCACGGGCGGCTCGTCAGTGTGGCCGGCAATGGCCGCGGCAATCGCACCGGGCGCGTCGGTCAGAGCCACCGGCCGGCCTGTCAATGCGGACAGCAGGGGCAGGTAATTTGCCAGCTGCGCCGGATGGCGCTTCGCAATCAGGTCGAGCGCCTTCAGGTAAGGCAAGGACTCTTCACCCGCTTTGCGGCACTTGAAGATGCCATCGAACAGGGGCAGCAGATCGACATCGGCGGCATTGCCAAACCTGACGACGCGTGGGTCCGCCCACCAGGAAACTGCTGACTGCAGCAGCTGCTTGCGCAAGGTCGCGGGCCAATAGGGTTTGACCAGCGCCGTGCCCTCCTTCAGCAGCGCATCGACCAGCGGCTGCACCGCCTGCACGGCCAGCACGCCCGCTTGCATGTAGTACACGCAAGCGGCCAGCAGGCCGCTGCAGGACTCCGGCTGACGCACGTCAGCGGCATGTCCTGCCATGGCCCGGATCACACCCCCGGCCGCATTGCGATACAGATAGCCTGGATGTTTCTGGCGTCGTGCCATCGCCTTCACGTAGCTCGCCAGGTTGGAGACGTGCTGGATGTCGCCGTCGTCCGGCGCCTGCAGGGGTTTCAGGGTGGCGCAGCCTTCAAGGACCAGCCGGCAGACCTCGTCGTAGGCAGCCTCATCCTCGACCGGCAGCGCCTGTCCGCGCAGGCCGGGCTCGGCCGCGACGCGCAGGCAGTTGGCATAATTGCTGAAGCTTTGCGATTCGGGCGTTGCATCGCCGCTCGCTATGGTCAATTGCATCCATTTCACCAGCTTGGTTATGATCAACGGCAGCGTCGGGCTGTTCGCAGGGATGATGCCCGGCTCGAAGAAATCCTTGATCGTGTTCGAGATATTGGACACAACCACCGACTGCAGCGGCGCGCGCGCCAGCAAGGGCGAGGTCTTGACCATCGACGAGGAATCGTTCTGCCGCGACCACAGCCGGAATTCGTCCAGCGCATTGCCGCCGCACAGCTTGAGCGTGCACTGCCCCAGCAGCTGGCGGCCGGAGAGGCCGTTCTCTACCTCGTCGTCGAGGTCGCGCTGTATCTGCTTGTGCATCGTGTTGAGTTGCACCATGACGACGCCAAGTTGGCGCGTGTCGAGCATGCCGGTCGACGACAGGTTGCCGCCTTTCTCTTCCGGATTGGCCGGCCAGTCACGGATCACGAGCAGTGATTTCCACAGCACGTCGCCGATAGTCTCGGATGCCTTGCTCAGCAGGGTATCGGACTGCCCCTTGGGGTCGGTAAAGCGCAGCTTCAGGCCGCGTGAGAGCAGCTTGAGGATGGATAGCAGTTCGTGGTTGGATTTCAGGTCGGCAGGGAGTCCGCAGGCCAGCGCGCGCTGCATCAGCGTATCGACGACAGATCGTAACGGCTCTTTCAATTTGCCGAGATGCGCCGTCGAGAACAGGGATTCGCTGCGTGTCTTGCCAAGCGCGGTGCGCAAGCCATCGCAGATCGCGGAGATCGTGCTGATATCGAATTGGCTTGCATCGAGCGCGCTGCCCAGCGCATAAGACAGCTTGCTGATCAGTCTTAGCAAGCCGGGACCCAGGCTCGGATAGACCTTGTCCTCACCACCGATGTACAGCAGGTGGAGTTGCGAGGTCGCGCGTGCGGCCTTCAATTCCCTAAACATCGTCGCCAGGTCGGCCGGGTTGATGACGTCCTCGACACAGAGCTGCTTGATCTGCGCATTGATGGCACTGGCCGCGCCGAGTGCGCGGTTCCAGGCATGCTGTTCGGATTCGTCATAATTACCCTCATCATCGCCAGCATCGACTCCTTCGCCGTCCTGCGCCCGGCGCGTGGCCAGCCATGCGCCCTGCGACGACGTGCTTGCCTGGCCCGGGTGGTAGGTGCGCATCGTGATCGTCGTGTCGTCCTGTCGCTGCAGCTGGGGCTGCGCCGGCGTGCCCGGCGGCGGATAGCCGCTGCGCGATTGCTGCGAACCGGCCGAGATCTGGGGTCGGGACATGGGGGCTCTCCTGTAAAATTGGCGCCCTTGGGTGTGATGGTGGTTGCGGCAGTTCCCGCGTGCCGGCACACCACCGGACAGGCTGCATGCATGCGTAGCGCAAGCGAAGTCCGGTCATCGATGATTTTTTCCAGTTTTCTCCGACACCATGGCCAATTACGTTTACACGATGAACCGCGTGGGCAAGATCGTTCCGCCCAAGCGCCAGATCCTGAAGGACATTTCGCTGTCCTTCTTCCCCGGTGCCAAGATCGGCGTGCTGGGCCTGAACGGCTCCGGCAAGTCGACGCTGCTGAAGATCATGGCCGGCATCGACAAGGACATCGAAGGCGAAGCGATCCCGATGCCGAACCTGAAGATCGGTTACCTGCCGCAGGAGCCCGAGCTCAATCCCGACCTGACCGTGCGTCAGGAAGTCGAGAGCGGCCTCGGCGAAGCCTTCGAGGCGCGCGCCAAGCTCGATGCCGTGTACGCCGCCTATGCGGAGCCGGACGCGGACTTCGACGCGCTCGCCACCGAACAGGCACGACTGGAAGCGATCATCGCTGCGGCCGACGGCGGCAACCTCGACCTGCAGCTGGAAGTCGCGGCCGATGCGCTGCGCCTGCCGCCGTGGGATGCGCAGGTCGGCGTGCTGTCGGGCGGCGAGAAGCGCCGCGTCGCGCTGTGCAAGCTGCTGCTGTCCAAGCCCGACATGTTGCTGCTGGATGAACCGACCAACCACCTCGATGCCGAATCCGTGGACTGGCTCGAGCAATTCCTGCAGCGCTTCCCGGGCACCGTGGTCGGCATCACGCACGACCGCTACTTCCTCGACAACGCGGCCGAATGGATCCTCGAACTCGACCGCGGCCATGGCATTCCGTGGAAAGGCAATTACAGCTCGTGGCTGGAGCAAAAAGAGGGCCGCCTGAAACAGGAAGAAGCGACCGAGTCCGCGCGCCAGAAGGCGCTGAAGAAGGAACTCGAATGGGTGCGCCAGAACCCGAAGGGCCGTCAGGCAAAGAGCAAGGCACGTATCGCGCGCTTCAATGAACTGTCCGAATTCGAATACCAGAAGCGCAACGAGACACAGGAAATTTTCATCCCGGTCGCCGAGCGACTCGGCAATGAAGTGATCGAATTCAAGAACGTCAGCAAGGGCTATGGCGACCGGCTGCTGATCGACAACCTGTCGTTCCGCATCCCGCCGGGCGCGATCGTCGGCATCATCGGCCCGAACGGCGCCGGTAAATCGACGCTGTTCCGCATGTTGTCGGGCAAGGAAACGCCGGACAGCGGCGAGATCGTGGTCGGCCCGACCGTGAAGCTGGCGGTGGTCGACCAGTCGCGCGCCGAGCTCGACAACAAGAAGACCGTGTTCGATGACGTCGCCAACGGCGCCGACCTGCTGACGGTGGGCCGCTTCGAGATGCCATCGCGCGCGTATCTGGGCCGCTTCAACTTCAAGGGTGCGGACCAGCAGAAAATCGTCGGCAACCTGTCCGGCGGTGAGCGTGGCCGACTGCACCTGGCGAAAACCCTGCTCATGGGCGGCAACGTGCTGCTGCTGGATGAACCGTCGAACGACCTCGACGTGGAAACCCTGCGCGCGCTCGAAGATGCGCTGCTTGAATTCGCCGGCAGCGTGCTGGTGATCTCGCACGATCGCTGGTTCCTCGACCGTATCGCGACCCATATCCTGGCCTTCGAAGGCGATTCGCAGGTGGTCTTCTTCGATGGTAACTACCAAGAATACGAAGCGGACAAGAAGAAGCGCCTCGGCGAAGAAGGGGCCAAGCCGAAGCGCATCCGCTACAAGCCGCTGCGCACCTGATCGCGCGCTGCCCTCCCCGGCCTGCGGGGAGGGATCATGCCCGCGATTTATTGCGATGCCGGCGGCTGCTTGGGGAGATACAAGTCGTAGTAGCCCGCTTTGCGCGCGAGGCCGACGGCATTGCACTTGTCAATGTCCAGTTGCGCCAGTTGTTGCTTTTCGAAGCCCGCCTTCAGCAAATCGACAATGATCTCCTTCAAGCCTCGAATCGAGGCCAGCATCAGCGGATTGCGCTTGTCTTCATCGATGGCCAGCAGTTGCTCCTGCAGGTAGCCGGCTCCCAGCATCTGCCTGACTGCTTTCTGATTGCCGGTCGCGGATGCGATCATCAGCGTCGTATAGCCATCGTTCTTCGCCGCGCTTAGCTGGCTTCCGTTGCGATCGGCTGCCAGCAGGCGCGCCACGATGCCGATGCGATTGCCCGCCGTGGCAAACATCAGCCCGTTCCATCCTCCGCTGTTTTGCATCGCCAGTTGCGCATCCGGTGCGCCCGATTTCAGCAACAGGTCCACCATCGGTGAATGGCCGGCACTGCAGGCAAACAGCAAGGCACCCATGCCATGGGCATCGCGCTGCAGCAATTGATCGGTTGCCGTGGGCAATGCCAGCAACTGTCCCGCAATTGCCGTGCAACCCGCGCGGGCTGCCGCGTGCAGCGCAATCTGGCCGCTGTGGTCCTTGCACAGGACATGGCGCTCGGCGCCCGGAACGCGCAGCAGGTTGGCGACCGTCACTGGCGCACCGGCCAGCACCGCGTGATGCAGCGCGATGCGGCCCTCCTCGTCGGGAAAGGCGACGATGGCACTGGCTTCGTCGAGCGCGAGTATCTGGTCGACCAGTTCGAATCTTCCTTGCCGAATCGCGTCCTTCAGGTCTTGCGCGACCTTGCCGATGATGATTTCGCTGGCATAGTGATCCAGCCCCAGCGCTGGCTCGGTGAACATTTCGACGTCGAACGAATCCGCCTCCGTATGCGATTCCCACGCCATGTCCGGGCCGGTATGGCCGCCGTGACCAGCGAGCGCCTGCACCATGATCGGGGACGGTATGCGTGGGCGTTGGCCAGCGACGACGTCCGGCTGCATGCGTCGAAGGGATTGCATGTCACCATCGGAGGTGAATGTGGTTGTAGTTGCGGTTGCGGTTGCGGCTGCTGCTTGCGCCTGTGCGCCGGTGGTCACGGAATGAATCATCGTCATGCTCCTGAGGATCAAACCCGCATCGGTTGCGCAATGCACAGCAAGGTTCCGCAATTTGGTCTGCACAGGCAGCTTCGCGACGTGATCGCGATTTCCATGCAAGCGTCACGCTACAATGTGCTGCGCTTTGCATCGCAATGATCGATCATCGACCGTCTATCGCTCGCCGCCAATCACATGAACACGCACGACACGCCTTCGCTGGTGGCCGCCCTCGATATCGGCGGCACCAAGATGGCCGCTTGTATTGCTGATGCTAGCGGGCCGCGTATCCGCATCGTTGCCGCGACCGAACGATCTGGTGCCAACGATGCGGTCGCCCGACAAGGCTTGCGCTTGCTGGAGGCAGCGGCACGCCATCTCGGCATCGATGTCGGCACGATCAGGCATATCGGCGTCAGCAGCGCCGGCCCGTTCGAGCAGCGCGACGGCCATCTCGCGATCCTGCCGCCCAACATGTGCGGCGGCATCGCGAACGGCGACGACTTGCCGAATGACTGGACCTTCATTCCTCTGGAAGCCGTGCTGCGCGAGCGCTTCGACGTCATACGCATTGCTAATGACTGCGTCGCCGGACTGCATGGCGAACTGGCGTTCGGCGCAGCACGACAACAGCCGAATGCGATCTACGTTACCTGGAGTACCGGCATCGGTTTCGGTCTGTGCGTCGATGGCCATGTCCTGCAGGGCAAGCAGGGCAATGCCGGGCACGCGGGACACATGCTGATGTCGGAACTATCGGATGCGCTGTGCGGCTGCGGCAATCGCGGCGACCTCGAAGGCATGATCGCTGGCCGCAACCTCGGCAACCGCGTCGGCCGTCCGCTGGCCGACGTGTTTTCCGCCGCGCGGCGCGGCGATGCCGATGCGCTCGACATCGTGCACGATGCGGCGCGCATCTTCGGCCGCGCGCTGTACAACCTGACGGCGATACTCGACACCGGTTGCATCCTGGTCGGCGGCAGCGTGTGGCGCCAGAATGAAAATTTGCTGCAGCCGCTGGTGCAGGCGCAGGTCAGCAGCCGCTATCCGACGCTGACGCAAGGCGTGACTGTGCATGGCGCGATGCTCGACGAACTCGTTACGGACATCGGCGCGCTGGCGATGGTGATGCCACCGGCATGGTTCGACGGCTGGCACGCGAGCCGGCCGTGGGAACAGCTGGCGTCGATCTCGCTTGATTGAACGGGCTGCCGCCAACAGGCTATCGACTCCGCAGCGGCAGGCGCTGACAGCGCCGTCAGGGCATCCCGGCTACAATCGCCGATCTGCTTTTCATACTAATCAGACCGAGCGGAGTGAGCTTGCCTTCCCTGTTTCCCGATCCCCTGGCAATTCGTGACCTCGCGAAAGCCTTCGGTAGCCGCCGCGCGGTTGATGGCGTCAGCCTGTCGGTGGCGCCCGGCGAATTCGTCGCGCTGCTCGGGCCCAATGGCGCGGGCAAATCGACGCTGTTCCAGATCCTGTCCGGACTGTTCGTCGCTGATGGCGGCCACGCCGTTGTCGTCGGCCATGATATCGGCCACGACCCGATCAGCGCTTTGAAAGAGCTGTCCATCGTGTTCCAGCAGCCTGCGCTCGACCTCGACCTGACGGTAACGGCCAACATGCAGTTCCAGTGCGACCTGCACGGCATTGCGCGAGCAGAGGCGAGGCGCCGCATCGCCCACTGGCAACAGCGCTTCGGGCTGGCCGAACGGGCGAACGATGCATGCCGCCAGCTGTCCGGCGGCATGCGCCGCAAGGTAGAACTGGCGCGCGCACTGCTGTCGGAGCCGCAGTTGCTGCTGATGGATGAAGCGACCGTCGGCATTGATCCCGCCTCGCGGGCGGCGATCGTGGCCGACGTCAAGGCGCTGTGCCATGAGCGCGCGATGGGCGTGCTGTGGGCAACGCACCTGGTCGACGAGGCCGAAGCGGCGGATCGCATCGTCTTGATGGCCGCGGGCAAAGTCCGCTTCGACGGCAAGGCCGCCGACATGATGAAGCTCACCGGTCACGCTACGCTGATCGATGCCTTCCTCGACCTGACGCGCGCGGAGGGCCGCCCATGAACCTGATGCATGCGCGACTGGCGCTGGCGGCCGTTGCCGGCCGCGAGATCCACAAATTCCTTCGTCAGCCCGGACGACTGGCATCGTCGCTGGTGCGACCGCTGCTGTGGATGGTGGTGTTCGCGGCTGGCATACGGCACATGCCCGACCTCGGGCAGGATTACCGGCTGTACCTGATACCGGGGCTCGCCTTGATGGTCTGCCTGTTCAACGGCATGCAGTCATCGCTGGCGATGGTGTACGACCGCGAGATGGGCGTCATGCGACTGCTGCTGACGGCGCCGCTGCCGCGCACCTACCTGCTGGCCTGCAAACTGGCGGCCGGCGCCTTCCTGTCGGTGCTGCAGGCACTGGCCTTCCTGCTGATCGTGATCGCCTGGGGCATCGGCCTGTCGCCGCTGCAGGTGCTGGCCGCATTGCCGGCGCTGGTGCTGGGCGCCTTGATGCTGTCGGCATTCGGGCTGGTGCTGTCGGTCTACATACGGCAGTTGGAGAATTTTGCGGGCACGATGAACTTCGTGATCTTCCCGATGTTCTTCCTGTCGCCGGCGCTGTATCCGATTTCGCGCATGCAGGAAGCCGGCGCGACGTGGATTTACCGGTTGTGTCAGGCCAATCCGTTTACCCATGCTGTGGAAGCGATGCGCGCCGCCCTGCAGGGCGAGATCGCTGCGGCGTCGCTGTTCGTGGTGATCGCATCGACCCTGCTGTTCTACCTGATTGCAGCAGCCGGTTACGATCCCCAGCGCGGCCTGCTGAAATCGGCGCGTGGCGGCTGACCCGTCGGGTCACAAGTCTTCGTGATCATCGCGGGCCGACTGCCCCATGTCAGCCCCGTTCTGGTCGCGCTCATCGGGGCAGCGCATGAATCGCACGAGGAAGCCCTCGCGCCAATCGATGCCCTCGTCCCCGAGATAATTGTTTTGCACGTAGTAAGCCTGCTGTTCGCTGGCGATGCGTTTGCGACAGGTGCCGAAATTGTCGTCGCCGAATTTCCGGAACTGCAGCACATGCACGAGCTCATGCACGATGAAGGAATTGTCCATCGCGCTGTCGAGCTTGAGGGTGTCGCGCAGGTAGATGCGGTAGTTCTCGGTGTCGAACAGCGCTGCGACCGTGGTGCATCGCTCAGGCGAGTCCGGGCATACCTTTTCTGACAAGACCGCCGCGCTGACGGGCTCGATCGGGGGCAAGTCGGCAAGGTCGACGGCCGGCAGGCCGGAATAACGGATGGCGGCTGCCAACAGCCTGGCAAGGAGCTCAGCACTGAGGTTCATTTGTTATCCTTTTTGCCATGTTTTCTGGCTTTGGCGAAATCATGATGCCACGATCGGACACAAGTTGCCGGCCGGAACCAGCGCCTGTCACTTCGCCGAAATCCCGCATTGTCACTAGGGTTGCGCAATTTGCGACTGTCCAAATTTGTGACACTTGCCCGTTTTTGTCACATGCGTTTCCGCAATACATGTGACTTTTTGCCGGTTTCGCTGGTATCACATGAAGAAATTTCATGGCATGCCCTTTGCCTATGTCAAATCGTTGCTTTGCGTCCGCGGCACCAGAGGTCCGCGACCGTAGCTGCAACCGTATAGCCAAATTGGCATAACCAAGGGGAGATCCAAATAATGAAGAGGAAACTTCTTGCGTCCGCGGTCGGCTTCGCGCTGATCACCGGCACCTCGGCTTTCGCAGCCGGCGTGACCGACGCAATGATCGAAAACGATGCCAAGTCGGGCGGCGACGTCCTGAGCTGGGGCATGGGTCAAAACGGCCAGCGCTTCTCGACGCTGACCAACATCAACACCGGCAACGTTGCCAAGCTGGTCCCGGCCTGGTCGTTCTCGTTCGGTGGTGAAAAGCAGCGCGGCCAAGAGTCGCAGCCGCTGGTTCACAACGGCAAGATGTTCGTCACCGGTTCCTACTCGCGTATCTTCGCGCTGGACACCAAGACCGGCAAAAAGCTGTGGAAGTACGAGCATCGCCTGCCGGACGGCATCATGCCGTGCTGCGACGTGATCAACCGTGGCGCAGCCCTGTATGACAACCTGGTCATCTTCGCGACCCTCGACGCACAGATCGTTGCCCTGAACCAGGACACCGGCGCCGTCGTCTGGAAAGAGAAGATCGACGAATACTCGGCTGGCTACTCGGCATCGGCAGCTCCGCTGATCGCTGGCGGCCTGCTGCTGACCGGCGTGTCCGGTGGTGAATTCGGCGTGGTCGGCCGCGTGGAAGCGCGCGACCCCAAGACCGGCAAGATGGTCTGGACGCGTCCGGTGGTTGAAGGCCACATGGGCTACAAGTACGAAGGCGGCAAGGCTGTCGAAAACGGCATCTCGGGCACGACCAACAAGACCTGGCCGGGCGAACTGTGGAAGTCGGGCGGCGCGACCACCTGGCTGGGCGGCACCTATGACGCCACCACGGGCCTCGCTTACTTCGGTACCGGCAACCCGGCACCGTGGAACAGCCACCTGCGCCCCGGCGACAACCTGTTCTCGACCGCGACTGTCGCGATCGATATCAAGACCGGCAAGATCGTCTGGCACTACCAAAACACCCCGAACGACGGCTGGGACTACGACGGTGTGAACGAGTTCATCACCTTCGACATGAACGGCAAGCCCATGGGCGCGAAAGCTCACCGTAACGGCTCCTTCTACGTCAACGACGCGAAGACCGGCAAACTGGAAAACGCTTTCCCGTTCGTCAACAAGATCACCTGGGCAACCGGTATCGATCTGAAGACTGGCCGTCCGAACTACGCTCCGGAAAACCGCCCGGGCGACCCGACCAAGGGTCCGGACGGCAAGAAGGGCAACGTGGTGTTCTCGGCTCCGTCCTTCCTGGGCGGCAAGAACCAGATGCCGATGGCTTACAGCCCGAAGACCGGCCTGTTCTACGTTCCGGCCAACGAGTGGGGCATGGAAATCTGGAACGAGCCCGTCTCGTACAAGAAGGGCGCTGCCTACCTGGGCGCTGGCTTCACCATCAAGCCGCTGCATGACGACTACATCGGTGCCCTGCGCGCCGTTGATCCGAAGTCGGGCAAGATCGTCTGGGAAAACAAGAACTCGGCTCCGCTGTGGGGTGGTGTGATGACCACTGCCGGCGACCTGGTGTTCTACGGTGTGCCGGAAGGCTACCTGAAGGCGCTGGATGCGAAGTCGGGTAAAGAACTGTGGAAGTTCCAGACCGGTTCGGGCATCGTTGCTCCTCCGATCACCTGGGAAGAAGGCGGCGAGCAGTTCGTCGCAGTCGTCTCCGGTTGGGGCGGTGCAGTTCCGCTGTGGGGCGGTGAAGTTGCCAAGCGCGTCAACTTCCTCGAGCAGGGCGGCTCCGTGTGGGTCTTCAAGCTCGCCAAGTAATCAAGTTACTCCCGCCTGCATAGGGATACTGAATTCGTAGCATCATCCCTTGCAGCTTCAGCCGACGGCCATGGCCGTCGGCTTTTTTATGGGCGGGTGCGCCCGCATCGTCGTCAACCGTCGCGCAAAATGGTGCGCCACTGGCGCGACAATCGCGGGCAACAGGCATGAAAAAAGCCGGCTGGAGTCCAGCCGGCTTTTCATTTTCGAGCTCGGCGCCGGTGATGCTTCGGCGCCGGATCAGGACAGGCTCAACGCGCGTCAGGGCATCCTGAAATCAGTCAGCTCCATCGTGATCTTGCCCGAGTGCCAGAGCGCGGAAATGATGTCTTCCTTACGTTCGACCTTCACCAGGCCGACACCTTTGCAATACCATTCGATGTTCTGGACCGGCACGTCCTTGAAGCCCAGCACCGCATCCGCATACAGCGGCAGGTTGCCGTTGCCAACCACCTTTGCGCAATGCTGGAAGGTGCCGGCCGGCACGGTAACGGTCTCGTCGATCGCTTCGACGTTGTACGACATCAGCACCTTGGGCATCTTCACTTCCTTCAGGCCGAGGTCGCTCTTGGGCAGCACGATGAAGGGCTCGGTCGGCACCATCCACTGCGCGCCCAGCGTCAGCGGCAGCTTGATCACGGTACGTGCGTTCTTGTCGAGACGGGCCTGCTCTTCCGCATCAGTGCGCTTGGCAATGCGCGAAATGCCCAACGCATCCTTGCGCAGCCAGAATTCCACGCCCAGATTGCCGGGGATGTCGACGCGGCGGATGAAGACCTGATCGCCATTGGCATAATCGATCGTCCGGTCGACCGTCGCCACATAGGTCTGGTGCGTCAGCGTGCCGCTGATGTCGGAAGCGACGTCGTACTCCCAGCGCGCGCCCACATCCAGCGGGAAGAAGGAGTCGCCCTGGGGGACGGATTTGGAACAGCCTGCGGCCAGCAACGCCGCAGCTACCACGGTGAGGCGGGTCTTCATCACTTCTCCGGCAGGCGGGTGACCGGCGCATCGGAGACGCGCAGCTTGATCTTGTTATCGGCGTTGACCTTGAACCAGGCGCTGCCGCTGCCGCCGCCCGGACGCTCGATGGTGCCGACCTGGCGGATGCCCTGGCGGGCCTTGCGCTGTGCGTCAGACAGCTGCGAATGCGCGTCTTTCTGGTACGGCAGCTTGTACGCGCGCGGCACGGTGGTCGGGCGGTTGCTGTCGAGCGGCGTGATCCACAGGTAGATCGCGCCATCGATGCCGCGCTCCTTGTTCGGCTCTTCGATCACGGCCGAAACAATGGCGAACTTCTCGGGCATCATGCGCGGCGTAGGCCAGCCCAGCATGTCTTCGAAAGTGAAATTGGCGACAAAGTAAGTGATCGTGACTGCGGCCACCATCAGGATCTTGATCCAGCGCTTCCAGGCCGTGGCCAGGCACAGCACCAGCAGCAGCAGCGAAACGGCCACGTACAACAGGGTCAGCATTAGGGAAGTGTTCGTCATGTTTGCGGAACGAGGGTTTTGGGTAAGGTGTTGATATCGCGGACGCTGCCATCGGCTTCGACCGTGAAGCGCACGGCCGTCTTCTCGTCGCCCTTGCGGTCGAGCTTGACGGTGCCGTAATACGTGACTTCAGCCTTCGGGTTGACCTTCACGACCGAGACCGTGGCCTCGACAGGTTCGCCGTTCTTGCTTTCGTAGTACTGCGCGTTGACCGTGTATTCGCCCGGCGAAAAGCCGCGGATGGTCACGACTTCCTGGTTCAGCGGGTTCACCACGTCCTTGCCGTTGACGTTGATGGTGTCGCCCGCCAGCCCGCGGTCATCGCGGTCGAGGTGCATCAGGCCGGCTTCGCGCTGGCGGAACCAGGCCATCGCGCCGGCCGGATCCTGCACGTAGGTGTCGATGTCGTTCGGGTTCATGTCCGGCCACGAGACGGTGATGATGAATTCCGCCTTGGCCGGGATGTCGCCTTCCTTCTTGGCCTTCGGGTTCATCGCCATCAGCGCGATGATGAAGCAGAAGACGAAGGCGATCAGGATGTTGAACAGCATGTCGTAGAAGGGGTCGACCTCCCCTTCGCGACGCTTGATGCGCAGACTCACTTCGTGTCCTGATGCGTCAGCTTGGCAAGGTGGGTCTCGGCGAACTCCAGCGAGTCTGCCAGGATGCCGTCGCTGCAGCGATCCATGCGCACCAGCTGCGCGCCCAGCAGCATGTTGGCCATCAGTCCCACCGCCGTGGTCAGCAGCGCAATGCCAAGGCCGCCGGTCAGCGTCTTGAGCATGGTGGCCGATTGCGAGGCGTCGAAGGTCTGCATCTGCGAAATGTCGAGCGCGAGGATCGAGAAGCCGATCACCTTGCCCAACAGGCCCATCTTGATCTGGATCCCGTTGACCCACCACGCCGATTCGCTCGGGCCGTGCATGCGCTCGGCCAGCACTTCGGTCAGCTGCCCATTCTCATAGTCCTGGCGGCGCGCCTTTTCCATCAAGGCGCTGAAATAGTCATTGACGGCACCGACATGGCCAGCCGGCGCTTGCGCCGGTCCGAACTGCGGGCGCACGGCCTGCATCCACGCATCGAGCGTGCTGCGCTCGCGCATCATCGCCCACGCGCGCGTGCCGACCCACAGCGTCGACATCACGAAGACAGCGATGATCATCATCGTGATTCCCGTCGGGTCAGCTTCGATCAGCACGCCCCAGACATTGGCGCGCCACAGGCTGAAACTGGCGAAGACCATCAGGCCGGAAAAGGCCAGCCACTGGAAGAAGAAGCGATCTGCAATCGATGCGCTCGATGCCTTGGCCACACCGGCACGCAGGCCGGGGAGGAAGCTGGCACGGGATTGGAAGATTCGGGAAAGCGGTATCAACCGACGCGCCACAGCGTTCATGCCTACGTTACCTTGTCTCTTGCTTGTTTTTCAGTGCCTGCCGCAAAACGCAGAGAGTTGGCGTCGTTGCGATAGACCAGCGGCTTTTCTTCCACCGCCCGATGCCGTGCCTGGAGCACGATCTTTTGCACGTCGTCGTGGTGCGGCGACTTGCTGCAAACCGGGTCCGCATTCTCCGCGTCGCCGGTGAGGGCGTAGGCCTGGCAGCGGCAGCCGCCAAAGTCTTTTTCCTTTTCAGGACAAGACCGGCAAGGCTCCTTCATCCAGCCAAAACCGCGGAAGCGGTTGAAAGCGTCGGAGTTATACCAGATATCACGAAGACTTGCTTGAGTGACATTCGGGAATTGCAAGCCGGGCAAGCTTTGCGCGGCATGGCACGGCAAGGCCGAACCATCGGCCCCCACCGCAAGGAAGACCGAGCCCCAGCCGTTCATGCACGCCTTGGGACGCTGCTCGAAGTAATCGGGCACCACGAACAGCAGCCGCGTCGATTTGCCCAGCTTCGCCCGCCATTCATTGACCACGGCCTCGGCGCGCTGCAGCTGCTCGCGGGTCGGGATCAGCTGTTCGCGATTGACCATGCCCCAGCCGTAGTACTGGGTGTTGGCCAGTTCGAGGTATTCGACGCCCATGTCGACGGCCATGGCGATGATGCGGTCCACATGGTCGAGGTTGTAACGGTGCAGCACGACGTTGAGCACCATCGGGTAGTCGTACTTCTTGATCAGCCTGGCGACCTTGTTCTTCAGGTCGAAGGTCTTGGTACTGGTCAGGAAGTCGTTCATCTCCTTGGTCGAATCCTGGAACGACAGCTGGATGTGATCGAGCCCGAGCTCTTTCATCTTCGCGATGCGCTCCTCGGTCAGGCCGACGCCGGATGTGATCAGGTTGGTGTAGAAGCCCAGCTGGTGCGCATGGCCGATCAGCTCCTCGATGTCGTCGCGCAGCAGCGGCTCGCCGCCGGAAATGCCCAGCTGCGCCGCGCCCAGCTTGCGCGCCTGCGTGAACACGTCTTTCCACTGCTCGGTGGTCAGCTCGTTCTTGTTGCCCGCGTAGTTCAGCGGGTTGTAGCAGAACACGCAGTGCAGCGGGCAGCGATATGTGACTTCGGCCAGCAGCCACAGCGGTGGCGCGATCTGGGGTTGGGCGGTGACTTGGGTATCCATGGACGTCTCACATGCTTGGTCGGTGGGCAGCTCAGGCGATCCAGCCATTCTCCGCAGCGAGCGCGAGGAAGCCGGTCACGTCCTTCTCGAGCCCGGTCGCATTGAACGCCTGTTCGATGTCGGCAATGATGGCCTTCACGTCGCGCTGGCCATCGCAGCGCTTCAGGATTTCGGAAGCGCTCTGGTTCAGCTTGACCATGCCTTCCGGGTACAGCAGCACATAAGCCTGCTGCGCCTCTTCATATTGCATGCGGAACAGGCGCGCCAGCTTCGGGCGTGCATCGAGGTCGAAAGTGGCGTCGCTCATGGGTAAGCCTTTTCGATCGCATCCGAGATCTGCCACAGGATGTCGAGCTTGAACTGCAGGATGTCGAGCGCCCGCTCCTGTTGCTCGCGGGTGGTGAAATAGTCGAGCGTCACCTGCAGGCCATGTTCGACGTCGCGCTGCGCCAGCGGCACGCGGCTGCGGAAGTAAGCCAGGCCTTCATCCTTCACCCATGGATAATGGGTCGGCCAGTTGGCCAGCCGGTCCTTGTGGATCTTCGGCGCGAACATCTCGGTCAGCGACGAGCAGACCGACTCTTGCCACGGGCGCTGGCGCGCAAAATTCACATACGCATCGACGGCGAACTTCACGCCCGGCACCACCTTCTTCAGCGACCACAGTTCGTCACGCGGAATGCCGACCGCATCGCCTAGGCGCGACCAGGCTTCGATGCCACCCTCGCGATCGCCATGGCCGTCGTGGTCCATGATGCGCTCTATCCATTTGCGGCGCACGTCACGGTCCGGGCAGTTGGACATGATGGCGGCGTCCTTGATCGGGATCATCACCTGATAGTAGAAGCGATTGATCACCCAACCGCGGATCTGGTCGGGCGTGAGCTTGCCCTCGTTCATGCGAATGTTGAACGGGTGATTGATGTGATAGTTGTCGCCCTTCGCGCGCAGCCGCGCTTCGAATTCCTCGCGGCTCCAGGGCACTTGGCCTTCCAGTTTGGTCGGTGCGTTCACAGTTCGATCTCCATGCCGTCAAATGCGACTTCGATGCCGTGGCGCGCCAGCGTGGCGCGCTCGGCCGAGTCTTCGTTCAAGATGGGGTTGGTATTGTTGATGTGGATGAGAACCTTGCGGCGATCGCCGGCGCTGTCGAGCACCTCGATCATGCCGCCCGGGCCTGACAACTGCAGGTGGCCCATGTCGGCCGCGGTCTTTTGCGTGAGGCCGAGCGTGATCATTTCATCGCCGGTCCAGACTGTGCCGTCGACCAGCACACAGTCGGCCTGGTGCATGGCTTGCAGCACATGCGGCTCGATCTCGCCCAGGCCTGGTGCATAAAACAGGGTCTTGCCGGTCACGGTGTTTTCGATCAGCAGGCCATTGTTGTCGCCCGGCTGAGGATTGGCGCGATGCGGCGAATACGGCGGCGCCTTGCTTTTCAGCGGCAGCGGATGGAAGCGGATGCCCTCGATGCCGGGCACGTCGATCGGTGCGAAACGCGTCTGGTCGGCCGACAGGCCGGTGATCTCGTGATGCTCGACGCCGCAATAATGCGACAGCACCTTGGCCAGCGGCAGGCCATGGTTCAGGTCGTCCCAGACCGAGTCCGTGCAATAGAGGTTCAGCTTCTTCTTCCCCTCGCGCAGCATCAGCAGGCCGGTGATATGGTCAATCTGCGCATCCATCAGCATTACCGCCGCAATGCCGGTGTCGCGGATCGCGCGCGCCGGCTGCAGCGCGGGATTGGCCTTCAGCTGGGCGAGGATGTCGGGCGATGCATTGACCAGCACCCAGTCGGTGCCATTGGCCGACACCGCGATCGACGACTGCGTGCGAGCCTTGGCATGGATGCTGCCATTGCGAACGCCGGCACAATTGGGGCAGTTGCAATTCCATTGCGGGAAGCCACCACCGGCGGCGGAACCGAGTACGCGTATTTTCATGATTTTCTGGAGGGAGTAATCGGTGGACTGCTTATGCAGGCTTGCGCAATTCGGCCAGCGCCGGCACGCTGCCGCCCCGGGCTGCGCGCGATTTGCCAGCCAAGGACTGCGGCCCCGGGCCGCGGGCGGTGCGGGCTGGGCCGCCGTTTGAATGCATAATCGTCTCCTGCTGCTGGCATCGGAAGGCCTTGATTTCACAGGGATTCGCGTATGCCTTACAGGCATCCGGACCGTGGTGGCCGATCGTGCTGCAGCGTTATTGTCGCTATCTTCTCCGATCCATTTTGCACCGCCGACTCACAAAAAAACAGATGCCCCAAGACACCGCTGGCCGTTCCCCCGCCAATTCCCGCATCCCTTTCGACGAGCGCCTGCTGCCGGTCGGCGATGGCCATGCGATTTATGTTGCGCAGCATGGGCGGCCTGACGCGCCGGCCGTCGTCGTGCTGCATGGCGGCCCCGGCAGCGGCACCCAGCCCTCGGTACTCGACTGGTTCGACCTGTCGGCGCAGCGCGTCATCCTGTTCGACCAGCGCGGTGCCGGCCGCTCGCTGCCGCAGGGCAGCCTGGTTGCCAATGACAGTGCGCAGCTGGTGGCCGACATCGAACTGATCCGCGCGACGCTCGGCATCGTGCGCTGGATGGTGGTTGGCGGTTCCTGGGGCGCGACGCTGGCGCTGTTGTATGCGGAACAGCATGCCGCCCGCATCAGCGCGCTGGTGCTGCGCGGCAGCTTCCTCGCCAGCGAACGCGAGCTGCAATGGTTCTTCCAGTCGCTGCGTGCGATGGTGCCGGATGGCTGGGCACAGTTGACGGCGGGCTGGGGCGACGCTGCACAACAGCAGGTACTGGCGACGCTGGCTGCAGCCTTGCTGCGCGGCCGCGACGGCACAGGCGTGGACACGGGACGCGATGCCGGCATGGATGCGGCCGAGGCGGCACGGCGCTGGGGTCGCTACGAAGGGGCCGTGATGCAGGCGATGGCCGGCAAGCTGGTAACGGCAAGCCCGACGGACAAACAGGAAGATCGCGGCGCAGATGCGGATGCAGCCGCGATGCAGCGCGCGCTGAACAAATACCGCTTGCAGGCGCATTACCTGACGCATGGCTGCTTCACCAGCGAAGCGCGGCTGCTGGCGGCGGCCGCACTGTTAAAAAATACGCCTGTGGTGCTGGTGCATGGCACCCATGATCTGGTGTGCCCGCCGGAAAATGCGCTGCGGCTGCTGCAGGCCATGCCGGATGCTCGCTTGCACTGGGTGGAAAAAGGTGGGCACACGCCGGCGGACCCAGCGATTGCTGCGGCATTGAAGCAAGCGATCGCCGGGCTGGCCGGCCGCTGAGCCGGCCACGCGCGTGGCGCCGGCGCCAAACCGGCGCCGACGCCCGCGGCGGCGCTTACTTCTGCAGCTTGCGGTAGATCGTGTTGCGCGACACACCCAGCGCGCGCGCGGCAGCCGATACATTGCCGCGATGTTCTTCCAGCGCGCGCTGTATGGTCAGCAGCTCGATGTCTTCGAGCTTCGCGCCACCGGCCGCCGACAACACGGCCAACATCGGGCTGGCTGGCGCTGAGGTCGAAGTCGGCGCTGCGGCTTCAACGGCCGGGATGTTGCCCACATCTTCAAGGAAGTCTTCCGGCAAATGCTCGAGCCGCACCTCGCGGTCCGAACCTGCCATCACAATGGCCGTGCGCAGCAGGTTGGTCAGCTGGCGGAAGTTGCCCGGCCAGTTGTGCCGCTTGAACAAGGCCATCACTTCCGGCGACACGCCCATCGGCTCGGTTTCGGACTCGGCCGCCAGCAGGCGGTTGATCACGACCTCGAGGTCGGTGCGCTCGCGCAGCGGTGGCAGGCGCACCACGAGGCCATTGAGGCGGTAATACAAGTCTTCGCGGAATTCGCCCTTGGCGATCAGGTCGCGCAGGTTGCGGTTGGTGGCGCAGATCAGCGCGACGTTGACCGGGATCGATTTGTTCGAGCCCAGCGGCATGACCAGCCGCTCTTGCAGCACGCGCAGCAGGCGCGCCTGCAGGCTGAGCGGCATGTCGCCGATTTCATCGAGGAACAGCGTGCCGCCATTGGCTTGCAGGATCTTGCCGGTGCTGCCTTTCTTGCGCGCGCCGGTGAAGGCGCCGTCTTCGTAGCCGAACAGCTCGGATTCGATCAGGGTCTCGGGAATGGATGCGCAATTGACCGCAACGAAAGGCCCGCCGGAACGCGGCGAATCATTGTGCACCGCCTGCGCGAGCAGCTCCTTGCCGGTGCCGGTTTCGCCGGTGACCAGAATGGGAATGTCGCGGCCCATCACCAGGTTCACCTTGTGGATCAGGGCCGACACTTTTTCGTCGCCGGTGTCAAGGTAATGCAGGCTCGACAGGCGGCGCTTGCCGGCGTCGTCGCCCGCATCGGCCTTGCGCGGCACGGCTTCGGTGCGCGCGCGCGCATCGCCTTTTTCGACCGGATCGGTCTGGATGAACAGGTTTTGCGTGCGCAGCTCGGCACGCGCCGACACGCGCACGCCGGTGTGCAGGCACAGGTCGAGCAGGGTCGGCGCCGAGGTACGGTAGTGATCGAACAAGGCCGACACCGGCATCCCGAACAGCGAGCTGAAGGTGTGGGTCTGCAAGGCCGACAGCGGCAGGCCCAGCTGGAACAGGCCGCTGCGGTTGGCCGACAGGAAGCGGCCCGACATCGAGAACGACGCAATGCCTTCCATCAGGGTGCCGATGAATTCGGGGCGGCTGTGGAAATGCAGCGTGATCGCATCGTCGAACGCGGCCGAGAACAACTGGTTCTCGATCATTTGCGCGGACATGCGCACCAGCGCCATCGTGTGCTTGTGGAAGCTGCGTTGGTCGCCGGTCACGTCCAGCACGCCGATCAGCCGGCCCTGGTGGTCAATGATGGGGGCGGCCGAACAGGTCAGAAAGTGATTGATCGTCAGGAAGTGCTGGTCCGCATGCACGAGGGTCGGCGCCTGCTCGGCAATCGCGGTGCCGATCGCATTGGTGCCCTTGCTCTGCTCGGACCAGGCCACGCCGGCGCACAGCGCGACGCGGTCGGCCTTTTCCAGGAAGTCGTCGTCGCCCAGGGTGTGCAGGATCGTCCCCTGTGCATCGGTGAGCACCACCATGCTGTGAGTGTTGACGATCTGTTCATACAGGGTCTCCATCACCGGCAGCGCATAGGCTGACAGCCCGCGGTTCTGGTCGATCTTGCAAACCAGGTCACCGCGCAGAATGGGAGAGTAGTCAGGCTCGGTACCCGGCGTCAGGCCGTAGGAAACCGACCGACGATGGGATTCTTCGATCATGGCAGCCTGCTCCGACGCATGAAACATGCCGGGTGTCGAAAACTGCCGTTCGGGCAATATCAAACGTGAAACTGCCTCTTTAACCGGGGCGGTTTCGCTCCCCAGTGGTGTTACCTGTGCCATGTCTCATCCCCAGCCTGCCGAGTGTTTCTTTTTTTATCGTTGTTGTCTTGAGGAATGTAGCACTTGTTCCGTTCTGACGCAAAAGGAACTTTTAGGCCTGCCTTTGCCTGTAGTAAAGGCTTGGCATGGCACTTGCGATTGAAACTCCGCTTCAGCAAGCGCCTGCCTCATCCGCCGCCAATACCAGGCGGCCGACGACGAGCCCAGAGCCTTGGAACAGCTTTCATCAAACCTACCGGAGACTTAGCAATGAGCACCTTCATCCGTTCCGCAGTCCGCGGCCTGGCCTGCGCGGCCGTCCTCGCCCTGTCCTCGTCGGCCTTCGCCCACGGCGACGTGACCCCGCAAGCCGTCGACACCAAGGGCCTGCCGACCCTCGGCGAGCAGTGGAAGGCCGAGAACCCGTACCGCGGCAACAAGGATGCGATCAAGGTCGGCACCTCGGCCTTCGCCCAGAACTGCGCGCGCTGCCACGGCATCGACGCCATTTCGGGCGGCATCGCGCCTGACCTGCGCATGATCGACAAAGATTGCATGGGCCTTGGCGACGCCGATCGCAAGGCTGCCTGCGTCAAGGAAATCGACGATTACTACGCGACCACCGTCCGCAAGGGCCGCGTGCGCAACGGCGCCGTCTACATGCCGCCGTTCGAAGGCATCCTGCAGCAGGAAGCCGTGTGGGCCATCAAGGCCTACCTCGAGACCCGTCGCGCAGCACAGTAATACCTGAGCACCACCGGCGGCACCCGCGCAATGCGGTGCCGCCGCTGCTGTAACCAGTATCATCCCAATTTTCATAAGCGCGACCCACAACGCGCATCGGGGACACGTATGATTCGCACCACCTCCCGCGGCCTGCTGGCTGCACTCTTTGCCACCCTCAGCCTCAACCTCGCCTTCAGCCTGCCGGCTGCGGCTGCCGACGACGACATGGAAAAGATCCGTGCCAGCGGCAAGCTGACCGTCGCCGTCTATGAAGACTTCGCGCCGTTCTCGGGCAAGGGTGGCGGCATCGACCAGGACCTGGCCGACGCCCTGGCAAAAAAACTGAACCTGAAACTGTCGCTGCTGCCCTTCCCGGCCGGCGAAGACATCAGCGATGACCTGCGCAACATGGTCTGGAAAGGCCATTACCTCGGCTTCGGCCCCGCCGACGTGATGCTGCACGTGCCGGTCGACCGCAGCGTCATGCTGAAGAACGACAAGGTCGAGATCTTCGCGCCCTACTACCGCGACACCGTGAAGCTGGTGCGCAACGTCAAGGCCATCCCCGACCTGAACGGCGTCGAATCGCTGGAAGGCAAGAAGCTCGGCGCGGAAAAAGTGTCGATCTCGGCGATGGTGCTGCTCGGCGAGCACAGCCTGCGCGACAGCGTGAACATCTACCTGACGCCGATCGAGGCGCTGCAAAAGCTGAAGGAGGGCGAGCTCGACGCCGTCGTCGCCAGCCGCTCCGAGATCGAATCCGTGATCCGCGGCGACCAGCGCTTCGAAATCACCGACGCGCCCTTCTCGCGCCTGCCGCGCAATGGCTGGGTGGTTGGCCTGGCGGTGAAGAAGGAAAGCACCGAACTGGCCCAGCTGCTGCAAAAGGCCGTCAACGACATGTTCGACTCCGGCGAGATGGCCGCGCTGTTCAGCAAACACGGCGTGCGCTCGATCAAGCCCTGATCCTGACACTGTCCATGACCATGCGCCGGCTGCTGTCTGCGCTGCTGTCCGTCCTGCTGCTGTGCGCCTGCATCGCCGGCGCACAGGCCGGCGTGATGACGCAGGAAACGCTGGCCAAGGTCTTCCCTTCGCCGCTGATCGTCGGCAGCAAGGATGCCGAGCTGCCGGTCTGGCCCATCCTCAAGCAGGAAATGACGTCGACCGAGCTGGTCGGCTATGCGTACGAGTCGATCGACTTCGTGCAGCTGCCCGGCTTCGCCGGCGTGCCGATGAACCTGCTCATCGCGCTCGATCCCAAGGGCACCTTCCTTGACGTCGTGGTGCTCGACCAGCACGAACCGGTGTTCGTCGGCGGCTACGGCACTGCCCCGCTGGAGAACTTCATTGCCCAGTACAAGGGCCTGTCGCTGACCCAGAACATCAGCATCGTGGCGGCCGGCACGCGCAAGAGCGCGAAGATGGACGGCAACAATGTCCGCATCGACGGCGTCTCCAAGGCCACCGCTTCGCTGCGCATCCTGAACCAGTCGCTGATCTCGGCTTCGCTGGTGGTGGCGCGCAAGAAGCTGGGCTTTTCCGGCGGCCACGACCCGGCGCAAATCGCGCGCCTGAAGCCGGGGCTGTACGAGCAGCACGCGCCCGGCGACCTGTTCGGCAAGAAGCTCGTCACGCACCTGACCGCGGCCAATCGCGACATCGAGAAAGCCTTTGCCGGCACCAATGGCGAAGGCCTGGATGCCGACGGCAGCGCCGATCCGGATGGCCTGTTCATCGACCTGTACACGACGCTGGTGTCAGTGCCCAGCATCGGCAAGAACCTGCTGGACGGGCCGAGCTGGGAAAAGCTGCAGGGCCGCCTCGAAAAAGGCGACCATGCAATCCTCGTGATGTGGGGCGGCCGCCATTCACTGACCCCGGAAGATTTCATCCCCGGCACCGCGCCCGAGCGACTGACGCTCAAGCAGGGCGGGCTGCCGCTGGAGATGCGCGACCTCGACCTGCAGCTGCAGCTGGCCGATGGTACGCCGGTCACGCCCGAGAACATGAAAGTGCTGCGGGTGATCGCCCAATCGGGCCTCGACCTGTCCAAGCCGCTGGAATTCTTCGTCAACGTCAAACGCGAAAAGGGCATGGTCTACCCGGAGATCATCCGCGTCGCGCTGCCTTACCAGCTGCAGCTGCCCGAGCGCTTCTATGACGTGCCCGACAGCAGCGACAAGACCTGGATCGGCATCTGGCAGCAGCGCACGACCGAGCTGGCCGTGCTGGGCGGCGCCTTGCTGCTGCTGGCGCTGCTGCTGGCGCAACAGAAGTGGCTGACCGCGAATGCGCGCCGCTTCACCGTGATCCGCGTCGCATTCCTGTCGTTCACGGTCGGCTTCATCGGCTGGTACGCGCAAGGCCAGCTGTCGATCGTGAACATGACGGGCCTGCTGCAGTCGATCAAAGAGGGACGCAGCCTGGCCTTCTTCCTGTACGACCCGATGACGGTCTGCCTGTGGGGCTTCGTTGCCGTCACTTTCTTCCTCTGGGGCCGCGCCACTTTCTGCGGCTGGCTGTGCCCGTTCGGCGCGCTTCAAGAGCTCGTATCGCGCATTGCGCGGGTGCTGCGCGTGCCGCAGGTACGCCTGCGCACCGCCGTCGACGCCAAACTGAAGTGGATCAAATACGTGCTGCTGGCCGGCGTGCTGGTGTCGGCGCTGTTCGCGCCGCAGCTGGCGGACAAGCTGGTCGAGATCGAGCCGTTCAAGACCGCGATCACGCTTTACTTCGTGCGCTCGTGGCCCTTCGTCGTCTATGCAGGCGGCCTGCTGGTGGCCAGCGCGGTGGTCTACAAATTCTTCTGCCGCTACCTGTGCCCGTTCGGCGCCGGCCTGGCGGTGTTGGGCAAGCTGCGCGTCTTCCAATGGCTGCCGCGCCGCGCCGAGTGCGGCACGCCCTGCCAAACCTGCCGCCATCGCTGCGACTACCAGGCCATCCGCCCGAACGGGGCGATCGCTTATGACGAATGCTTCCAATGCATGGATTGCGTGGTCATCTATCACAGCGACACGCAGTGCGCGCCGCGCATCCTGCAAGCAAAACGCGGCGTGACGATACCGGTGCGCGCGGTGCCGGCCGACAAGGAGGCCGCATGAATCAACAGAAGAAGCGACGCACGATCCTGAAGGCGGCGCTGGGCACGGCCTTCGCGGGCGCCGCCGGCATGGGCGTCGCATCGCTGTGGCTGCGCCCCGCCCACGGACGGCATGACTTGCGCGAATTCGCCGCCGCCGACCTCGCGTTCGGCACCACCATATCGTTGAAAGTGCTGCACGCAGACGAGGACACGGCGCGCCGGGGCATGCAGGCCGCACTCGCCGCAGTGCGCGACATCGACCGGCTGATGAGCCTGTACCGCGCAGACAGCGAGATCAGCCGGCTCAACCGCGACGGCCGCCTCGAACATCCGGATGCCCACGTTCTGGCCGTGCTGCAGCATGCGCAGAGATTGTCGCAACAGACCAATGGCGCATTCGACGTGACGGTGCAGCCGCTGTGGGATGCGGCCCTGTCCGGCCGCGACCGGCACGCGGAACTCTCCCGCATCGGCTGGCGCAAGATCGCCGTCGAAGAGAAACAGATTGCCTTCAAGGCGCCCCGCATGGCCGTCACCCTCAATGGCGTCGCGCAGGGTTATGGGGTCGACGTTGCGCTCGCCGCGCTCCGCAAGCACGGGATCACGGATGCGCTGCTCGACACCGGCGAGTTCGCGACCCTCGGCCGGCGCGATGACGGGCAGCCGTGGACGCTGGGCGTGCGCGACCCGCGCGACGCGCATGCGTATGCGCGCGTGCTGCCGGCGGATGGCCGCTGCCTCGCGACCTCGGGTGATTACGAGGCGCACTTCAGCGAAGATTTTTCAAAACACCACATCGTCGACCCGGCCACCGGCGACTCGCCACGCGAGCTGGCCAGCGTCAGCGTGCTGGCGCCGACCGGCCTGCAAGCCGATGGCCTGTCGACGGCCATGATGGTGCTCGGCCTGCAAGCCTCGCTGGCACTGGCCGCACACACGCCGGGCGTGGATATCTTCTGCGTGGGCAAGGACGGCACGCGCCATGCGACGCCGGGCTTTCCCGCCAACCTCGCCTGACGGATCTTTGATCTGCATCGCCGGCCGGTGACTCGCCCCGGCATTGCCGGAACTTGCGTTACGAGGGCCCGGCCTAATCCGCACATCCATCACCGGAGCAAGCCATGCCGATGGCAGGCAATCTCTTCGCGCAGCCGACGCCAGCGGCCCGGCTGGGCGGCTCGCTGGGCTGGTTCAGCCTGGCGGCCGGCGCCGCCAGCTTGCTGATGCCAGGCCCGATCGCCCGGTCAGCCGGACTCTTCACCAACCCGCGCACTTTGCGCGCCATGCGCGCGATGGGCGTGCGCGAACTGGCCAGCGGCGCCGGCATCCTGCTGCGGCCGCAGCGACCGGGATGGCTATGGGTGCGCGTGGCCGGCGATGCGATGGACCTGGCCTTGCTGGGTCTGTCCGGCCAGCGTGCTGCTGCCACTGCCGCCGGTGGCGCCGGTAACGCAACGGCGGGCGCTCGCTACGCCAATTCTAGGCAGCGGCTGCTGTTCGCGTCAGCGGCACTGGCAGGCGTGCTGGTGCTCGACCTGCTGGCCGCGTATGAACAGGGCCGCCTGAAACGACAGGGGGTCGGCTACGGGCAGCCGCGCGGCTTGCTCGACGCGACGGGCGCCCTGCGCATCCGGAAGTCGGTCGCGATCAACCAGAGCCCCGAGGCTTGCTACCGGTTCTGGCGCAATGTCGAAAACTTCCCGCGCTTCATGAAGCTTGTCGACGAGGTGCATACGCTGGATGCGACCCGCTCGCACTGGACCGTGCGTACACCGCTCGGGCGCCATCTGGAATGGATGGCCGAGCTGGCCAGCGACGTGCCGTCGCAGCAGCTGGGTTGGCGCACCCTGCCCGGCGCCGAGGTCGACCATGCGGGCGTGGTGCGCTTCATGCCGGCCAGTGGCGCACGTGGCACGACCGTGGAAGTCGAATTCAGTTACCGCGCCCCCTTGGGCAAGGCAAGCAGCGACATCGCCCGATTGCTGGGCGAAGAGCCGTCGCAGCAGGTCGAGGACGATCTGCGACGCTTCAAGCAGCTGATCGAGACCGGCGAAATACCAACGACGGTCGGGCAACCGGCCGGCCGCCGCAGCCTGCTCGGCCGCGTGCTGCACCACGGGTCGCCGGGATGAAGGCCAACGTCTGGCATGGCAAGGGCGACATGCGCGTCGAGAAGGTGCCGGACCCGCGCATCCTGAATCCGCGCGATGCCATCGTGAAGATCACGTCGACCGCGATCTGCGGTTCGGACCTGCACCTGTATGACGGCTATGTGTCGACGATGGAAGCCGGCGACATCCTTGGCCACGAATTCATGGGCGAGGTGGTCGAGGTCGGCAGTGCCGTAAAGAACCTGCATGCCGGCGACCGCGTGGTGGTTCCGTTTACCATCGCCTGCGGCAATTGCTTTTTCTGCCAGCGGCACGAGCATTCACTGTGCGAGAACTCGAATCCGAACGCATGGATGGCTGAAAAAATGTGGGGCCATTCAACGGCCGGCGTATTCGGCTACTCGCACCTGACCGGCGGCTATGCCGGCGGGCAGGCGCAGTACGCGCGCGTGCCGTATGCCGATGCCGGACCCTTGCGCATCGATGACGGTCTGGACGACGAGCAGGTGCTGTTCCTGTCCGACGTGCTGCCCACCGGTTATATGGCGGCCGAAAATTGCAATATCCAGGGCGGTGATGTCGTCGCAGTCTGGGGCTGTGGCCCGGTCGGGCAATTCGCGATACAGAGCGCCTGGCTGCTGGGAGCCGAACGCGTGATTGCGATCGACCGTTTCCCGGAACGACTGGCGATGGCACGCGACTGGTCGCGCGCGGAGACGCTGGATTACGAGGCGGTCGATGTCGCCGACGCGCTGCGCGACATGACGGGCGGTCGCGGCCCGGATGCCTGCATTGACGCCGTCGGCATGGAAGCGCATGGCAGCGGTGTGCTGGCGACCTATGACCGCATCAGGCAAATGATCCGGCTGGAGTCCGACCGGCCGATGGTCTTGCGTGAGGTGCTGCGCAGTTGCCGCAACGGCGGCACTGTCTCGGTGCCCGGCGTCTATGGCGGCTTCATCGACAAGCTGCCGATGGGCTCGGTGATGAACCGCGCATTGACACTCAAGACCGGGCAGACCCATGTGCAGCGCTACCTGCAACCCTTGCTGGAACGCGTGCGGCGCGGTGACTTCGAGCCGCAACGCCTCGTCACGCATCGCCTGCCGCTCGACGATGCGCCGCAGGCCTATCGGATGTTCCGCGACAAACAGGATGGCTGCGTGAAGGTGGTGCTGAAGCCCTGGCTGCACTGAAGCAGTCGATGCAAAAAGGGCTGCGCAAGCGCAGCCCCGTGATCGTTGCGAACGCCGTCAGAAGTGATAGCGCGCGCCAACGCTCCAGTTGCTGAGCTTGTAGTCGCCATCGGACGGCTTGTCGAAGTACGAGTACTCGATGATGCCCGACCACTCCTTCGTGAACTGATAGCTTGCGCCGACGCCAACGACGATGCCGGCCTTGGTATTGGTGTCGTTTGCCGAACCAAGCGCGCTGGAGGCAGTGGCCTTGTTGTAATTGACCGAGAGGCCACCCTTGGCATACACGTTGAAGCCATCGGTGACCGGCATCTTGCCGACGGCAGCCAGGTACAGCGACTGCGTGACCAGCTTCAGCGAAGTGGCGGACGCCGTGTCGGTCTGGCTGGCGCTGCCATGATGGAGGTAGCCGAGTTCGATATCGAAATTCGGGTTGATATTGAAGCCGTAGGTCAGGCCGACCACGGTCTTGGATTTGTCGCCGCCCAGCAAAGGCAGGTCCTGGTACTTGGACTCGCCGACATTGAGGCCCACATAGCTGCCTTCTGCGTGCGCCGCCAGCGGCGCGACCAACGCCACGCCCAGCAGCGCGGCCAACAATGGTTTCTGCATGATGATTTTCCTGTTCCTTAAGGTGGCGAACAGCCGGCAGGAGTGCCGGCGCGGTCCCGGTCTGAGCGGGACGCGCGGATTCTAGGCAGGCGCCTTGTTTCTGATAACAGCGGGGTTGTTAAAAAATGACAGCCTGCCGACGAGTGAAGTGTCGCCACCCTGACAGCGACCCGTTGCGTGACCGGCGTACCCGCCACAGCCTGGCCCCCGGCCATACCGCCGTGCACTCAATACGCTTCTTCCCAGCTGATCGACAGCCGCGCCGCGCACTGGATCAGGCCCACCATGCTGTAGGTCTGCGGAAAATTGCCCCACAATTCGCTGCCGTCGATCGACACATCTTCCGACAACAATCCCACATGGTTGCGGCGCGACAAGACACGCTCGAACAATTCCCGCGCCCGCGCTTTCTCGCCATTGCGCGCCAATGACAAGATCCACCACAAAGTGCAGACCGTGAACGCGGCATCGGGCTGGCCGAAGTCGTCGGCCTCGTCATAGCGCAACAGGAAATCGCCGCGCTGCAGCTGGCGCTCGACCGCACGTAAAGTGCTCACGAAGCGCGGATCGTCGGGCAGCAGGAACTGGAACTCGCCCATCAGCAGCAGGCTGGCGTCGAGGTTTTCACCGCCGAAGGTGGACACGAAGCTGCCGAGCGACGGATTCCATGCATGGTCGATGATGGCCTGCCGTATGCGTTCGGCTTCCTGCGTCCAGCGATGCGAGCGTTGCGGCAGCCGCAGGCGCGCGGCAATGGCTGCCAGCCGGTCACACGCGGCCCAGCACATCAGCGATGAAAAGGTATGCACGCGCCGCGTGCCGCGCAGCTCCCAGATGCCGGCGTCGGGCTTCAGGTAGCACTGTATCGCCTGCTCGCCGAGCCGCTCGAGGTCGGTGAAGATCTGCCGGCCCGCCGGACGTTCGAGGCGGGTGTCGAAGAAGGCATGGGTGCTGGCCAGTACGGCGGCGCCGAACACGTCGTTCTGTATCTGGCTCCAGGCGAGATTGCCGACCCGTACCGGCCCCATGCCGCGAAAGCCGTCGAGCGACGGCGCGACCCATTCTTCGAGCGCCGTCTCGCGGCGTATGCCGTACACCGGCTGCAGCGGCGTGTCACGCGAATCGGCGATGATGTTGAGGATGTATTCCAGGTAGTGCTGCATGGTCGCCGTCACGCCGAGCTGATTGAGCGCATTGACGACGAAATACGCATCGCGCAGCCAGCAATAGCGGTAATCCCAGTTGCGGCCCGAACCCGGCGACTCGGGAATCGAAGTCGTGCAGGCGGCGATGATCGCGCCGGTGTCGTCGAAGGCATTGAGCTTCAACGTGATCGCCGATCGTATCACCACGTCCTGCCACTCGAAAGGAATCGCGAGATTGCGCACCCAGCGATGCCAGTAGGAGGCGGTCGACTCGTAAAAGCTGCGGCCCAGCTCGCGCGGCGCGCCATCGACCGTCTCGTCGGGTCCCATCAGCAGGGTCACCGAGTCATGCAGGAAGAACAACCGCTCCTCAGTCAGCGAGGTCACCGAGGCATCGGTCGTCACGCGCATGGCTTGCGAGCCGCCGTAATAGGTAACATGGTGCGCGCCGGTACGCGACGCGGAGCGAGCCTGCCCGTAATTCAAGGCCGGCCGCAGGCGCACGCCGATGCGCGGCCGGCCAGCCACGCGACGGATCACGCGCACCAGCATCGCCGGTGCAAACATGCGGCCATGCAGGTGAAAGCGCGGCGCGAAATCGGTGACGTCGATCACATTGCCTTCGCCATCCTGCAGCCGGGTTTCAAGGATGGCCGAATTGCGCTGGTAATACTGGCGCACCGTGTGGCTGCCTTCAAACAGCAGGTCGATGAAGCCGAAGGCATCGGCGGCGGCGTTTTTTTCTTCCGAGCGCAGCAGGCAACAGCACAGCGGATTGCTGTCGAAATGCGGATAGCACCACCAGGCGATGCGCGCCGTGCGGTCGACCAGTGCGCTGGTACGCGAATTGCCGATCAGGGCCAAGTCGAGATGGCCCATCACGGCACGCCTTTGTCTGCCCGCGACGCTGCAGGCATCGCACCAGTCCCGGATGCGGATGGCGAACCGCGGCCCCGGCGGCCGGCCGGCATCTCGCCCACCAACCAGTCCAGCAAGCGCGCAACGTCGCGCTGCTCGTGCAGCCGCCATTGCGCAGCACTGCCGGCTTCACGACCGACATGCACGGTGAACAGGCCGGAATGCGGCAGCCGGAACACGTCTTCATCGGTCAGGTCGTCGCCGACATACAGCGCCTGCGCGATGCCGGCCGAGGCCAGCAGCGCCTGTACCGCACTCCCCTTGTCGCCGGCGTCGGCCGGCAATACATTCAGCAGGAATTTTCCGGCAATGACGCGCGGCGTTGGCTTCAGTACGGCGATGCGCTCGCGCAGCGCCCGCTCGGCGTGCGCATGGTCGCGCGCCTGCAGGTAATGCAGCGACAACGAGTAATGCTTGTCCTCGATCCGTATGCCGGGGTCGAGCAAGACCAGCTCGGGCGCGAGCTGTACCTTCCAGCGCGCGACGCACTGCGTCAGGGTCGCGTAATTCGCGCCAGCCGGCGTGCCGGGAATGCCTTCGAGGCCATGATTGCCGATCAGGTAGTCCGGAACAAACGATAGCCGGGGCCGCAAGTCGGCCAAGGCACGGCCGGTGACAATGCCGACCGGCACCCACTGCTGAAGTGCCTGCAAGCGCGCCTGCATGTCGGCTGGCAGCAATACCTGGTTCGGGTCGTCGACCAGCGGCGCCAGCGTGCCATCGAAATCGAACAGGCACAGCAGCGGTTGCGCGATGAATGCGCGCAATGCTTGCAGGCCTTCCGGCGAAAACATATCCCTCATGCCGCACCATCCTGAACGATCGGCCTGCGCCCGTTCATGCTGCGTCGTTCATACCGTCCGGCGCAAGCCTTGCCGGCTGTGGGAATGGATCTTCTCGGACACGCGCTGCCGGCGCCGCAGCCTGGCCGCATCCAGCAACATCAGGCCGGCCCAGCGATAGACATTGAAATCGCGCACCACGCTGCGCATGCTGCGCATGCGTTCGCGCTGCTCGGCTTCGGGCATGGTCAGCGCGCGGTACAGCGCCTGCGCGCCCTGTTCGATGTGATACGGGTTGATGATCAAGGCTTCGTGCAGCTCGCGCGCCGCGCCGGTGAATTGCGACAGGACCAGCACGCCCAGCTCGTCATCGCGCGCGGCAATGAATTCCTTGGCCACCAGGTTCATGCCGTCGTGCAGGCTGGTCACCATGCAGACATCGGCGGCGCGATAGCAGCAGGCCAGCCGGTCTTCATCGAAATGCTCGATGCGCAGCAATATCGGCGGCGCGACCGGATTCGCATGGTCCTGGTTGACCTGCAGCGCCAGCTTGCGCACGCGCGCCTCGAGCGACTGGTATTCATCGAGCGACGAGCGGCTGGGAGCGGCCACCTGAAGCAGCGAGAGGCGGCCGACCAGTGCCGGGTGCAAGGTCAGCAAGCGGTCGATCGCCTGGATGCGCTCGACGATGCCCTTGGTGTAATCGAGGCGGTCGACGCCCAGCGCGAGCTGGTGCGTGGGCGGCAAGCCCAGTTCGTCGCGCAAGTCGCGCCGGCATTGCACGACATCGAGCGGCACTTCCGTCTCGGGCCAGGCAATCGAGATCGGATACGGCTCGACCTGAGTCAGCTCGCCGCCATAGGAGATGGTCGATGCCTCGTGCTCGATGCGGGTTTCCAGATAGCGGTCGACCGTCTCGATGAAGTTCTTGCAGTGGAAAGGCGTATGGAAGCCCAGCAGCGTATTGCCCAGCAAGCCTTCCAGCAATTCCTCGCGCCACGGACAGATGCCGAAGGATTCCGGGTTCGGCCACGGGATGTGCCAGAACATGATGATGGTCGCCTTCGGCAGGCGCTCGCGCACCATGCGCGGCAATAGCGCGAAGTGATAGTCCTGCACCAGCACCACCGGGTCGTCGACATGCGCCTCGGCCACCACCGCATCGGCAAAGCGTTGGTTGACGGTCACGTACTGGTCCCAGTCCGAGGTGCGGAACACGGGCCGCACATGCGCCATATGGCACAGCGGCCACAGGCCTTCATTCGAAAAGCCGTAGTAGTAGCCCTGCTCTTCCTCCTCGCTCAGCCAGACCCGGCGCAAAGTATAGGCCGGCCGCTTCGGCGGCACGCTGACGCGATCCTGCGCGTCGACGGTGACGCGGTCGGCCGAGCCGCTGCCATGCGCGATCCAGGTGCCGGAACAGGCGCGCATCACCGGCTCGACTGCCGTCACCAGGCCGCTGGCCGGGCGGCGCACGACGATGCCCTGCTCGCGCTGCTCATGGATGTAAGGCTCGCGATTGGAAACCACCAGTACCTGGTCGCCGGCCAGCTCGTCATGCAGCAGCGAGCGCAGCTTCTCCGGCGTCCATGCCTGCGGTGAATCTTGCCGCGCGCGACGCTCGACATGTATCTCGTGCAGCGTCGCGCGCAAATCACTGAACAGCGGGCGGAATTCGGGCGGCGTATTCATCGGCCCGCGTGCCGGGTCACGCCGCAACAGACTCTTGAGCGAACGCATCCAGCCCTGCCAGCTCCAGTGCGCCATCCACGCACCCAGTGCCGAGATGACGATGAACATCATCAGGAACAGCGCAAACAGGTAATTGCGGAATTCGGTGGTGCGGCGCTCGATGAAACTGGTGTCTTGCGCGAGCACCAGCTTGCCCAGGCTCAGCCCATCCTGCTCAAGCACGCTGTCAGTGACGCGCAAGCCCTCCGGCGCCTTGCCCTGGCAGCCGAGTCCGGATGGAAAGCCTGCGCTTGCGTACAGCAGCCGGCCGGACGCATCGCAGAAGGCCAGCGCCCGCACATGGGCATCATGCACGGAACGGTCGAAGAGTTCGCGCACGCTGTCCGCATCCTGCAGCGTGACGAGATCAATCAGCGGCGCGTTCAGCGACGAGGCCAGCATTTCCGAACGGGCGTCAAGGTCGCGCAGGAACCAGCGCTGGGTCAGCTCATCGACCAGCGGCAGCATCACGAGCGCAAAACCGCCGAGCACGAGAGCGAGGGGAAAGATGAAGCGCAGCGATATCTGGAATGGGCGCATCGGCAGGCCTGAAGGCGGGCAACATTGCCCGGCCCTGCAGCACCCGGGGGGCGCCTACGCTCCGGAAACGAATTGCCGGATGGCGGAACGTGCAGGGCAAGCCGATGGACAACAGGAACGTCGATACAGTTCCGGCAATGGCAGGTCAGAAATTGCGCAAGCCTTGCAGGTCGAGCACGGTCAGGCCGCGGTAGTCGAGCTTGATCAGCCCGGCACGCTCGAGCAATTGCAGCGCCTGGTTCGCACGCTGGCGCGACACGCTGCACAGGTAGCCAATCTCTTCCTGCGAGATCTGCAGCTCGGGGCCACCGGCCGGATTGAGATCGGGATTGAACAGCGACGCAATGCAGCGTGCCACGCGTGCATCGGTATCAAGGCTGCGGTCGTATTCGATCAACGAAATGAACAAGCCCAGTCTTGCATTCAATTGCTTGAGCAGGAAACGGTTGAAGGCAATGCTGTTATCGAGCAGCCAGGTGAAGGTCGCACGTGGCATGAAGGCGACATGGCTGTCGCGCAACGCGACAACGTCATACATGCGACCCTCGGTCTTCAACAACGATCCCTCGCCGAACCAGCCGCCGGCCAGCATGCCGGTGAAGCTGACGGCCTTGCCCTGGGGCGAGACGCTGCTCATCTTCAGCAAGCCCTCGGTCACGCCCAGCCAGTAGTCCACCGGCTCGCCCTTGCGGCAGATGTAGCTGCCAGCCTCGAAGTGGCGTTCGGTGGTGTCGCGCAGCACGCGTGCCATCTGCTCGGGCGTCAGCGTGCCGGCCCACAAGGTATGGGTGAGCGCTTCGGACATCGACGGGCGGGTGGCAGTGCTCATGCAGGCGGCGAGGACGTAAAGGTGTGATGATGAGATGTCGAAGGCGCAAACGATGACAGCGCCGCTGTGGCTGCAGCCGGTGCGACACAACAGTGTGACGGGTGCGGCGTGCTGCGCTGCAAAATTAAAACTTCAGTAATTGTCCGGCAAATGACAATCGGAAAATCTGATCGGGGCTATGATGGCATGAAAAGCTGGCGCGAATGGCACCAAGGCGACCAGTCCGACAAAAATATAAAGAGACAGCCGATGTTGGAGACGCAGACCCGGCAGGCGGATACTTTTCCGCGCCTGCTGCAACAGCACGCACGCACGCGCCCCGACCGCCCGGCCTTCCGCGAGAAGGACCTCGGCATCTGGCAAACCACGACCTGGTCGCAACTGGCCGCCGAAGTGCAGGCCTTTGCCTGCGGGCTGGCGGCGCTGGGCTTCAAGCGGGGGATGAACCTCGCTGTGGTCGGCGACAACCGGCCCCGCCTGTACTGGGCGATGGCCGCGGCCCAAAGCCTGGGCGGCGTCGCCGTCCCCCTCTATCAGGATGCCCCGGCGGCCGACATGGCCTATGTGCTGGAGAACGCCGGCATCGATTTCGCGGTGGTCGAAGACCAGGAACAGGTCGACAAGCTGGTCGAGGCGCGAGTCAGCGTGCCCGGCCTGTCGCACATCATTTATGACGACGGCCGCGGGCTGCGCAATTACACGACGGACGGGCTGCACGGCTTCGACGCGGTGCAGGCACTGGGCCGCGAGCTGATGCAGAAGGACCCCGGGCTGTACCAGCGGGAAGTGGACGCGGGCAGCACCGACGACATCGCCGTCATCCTGTACACCTCCGGCACCACCGGCAAGCCGAAGGGCGTCTGCCATTCGCATCGCGCGATGATCGCGACCGGCAACACGCTGGTTGAATTCGACCAGGTGACGGCAGACGATGAAGTGCTGTGCTACCTGCCACTGGCCTGGGTCGGCGACTTCCTGTACTCGTATGCGATGTCGAGCATCGCCGGCTTCTGCCTGAATTGCCCGGAATCGCCGACCACCGTCGGCACCGACTTGCGCGAGATCGGCCCCACCTATTACTTCGGCCCGCCACGCGTCTATGAAAACACGCTGACGCAAGTGATGATCCGCATCGAGGATGCGAGCTTCATCAAGCGCGCGATGTTCCATTATTTCATGAAGGTCGCGCGCCGCGCCGGCCTGAAACTGCTCGACAAGAAAGGCGGCGTGTCCGTCGCCGACCGCCTGCTGTATGCGCTGGGCGAGATCTTTGTCTACGGCCCGTTGAAAAACGTGCTGGGCCTGTCGCGCATCAAGGTTGCCTATACCGGCGGCGAGGCGATCGGCCCCGACCTGTTCGACTTCTACCGCTCGATCGGGATCAACCTGAAGCAGCTGTATGGCATGACCGAGACCTGCGTCACCGTCTGCATGCAGCGCTCGGGCGAGGTCAAGCTCGATACCGTCGGCAAGCCGATGAAGAACGTCGAGGTCAAGATCGCCGACAGCGGCGAAGTGCTGGTGCGCTCGCCGGGCCTGATGGTGGGCTATTACAAGAAGCCGGAAGACACGGCCGAAGCAATCGATGCGAACGGCTACTTCCATACCGGCGATGCAGGCTTCTTCGATACCGATGGCCACCTGAAGATCATCGACCGTGCGAAGGATGTGGGCAAGATGGCCGACGGCACACTGTTTGCGCCGAAGTACATCGAAAACAAGCTGAAGTTCTTCCCCTTCATCAAGGAAGCGGTAGCCTTCGGTGATGGCCGCGATGCGTGCAACGCCTTCATCAACATCGACATGGAAGCCGTCGGCAACTGGGCCGAGCGCCGCAACCTGCCGTACAGCGGCTATACCGACCTGGCGTCGCAAGCCGCCGTCTATGAACTGATCGCCGACTGCGTGGAAAAGGTCAATGCCGACCTCGCGCATGATGCATTGCTGGCCGGCTCGCAAATCCATCGCTTCCTGGTGCTGCACAAGGAACTGGACCCGGACGACGACGAGCTGACCCGTACCCGCAAAGTGCGCCGCCGCTTCATCGCCGAGAAGTATGCGGTGCTGATCGATGCGCTGTATGCCGGCAAGAAGCACCAGTTCATCGAGACCCAGGTCAAGTTCGAGGATGGCCGCCAGGGCTCGATCAGCGCGGACCTGCAGATTCGCGACGTGCAGACCTTCAGCGCGCAGCGCAAGGCGGCATGATGAACGCGCCCGAGACCATGACGAATTCCACGCAATCCACGATTCCCGAGAGCAGCGGCCGCAAGATCGGCGCCGTGATCCTCGACTTGCGCAACATCTCGCTGTCGTTCGGCGGCGTGAAGGCGCTGACCGACATTTCCTTCAATGTGCGCGAGCACGAGATCCGCGCCATCATCGGCCCCAACGGCGCCGGCAAGAGCTCGATGCTCAACGTGATCAATGGCGTCTATCGTCCGCAGCAGGGCGAGATCATCTATCACGGCGAGCACCGGCGCGACATGGATACCTATGCCGCGGCCAAGAGCGGCATTGCGCGCACCTTCCAGAACATTGCGCTGTTCAAGGGCATGACCGTGCTCGACAACATCATGACCGGCCGCAACCTGAAGATGCGCTCGAACTTCCTGCTGCAGGCGCTGTATGCAGGCCCGGCTCAGCGCGAAGAGATCGAGCACCGCAAGAAGGTCGAGGAAGTGATCGACTTCCTCGAGATCCAGCATATCCGCAAGACCCCGGTCGGCCGCCTGCCCTATGGCTTGCAAAAGCGCGTGGAGCTGGGCCGCGCGCTGGCTGCGGAACCGAACATGTTGCTGCTCGACGAGCCGATGGCGGGCATGAACGTCGAAGAAAAGCAGGACATGTGCCGCTTCATCCTCGACGTCAATGAGCAGTTCGGCACCACCATCGTGCTGATCGAGCATGACATGGGCGTGGTGATGGATATCTCGGACCGTGTGGTCGTGCTCGATTACGGCAAGAAGATCGGCGACGGCACGCCGGACGAAGTACGAAGCAACCAGGACGTGATCAACGCCTATCTGGGCGTGGCGCATTGAGGACAGGCTGAATGGGCATCAATTTCTTTTTCGAGGTGCTAATCGGCGGCCTGCTGTCGGGCGTGATGTATGCGCTGGTGGCGCTGGGCTTCGTGCTGATCTACAAGGCATCGGGCGTGTTCAATTTCTCGCAGGGTGCGATGGTGTTCTTCGCCGCGCTGACCTGCGTCTCATTGACCGAGTTTGGCATGCCGCTGTGGGTGGCGATCGCCGCCACGGTCGTCGTGATGGCGGTGCTGGGGCTGGCGATCGAGCGGCTGGTGCTGCGCCCGCTGGTCAACCAGCCGGAAATTTCGCTGTTCATGGCCACCATCGGCCTGACCTTCTTCATCGAAGGCATGGCGCAGCTGATGTGGGGCTCCGAGGTCAAGCGCCTCGACCTCGGCATCGACGACGTGCCGCTGGAATCGGTGATGAACACCTTCAACATCATCGTCTCCAAGTTCGACGTGATCGCCGCGCTGGTCTGCGCGCTGCTGGTCACGGGGCTGGCGCTGTTCTTCTCGCGTACCAAGGTCGGCCGTGCATTGCGCGCGGTGGCCGATGACCATCAGGCAGCGCTTGCCGTCGGCATCCCGCTGCAGCAGATCTGGGCCATCGTCTGGGGCGTGGCCGGTTTCGTCGCGCTGGTCGCGGGCCTGCTGTGGGGCTCGCGCAATGGCGTGCAATTCTCGCTGACCTTCGTCGCGCTCAAGGCGCTGCCGGTGCTGATCCTGGGCGGCTTCACGTCGGTGCCGGGGGCCATCGTCGGCGGCCTGATCATCGGCTCGTCGGAAAAGCTGGCCGAGGTCTACATCGGCCCCTTCGTCGGCGGCGGCATCGAAGGCTGGTTCCCGTACGTGATGGCGCTGATGTTCCTGCTGGTGCGCCCCGAAGGCCTGTTCGGCGAAAAGATCATCCGAAGGATTTGACCCATGCTCTACCGCGAAGCCGGACAATTCAAGACCACCTACGAGGCCGATGGGCAGATCCTGCCGATACGGCAGGACCGCATCGCGATGGCATTGCTACTGATCGTGGCGTTCGTCGTCGTGCCGCAGGTGGCGACGCCCTACTTCTTTTCCGCGATCCTGATTCCCTTCCTCGTGCTGTCGCTGGCCGCGCTGGGACTCAATATCCTGACCGGCTACGCCGGCCAGCTGTCGCTGGGCTCGGCGGCCTTCATGGCCGTGGGCGCATTCGCGTCGTACAACTTCATGCTCCGTGTGCCGGGCATACCGCTGCTGGCAGCGTTCGCGCTGGGCGGCGTATGTGCTGCGATGGTGGGCATCGTGTTCGGCCTGCCGTCGTTGCGGGTGCGCGGCTTCTACCTCGCGGCCTCGACGCTGGCGACGCAGTTCTTCGTGCTTTGGGCGCTGACCAAGGTGCGCTGGTTTACCAACTTCAGTTCGTCGGGCGTAATCACCGCGCAGAAGATGACGATCCTTGGCGTCGACTTCGAGACACCGGATGCCAAGTACCTGCTGGTGCTGGGGGTCGTCACCGTACTGGCGCTGGCGGCCAAGAACATGGTCCGCTCCAACATCGGACGCTGCTGGATGGCGGTGCGCGACATGGACGTGGCCGCTGAAGTGATCGGCATCCGCCTGATGCACACCAAGCTGCTCGCCTTCGCCGTCAGCTCGTTCTACTGCGGCGTGGCCGGCGCTCTGTATGCGTATGCCTACCTCGGCACCGTGGAGCCGGAAGCCTATGGGCTGGACCTGTCGTTCCGGGTGCTGTTCATGGTCATCATCGGCGGCCTCGGCTCCATCCTCGGTTCCTTCCTCGGCGCCGCCTTCATCGTGCTGCTGCCCATCGTGCTGAGCACCGTAGTGCATGCGGCCGGCATTTCGACGGCGGTCGCGTCGAACCTCGAACTGATGGTGTTTGGCGCACTGATCATCTTCTTCCTGATCGTCGAACCGCACGGCCTGGCGCGCCTGTGGCAAATCGCCAAGGAAAAACTGCGCCTGTGGCCCTTCCCGCATTGACGGGCATCGATGCCTGGCACAGCAAGCATTCGATATTCAACGACACTGATCACACTTTCCCTTTCCATTAGGAGGCAATGATGAAACTCATCAAGACCCTGGTCGCCGCGACTGCAGCGACCGTGCTGCTGGCGTCCGCCGGCATCGCGGCTGCGGCCGAGCAGTACGTCCCGCTGCTGTCCTACCGCGTCGGCCCCTATGGTTCGAACGGCACCTCGTTCTACGGCGGCATGATCGACTACATGACGCTCGTGAACCAGTCGGGCGGCATCAATGGCGTGAAGCTGACCTGGGAAGAGTGCGAGACCGAATACAACGCCGCGCGCGGCGTCGAATGCTATGAGCGCCTGAAGAGCAAGAATGGCGGCGCGGCCATCGTCGAACCGCTGTCGACCGGCATTGCCTACGGCATCCTCGATCGCGTCGGCAAGGACAAGATCCCGATGACCACCCTCGGCTACGGCCGCTCGGACGCCGCCAACGGCAAGGTCTTCCCCTACGTGTTCCCGCTGCTGACCACCTACTGGAACCAGGCGGCGGCGATGGTCGTGTACCTCGGCGAAAAGTCGGGCGGCATGGACAAGCTGAAGGGCAAGAAGATCGTCCACCTTTATCACGATTCGGCCTACGGCAAGGAGCCGTTGCCGGTGCTGGAAGCCGAAGCCGCGAAGTGGGGCTTCGAACTGATCAAGATTCCGGTCACGCCGCCGGGCAGCGAGCAGCAATCGCAATGGCTGCAGATCCGCCAGGCCAATCCTGACTACGTGATCATGTGGACCTTCGGCGTGATGAGCGCCGTTGGCCTGAAGACTGCCCAACGCAACGGCTTCCCGCGCGAGAAAATCCTCGGCGTCTGGTGGGCAGGCTCGGAGGAAGACACCGAGCCGGCCGGCGAAGCGGCCAAAGGCTTCTCGGCGATGAGCTTCACCACACCGGGCGAATTCCCCATCCTCGAAGAGATCCGCACCAAGCTCTACAAGAACGGCCAGGGCAACCTGAAGGAGCTGGACCGCGTCGGCAACGTGATGTACATGCGCGGTATTGCCGCAGCGGTGATGATGGTCGAATCGATGCGCAATGCGCAGGGCAAGTTCGGCAAGGGCAAGACCATGACCGGCGAACAAGTGCGCTGGGGCCTGGAGAACCTGAACATCGACCTCGCACGCCAGAAGGCACTGGGCGTGGCTGACATGTTCCCGCCGATCAAAACCTCGTGCGACGACCATGAAGGCTCGGGCGCCGTGAAGGTGGTCCAGTGGGACGGCAAGAAGTGGGTGTCGCTGTCGAAGACCTGGATCACCGGCGACAAAGCGCTGGTACGCAAGCTGCTGGAAGAATCGTCGGCCGCTTATGCGAAAGAAAAGGGCATCACGCCGGCCTGCGCCAAGTAATCGCGAACGACACTGGATCCCGGCTTGCGCAGGGATGACGACTGGCCGGCCAGCGCGCCCTCCACGTCATTCCGACGCAAGCCGGAATACAGCGACTTTGCCACCCCGATAGATTCAGGAATGTCATGAGCACTGCGCCCATCCTCAACGTCAACAACATCGAGGTCATTTATGATCACGTGATCCTCGTGCTGAAAGGCGTCTCGCTGTCCGTCCCGCGCGGCAAGATCGTCGCGCTGATGGGTGCCAACGGCGCCGGCAAGTCGACCACGCTGAAATCGATCTCGACGCTGCTGCGCGGCGAGCGCGGTGACGTGACCAAGGGCAGTGTCGAATTCAACGGCGAGCGCATCGACCAGCTGACACCCAACGAGCTGGTGGTGCGCGGGCTGTCGCAGGTGATGGAAGGCCGCCACTGCTTCGGCCACCTGACCATCGAGGAAAACCTGCTGACCGGCGCCTACACGCGCAAGCTCAGCCGCAGCGGCCTGAAGGACGAGCTGGAAAAGGTGTACCACTACTTCCCGCGCCTCAAGCAACGTCGTAGCTCGATGGCTGGCTATACCTCGGGCGGCGAGCAGCAGATGTGCGCGATCGGCCGTGCGCTGATGGCCAAGCCATCGATGATCCTGCTCGACGAGCCGTCGATGGGTCTTGCGCCGCAGATCGTCGAAGAGATCTTCGAGATCGTGCAAGACCTGAACCGCAGCGAGCAGGTGTCTTTCCTGCTGGCCGAGCAGAACACGACGATCGCGTTGCGCTATGCCGACTTCGGCTACATCCTCGAGAACGGCCGCGTCGTGATGGAAGGTGCCGCGACCGACCTCGCCTCGAACGAGGACGTCAAGGAGTTCTACCTCGGCGTCTCCGGCGCCGACCGCAAGAGCTTCCGCGACATGAAGTTCTACCGCCGCCGCAAGCGCTGGCTGGCCTGACCCTGTGCATGGACTTGCGCCTCGCGCCCGGCTCGCTGCCGGGGGCCGGGGCGGCAAGCCGACACTGCCCGTCAATTCGTGCAACCCTTCGCGACACTTTCAAATCCCATGGCTGACCTGTTCGACTCGCTGGAATCCCGTGATCCTGCTGCGCGTGAAGCGGCGCTGATGTCCGAGCTGCCCGCGCTGGTCGCGCGCGCCCGACAGGCGCCGGGCTGGGCCGCGATCCTGAAAAACGTGAATGCGGCCGACGTCACGTCGCGCGCGGCACTGGCACAGTTGCCGGTCACGCGCAAATCGGACCTGAAGGATTTGCAGAAGGCGCAACTGCCTTTCGGCGGGCTGACCACGACCCCGACGGCACAGCTGTCGCGCATCTTCATGTCGCCGGGCCCGATCTTCGATCCCGAAGGACGCGGCGCCGATTACTGGCGCTATGCACGCGCCTTCCACGCGTTGGGCGCGCGCAGCGGCGACCTGATCCAGAACTGCTTTGCGTATCACTTCACGCCGGCCGGCCTGATGGTCGAGGGCGGCGCCGCCAAGCTCGGCTGCCCGGTGATCCCGGCCGGTACCGGCCAGACCGAAATGCAGGTGCAGGCGATGAATTTGCTGCGCCCGAAGGTGTATGCAGGCACGCCGTCCTTCCTGAAGATCATCATCGAGAAGGCGCAGGAAATGGGCGAGGACATCTCGTCGCTGCAGATGGCGCTGGTCGGCGCCGAGGCACTGCCGCCGTCGCTGCGCCAGTGGCTCAACGACCATGGCGTGCCGTTCGTACTGCAAACCTATGGCTCGGCCGATATCGGCAACATCGCTTATGAAACGCTAAGCGATGGCAAGGTCAACCCGGGCATGGTGCTCGACGAGACCTTGCTGCTGGAGATCGTGCGTCCGGGCACCGGCGACCCGGTGCCCGCCGGCGAAGTCGGCGAGATCGTGATCACCTCGTTCAATCCCGATTACCCGCTGGTGCGCTTTGCCACCGGCGACATGTCAGCCATCCTGCCCGACGCATCGCCTTGCGGCCGCACCAATACGCGCATCAAGGGCTGGATGGGACGCGCCGACCAGACCACCAAGGTGCGGGCGATGTTCGTGCATCCCTCGCAGGTGGCCGATATCGCGCGTCGTCATCCGGTCGTGCAAAAGGCGCGGCTGGTGATCAGCGGCGAGATGGCGAATGACACGATGACGCTGCACTGTGAAGTTGCCGACATCAGCTCTGCGCAATCCGAGATGAATGCCATCGTTGCGTCGATCCGCGACGTCACCAAGCTGCGGGGCGAAGTGACCCTCGTCGCAGCTGGCAGCTTGCCGAACGATGGCAAGGTGATCGAGGACGCCCGCAGTTACCAATAAGCGCGGCCGGGATGCCGGATTTCTTTCCGGCATTTGTCACCGCGCTTGCCGGTCTTGTCTGCCGGCCGCCGCGCGGCCCGTCGCCGGCTTTGCGCCGCCCCCTTCATGCCCTGCTCCTCCCCGTGACGACTGGCGTGAATTCCACCATTTAGCGTAAATTAGATGCCGTGCATTGCAGCTGCGCATCTGACACCCGTTGGGAGAACATCAGCCCCGGCACCGGGCTCATCCGGCCCGGACAAGCGATGGCAGGCTCGCACGCGCGGCGTGCCGTGGTTGCAGCGCACATGGCATCAGCATTGGATTTACAGGCGCACCATTGAGGCTATGATGAATGTTCTGTCGAGTCGCTTGCCAGCCATCTTTGCCTTGCTTGTCTCGGGGCTCTGCATCGACAGTCCGGTCGCTGCGGCGGAACAATTCGTGCCCCTGCTGTCCTACCGTGTCGGTCCATACGGCTCGCATGGCACATCCTTCTTCGGCGGAATGATCGACTACATGACGCTTGTGAACCAGTCGGGCGGCATCAATGGCGTGAAGCTGACCTGGGAAGAATGCGAAACCGAAGGCGTGCCCTCACGCGGCATCGAGTGCTACGAGCGCCTGAAGAGCAAATACGGCGGCGCAAGCATTGTCGAGCCCATGAACACTGGCGTCGCATTCGGCGTCCTTGAACGCGTCGGCAGGGACAAGATCCCGATGACCACGCTCGGTTACGGCCGTTCGGACGCCGCCAACGGCAAGGTCTTCCCCTACGTGTTCCCGCTGCTGAGCACCTACTGGAATCAGGCGGCGGCGATGGTCGCGTACCTCGGTGACAAGTCGGGCGGCATGAACAAGCTGAAGGGCAAGAAGATCGTTTACTTGTACCACGACTCGCCTTATGGCAAGGAACCGATGCCGGTGTTCGAAGCCGAGGCCGACAAATGGGCTTTCGAACTGATCAAGATCCCGATCGCGCTGCCCGGCAACGAGCAACAGGCGCAATGGCTGCAGATACGGCGGACCGATCCCGATTATGTGATCCTGTGGACTTATGGCGTGATGAGCACGGTCGGCCTGAGGGCCGCGCAACGCATCGGCTTCGCGCGCGAGAAAATCCTCGGCTCGTGGTGGGCCGGATCAGAGGAAGATACCGAGCCTGCCAGCGAGGCTGCCCGAGGTTACCTGGCCATGAGTTTCACGACCCCGGGCGACCACCCGGTACTGGAAGAGATCCGCACCCGCTTGTATCAGCACGGCCTCGGCAACTTGAAAGAGCCCGCTCGGATCGGCCATGTGATGTATGTGCGCGGCGTTACGGCGGCAGTGATCATGGTCGAAGCCCTGCGCAATGCGCAAGGCAGGTTCGGAATCGGCAAGCTTATGAACGGCGAACAAGTGCGGTGGGGCCTAGAGAACCTGAACATCGACCTCGCGCGCCAGAAAGCCTTGGGCATGGCTGACATGTTTCCGCCGATCAAAACCTCATGTGACGACCATGAAGGTTCAGGCGCTGCCAAAGTCGTGCAGTGGGACGGCAAGAAGTGGGTTGCGCTGTCAAAGCACTGGATCACCGGCGACAAGATCCTGGTTCGCACGCTGCTGGACGAATCGTCGGCAGCCTATGCCAAGGAAAAAGGCATCACACCGGGCTGCATTAAATAGTATTTCGCACCACGCCCGATGCCGGCCCGATGTAAGCCCGATACCCGCCCCACTCTCGCCGACCGTTTGCGCGCCATCAAGCATCCGCTGACGACATCACCAAACCTCGTCTCCGCAGCCTGCACTCAGAACCACCCCGATGCACGGGGTGATGCCTGTTCATGCACCGCTGTCTGTCCTTACCAACGACAAGGAGATCTGCCCCATGCTTGCCCTCGCCGCCCGTTCCCACGTTGTGCGCCACGTACACGTGGCTGCCGCTGCCCCCGCGCTGCACGCAGTCGCGCCTTCGCCTGCGCTGAACCAGCGCGCGCCATTGCCGGCGCCGTCCGGTTGGACCCGCGCGCAGTCAGCCAGCTATTTTTTCGATGCCGCGCACCACACGGCACTGACGTTGAAGGAATTGCTGCGGGTCGCGCCGCAGGGCAGCGAAGCACTGGGCGTGCGCCCGAACAGTGACTTGCTGCGCGATGCAATGTACTCGCTGGTCGAGTCCGTGTGCCCGCGGATGGAAGATGACTACGAGAGCCGCACCTTCTTCAACGAGCTGCTGGCGATGCACCTGTCGGGGCTGAGCACCGCCGAGCTGCAAGCCTTGTCGAAATTCCTGAAAGCGGCGGGTTTCAGTGGCGTGGTCACCGAATCGGTATGGAGCGATGCGGTCTATGAAGACTTCGGCTTTTCCAACGGCCCGCTGGCGACCCGCCAGCGCACGCTGATGCTGCCGCAGGACTGGCAGAACCTGGTCGACCATGTCAGCGACGAAGTCGCCGCCTCGGAGAAGAAGCTGGTGCCCGGCAGCCTGCCGAATGTGGCCGAGTCGCGCTTCACGCGCCAGATCATGGCGCATGCGGCACAGGCCTGGACCAGCTCCGACAAGTCGATGACGACGCTGGCCGAGATCGCCAATGACCTGTGCGGCGCGCTGGGCCTCGCAGCCGGCCCCGCCGAGATGAACGCCGGCTCGGTACGCACGAACGCCAGCAACGTGGACTGGAACGGCGACACGATGCTGGTGGACTCGCGTGCATTCAAGTCGCTCGGCGACGACCCCGACGGACGGGCCCTCAACAGCCTGTTGCGCGACATGCTGGAAGCGGTCATGGCACGCCGCATGTTCGGCCCGTCGGGCAGCCCGCTGCGGCTCTCGCCGCACAACCTGATGCTGCTGCATCGCGCAATCGACGAAGTCGCCGCCCAGCCGCCATCGTCGCCCACGCCCGCGCTGTGCGAGGCCGCTGCGCGGCTGGTAGCGCAGTCGCCGCGCTTCGGCAAGGTGCAGGTGATGCCGCTGACCGGCGTCGCGCTCGGCCATGTCTGGATAGGCAATGCGCTGTCGGTCGTGCCCGACCGCACGCAGCCGTCGGTCGAGATCGGCACGCGTTACATCCGTCCCGGCGGACGACTGGAAGCTGATGAATGCTCGGTGCGCGAATGGCCGATACGCTGGCTGACGGCGATCGAGAACGAAGGCCTGTATCCGCCCGGCCATGCGTGGCACATCACCGTGCCGGTGCCGGCGCTGCGGCTGCAGCAATCGGCGACGCAGGTGACGCAGCAATGGAAAGAGCAAAACCTCCAGTACCGCTTCATCGGCACCCAGTCCGGGATGCCAAGCCAGGGTTGTCGCGCCAGCGTGCTGCAGGCGGTTGAACAAGGCATGGATGACGAAGCACGCGCGCTGTTCAGGCATTTCAACACCGGTCTGGCCGAGCCGGATTCACCGACCGAGGTTGCACTGCGCATGAATCGCTTCATGCAGTGGGTGCGACAACTGTCGTCGATCGCCGCATTGCCGGCGAGCGATTCAGGCGGCACTCACCTATAATCGTGCAAATAATAATGACCATCGGAGACAAGCATGGCTTTGCCGGCCGTCCTGCAACACCTTTCCCTGCCCGTCATCGGTTCGCCCATGTTCATCGCCAGCGGACCTTCGCTGGTGATCGAGCAGTGCAAGGCCGGCATCGTCGGCTCCTTCCCGGCATTGAATGCGCGTCCGGCCGAGCTGCTCGATACCTGGCTGACGCAAATACAGCAAGCGCTCGCTGACCACAAGGCGGCCCATCCGGATGCCGTGATCGGCCCGATCGCCGTCAACCAGATCGTGCACCAGTCGAACGACCGCCTCGCGCATGACATCGACGTCTGCGTGAAGCACCAGATCCCGGTCATCATTTCTTCGCTGCGCGCGCCGCCCAAGGAAATGCTGGATGCGATCCACAGCTATGGCGGCATCGTGCTGCATGACGTGATCTCGATCCGCCACGCGCAGAAGGCGCTGGAAGCCGGCGTCGATGGCCTGATCCTGGTCGCCGCCGGTGCCGGCGGCCATGCGGGCGGGCTGTCGCCGTTCGCGCTGGTCGGCGAAGTGCGCAAGTTCTTCGATGGCCCGATCGCGCTGTCCGGGTCGATCGCGTCCGGCGGCGCCATCCTCGCCGCGCAGGCGATGGGTGCCGATTTCGCCTACATCGGCTCGCGCTGGCTGGCCACGCAAGAGGCCAATACCAGCGACGGCTACCGTCAGGCGATCGTCGAATCGAGCGCGGCCGATATCGTCTATACCAACCTGTTCACCGGCGTGCACGGCAATTATCTGAAAAAATCCATCTTGCAGGCAGGGCTCGATCCGGAGAACCTGCCGCAAGCCGACAAGTCGGCGATGAATTTCTCGACCGGCAACGCCAAGGCCTGGCGCGACATCTGGGGCGCCGGCCAGGGCGTCGGCCTGATCGAAGACGTACCCACCGTCGCTGAAGTCGTGCAGCGGCTGCGCCGCGAATACGTGGAGGCCCGCGAACGCATACTGGCGACGGCTTACCCGCGAAGCTGACATGAAGAAGGGCTATGTCGTCGCCGAAGTCGAGATCCACGATCACGACAGCTATCCGATCTACAGCGTCACTGTACTGCCGACGCTGGAAGCGCATGGCGGCAAGATACTGGCGCGCGGCGGCGCGCGCGAACAGCTCGAAGGCGGTGATGAGCTTCATCACAACAGCTTGCGCACGGTGATACTCGAATTCCCGTCCGTGCAGCAGGCGCGCGACTGGTATTTTTCTGAAGGCTATACCCGGTCACGCGCGATGCGGCAGCAGTGGTCGACCGCCCGCCTGTTCATCGTCGAAGGCGAATAGGCCGGATAAGCTGCACCGGGGTGAGCGCAGCCTGCGCCCGCCATTCGCAATTCGCCATCAGCACGACCCCCATTGCGCAGTCCGGCCGGGAGATTTGGCGCGCAGTCGTCCCCTCCTGTTTTGTTTACGGAACGTATAATCCGCGCGTCGCGGCCCGTCCGCATTCAACAGAGACCAGGCTCACATGGAAGCCCAGGAAGCACACGAATCCGCCGAACATGATCACGGCACCCCGTTCAAGGCGCGCTCCGCACTGCAGATTTCCATTCTGGCGATGATCCTCGCGATCACCAATCTCGGCGGCGATAACTCGACCAAGGAAGCGCAGGTGCATGACCTGGCTGCCTCCAACCTGTTCTCGTTCTACCAGGCCAAGAACGTGCGCCAGACCCAGTACAAGATCGCCGCCGACGAACTCGAGCTGTCCTTGATGCGCGACGACAAGCTGAGCCCGGCGGCGCGTGAAAAGGTCGAAAGGAAGGTCGCCGACTACCGCAAGAACGTCGAGCGCTACGAATCCGAGCCCGAGACCGGCGAAGGCAAGAAGGAATTGCTGGCCAAAGCCAAGGAAGAACAGGAAGAGCGCGACCACCACCTGCGCAAGGATCCGTGGTTCGACTATGGCTCCAGCCTGCTGCAGATTGCCATCGTGCTGGCGTCGATTGCGATCGTCATCACCAGCAATGCATTGCTGGGCATCTCGCTGGTCGTTGGATTGCTCGGCTCGCTGTCAGCGGCAAACGGCTTCTTCCTGTTTATCTGACCGCCATTGCCGGCGACTCGTAGCGCTGTCGCCAACCCATGCTTGCCGGCCGGCCTGCAACAGCAGCACCGGCCGATTTTTATTGGCGCGGATAGACGAGCGCTTCCGGTTGTCCAATTGTTTTGCACACCCGGCGAGGAGCAAGCCATCATGGAAACCGGCAAGGAACCCTTCCAGGTCAGCACGCATAGACCACGCCACCGGCAGGCAACGCCGCGCCTGCCCAACGAACACGACGAATCCGAGGACAGTCAGGAAAGCCCTATACGCAGCAATATGCTGCAAGCCTTCCAGGACTTGATGGCCGGACAGCAGGATACGGACATGCGCGAGCAGCGCGGCGTGGAAGAAGTGGTGAAAGCCCACCTTGAGGCCCTGCGGCGACGTTCGTCCGAACGTTGACGCCAGCATCGGCCCGGCTGCACTTCAGGGCTTCAGGCATTGACCAGCAAGTGCTGGTCGACGGTTGCGGCACCGGCGCGCTGCAATTGCGTGATGGCCCAATGGGCAAGGTGGATTTCGCCGAAATTCATGAAATTGCGGTTGGCGGCCCTGGCCAGCGGTATCGCCTGCAACAAGCGCGGCACCTCGGCCAGCGGTATCGCCTGCCGCTCCATCAGCAGGAATTTCAGCAAGACCTTGATGCCGTTCTGCGCATTGCGCGCCGGGTCGGCTTCGAGGAAAGCCACGCGCGAATATGCTTCCTTCAGCGCCTGCTTCACGTCGGTGAAAGGCTTGCCGTGCCCCGGGATCACCAGCGCCGGCGACAAGTCGTCGATCATGTCCAGCGTGTCCCTGACCTCGCTGAAACCGCCATAGCCATCGAGCGCCGGGAATACCACGCCGAATCCCTTTTCCCACAAGGCGTCGGCCGAGATCAGGATGCGATGCTCGCGGCAATACAGCAGGTAGCAATACGGATGATGGCCGGGCGCATACAGCGCTTCCCATGCCATGCCGCCGAGCCGGATGCGGTCACCGGGTTGGACCACGGCGTCGGCATGGAAAGGATCGCAGCGCTGGCCGCAGGCGTCAAAGCTTAGCTTCATCCGGTCCCAGTGCCTGAGCCGCGCCATTTCCGCCACCGGCACATGGGTCAGCACGTGCGGATAGTGCTGCTGCAAGATATGGTTGCCGCCGCAATGGTCGGAATGCAGGTGGGTGTTGTAGATCGCGTCCAGCGGGCGGTCGTTCAACAGGTGCCGGACCAGTTGCAGCGTCTGTTCCCCGTGCGTGCAATAGCCGGTGTCGACGATCACGGCACGCTCTGCATCCTGAAAGACGATATTGTTCGACGACAGCCAGCCGCGCTCGAGCACGTGCATGCCCGGCGGCAGGATGGGCGTCGCAGCCTGCACGGATTCAGTCATCGCGCTTCGATTCATAGGCCAGCGAGATGCGTGCGAACTCCGCCAGCAACTCGGCCGTGCCGCCATTGAAGGTATGGAAGGCGGTGCCGGTGCGCACCACCAGCCGCGGCGGCGACAGCCAGCCGGCATGCGGCACGCCGATCAGCTTCGCACTGCGCACGTCGTCCCATTGCACCTGCCGGCTGACGACCCAGGTCTGCACGATGCCTTGCTCGTCGATGGTCGTGGTCGAGCGCAGGAAGCCGACGAAGGACAGCGCCAGCAGCATCAGGGCGGCGGCCATCATCAGCATCACGCCCGTGCCCCAGGCTTGCAGCGGAAAGCGCAGCGCGAAGCTGACGCCGTACGCGCACAGCCCGAACGTGAACAGCGTGGCGAGCATCTTGAACCACGGGCTGTAGGCGGGGCCGCTGATGGAGGACTGGGGACGGTAGCTCATGCGCGCATTCTGCGGCAAATGGCAGTCACGGCCCTGCCGATGGTCATTGCGCCGCGCGGCGCGCAAGGATTGCGAGCCATACCTGCCGTTTCTTCGATTCCGGCGCAACACCCCAGTCGATGATCTCGTCGATGGTGCGCTGGCAACCCATGCACAGGCCGCTCTGCTGGTCCATCTGGCAGATGCCGGTGCAAGGCGATGGCATCGGCCCGGCGTGGGTCAGCGGATCAAAGCCATCGAAGGAATCAAGGGGAACTGTCATCGTCATTCTGAAAATACACTCAGCGCATTCCGAGTCGCGCTGAGATCAAGCCTGGCTTGCCGCTGCCTGCGCGCGGCGCGTTGCGATCGCATTGCCGGCGCGGCTGGCAGCCTTGCGGCCGAGGTGATGGGAAATGAATTGGCCGGCATCGACCACCGCATCAAGATCGATGCCGGTACGTATGCCAAGGCCGTTCAGCAGGTACAGCACGTCTTCGGTCGACACGTTGCCGGTCGCGCCCTTCGCATACGGGCAGCCACCGAGGCCGGCGACCGATGCATGGAAGATGGACACGCCAACCTCGAGCGCGGCCAGGATATTGGCCAGCGCCTGCCCGTAGGTGTCGTGAAAATGGCCGGCCAATTGCGCCAGCGGGAATTCGCGCGACACGCGCTCGAACACCTGCTTGACCTTGCCGGCAGTGCCGACGCCGATGGTGTCGGCAATGTCGATCTCGTCGCAGCCGAGGTCGCGCATGCGGCCCACCACATCAGCCACGGCGTCCGGCGCGACCTCGCCCTGGTAAGGACAGCCGAGCGAGCAGCTGACGCTGCCGCGCAGGCGCAGGCCGTGCGCCTTGGCGGCCGCAGCTACGTCGGCAAAGCGCGCGATCGATTCCTCGATCGAGCAATTGATGTTCTTTTGCGAGAAGGCTTCCGACGCCGCGCCGAAGATCACGACTTCGTCGGCCTTTGCCGCCAGCGCCGCTTCGAAACCCTTCATGTTGGGCACCAGCGCCGAGTAGATCACGCCGGGGCCGCGCTGTATGCGCGCCATCACCTCGGTCGAGGTTGCCATTTGCGGCACCCATTTGGGCGACACGAAAGACGCCGCCTCGATGTTCGGGAAACCGGCGGCCGTCAGGCGGTCGACCAGCTCGACCTTGACGTCAGCCGGAATGGTTTCCTTCTCGTTCTGCAAGCCGTCGCGCGGGCCAACCTCGACCAGCTTCACGAATTCGGGATACGACATCACGCAGCCTCCGCGGCCAGTTCGAACGACAACAATTGTGCGCCTTCGGCGACCTGGTCGCCGACCGCATACAGCAGCTCGGCGACTTTGCCATCGGCGGGCGCGCTGATCGTGTGCTCCATCTTCATCGCTTCCATGATCAGCAGCGGCGCGCCCTTCGCCACCGTGGCGCCGGCATCCACCAGCAACGCGACGATCTTGCCCGGCATCGGCGCGGTCAGGCGGCCGCCTTCGTGCTCGTGCTCGCCGGCATGTGCAATGCGGTCATTCCATGCCAGCTGCCAGTGGCGACCATCGACGAACACATGGAATTCATCACCGGTGCGCACCACATGGCCGGACACGCGCTTGTCGTCCAGCATCAGGCTCAGTTGCTGGCCCTGCATGGCGAAACCGTGCAACAAGGCTGCATCGCTGCCACGCTGCAGCAGCCAGCCATTGCGCTGGTAAGTCAGCGTGACCGACAGCTCGGCATCGTCGTGGGTGAACACCAGCGTGCGCGCATAGCCACCGGTGGTGCGCCAGCCATCATTGGCTGCCCACGGATCGTTGCTCGACTTGCCTTGCGCCGGGACAGCGCCGGCCAGTTGCGCGACGGCCAGCGCCAGCGCCGGCATGGCCACCGCCGACGACGGCGGGAACAAGCTCGCATGATGACGTTCGATCAGGCCGGTATCGAGGTCGGCATTGGCAAAGGCATCGCCGCTGACCAGGCGGCCGAGGAAGGCCACGTTGGTGGCCGGCCCCACCACTTCGCAGGCGGCCAGCGCCTGCGACATCCGTGCCAGTGCCTGCGCGCGATCCGCGCCGCGCACGATGAGCTTGGCAATCATCGGGTCGTAATACGGCGAGATCGCATCACCTTCGCGCACGCCGGCGTCGATGCGCACGTCGCCATTCATGAACTCGACAGCGGCCGGCAGGCGCAGGTGCTGCAACAGGCCGGTCGACGGCAGGAAGCCCTTCTCCGGGTTCTCCGCATAGATGCGCGCCTCGATCGCATGGCCGTGGATCTGCAATTCATCTTGCAGCAGCGGCAGGCGCTGGCCCGACGCCACGCGCAATTGCCATTCGACGAGGTCGGTGCCGGTGATCATTTCGGTGACCGGGTGCTCGACCTGCAGGCGCGTGTTCATCTCCATGAAGTAGAAGCTGCCATCCTGGTTGGCGATGAACTCGACCGTGCCGGCGCCGACATAGCCGACCGCTTTCGCGGCGGCGACCGCAGCCTCGCCCATTGCGCGCCGGCGTTCTTCCGTCATGCCGGGCGCCGGTGCTTCTTCCAGCACTTTCTGGTGGCGGCGCTGCACCGAGCAATCGCGCTCGAACAGGTACACGCAATTGCCGTGGGTGTCAGCGAACACCTGGATCTCGATGTGGCGCGGACGGGTCAGGTATTTTTCGACCAGCACCTTGTCGTCGCCGAAGCTGGCCGCGGCCTCGCGCTTGCAGGATGCGAGCGCGGCAGCGAAGTCTTCCGACTTCTCGACGATGCGCATGCCCTTGCCGCCGCCGCCGGCACTGGCCTTCAGCAGCACCGGGTAAGCGATGCGGTCAGCCTGCTGCTGCAGAAAGGCGGCGTCCTGTTCATCACCGTGATAGCCGGGCACCAGCGGCACGCCGGCCTTTTCCATCAGGGCCTTGGCGGCGGACTTCGATCCCATCGCGCTGATCGCCGACGACGGCGGGCCGATGAAGACCAGTCCGGCGTCGGCGCAGGCTGCCGCAAATGCTTCGTTCTCGGACAGGAAACCGTAGCCCGGGTGGACCGCCTGCGCGCCGCTGGCTTTGGCCGCCGCGATGATGCGTTCGATGCGCAGGTAACTTTCTTTCGCCGCTGCCGGGCCAATGGCATGCGCTTCGTCGCACAGCGCGACATGCTTGGCGTTGGCATCGGCGTCCGAGTGCACGGCAACGGTGCGCACGCCAAGGCGTCGCGCAGTGACGGCGACGCGGCAGGCAATTTCACCGCGGTTGGCGATCAGGATGGTTTTGAACATGTCTCGCTCCGGTCTGGTTCTTTATCGTTGTTGTCGCTTTTCTTTTTCTTTCAACCTGCGGTCTTGCTGATGACGGCCAGCGTCCGTTCGCCCAGCATGGCGATATCGTCGTCGGTCATCACATACGGTGGCATCCAGTAGACGGTGGTCCCGATCGGGCGCAGCAGCAGTTCCTGCGACAGCGCTTCGGCGAAGAAGCGGCGCGAGAAACCATCGGCCTGCGCGTGGACGACGTCGAATGCGGCGATCATGCCGCACTGGCGCACATGGCTGACTTTGGGGTGCGCCGCGATCGGCTGCAACGCATCAGCGATTTTGGCGGCGCGCACGCGGTTGGCGTCGATCACGCGGTCTTCATCGAAGATCGCCAGCGTCGCCAGCGCGGCGCGGCAAGCCAGCGGATTGCCGGTATACGAATGCGAATGCAGGAAGCCGCGCGCGACCTCGCGATGGTAGAAGGCCTGATAGACGTCATCGGTCGTCATTACCAGCGACAGCGGCAGGTAGCCACCACTGATGCCCTTGGACAGGCACAGGAAATCGGGCCAGATGCCGGCCTGCTCGCACGCAAAGAAACTGCCGGTGCGACCGCAACCGACGGCAATCTCGTCGGCGATCAGGTGCACGTTGAATTCATCGCACAGCGCGCGCAGCGCGGTCAGGTAACGCGGCGCATACATCTGCATGCCGACCGCGCACTGCACCAGCGGCTCGACGATCACCGCGGCAAGATGGCCTGAGCGACGCTCGAACAATTCGCGCATCGCCTGCAAGGCGGCATCGATGCGGGCCTCTGCATCGGCTGCAAGTGCCGATGCCGGCGATGCGACGACATGCGCACGGCGATACATGCCGCCATAGGCTTCGGTAAAGATCGGCACGTCGGTGACGCCGAGCGCGCCGACGGTTTCACCGTGGTAGCTGCCCGACAGGCAGACGAATTCCTGCTTGTCGGCCTGTCCGTGGTTGCGCCAGTAATGAAAGCTCATCTTCAGCGCAATCTCGACCGCCGACGCACCATCGGACGCAAAGAAACAATGGCCGAGCGCCTGCCCGGTGCGCGCCGCCAGCTGCTCGGACAGCTGCACCACCGGCTCGTGCGTGAAGCCGGCCAGCATCGCGTGCTCGAGCTTGTCGAGCTGGTCTTTCAGCGCTGCATTGATGCGCGGGTTCGCATGGCCGAACAGGTTCACCCACCAGGAGCTGACCGCATCCAGATAGCGCCGCCCCTCATGGTCGTGCAGCCACACGCCCTTGCCGTGGCTTAAGGCGACCAGCGGCAGCGTCTCATGGTGCTGCATCTGCGTGCACGGATGCCAGACACTGGCGAGGCTGCGCGCCACCCAGTCACCGGCCGGTTTCATGTCATTCATTACTTTGCTTCGTTGCCCGTTGCTTTGTTGCCCATTGCTTTGCCGGCGGCTCGCCTTACATGCGGAACACGCCAAACTTCGTTTCCGGTATCGGCGCATTCAATGCCGCCGACAAGCCGAGCGCCAGCACGCGCCGCGTATCGGCAGGGTCGATCACGCCGTCATCCCACAGGCGGGCGCTGGCGTAATACGGATGGCCCTGTGCTTCGTACTGCTGGCGAATCGGTGCCTTGAACGCTTCTTCTTCGTCGGCGCTCCAGTTGCCGCCCTTGGCTTCGATGCCGTCGCGCTTGACGGTGGCCAGCACGCTGGCCGCCTGTTCGCCGCCCATCACCGAGATGCGGGCGTTCGGCCACATCCACAGCATGCGCGGCGAATACGCGCGGCCGCACATCCCGTAGTTGCCGGCGCCAAAGCTGCCGCCGATGATCACGGTGAACTTCGGCACCGCGGCCGTGGCGACGGCCGTCACCATCTTCGCGCCATGGCGCGCGATGCCTTCGTTCTCGTACTTGCGGCCGACCATGAAGCCGGTGATGTTCTGCAAGAAGACCAGCGGGATCTTGCGCTGGCAACACAGTTCGATGAAGTGCGCGCCCTTGACGGCCGACTCCGAGAACAGGATGCCGTTGTTGGCGATGATGCCGACCGGCATGCCATGCAGGTGCGCGAAGCCGCACACCAGCGTGTTGCCGAAGCGCGCCTTGAATTCATCGAATTCGCTGCCGTCGACCAGGCGCGCGATCAGTTCGCGCACATCCCAGGGCTTGCGGGTGTCGGTGGGGATCAGGCCATAGATTTCGCGCGCATCGTATTTCGGTGCGATCGGCTCCCGCAGGACCAGCGGCTGCGGCTTGCTGCGGTTCAGGTTGCCGACGATGCTGCGCGCAATCGCGAGCGCATGCGTATCGTCCTGCGCAAGATGGTCCACCACGCCGGACAAGCGGGTATGTACATCGCCACCGCCCAGGTCTTCGGCGCTGACCACTTCACCGGTAGCAGCCTTCACCAGCGGCGGGCCGCCGAGGAAGATCGTGCCCTGCTCCTTGACGATGATCGATTCGTCGCTCATCGCAGGCACATACGCGCCGCCGGCAGTACACGAACCCATCACCACCGCGATCTGCGGTATGCCCTGCGCGGACATGTTGGCCTGGTTGAAGAAGATGCGGCCGAAATGATCACGGTCGGCAAACACCTCATCCTGGTTCGGCAGGTTGGCGCCGCCGGAATCGACCAGATAGATGCAGGGGAGGCTGTTCTGCTGCGCGATCTCCTGCGCGCGCAAATGCTTCTTGGCCGTCATCGGGTAATAGGTGCCGCCCTTGACCGTCGCGTCATTGCACACGATCACGCATTCCTGCCCCTTCACGCGGCCGATGCCGGTGATGATGCCGGCCGCCGGTGCGGCGTTGTCGTACATGTCGAACGCGGCCAGTTGCGAGAATTCGAGGAAGGGCGTGCCCGGATCGAGCAGCTGGTTGACACGCTCGCGGGGCAAGAGCTTGCCGCGCGCCATATGCTTCTGTCGGGCGGCTTCGCCGCCGCCCTGCGCGAGGCGCTCGCAATGCGCATGCAGGTCGTCGACCAGTGCCTGCATGGCGGCGGCATTGGCCGCAAATTCCGGCGAGCGGGTGTTGATCTTGGATTCGATGACAGGCATGGGTCTCCCTGAAGCTATTTTTCGTTATCGTTGTCTGCTTATTTCTTGTTGCTGCCTTTGTTGCTGCCGGTGTGGCCGCTGTGTCCTGCCTCACCGGGGCCGTGATGATGGTGGCCGCAATCGGGACCATGGACGTGGCCGTGGTCGTCGCCATGATGGTGGCTGTGCAGCGCGGTCCCATGGCCATGGTGATGGCCCGGCGCCGGCTCGTAGCCGCCGCCCTCCCCGCGCTTGTCGACGAACTCGCCGTCGACGTAAAACCAGAGTCCGTCTTCGCGCACGAAGTTGCTGATCTCTTCCATCCGTCGCCCGCGCCCGCCTTCGCGGCAACGCGCGACGAAATGCACAGTGGCCTTGTCGCCCTCTTGCTTGCTGGCCTTCACTTCCAGTCCCAGCCATTTGACGAACAGATCGGTGACGGCTTCTTCGGGCCGCGTCGACGGATGCCAGGTGGCAGCCAGGTATTGCTCGTCCAGCGTCACATACGCGCTGTAACGCGCGCGCATCAGCTTCTCCGGCGTATCGGCAACGGCCGCGCCCGAGTGGAAAGGCAGGCAGCAAGTCGCGTACAGCTTGCCGCCGCAGGGGCAGGCTTTGTCGTCGTGTTTGGCCATCGCTCGCAGGATTGAATGTTGAGGGTGGAAATCGTTCGCGGTCGCCACGTCAGGCCAGCGCGCGGCCGATCAGGATTTTCTGGATGTCGCTGGTGCCTTCGTAGATCTGGCACACGCGCACGTCGCGATAGATGCGTTCGACCGGGAAATCGGCCAGGTAGCCGTAGCCGCCGTGGATCTGGATCGCATCGCTGCAAACCTTCTCTGCCATTTCGGTGGCGAACAGCTTGGCCATCGCGGCTTCTTTCAGGCAGGGCAGGCCGGCGTCTTTCATCGCGGCCGCATGCCAGACCATCTGGCGCGCCGCTTCGATCTGCGTGGCCATGTCGGCCAGTTTGAATTGCACCGCCTGGTGCTCGAACAGGGGCTTGTCGAAGCTCTGCCGGTCTTTCGCATACAGGAGCGCCGCGTCGAAAGCGGCGCGCGCCATGCCGACCGCTTGCGCGGCGATGCCGATGCGGCCGCCTTCAAGGCCGGACAGCGCGATCTTGTAGCCCATGCCTTCATCGCCAATCAGGTTGGCAGCCGGGATGCGGCAATCTTCAAAAACGATTTGTGCGGTGTCGGATGAATGCTGGCCGAGCTTGTCTTCGATGCGGGCGACGACATAGCCCGGTGTGTTGGTCGGCACCCAGAATGCGCTGATGCCGCGCTTGCCGGCGGCCTTTTCGGTGACGGCCATCACGATGCAGACATCGGCGTTTTTGCCGCTGGTGATGAATTGCTTCACGCCGTTGAGCACGTAGTGGTCGCCGTCGCGGCGTGCGGTGGTCTTCAGCGCCGAGGCATCGCTGCCGGCGTGCGGCTCCGTCAGTGCGAACGCGCCCAGCATGCGGCCGGCGGCCAGCGGCTTCAGCCATTGCTCTTGCTGCGCGGGATTCGCATAGCTCATCGCAATGCTGCACACCGGGCAGTTGTTGACCGAGATGACGGTCGAGGTGCCGCCGTCGCCGGCGGCGATCTCTTCGATCACCAGTGCCAGCGCCAGATAGTCGAGACCGGCACCGCCCTGCGCTTCCGGCACGGCGACGCCAAAAGCGCCGAGTGCTGCCAGCTGCTGCAATGCCTCTTTCGGGAAGCGACGCTCACGGTCCCATTGCGCGGCATGCGGCGCGAGTTGCTGCTGCGAGAAGTCGCGCAGCGCGTCGCGGGTCATCTGGTGCTGTTCGGACAGGATCATCGCTCAGTTCAATCTATTTTGTTCTAGTCACTGGATCCCGGCATGCGCCGGGATGACCTCTCGAGGGCTACTGGCTTTCAAACGTCATCCCGGCGCAGGGTGAAGCGGGGAATTCAGGCCGCATCCGGCCTGCCCGCGTAACGGCACTGGCATACTTGCCAGTGCGCGCCCTGCAAGGGGGGATCCAGCGTCGTTTGCCCTGACGTCGCACTTCTTCTTTACCAATCCATCTTGCGCCCGTCATAGCTCTGGAAGGAGCCACTGTCGGCCGGCGTCAAGCCATCGATCACGCGCCGCATCCCTGCCACGCTGTCATGCACCGATGTCGGCGCACCGGGACCACCCATGTCGGTCTGCACCCAGCCAGGGTTCATCGTCACCAGCGTCAGGCCCGGGTAATCGTGGCGCGCCGAGTGCACGACCATGTTCAGCGCCGCCTTCGACGCGCGATAGATCCAGCCCATGCTCGACTGCGCATCGGCAATGCTGCCCATGCCGCTGGTAATGAAGGCAAATTTGCCGCGCGCCGCTTCGACCAGTGGCGCCACCAGCGGCAGCGCCTGCATCGCACCGCGCAGGTTCGCATGGATGACCGCGTCGAACAGGTCATCGTTCGGCGCCTCGCCGGCGCCGGCCTCGGTGCCGAACACGCCGGCCACGTAGACAGCCAGGTCGATTTGCTCGCCATCGAGCAGCCACGCCAGCCCGGCCACCGACTCGGATTTCGTCACGTCCAGCTTCAATGGCAGCGCGCCGTCAGCCTTTAGCGCATCGAGCGCCGGCTGGGTGCGCGCGGTCGCGTGCACCTTCCAGCCGTCGGCCAGCAACTGGCGCACGAACTCGCGGCCGATGCCGCGCGATGCACCGATGATCAGGGCTGTCTTCATCCGTGCTTCAGTGTCAGGCCATCTCGATGGCCATCGCGGTCGCTTCGCCGCCGCCGATGCACAGCGACGCGATGCCGCGCTTGCCGCCGGTCTTCTTCAGCGCGCCGAGCAGCGTGACGATGATGCGCGCGCCGGACGCGCCGATCGGGTGGCCGAGCGCGCAGGCGCCGCCGTGGATGTTGATCTTGTCATGCGAGATGCGGTGATCGCGCATCGCCGCCATCGCAACGGCAGCGAAGGCTTCATTGATTTCGAACAGGTCGACTTCCTTCGTGCTCCAGCCGGTCTTCGCATACAGCTTCTCGATCGAACCGACCGGCGCGGTCGTGAACAGGTTCGGCGCCTGCGAATGGCGGGCATGCGCGACGATTCTGGCGATCGGCGTGGCGCCCAGTTTCCTGGCGGTCGATTCGCGCATTAGCACCAATGCTGCCGCGCCATCATTGATCGACGACGACGAAGCCGCCGTGATCGTGCCATCCTTCTTGAAAGCCGGACGCAGCCCGGCGATCTTGTCGAGGCGCGCCTTCAGCGGGCCTTCATCCTTGTCGATCACGACGTCGCCGCCCTTGCCGGACACGGTCACCGGGGCGACCTCCCACTGGAACGAACCATCGGCGGTGGCGGCCTGCGCGCGCTTCACGGAGTCGATCGCATACGCATCCTGCGCCTCGCGCGTGAACTGGTAAGTAGCGGCGCATTCTTCGGCAAAGGTGCCCATCGAGCGGCCCTTGTCATACGCATCCTCGAGGCCGTCGAGCATCATGTGGTCGTACATCATGCCGTGGCCGATGCGGTAGCCGCCGCGGGCTTTCGGGATCAGGTAAGGCGCATTGGTCATCGACTCCATGCCGCCGGCGATCACGACATCGTTGGTGCCCGACAGCAGCGAATCAAAACCGTAGATGGTGGCTTGCATCGCCGAGCCGCACATCTTCGACAGCGTGACCGCGCCGGCCGACACCGGGATGCCGCCGCGAATGGCCGCCTGGCGCGCCGGTGCCTGGCCCTGGCCTGCCATCAGGCAGTTGCCGAAGATGACGTCGTTGACCACGTCCGATGAAATGCCGGCACGCTCGACCGCGGCGCGGATCGCGACGGCGCCGAGTTCATGCGCGGACAGCGACGAGAAGTCGCCCTGGAAGGCACCCATCGGGGTGCGCGCTGCGCCGACGATAACGATGGGATCTTTCTGGTCTTGCATGACTAACTCCTGTTCTGAATCGGATTTTGCTGCGCCAGCTGGTGCCGTACTGTCAGGCCGCCTTCGCTGCCGGCTCGACCGACACCGATGGCGTCGCCGGTGCTGCGCCGCTCTGATGGATGAAACGTATCTCTTGCGGATACGGGAAGGTATCGGGCACCTGCCCGTCGACGATGCTCTGCTTGCGCTGGCGCCAGTATTCGGCGGTCAGCAGCTCGGCGTGATGCTTCATGAAGTACTGCCGGACCTTCGGGTTGCCGAGCAAGAAGACGCCGAACTGTTCGGGGAACACATCGTTCTTCGCGATGTGGTACCAGGGCTCGCTGGCCATTTCGTCTTCTTCATTGCGCGGCACCGGGATGTCGCGGAAATTGCAGTCGGTGATGTATTCGATCTCGTCGTAGTCGTAGAACACGACACGGCCCTGGCGGGTGACGCCGAAGTTCTTGTACAGCATATCGCCGGGGAAGATGTTGGCGGCCACCAGGTCCTTGATCGCATTGCCGTACTCGCGCACGCCATGTTCGAGCTTCTGTTCGTCGCCGGCTTTCTCGGCTTCGGTCAGCCAGATGTTCAGCGGCGTCATGCGACGCTCGATGTACAGGTGCCTGACGATCACCTGGTCGCGGTCTTCTTCGATCAGCGACGGCGCGACTTCCTTCAGCTCGGCCAGCAGCTCGTCGGAGAAGCGCGAGCGCGGGAACGCGACCTTCGAATACTCAAGCGTATCGGCCATGCGGCCAACGCGGTCGTGGTATTTGACCAGCAGGTATTTTTCCTTCACCAGCTCGGGCGTGGTTTCCTTCGGCGCTGGGAACTGGTCCTTGATGACCTTGAACACGTAAGGGAAAGACGGTAGCGCGAATACCACCATCACCAGCCCGCGGATGCCGGGTGCGATCGCGAAGTTGTCCGACGAATTGGCCAGATGGTGCAGGAAATCGCGGTAAAACGCGGCCTTGCCCTGCTTGTGCAGGCCGAGCACGGTATAGATCTCGCTGCGCGGCTTGTTGGGCAGGATGGTGCGCAGGAATTTCACGTAGGCCGACGGCACTTCCATGTCGACCATGAAATAAGCGCGCGTGAACGAAAACAGCAAGGTCAGCTGGCTGGTATCGGTCAGTACCGTATCGAGGTACATCTGGCCGCTGCGGTTGTGCAGCACCGGGATCACGAAACCGTGCATCTGGTTGCCGTTGATCAGGCGACCGATGATGTACGCGCCCTTGTTGCGCATGAAGGGGCTGGACAGCACCTGAATCTGGTGGTTTGCTTCCGGCGCATGGCCGCCCAGCAGCAGGTGCAACCGTGCCTCGACCAGCGCGACATCGCGCTCGAGGTCGGCGAACTCGCCCTTGAACTGGAAGTTGGTGATCACGCGGCGCAGCGACCTGCGCAGGCCATCCCGACTCGGGTAGTACACGCGATAGGCCGGCACGCCTTCGCGCGGCTCGATGTACTCGGTCGAGATCGTCGGCCAGACGAAGATGAAGTCGTTGTTGAAATAGGTGCGGTGCAGGATGTTGCAGCAGACCGAATTGAAGAAGGTCTCCGCCAGCTCCGGCTGGCGGTGGTCGGTCAGCATGCCAATGTAATGCAGCTTCACTTCGCGCCAGACGGCGTCAGTCAGCTCGGCCTCGTCGTATTCATCCTCCAGCGCCTGCACGCATTCCTGCACGCGCCGGTCATAGAAGGCGATACGCTCGCGCGCCTCGGCCTGCGCCTGCTTCCAGGTCGCCTGCTCGAAGTGACGGCGTGCGGCCAGGCTCGACTGCCGGAATAGCCGGTAGTGCTTGTCGAAACCGTCCATGATCACGCGCGCGATGTCGAACGCGATCTGGGACGACAGCAGTTTCGGGAAGTGCTGCATAGGGTTCCTGTAAACGTCAGGCCGTCTCGGCAAACAGTTCGCGGCCAATCAGCATGCGGCGGATCTCGCTGGTGCCGGCGCCGATTTCATACAGCTTGGCATCGCGCCACAGGCGGCCCGGGGCGTATTCATTGATGTAGCCGTTGCCGCCCAGCGTCTGTATCGCCTCGCCAGCCATCCAGGTCGCCTTCTCGGCCGAGTACAGGATGGCGCCGGCCGCATCCTTGCGCACCGCGCGCACCTGCTCGGGCGATTTCGCGCGGTCGCAGGCCTGGCCCACCGCATACACGTAGGCCTTGCAAGCCATCATGGTCGAATACATGTCGGCGATCTTGCCCTGCATGAGCTGGAACTCGCCGATCGGCTGGCCAAATTGCTTGCGCTCGTGCACATAGGGCACGACCACATCCATGCAAGCCTGCATGATGCCCAGCGGGCCGCCGGACAGCACGGTGCGCTCGAAGTCGAGGCCCGACATCAGCACGTTGACGCCACGGCCCAGGCCGCCGAGCACGTTCTCGGCCGGCACTTCGCAATCCTGGAACACCAGCTCGCCGGTGTGCGAGCCGCGCATGCCAAGCTTGTCGAGCTTTTGCGCGACCGAAAAGCCCTTGAAGCCCTTCTCGATCAGGAAGGCGGTGATCCCGCGCGGCCCGGCCTCGACGTCGTTCTTCGCATAGACCACCAGCACGTCGGCATCCGGTCCGTTGGTGATCCACATCTTGCTGCCGTTGAGCACCCAGCGGTCACCCTTGAAATCGGCACGCAGCTTCATGCTGACGACGTCGGATCCGGCATTCGGTTCCGACATTGCGAGTGCGCCGACGTGCTCGCCGCTGATCAGCTTGGGCAGGTATTTCTGCTTTTGCTCTTCGCTGCCATTGCGGCGAATCTGGTTCACGCACAGGTTGGAGTGCGCGCCATACGACAGGCCGACCGAGGCCGATGCGCGCGAAATTTCTTCCATCGCGATGATGTGCGCGAGATAGCCGAGGTCGCTGCCGCCGTAGGCCTCGGGCACGGTGATGCCGTGCAGGCCAAGGTCACCCATCTTGCGCCACAGGTCCATTGGAAACTGGTCGGTGCGATCAATCTCGGCCGCCCGCGGCGCGATCTCGCTCTCTGCAAACTGGCGTACGGCGTCGCGCAACGCGTCAATGTCTTCGCCATGGTTGAAAGTGAGTCCGGGCAGGTCGATCATCTTGGTCTCCAGTGTCTGCGTCTTGCTTGTTGTTGATATTTTGTCGCTCTACTCCGGCTGCCCGCTGGCGCGGGCAGCGCGTGCATGTCGTACCGGGGGGATCAGGCAGCGCGCCGGGGCGGCGCAGTGCCTTTCTTGGGCTGGGATTCGGCTTCTTGCAGCATGCTGCGGCACTGCTCTTCGTGTGCCGTTATCTCGGCCAGCGTAATTTCGATGTCTTCGCGCTGCTGCTCAAGCGCCTCGCGATGGCGGGCAAGCACCGCAAGGAAACTGCTGAGCTGCGCGGTGGAATCCTTGGGCGACTCGTACATGTCGACCAGGTCCTTGATCTCCGACAGGGTCAGACCGAGGCGCTTGCCGCGCAGGGTCAGCTTGAGCCGCGTGCGGTCGCGCGCGCCGTAGACGCGCGTGCGGCCGCCGGTACCTTCACGACGCGGGCTGATCAGCCCCTGGTCTTCATAGAAGCGAATCGCGCGGGGCGTGATGTCGAACTCGCGCGCCAATTCGGTGATGGTGTATGTCGCCATGGTCTCCGTGCCCGGGCCACCGGCGTGCAAGCCGGACCGGCTTCGGCCGTCGCCGGCAGCGCCCGCCCGGGCCCTGTGTAGAATGGACGTTTACGTAAACGTCAATCAGGCAGCCATTGTAGGCGGGGTGGCAGCAAATGCAAGCCCTGCACCGAAGCAGTCGCCGGACTGGCTGGCGGCCTGGCTTCCGGCGAGGCTGCCGCACGGCATGGCGCGACGGTGTGCAAACCAGGAAAATCGAGGTAAAGCCGCATGAATCCACAGGAATCCGAGCTTCACTACCCGCTGGGCGAGACCCTGCCCGCGACCGGTACTGCTATTGAATTGGCAACGGGGGTGCGCTGGCTGCGCATGGGCCTGCCGTTCGCGCTGAACCACATCAACCTCTGGCTGCTGGACGACGGCGACGGCTGGACCGTGGTCGATTGCGGCATTGCGACCGACCCGACCCGCGCCGCCTGGGAGCATGTGTTCGCGCACGAATTGCAGGGCAAGCCGATCCGGCGCGTGATCGCCACCCACTGCCATCCGGACCATGTGGGGCTGGCGGCCTGGCTGTGCGAGCGCTGGGATGCGCCGCTGGCCATGACGGTCGGCGAATACGGCTTCGCGCGCATGATGGCGGCGGCGCTGCCGGGCGCAGACGGCCCGGCCATGGTGCCGCACTTCCGGCGCCACGGCCTGACGGCCCCGGAGCGGCTGGCCCAGCTGGAAGGACGCAAGTCGTATTACACGACGCTGGTGCCCAACGTGCCCGAGCATTTCCTGCGCCTCGAAGAAGGCCGGCCGGTGCTGATCGGCGGCCGCGAATGGCGGGTGATCACGGGAACCGGCCACTCGCCCGAACACGCGGCGCTGCATTGCGCAGAGCTGGGCATCCTGATCTCGGGCGACATGGTGCTGCCGCGGATCTCGACCAACACCTCGGTGTTTGCGATCGAGCCCGAAGCAGATGCAGTCGGCCATTACCTGTCGTCGCTGGAAAAATTCCTGCCCCTGCCGGAAGACACGCTGGTGCTGCCGTCGCACGGCAAGCCTTTCCGCGGGCTGCACAAGCGCGTCGCACAGCTGCAGGCGCACCATGCGGAGCGGCTGGAAGAAGTGCGGGTGGCCTGCGCGACGCCGCAATCGGCCGCCGACATCGTGCCCATGATGTTCCGCCGCGAACTCGACACCCATCAGCTGACCTTTGCGATGGGCGAGGCGCTCGCGCACCTGCACCGGCTCTGGTATGCGGGCGAACTGAAGCGTGAGGAAGGTGGGGACGGCGTGCTGCGTTTTGTGCGCAAGGCTTAACCAGCGTCAAGCCGACGCACAGCAAGGGCTGCTCGCTTCTCTATCAGCACCACGATCTGCTCAAGGAGTGGTTGCCCGGAAAAGCTTGGTCTTTCAAGTAACTTTCTGGCTACCGCAGGCATCGTGTTCGCAATACGAAGGATGCGCTTGCGAGTCTGCGCTTTGGACAGCCCGGCTTCATCGGCGAACTGATCCCAGTGACGCGCCTGCACATCGGCGAATTCATATTTCCCGCCAAGTTTCATGGCCATCTTGGACGTGAGCCCGGAATAGGCCGCTGTACTGAGTACATCGTATAGCGGGGCCAGCTTGGATACCGCTGCGTCATACAGCAAAGAATAATTCTTCGCGTGGGCATCGTGGTTGCCGACCAGCGCGTTGAAAACCACAAAATCCAGCATGATCAACACTTGCGGAGCGCTGGGGCGAGTCACTCTTCGCAGCAATTCAAAACAGGCTTGCAGATCAGGGCCGCCTTCATTCTGGTATTTCATCTCCGGCGCCACGGCCAAGGCCTGACAAAAATCTTCCTGATGTATCCGTGACGAGGAACCATCCTCATCGGTGCGCCGATCATATCGAGCCACCAGCAAAATTTGACGATCGACGACGGGGTGCACGGCAGCCTGTGCTGCCGGTAGTTGCATTGCATTGGCGAGTGTCAGGCAGAAGGCTTCGTTGAGCACACTATCTGCAAGTCCGCGAATGGCTGGCTTCAGGATGTGCGTGCTGGGCCGGCCGCGTTTTGGCAACCCGATTCGGTGGCCGTCAAACACAACGGGCAATTTGTGTTGCGCCCCTGCCAACGACAAGCGCAGGCCGTCGCGACCAGCCAGCATCGGGCGATGCGGAAGCTCATCTAACAAGGATTGAAGTTGCACCTCGCTCAGCCATTCCACTTCTCCTTGATCGGCAGCCGGCGGCCGGCTTCCGGTTGGCAAAAAAGTGATGGCTCCCGCACATTCGCCACCAATCGCAGCCAGTAGCGCAAAATCGTTTCGTCCGGACACTTGGCATTGCTGCGCGATCAGCTGCCTCAGCTGACCTTCAGGCAGCAGGCCCGCAAAAAAGGGGCGGCAGTCACGATCATTGAAGAGTTCAGCGCGCAAAGGCAATGAACATGACAAGGAGAGTGATCCGGATCGCTGAAGCCATTCCGGGCCGTACGCAAAACTCAGGCGATCACCTTCGAGCGCGAGCGTACCTACCTGATCTGCGGCAAGCCAAACCGTCAGTTCACGGCGCACGGTCTTCCTCCGATGCGGGCTTGGGCGCAGTATTCAACCCGTCCAACATGAGCTTGCCTCCCAGCGCATCAATGACCAGCAAGACCTGCTCCAGCCGCAACGTGGGTTTACCAGCCTCCAGATCAACAATGAAGCGCAAGCCAACCCCGGAGGCCAACGCAAGATCAGATTGCGTCAGTGCCAGACGCTTTCGCGCAGCGCGCACACTGGCGCCAAGGGTCAGTGGAGTGTCTAGCTGGATCATGGTCATTGCCGCCTACATTCCCGATCGGGAAATTATTGTAGAAATTCACAGCAAATTCAACGCAAATTTACCGATCGGTAAAATTCTGCAAATTGAGGACCAAAACTGACAAAATTTACCCGATCGGTAAATTTTTTGAAAAGCGTTTGACTATCTGGCTCAGACAGCAGCCAGCTCGCGCAGATAGCGCAGCCCCGCAATGGCGCGGCTGCCATACCAGGACAGCATCTCGCCGTCGACCACGCGCACCGGCATGCCGAGCTGGCGCTCCAGCGCATCGGCATGTTCTTCGGTGAAGCGATACGGCTCGCTCGACAGCAGCACTTCGTCGACCTGGCCGGCGATTTCCTCGCTCCAGCGGAATGCCGGGTAGCGCGCCTCCGACGGCGCCTGCCATTGCTGCCAGCCCACCAGCGCCAGCATGCGCGCGATATAGGTGTCGCGCGACACCGTCATCCACGGGTCTTGCCAGATGCAGTAAAGGACGCGTTTGCCGGCTTCGGCTTTTGCGGCAAGCGCTGCCCCCGTCTCGCGCGTCAGCGCCAGCTCGGCTTCCAGCTGCGCGCACAAGTCTTCGGCGCGCGCTTCGGCACCGAAGATGCCGCCCAGCAGCCGGTACATAGCCAGATTGTCTTCCGGCGCCACCGGATGGGTAACGATGATGTTCGGGACGAAGGCCGCAATCTGGTCGACGGTCGGCTTTTCGTTTTCATCGATGTTGACCACCACATGCGTGGGCTGCAGCTTGCGCAGCTTGCCGAGGTTGACGTCCTTGGTGCCGCCGACCTTGGCAATCGACGCCAATACGTCCGCCGGGTGGATGCAGAACCCGGTGCGCCCGACCAGCCAGTGCGCAAGCCCGAGATCGCAGATCAATTCGGTCACCGACGGCACCAGAGACACGATGCGCGGCGTCTCGCCCTCGCCTGTCGCACGATGCACTGTACCGATTGCATCGACCAGTGCAGCTGCATTCATGGCGCTTGCCGCCCTTCGATGTCTTGCGCCGACGGCTTGTGCGGCGCGCGCGCAAACGCGGCGTCGTACAGCCAGTTCGGCAGCAACCGCAAGACCCAGGACACGATGCGCATCGGCCACGGGATCACCGCATAGCTGCGGCCGGCAGCGATCACGCGCACGGCGCTGCGCGCAAAGCGCTCAGCCGGCATCAGGAAAGGCATGCGGTAGGTATTCACCTGCGTCATCGGTGTATCGATGTAGCCGGGCGCAATGGTCACCACGCGTATGCCCTGCGAACGCAATTCCACGCGCAAGGATTCGCAATAGCTGATGACGGCTGCTTTCGATGCGCTGTAGGCTTCGGCACCCGGCAGGCCGCGGATACCGGCCACGCTGCCAATGCCGACCAGCCGCAAGTCACGCGCGCCGGCAGCGGCTTGCGCCTTCATCGGCGCAATGAACGGGGCGAAGGTGGCGGCGGTCGCCACCACATTGGTCTGCAGGATGCGCTCGATGACGGCGACGTCGCCTTCGCGGCCCGTCAGCGTGCCGAAGGACACGCCGGCATTCGCGATCACGACATCCGCGCCACCGGCGCGTGCGATGAAATCATTCGCCGCCTCGGCGAGCGCCGCATGGTCATTCACGTCGACCGCGTAGCAGAGGTGGAGCGCCGGATTGGGCAGGCTGGCCACCAGCGCTTGCAGCTTGTCGCCGCGCCGCGCCAGCAAGCCGAGGCGCGCGCCACGCGCCGCATACTCGCGCGCCAGCGCCTGGCCCAGCCCGCTCGATGCGCCGGTGATGAAGACACGCTTCAAGGCAGGCTCCGGGAATGCGTGCTTTGCTTGCGAGCGGTCGATGCGCGACGCCGCTTGCTTACTTCTTCTTCGCGACCAGCGCGTCCATCACTTGCAGGGTCGCGGCATTCATCTGCGCTTCCGGTGCGCCACGCATCGTTTGCCCAACGATGGACGGCGACGTGATGTACTGGCCATCGATGACGACGGTCGGCACGCCTTCGAGACGGAAGGCCGCCTGCAGCTGGGGCACGCGGCCCACTTTCGACTGCACGGCGAAGGAATTGTAGGCATCGGTGAACTTCTTCATGTCCACGCCCTGCTTCTCGACGAAGGCCATGATCTGCTCTTCGCGGTCGAGCTTCTGGCGGCCGGCGTGGATGGCGTCGAACACGACGCGGTGCAGGTCGAGGCGGTTCATCGCCTCCAGCGCGTAGTACAGCTTTTGCTGCGGCACGAAGGATTCGCGGAAGACGACCGGCACGCGCTTGACCACGATATGGTCGCCCTGCTTCTTGATCCACTCGGCGAAGTGCGGCTCGAACTGGTAGCAGTGCGGGCAGTTGTACCAGAAGAACTCAATCACTTCGACCTTCTTGCCGGTATCGGTCGGCACCTGCTGCGGCAGGCGGATGTATTCCTGGCCTTCGACCGGCGCATTCGGCGCAGCAGTGGCCGCGGCCGCGATCAGTCCGAAGCAGGCAATGGCAAACAGGCGTTGCAGGAGTCGCATGGGTATCCTCTATCCAGGTTATTCGAAGGTCTCGGGTTTCAGGCGTTTGCGGGACTGCTACTGCCCGGTCCCACAGTCTGGAACCGGATGCCGGCTGCCGGCAGTCCGCTTACGAATGTTTACTTGATCTTGTTCTTATTTCGGCACGCGAACGACGGCGGCATCGACGCCATTGTCGGACAGGCGCACGCGTGCGCGATTCATTGCCTCGACTTCGGCAAACGGGCCAACGCGCACGCGGTACAGCGTGCCGATCTCGGACTTGCGCTCGGCGATGGTCGCGGCCACGCCCATCATCGCCAGCCTTGCCTTGGTCGCCTCGGCATCCTGCAGCTCGCGGAACGCGCCGGCCTGCAGGTAGTAGGTGAAGGCATCGCCGCCGGCTGTGGCCGTGCTTGCTGCAGGGCCAGCCGGCGTTGCGGGCGCATTGCCAGCGGGTGCTGAAGGTGCGGCCTTGTCGGTGCGCGCAGTGCCGGCTGCCGTTGCATTGTCCTTGCCGGGCACGGCGGCATGTGCTGCCGGCGTCGCCGGTTCGACCGGCTTCTTGCCTGCGGCGGGCGCAGGAGCAAGCGCCGGCGCTGGCGCCGACGGATGGGATGCGGCGGGCGCTTCGTCATCCATGTGCTCGCGGCGTTCGCGCGCGCCACCGGGCAGGGTCTTGTTCGGATCGCCGAGCTCTCCGGCCGGCTGCGCCTGCTTGCCGAGTTTGTCGACAAAAGGCAGCGGGGTCTTCATGATCGTCATGGCCACGCCGACGGCCACCAGCAAGCCGATGATCAGGCCGATGATCAGGCCCGCCAGCGTGCCGCCCTGCTGGCGGCCACGGGAGCGGCGCGCGCCATGCGTGCGTTGATTGTTTCGACGGTACGTCGCTGTCATCACATCCTTGCGGGCGCCGAGACGCCGATCAGTTGCAGGCCATTGCGCAGCACCTGGCGGGTGGCCAGCAGCAGCGCGAGGCGTGCCAGTTTCAGGGCTTCGTCATCGACCAGCACGCGTTCCGCATTGTAGTAGCTGTGCAGCTCGCCGGCGAGGTCGCGCAGGTAGAACGCAACCTGGTGTGGCGCCATTTCCTCGGCGGCCTTGGCCAGCATCTCGGGGAACTCGGCCAGGCGCGCCAGCAGGCTGGCCTCGCGCGGCGCCACCAGCGGCGACAGGTCGACGCCCTTGAGCGACGCTTCGTCGCCACCGGCCGCGGCCCACTGCGCCAGCACCGAGCAGATGCGCGCATGCGCATACTGCACGTAGTACACCGGATTCTCGTCGGACTGGGCCAGCGCGAGGTCGACGTCGAACACGAATTCGGTGTCGGCCTTGCGCGAGATCAGGAAGAAGCGCACCGCATCGCGACCGCGCGTCAGGTCGCGCTGGCCGTTCGCATCGACAGCGTCGCCGGCCGACCATTCGATCAGGTCGCGCAAGGTCACGTAGGAGCCGGCGCGCTTGGAGATCTTCACCTCTTCGCCGTTCTTCATCACGGTGACCATCTTGTGCAGCACGTAGTCCGGATAGCCCTGCGGGATGCCGGCGCCGACGCCCTGCAGGCCGGCGCGCACGCGCGCGATGGTGCCATGGTGGTCGCTGCCCTGGATGTTGATGACCTTGCCGTAGCCGCGCTGCCACTTGGTGATGTGGTACGCGACGTCGGGCACGAAGTAGGTGTAGGTGCCGTCGGACTTCTTCATCACGCGGTCCTTGTCGTCACCGTCGTCGGTGCTGCGCAGCCACAGCGCGCCGTCCTGCTCGAAGGTCTTGCCGGCCTTGTTCAGCGCATCGACCGCAGCCTCGACTTTGCCGTCGGAGTACAGCGAGGATTCGAGGTAGTAGTTGTCGAAGCGCACACCGAAGGCCTGCAGGTCGAGGTCTTGCTCGTGGCGCAGGTAGGTGACCGCAAAGCGGCGGATCGATTCGATGTCGTTGATGTCGCCGCTGGCCGTGACCGGTTCGCCATTGGCAGCCGAGACGGTCTTCTTCGCGAGGAAGTCGGCGGCGATGTCGGCGATGTAGTCGCCGTTGTACGCCGACTCCGGCCAGTCGGCGTCGCCCGGCTTCTTGCCCTGGCCGCGCGCCTGCACCGAGGATGCGAGCGTGGCGATCTGCACGCCGGCGTCGTTGTAATAGAACTCGCGCAGCACTTCATTGCCCTGCGCTTCGAGCAGCGCGCAGATCGCGTCGCCCAGCGCGCCCTGCCGGCCGTGACCCACATGCAGCGGACCGGTCGGGTTGGCGGACACGAACTCGACCAGCACCTTGTGCCCGGCGCCGTCATTCGACATGCCGTAGCACTGCACGTCGGCGAAGATGCGGCGCACCACGTCCTGCCTGGCAGCCAGCGCCACGCGCAGGTTGATGAAGCCGGGGCCGGCGATCTCGACCGCTTCCAGCAAGCCCTGGCGTGCCGGATTGGCCATCACCGCGTCGGCCAGGCCTTGGGCCAGCTCGCGCGGGTTTTTCTTCAGCGGCTTGGCCAGCTGCATCGCGATGTTGCACGCCAGATCGCCGTGCGACGGGTCGCGCGGACGTTCGAGCGTAATCACGGGTGCAGCGACCTCGGTGCCGGCCAACAGTGGCGCGACGGCGTCGGCGAAGAGTTGGGCGATTTGTTCTTTATGTCTGGATTGCATGGAATCTGGTCGGGAAGACCGGGGGGCTGCGCGGACAGGCAGCCTCAGCCCGAAAAGCAAGGATTATAGCCGCCGCCCCCCTGTTTCGCCGCAGCAGGAACGGCCGCCGGCCCGGCATTCCTGCGCGTTCGCCACGCCCTGTGCCCGCTCTGCCTTCCGCCCGATCGTCCGCCCGGCGGCGCAAACGGCACCGGCACCGGCCGTAGCAGCGACGCGCCCTGAACTTTGTCGCGCGCCGGCACTCCATCCCTCGATGGAAAAACTGTCGCGCCTCAAGCCTTACCTGTTGATGCTGGTGCTGGTCGCCGGCCTGACCGGCTTGCGGCTGCTGTTGTCGCCAGTGATGAAAATGGTCGGCCCGTTGGCCGTCTATTTCCTGGCAACCGCGATCTCGGCCCTGTACGGCGGCGTTCGGCTGGCGATGTTCACCTGCGCCATCAGCGTGCTGGTCTCGACGTATTTTTTCATCGAGCCGGTCTACACCTTCAAGCTAGGCCACCCGCCTGACCAGGCGCTGATCATGATCTTCATCGTCGACGCGCTGGTGTTCGGCATCGCCGGCGAGATTTTCAAGCGCGAGCGCGACCGCAAGGGCGAGCTGATGGCATCGCTGGAGCACGCCAAGCGCAACATGGAGCTCAACCAGCACACGGTGCACGCGCTGCTGGAATCGTCGTCGCAGGGCATTTTCGGCATCAACATGGATGGCACGATACGGATCGCCAACCTCGCAGCGCACCGGATGTTTGGCTACGCGCCGGACGAACTGCTCGGCAAGCCACTCGACGTGCTGATCGACGTGCCGCAGCGCGCTGCACATGCGCACCACCTGCGCGAATTCTTCGCCGCCTCGGGCGAACGCATGATGAAGCACAGCCTCGACTTGCAGGGACGCCGCAAGAATGGCGAGCTGATCCCCATCGAAGCAGCCATCACGGTCACGGGCACGATCGAAGGGCGCATGGGCGTCAGCTTTGTGTCCGACATTACCGAGCGCAAGCGCGCCGAAGAAAAGCTGCGCCATGCGGCGCAGCACGACCCGCTGACCGGGCTGCCGAACCGCGCGCTGGTCTATGAGATCGGCGCGCAACTGATCGGCGGCGCGCGACGGCACCAGCACAAGCTGGCGGTGATGTTCTTCGATCTCGACCGCTTCAAGCCGGTCAACGACACCTACGGACACCGTACCGGCGACCTGATGCTGCAGGAAGTGGCACATCGGCTGAAGACCTCGGTCCGTTCCAGTGACCTGGTCGGCCGGCTGGGCGGCGACGAGTTCGTCGCCGTGCTGACGGAATTGCATTCGGATGCGCATCTTGAAAGCATTGCCTCGCATTTGCTGCAGCGCTTGTCCGAGCCTTACCGCATCGAATCGCTGGAACTGCACACGTCGCCGTCGATAGGCATCAGCCTCTACACCGACGACGGCAATGACATCGACCTCCTCATACGGCGCGCGGACGCGGCGATGTACCACGCCAAAAGTCGCGGCCGCAACAACTACCAGTATTTTTCGGAAGAGATACGCAGCAATACGGCGAATGTGTTCGCGCTCGAGCAGCGGATGCGGCGCAGCTTGCATGATGAAGATTTCGAGCTTGCCTACCAGCCCGTGATCGATATGCGCAGCGGCAAACTATCGGCAGTCGAGGCGCTGATACGCTGGCGCCAGCCCGATGGCGCCGAGCTGATGCCGGGCGATTTCATTGCCGCCGCCGAAGCCAGCGGGCTGATCCACCAGATCGGCGAATGGGTGATCCGCGAAGCGTGCCGCCAGCACGAACAATGGCGACAGGCCGGGCTGCCCGAGGTACGGATCGCGGTCAACGTATCGCCGATACAATTTCGCGCGCCGGAATTTCGCGATCGCCTGCTCGCAGCGCTGGCCAGCAGCACCATGGCGCCGAGCTGGCTGGAACTGGAAGTGACCGAAACCACGGTGATGAGCCGCATCGAAGAAGCGACCCGGACCATGGTCTGGCTCAAGGACCTTGGCTTGCGCGTGGCGCTGGACGACTTCGGCACCGGCTATTCCAGCCTCAGCCACCTGGCCCAGCTGCCGATCGACAAGCTGAAAGTCGACAAGGCCTTCGTCACCCATATCGACACCGACCTGCGCTCGCTCGCCATCACCGAGACTGTGCTCGCGCTCGGGCAAAAGCTCGGGGTCGAGACGGTGGCCGAGGGCATCGAAAACCCCGGCGCCTTCAATGTACTGCGCGACCTCGGCTGCGGCCTCGCACAAGGTTACCTGATCGGCCGGCCAATGGGACCGGCGCAGTTGCGCGACTGGCATGCAGCACGCGAATCGGAGATGCGTGTCATGCCCGCCTGACACGACCGGTGTCAAAGCTTTCTTCACCTGACTAGTCGTTGCAACAGCGCGCTTGTCGCGGCGTAAATCCTGTGCGTTGCGGCACCACATCGACAGCAGGCCATTGTCAGCGCTCAATGAAGCGCCCACTCCCTTCCCTAAGTTCTCGGATGGCCATGCCGGCAAAGGCCGGCGGCATATTCACCCAACAGGGAACCAAGGGGAGCAAGCATGAAAGTTTGCGTTGAAAGGAGTACGGGCACGCTGGCCTTGCTGCTGTTGCTGGCCGGCTGCGGCGACAGCGGCGGCGGTCGCGACAACACGGCCGGCGGAGTCATCATCAAGCCGGAACAAAACGGCACCACCATGGCCTGCCCCGAAGCAGGCACGCAGTGCACAGGCAGCACGGTCTTGCGCAACGACAGCGGCATAGCCGTCACCGCTTCGAGCGTGCAGGTATATGCGACGTCCACTAATGATTTGACCGTGCCGAACAACACGCCGGCGATTGCCTTCGGCTTGCAGCCGGCGACGGGCGGCCTTGCCGACATCCGGGTCAGGCACGAGACCGACGGTACCGTCACCAGTGCGGCCCTGATTCTGAGCAAGTTTGGCCTGTCATGGGATGGCAAGCACGAGCGACCGACGATCATCGAAACTTTCCTCACGCACCAGGGGCGCGTGCAGATGGATGCCGATGGCAAGATCACCTACGCAGTGCTGCCGCCGTCCGGTGACCTCAACTTTTTCGACGTCGCTCGCAAGGGCAAGGCTGGCACCCAGGCGCATTACGCCAACAATGCGTATTTCCCGCGTGACGAACCGATCCGCTGTCCGTCCGACGCCACCGATTGCCCGCAACAGGAAACCGACGGCGTGCAAAGCTTTGCCGGCGACTGGCACACCGGCGGCACGCTGCCCGACAATGCGCTCGCCACGCGCCTGCATGAAGATGGCGCCACCGATGCCGGCGACAATGCCGATGCGAATGGCAATCCGATGGCGCCGCCCAACGGCCGCGGCGTGCCTTACCCCGGCTTCAAGGGCTTCCGCAACTTCCATGACTGGAGCTACCAGTACGCCAACCTTGCATCATGGATCACGCAGGACACGGTGGAAATCACCGAATGGGGCGGCGCCCGCGAGCACAACAAGGCGCGGCGCGGCTTCGTCGCCTTTGGCCAGGTCACGCCACCGGCGTCGGTGCCTGCGACCGGCACCGCGCGCTATATCGGCTACCTGAAAGGCTGGTGGAGCTTTGATCCGGGACAGGATTCGTATCCGATCGCCGGCGATGTCGAAGCAGTCGTCGATTTCGCGGCGCGCACGGTGAAGCTGACCGTCACGTCGACACGCATCGACGAAGGCACGCTCGATCCGGTGCCGGTGAACCTGACGGCCAGGGTCAGCATCAGCAGTGCCCAGTTTGCGAATTACTTCAACGGCGCAACCGCCAACGACAAGCTGTCGGGCGCGCTCTCCGGTCGCTTCTTTGGCCCGGTGGCCGCAGGCGGCAGCGGCAATGCACCGGCAGAACTGGCTGGTGCGTTCCGCTTGAGCGCGACCAACAAAGGGCCCGTGGCCATCGGCGGCTTCCTGCTCAGGAAGGTCTGAGCATTTATCCCACAGCCTTTGCAAGCGAAACACGGGCGGCGTGCGCAAGCGCGCCGCCTTGCAAAGGCACGAACAAAAACCGGCCCGGCCGCGATCGTTTTGCCAACTTGTCGGTCAAAGAATATTCAGGCGTATTCAACAAGACGATATCGACGGAAACCGACAATGAAAGCATTCGAAATCCATCGCGCTACCAAGTGCCGCGCGAAGCTGCGGCTCGGCATGTCCGGGCCTGCCGGCAGTGGCAAAACTTACTCTGGTTTATTGATCGCCCATGGCCTCGGCGGTTCCATCGGCCTCATCGATACCGAGCATGGCAGCGGCGACTTGTATGCCGACTTGCTGCCCGAAGGCTATGACGTGCTGCAACTGACGCCGCCGTTCACGCCGGCGCGCTACATCGAGGCCATCCACGCGCTGGAAGATGCTGGCGTGCAGACCATCATCGTCGACAGCCTTTCGCATGCTTGGACCGGCGAAGGCGGTTCGCTGGACCGGCACGGCAAGATCGCCGACCGTTCAGGCAACAGCTGGCAGGCGTGGCGACAAGTGACGCCGGAACACAATGCGCTGGTCGAAGCGATGTTGCAGAGTCCCTGCCATGTGATCGCCACCATGCGCGCCAAAACCGAATACGTGCAGGAAAAGGATGAACGCACCGGCCGCCAGGTGGTGCGCAAGATCGGTCTCGCACCCGTGATGCGCGATGGCATCGAGTATGAATTCACCGTCTTCATGGAACTCGACAGCCAGCACCTCGCGCATGTCGGCAAGGACAGGACGCGGCTGTTCGACGGCATGATCCTGCGCCCGGACCAGCAGATGGGCCGCGACCTGCTGGCCTGGCTGGACAGCGGTGCGCAGGAACCGGTACGTATCGGCTTGCATGACGCGCAGCGACTGGCGCTGCTGGAAGCCATCGACAAGGCAGCCACGCTTGATGAACTGTACAGGGCATTCGCGCATGGGTATCGCGCTGCGAATGCGCTGCAGGATCTGGCGGCGCTCGACGAATTCACGCAAGTAAAAGACCAGCGCAAAGGCGCACTCGAAAGCCTGCAGCAAGGCGAGCACGCGCTACCCGCGTAATGGCAATGCATGCGGCGGATGAGTCCCGCCCTTGCGAATCGGGATACTTCGAAAAACCAAGGACATGACGATGACTGGCACACTGAACAAGGCATTGCTGATCGGGCACCTCGGGCACGATCCCGACGTGCGGACCATGAACAGCGGCGAGCCGGTCGCCCACCTGTCGGTGGCGACCAGCGAAGCCTGGAAGAACAAATCCACCGGCGCGCGGCGCGACGCGACCGAATGGCATCGCGTGGTGCTCTACAAGCGGCTGGCCGAACTGGCGCAGCAGCACCTGAAGAAAGGCGCGCTGGTTTATATCGAAGGCCATCTGCAGACGCGCAAATGGACCGGCAAGGATGGCGTCGAACGCCACACCACCGAGATTGTCGGCGACGAGCTGCGCATGCTGCAGCGCGCGCCGGACCATCGGCCTTCGCTGCAGATGCATGAAGACCCGGTGCCGGACCGGCAGCTGGTGCAGCGCGATCGGGTCCAGGGCGTGCCTTTCCAGGCCTGACGCGCTGCGCACCAGCGGTGCATCCGCATTCAAACTAAAAGCCATGGGAGGCGCGCGCCTCCCATCTAAGGGCTTTGACTTTGCCATGCATTAGCTAAGAACTTGTTGCGCGCCAACGTCACGCAACGGTGTCAAGTCGCTTGCCGAACCCCTCTTCGGACGATCTTGCTACCGGAGGCATCATGCAGCGCACCCGTTCGCCGTCGCGAATCCCGAAGCCGGATACCCAGCCCGCTATCGTGATGCCGGCAAAGGTGATGCCGGCAAAGCCGCGATTGCTGATGCTCTACGGTAGCGGCACCGCCGTCGACACCATCCATTATCTCGACAGGCTGGCGGCCTCGACCACCCTGAAGCCGCGCATCCTGAATATGGATGAAAATAGCCTGTCGGCGCGCCAGGCCGTCACGCGCCTGACCCGCAATACCCACACCGCCGCCCACATGATGCTGTGCGTACACGGCAGCGTAGCCCCGCGCGCGCTGCCGCAAGCGCGCTGCGGGCGGCATGCGTTATCGGTCACGAAGGAGAGCGACGACATCATCGAGACCCGGCGCTTGCTGCAATGGGTGACGCGTTCACTGGCTGACAGTGGCAAGGAAAACAGCGCTGCCCCGTCGGCACTGCCCTTCATCCACCTGTTCAGCTGCGGCTCCGGCGTACTGCGCAAGCAACTCCTACCCGGTTCGGCATTGTGGCGCAGCGCCTATTTCCTTACCTACGCAAGCAAGCGCCCGACCAGCCTCAGCGCTTGCGGACCAGCGATGTCGGCTGCCATCGGCTACATCGACTTGTGCCAGCGCCATCGGCGCGACATCGATGCGTTGAAGCTGCTGTACCTGGCCGGCTTGCGCCGCGGCGAATGCATGACGCTCATGGGCGGCGAGCTGTCCGAGCCGCTGGTCTGGCATGCGCCGAAATCCGAGGCCGACTTGTCGGAGCCACGCTCGATCGCTGCACTGCGTGGCAACGCAAAAGATATCGCGCGGCTGCATCAGCAAGTCGCCGGCTTGACCGCCGACGAACGCGCGCTGTTGCCTGCGCCCGCGCTGCGCGAGCTGCTGTCGAGCCGCTTGCAACGCGATGACGACGCTACCGTGGCCACACTGCTCGATGCGCATCCCGAACTGCGCGACCGACTTTGCGTGATGGGCGTTTCACCGGTCATCGAGGCCGCTGACAAACGCGCCAACCGCTGCCTGGCGCTGCTGCTGGAACGCGGAGCCGATCCGGATACGTGTACCGCCGACACCTCGGCATTGCAAATGTGCGCGCTGGGGCCCGACTACAACCTCAAGGGACTGGCGCTATTGCTGGGGCACGGTGCCGACCCGAACCTGGTCAGCCCGGACGGGACGACAGCACTCGGCCTCGCCGTCCATCAGGAATGGATCGAAGGCATCCGCTACCTTGTTTCGCATGGTGCGCGCATGTCACAGGAGTCCGATGGATTGCTGTGCCTCGAGGCGGCTGCGTTGGATGGCAAGGCTCGCTCGGTGGACTGTCTGCTGGAACTCGGCGCCAGTGCAGCCGATGGCCTGCAACCGTCACTGGTCGACGAGACGCTGGAAGAAGGATTTGCCGACATTGCCGATATGCTGCGCCGTGCCTTGAAGCGGCGCGAGGACGACAGCTAGCGCATCCAGCGCAGGCCCTCGATGGTTCCGGCGCGTGGTCGGTACTCGCAACCGACCCAGCCGTCATAGCCGAGCTCATCCAGCAGCTCGTACAGCCAGGGATAATTCAGCTCCCCCTCGTCCGGCTCGTGGCGCGCCGGCACGCTGGCGATCTGGATGTGACCAATGTCCTTCTGCCAGCGGCGGAACTTGGTCGCGACGTCGCCCTCCATGATCTGCACATGATAGAAATCCATCTGTACCTTCAGGTTAGGACGCGCTACGCGCGCCAGCAGGTCATGCGCATCGGCTTGCAATGACAGCTGGTAGCCCGGCATGTCACGCGTGTTGATCGGCTCGATCAGCAGCGTGATGCCATGCGGCGCCAGCTGGTCGCACGCGTACTGCAGGTTGGGCACGATCGTCGCGACAAAATCCTCATGCGTCATGCCTTGCGCACGAATGCCGCTCATGGCATGCAGGCGCTTCGTGCCCAGTGCCTGCGCATAGATGATGGCGGTGGCGACGCTGGCGCGAAACTCCGCTTCCCGGCCCGGCAAGCCGGCCAGCCCGCGCTCGCCCTTGCCCCAGTCACCCGGCGACAAGTTGAACAGCACGTTCTGCATGCCACTGGCTTGCAGCGCGGCAGCCACCTCCTGCGGCGCATGCTCATACGGGAACAGGAATTCGCAAGCCGTGAAGCCCGCCGTCGCTGCGGCATCGAAGCGCTGCAGGAAAGGCACTTCGTTGAACATCATCGTCAGGTTGGCGGCAAATTTGGGCATGGCAAAGACATCCTTTTAAGCGGGGGCGGCATGGCCGCGTATCGCTTGCCATCATACTCGCGCAACCGCTATCCTCGCCGGACGACAAGTGTCGACAATCAATGACAACGGGGACAACGATGGAAGTGCTGATCACGGGTGGCGCAGGTTTTCTGGGCATCAAATTGACACGAGCGTTGCTGGCGCGCGGCACGCTGTCCGATGCGAATGGCCAGCAGCAGGCGATCTCGCGCATCGTGCTGCTGGACCGCGCTGCGCCGCAAGGCCTGGCCGACCCGCGCATCAGCGTGATCGAAGGCGATGTCGCGGATGCCGCCATGATTGCACGCGCGCTGACGCCGTCGATCACATCGGTGTTTCATCTCGCTGCCGTGGTCAGCGGCGAGGCCGAAGCCGATTTCGACCTCGGCATGCGCGTCAACCTCGACGCGACCCGCATCCTGCTCGAACAGGCGCGCCGCAACGGCAATCGTCCGCGCGTGGTGTTTGCCAGCTCGGTCGCAGCATTCGGCGGCGAACTGCCGGCGCAGGTGCTGGACTCGACCGCACCGACGCCGCAAGGTTCTTACGGCATACAGAAGGTGATCGGCGAATTGCTGGTCAATGACTACAGCCGCCGCAAATTCATCGATGGTCGCTCGGTCCGCCTGCCGACCATCACGGTCCGACCCGGCAAGGCGAACAAGGCAGCATCGAGTTTCGCCAGCGGCATCGTGCGCGAACCGCTGAACGGCGTCGACGCGATCTGCCCGGTGCCGCCCGAGACCAAGGTGTGGGCGATGTCGCCGCGCAGCGCGATCACCAACCTGGTTCACGCGCACGAGATCAGTGCCAGCGATGTCGGCACCGGCGGCGCGATCAGCCTGCCCGGGCTGGCGACGACGGCCGGCGAGATGGTCGCAGCACTGGCGCGCGTGGCAGGCGACGAGGTCGCCCGCCGCGTGCGCTGGGAAAAGGACGAAGCGATCACGCGCCTGGTGGGCAGCTGGCCCGGCAGCTTCCTCACGCCGCGCGCAGAACGCCTCGGCTTCGTGCGCGATGCCGGCTTCGACGATGTGGTGCGTGCCTACATCGCCGAAGACATGCAAGGCTAATGGCCTGATACGACATCCGACGCCGACAAGTTCGGCACGGCCCTTGTCGGCGCTCAAAGGCGACATCGGCCGTCAGTAGAATCATCATGTGCTTTCCCGTTCGCGGAGCACACGATGCGCACCTGCCGTTCCCTGTGCCTGCAGAGGCCTGCACGGCTGGCGCTTGTTCTGGTGAAGCATGTCCGGCGGGTGTTCGAGCCCGGCCTCGCTGCCGAGCGTATCGCCTGCCTCACCGGATGCATCGCGACTGCGCTCATGGCTTGCGCGGCGCACGCCGTCACGCTGCAGGAACTGCCCTACCGCAATCCCGCGCCACTCGATGCACTGGTGGCGCTCAACGACGCACGCTTTGCGACAACGCTCGCATCGCAATGGCCAGCGGTCAGCCGAACGATCGCCTCCTATCTCCCTGCCGGCGCAACGCTGACGCGCACCTCGCCTTTTGCAGACACCAGCTATGCACGCTGCGTGCGCGCGCGTGAACCCGGCGCCTGCCGGCTGCTGATGGATTTGCTTTCGGGCGAGATGAAGTCTCGCCAGCCGCAGCCCTTGCCCGCCAGCCTGCCGGTGCTGATGCGTCCGGCACAGCTGCCATGGAAAGACACGGCTCTGCCGCGCACCTTGCTGGCGCTCGACACGCCGCAGCTGCAGTCGGCCTTGAACAGACACTGGCGCTGGTTCAAGAGCGTGATCACGCGCTTCCTGCCCGACACGACCGACCTGCATCCGGTGTCGAAAGTCTTTGGCAGCCTGCGCGATACCTGCCAGGCCACGCATACGGAAATCGCTTGCCGTAACCATCTGCAGGACATCGTCGGCATCGTCGATGCGAACCGCGGACAGCCGCCGACCGTGATGCGCACGCTCGCACAAATTCCCTACCGCGACCCGTCGCCGCTGGAGCGACTGCTGTCGCTGGATGAGACCTCGCTGCGCAGCGAATTGGCCGACTGGCCGGCGATCGATGCTCTGCTGAACCAGTACATTCCCGCGACCATTGCCATCGCCGGCGACGTCGACTTTGCGCGCATGCGGCTTGATTGCCAGGCATGGTTTCCGGGGGATTTTTTCTTGTGCCGCATTTACCTCGCACGGCTGTCCCGGCTGATGCAAAGCAAGGCAACGATGGCCAATCCATTTCAGGCCAGTCGTTGAACGACGTCGTTGCGGGCACCGATTGCGCGTTTTGCATTCACGCTGTCGCATCGGTCTTCAAGGACAGCCGGGCAGTCATGCCGGCGAGTACAATCGCAGGCCTCCCGACTGACGCCCCAAGACCCGGCCCATGCGAATCTTCATTGCCGCCCTGCTTTCTGCTGCTTGTACCTTTGGCACACTCGGCTTGCCGATGACGGCAGCGGCGACCAGTTTCACGTTTGCCGCGATCGGCGACGTGCCCTACGGGCCGGTGGAAGAGCTGGGCGAACTCGCGCAGCGCGTCAATCGTGCCGCGCCCGCGTTCACGATCCATGTCGGCGACATCAAATCCGGTGGCTCGCTGTGCAGCGATGAAGCGTTCGCTACTGTGCGCCGCCTGTTCAACGAATTCGAGCAGCCTCTGGTCTACACACCCGGCGACAACGAATGGACCGATTGCCACCGGCGCAGCTGCGGCCAGTACGATCCGCTGGAGCGGCTCGCCACCTTGCGCACGATGTTTTTCTCCGGCGAGCAGAGTTTCGGCAAACACAAGCTGGCGCTGCAGTCACAGGCATCGCAAACCGGCTTTGGCAAATACGTGGAGAACCGCCGCTGGTCCGTCGGCAAGGTGAGCTTCGTGACGCTGCACCTGGTGGGTTCGAACAACAACTGGCAACCGGAACTGCCCTCGGTCAGTGAATATGCGGGGCGCGACGAAGCCAATATCGCGTGGCTACGCGACAGTTTTGCCCGCGCAAAGGAGCGCAAGGACATAGCCATCGTGCTCGCCATGCAGGCCGATACGTTTTACGGCGAACCCAAAGCCGGCTCCGGCTTCACGCGCTGGCTGGCGGCGCTGGCCGAAGAAGTCGAAAGCTGGGGCAAGCCGGTGCTACTGGTACAGGGCGACACTCACCTGCACCGGATCGACCAGCCGCTGAAAACTGGCAAAGGCAAGCCCTTGCCCTTGCTGACGCGCGTCGTGGTGCCGGGCGAGCACAGGCCGGATGCGGTCATGGTCACCGTCGATGACGAGCGTGCCGACCAGCCATTTACCTTGCGTTTGCTCGGGCTGACAGCGCGCTGACAAACTTTTTGCGGATGAAAGCTCATTTCACCGAAAGCGATCCGGCGGAACCTGCTCGCATATTTCCTTAGACAAGTTTCGCCGCAGCCTATAGATTTGCGCTCTTGACCAGCGCAACGCAGGTATTTGAAACAACACATCGACGGGGACGACAGAATGGCAGCGAACGGATTTGGCAACCTGATGGTTGGCGCAGGCGTGACGATGAATGGCAATATGACCGTGCCGGGCGAAGCCGTGGTCGATGGCGCGATCGATGGCACGCTGACGGCCAGCATCGTCCATGTGACGGAAAATGGCCAGATCAATGGCACGACGACCGCCGACCATGTGCGCGTTGCCGGCAAGGTGACCCAGACCACGGTCGCCAAGAACACCCTGTTCATCGAATCCAGCGGCATCGCATCCGGCAACGTCACCTATGCCAATCTGGAGATCGCCAAGGGCGGCAATATCCAGGGCCAGATTTCGATCCTGAAGTAAGTCGATCGACACCAACAAGGCCATCCCGGGATTCAGGCAATGGGTTTCGAGGTGGCCTGAGCGTATTTCAGACCCGCGTCAGCGGGCAGCAATGACGGCCAGCTCAAGCCGATAGCCCGGATTGGCCAACCGTGCTTCGACGCAGGCCCGCACCGGCGCGCACCCTTCGGGCACCCAGGCGTCCCACACCGCATTCATGGCGTCGTAGTCTTCCATGTTCGCCAGATAGATCGTCACCATCAACAGCCGCGACTTGTCGCTTCCCGCCTGTGCCAACAGGCGGTCGATGCTGGACACGACCTCTTGCATTTGCTGGCCTGCATCGGCCGTGAGGTCCTGGGGTACTTCGACCAGATAGACGGTATCGTGGTGAGCGACGACATCCGAGAAGCGACGCGTCGTGCCATAGCGCTGGATACTCATGGATTGAATCCAGTTCGGAAGCGATGGGTTGGGATGTTAAATACTGCGCGGCGGGACTGGCGGCGAGACTGGCCGCACACGATACGGCATCGCCAACGCAGAAAACTTGCGGAGACGGATTTGGCGCGGCTGGCGGGGATCGAACCCACGACCCTTGGCTTCGGAGGCCAATACTCTATCCACTGAGCTACAGCCGCGCGGTCCGGAGTCCGGAAGAGGCGCAAGGATACCGGGTTTCCCGGGGACAGTCCACGCAAGCACTCGTGCTTTGGCGGAAAACCCGGTCGTTTCGTCTATAATCCGAGGCTTTGCAAGCACTTCCGGCATTTTGCGCCGAACCGATCCGAGGACACCATGAGCGACGCCCATAACGAGCACGAATCCGTCATCAAGACCCCGAAGCAGCTGATTGCCGCCGTCGTGGCCGGCTTTGCCATCCCCATCGTCATCATCGTGATGCTCGTCGGCTATGTGGGCAACAACCCGAAGACCGGCGCCGGCTCGAATGCCCAGGCACCGGAAGCCGTCGCCGCTCGCATCAAGCCGGTGGCTGACGAAGGCTTCAATCTCGTCGACGCCAGCGGCCCGCGCCAGCTGAAGGCCGGCGCCGACGTCTACAACGCCGCTTGCGCTGCCTGCCACGGCTCAGGCGCGGCCGGCGCACCGAAGTTTGGCGATGGCGGCGCCTGGGGCGGCCGCATCAAGCAGGGCTTCGACACCCTGGTGTCGCACGCCATCAAGGGCATTCGCGCGATGCCGGCCAAGGGCGGTAACCCGGACCTCGACGATATCGAAGTCGCGCGTGCCGTGGCCCACATGGCCAACGCCGCAGGCGCCAGCTTCAAGGAGCCGGCTGCACCGGCACCGAAAGAAACGGCTGAAAAGAAGTAATTGTCGACTCGGTCGACCGGCATCTGCGGATGCCGGAATGAAAAATCCCGGCATTGCCGGGATTTTTTTTGCCCTGTCGTTGCGGGATCTATTTGCCGGCGTCGTCCGCGACATCCGGCGATGCCGTGGCCGGGCCGGTGGCAGTAGCGCCTGCGGCCGTGGCCGGGGTCTTGTCCCCGTCCTGTGCATCCTGCTCGCGCCAGCGGCTGATGGCCGACCAGGCGGCAGCGATGCCACCGGCCACCAGCATCCCGCGCTTCAGCAAGCGGGCCACCCTGCCTGCGCCCAGCACCAGCGGCAAGGCGGTCGCCGCCAGACTCAGCCAGCTGCGGCCGCTGACGGCGCGCAGCACACTCGTCGGTCCGATGTGGGCAAGGCTGCCCAGCTCATCAGCAATGGCCCGCCGCGCTTGCACGCATTCGAAGCGATGCAGGGCGCCCTCGGCCAGCAACAATTTTTTTTCCTGCTCGCGCGTCATGCGGCTGCTCATTCGGCGCCTCCCTGCCCCAGGGCTTCGCGATCCTTGCGCAATTCTTCCATCGTTGCCGGCAGGCCGATGCGGCCGCTGGCGACGATGGCGCGCGCCCGTTGCAGCAGCAGCGCTGCCAAACCGCCATAGACCAGAAACAGCACCAGCAAGATGCCCCAGCCCAGCGCGTCCCAGCACAAGGCAACGAGCAGCGCCGACAGGCAGGCCAGTGCAAAACCGGCGAGCAGCAAGGCCGTGGCGCCAATGAACAATACCTGCAGCAGCGCGTCGCGCGCATCGGCCAGCTCCAGCACGGCCAGCGACGTGCGTGTCCGGGCCAAGCCGGCCAAGCTGGCGATCAGCACGCGTGCATGGGTGATGAGTCCCGGCGATGCCGGCGTGTTTTCATCCACGGATCAGCGTCGTGCGATCAGCATTCCGATCAGCACGCCGACGGCACCGGCAATGCCGATCGCGCGCCACGGATGTTCGTGCACATAGGCGTCGGTGTCATTGGCGATCTGGCGCCCGCGCTTGATCGCCGCGTCCTGCAGCTCATGCGCGCGGCGCAGCGCATCGTCGAGCATCTTCGAAGCTTTCGAGCGCAGCTCGTCGGCGCGAGTGCCGCCGGCGCTCGCCGCCTCGTCGAACAGGTTCTGGGCTTCGCGCACCAGTGATTTCAGGTCATTGCGAACGGTCTCGATATGGGAATCGTGCATCACGGCCCTCCTGCGGCGTCGTTGGCAGAACTGCCCTGTCCCGGCTGGCGGGACGCGGCAGACGTGACAAAAAGCATAACTCAGCCCCGTCCCGCGGGCGGCAAAGACCTTGCCAGTTAGTCAAGCAAGCCATAGCGAACGCGATACCAGACCACGCCTATCCATTCGTGCAGCGCGTAGTGGCTGTCACGCAGCGCCCCGGCACTGGGAATGTAGCTGGCCGGGGTGAGCGGACCCTGCTTCCTGAACGCCGTCGGCGCCGGCACGACCTCAAGGCCGGCGTGCAGGAAGATCTGCTCCGCCCTTTGCATATGGATGGCATCGGTCACCAGCAGGATGCGCTTCACGCCGGCCTCCTTGAGCATCGCTGCCGAATGGCGTGCATTCTGCGCCGTATTGTCGGACGTATCTTCGATCCAGTGCGCCTTGATACGGAAATCCTCGTCCAGCGAGCGCGCCATCACGACGGCCTCGCTTTCGCTCTGGCCATCAGGATTGCCACCGCTGACCAGAACCGGCAATCCGGTCTGCCTGTGGACGCGGGCTCCATGGCGGAGCCGCATCAGCGTTTCGGCGGACGGACGGTCACGGTTCGCATCTTCCGGCGACAAGACATCGCGGCCGCCGCCCAGCACGACAATGGCCCTGGCTCCGCTGCTCTTCGGATCGGGCACCGGCACATAGCGGTCTTCCAGCGGCTTGACCAGCAAGCGCGAACCGGCCGAGGTGGACAATCCGACAAGCAGCACTACCGACAACACGAGCAGCGTCGTGCCCGCCTTCCGGTGGCGGCCTCGCAGATATGCCCCCAGCAGCCCCAGCAAAACCAGCGACATCGGTAGCAACAAGAAGGATGCAAGCGCATTCGTGATCAGCCAGCTCAGGCTCATGGGGTATCCGTCGTCAGGGTGGTGTCGAGCACGGATTGTAATCGCGCCAAGTCGCACTCGACATGTGGCAACGACTTCGGTAGAATGCGCGGCTTCCGGTTGCTTCGGCGATCGGTCTGGAGTGGTAGTTCAGTTGGTTAGAATACCGGCCTGTCACGCCGGGGGTCGCGGGTTCGAGCCCCGTCCGCTCCGCCAAACACAAAACGCCTGCGCAAGCAGGCGTTTTTCATTTGTGCCTTCCGGAGCGGAGAGCGCATGCGCTCTGCGGGGATCGAAGGGATTCGCTTGCAAGCGAATCCGCGGCCCGCAGGATGTGGGCGAGCCCCGTCCGCTCCGCCAAACACAAAACGCCTGCGCGAGCAGGCGTTTTTCATTTGTGCTTTCAGGCCGCCTGTTCGATCTGCTCGCCGCCCAAGGCGCCCACCAGATCGTCCAGCATCTGCGCCAGCTCGCCGGCCATCAGCTGGAAGTCCGATTCGAAACGCTCTTCTTCGCCGGCCGAAGCGGTGTCATTGCCTTCTTTCAGCACGTCGAGCGCTGCGACACGCTTGATCGCCAGCGCCTCAGTCAGCACGAGTGACACCTTGTCGCGCCAGGTCAGCGCCACCCGCGTGCACTGCTTGCCGGCGGTAATATGGCGGCGCACTTCATCCGGCTCCACCGAGTGGCGCACATAGCGCACCGTCGCATTGCCATGCGCGCTGGAGCGCAGCTCGAGTTCCTGGTCGATGGTAAAGCCATGCGGCGGTTCGTCGGACAACAGCCAGTTAGTCATCGCGCCGACCGGCGACAGCGTGGTGCGCAGTGTCGCCAGCGGGAATTTGTCGACCGCCTTCACCAGCAGCTTGATCGCCTCTTCGGCACGCGCGGCGCTGGCCGCATCGATGGCGAGCCAGCCGTTGACCGTGTCTATCCACACGCAGGTGTCGGCCTGCAGCGAGAACGCGCGCGGCAGCAGCTCGTCGGCGACCTGCTCCTTGATTTCCTTCATCTGCTTGCGGCCGCAGCGGAAGCCCTGCTGCTCGGCGAGCTCGGCCGCTTTTTCGCGCGCGACCTGGTTGATCACGCTGGACGGCAGCAGCTTTTTTTCGGTGCGCAGCTTGAGCAGGAACTGGCGATTGCTCGCATATACAAGCCGGCCGTCATTGGCCGGCGCGATCCAGCCCTGGCTGAGCAGCTGGATGCTGGTGCAGGGAACGAATTGCTGCGGCTCGAGCGCCGCTTCCAGCGCTTCGGCCGTCATCGACCAGTGTTTGGGAAGACGAAAGAGTTGAAGATTCTTGAACCACATGTAAACACCCAACCGGAAAATTATTGTTGAAGGGCTGCAGGCTGCTGGCGCTCGTGCTGGACGAGGATCCACGGCTTGACGACCACGGTCCACAACAGCACATCATCGGCATGCCAGCGGCCTGCCTCGTCGTCATTCACCTTGTGCAGCAGGCCGGCATTCATCCAGCCGAGCACACTGGCCTTGTCGTCGGCCGCGATGCGCGCGCCGACATCGATCAGGTCCAGCGCCGGCGCGACGGCGATCACGTTGCCGCTGGCGAAAAAGCGCTCCAGTTCGCTCCAGCGCATCTGCGCGGTCTGCTCGTTGATTTCGGTACGCAGCGATGCGAGGATTTTTTCATTGATCATGCGCGAGCATTCCCTGTTCAATAGTGCGGCGGCTTTTCATTGGCCGGCATCCCGTCGGGCAAGCGGCCCTGCAAGTCGGCGAGGCGCGTGGCCAGCGCGATGCTCAGCTTCTCGAATTCATCGAGCTTCTTCTGCTGCTCGTACACAGTCTTGTTGAGCACGTCGAGCAGGTAGTCCTGCTGGCCGAGCTTGCTCTCGAGGTTAATCAGTCGTTCTTCAATATCCATGGACTTTGCTGTCCTCTCTGTTGTTCAGGCTGGCAGCCGCGCATGACGGCATGCGTCGGAGCAGTAGCGCACCTGCTCCCAGCTGGCCGCCCATTTCTTGCGCCAGGTGAAGGGCCGGCCGCAGGCGGCGCAGGTCTTTACCGGCAATTGGTGCGGGTTGCGAAACCCGCCGCTGTTTTTCGTTCGTTCTGCCATGGTGTTTCGCTGCACACCGCTCGCCGCGCTGCCGTTCAGGCAGCCTTCGGCTTTTGCAGCAGGGCTTTCAGGTTCGCCAGCCGGTTCTGCGGCGTCAGCTGCTCGCTTTCCTCGGGCAGCGCATTGCCTTCATCGAGCTTCATTTCCTTGATGAAGCGCGACACTTCGCACGGCATGCTGTCACGCGCCCGCTTGCGCTTCTTGCACCAGGTGATGGTCAGGCTGCGCTGCGCGCGTGTGATCCCGACATACATCAGCCGGCGCTCTTCCTCGATGCGCTGCGCGTAGACATCGGGTGGCGCATCCGGGTCACCCTTGTGCGGCAATATGCCCTCTTCGACGCCGACCATGAACACGTGGCCGAATTCCAGTCCCTTGGATGCGTGCAGCGTCGACATGCGCACCGCATCCGGCTCTTCGTCGCGCCCTTCGAGCATGCTCATCAAAGCGACCATCTGCACCAGCTCCAGCAAGGATTTTTCCTGGTCGGTGCCGTCGCGGCCGCCATTGCCTTTTTCTTTCAGCCAGCCGACGAAGTCGAGCACGTTCTGCCATTTGTCCTGCGCCTGCTTCTCGTCGAAGTGACCATACAGGTAGGCTTCGTAGTCGATGGCCTTCATCATGTCGTCCAGCACTTCACCGGCATTTTCGCCGCTGCCAGCCGGACCCACGCGTGATGCACGCGCTTCGAGCTGGTTGATGAAGTCGCAGAATTCGCGCAGCGGCGCCAGCTGGCGCTCGTTGAGACGCGCCTCGATGCCGCCCTTGAACACGGCCTCGAACAATGAGCACTGCCATTGGCCGGAAAATTCTCCCAGCACTTCCAGCGTCGCCTGTCCGATGCCGCGTCGCGGCGTGGTCACGGCACGGATGAATGCTGGATCATCGTCTTCATTGGCGATCAGCCGCAGGTAGCTGATGATGTCCTTGATCTCGGCCTTGTCGAAGAAGCTCTGGCCGCCCGACATCACGTAAGGGATGCGCTCGCGGCGCAGCGCCTTTTCCAGGATGCGTGCCTGATGGTTGCCGCGGTACAGGATCGCGTAATCGGAGAACTTCGCGCGGCGCTCGAACTTGTGCGCCGACAGCATGATGGCGACCTGGTCGGCCTCGGCTTCGTCATCATCCATCGCCATGACCTTGATCGGATCACCCATGCCGTGTTCGGACCACAGCGATTTTTCGAACAGCTTCGGGTTGTTGGCGATGACGGCGTTCGCCGCCTGCAGGATGCGGGTACTCGAACGATAGTTCTGCTCAAGCTTGATCAGCTTCAGGTCGGGGAAGTCATCCTGCAGGATGCGCAGGTTTTCCATGGTCGCGCCGCGCCATGCATAAATCGCCTGGTCATCATCGCCGACGGCGGTGAACATCGGCTTCTTGCCGGGGCCGGTGACGAGCAGCTTCACCATCTCGTACTGGCAGGTATTGGTGTCCTGATATTCGTCGAGCAGCAGATAGCGCAGCTTGCGCTGCCAGCGGTCGCGCGCAGCTTCATCCTTGCGGAACAATTCAACCGGCAGCCGGATCAGGTCGTCGAAATCGACGGCCTGGTAGCTTGACAGCGTCGCCAGGTAACTGCGGTAAATGCGCGCGGCCTGTGCTTCATCTTCATCTTTTGCCTGCGCCAGCGCGGCCTCGGGGCTCAAGAGCGCGTTCTTCCACAAAGACATCGCATTCTGGATGCGGCGAATCACGGCCTTGTCGGTGGTGACGGCCAGATCCTGGACGATCGCGAAGCAATCGTCGCTGTCCATGATCGAGAAGCGGTCCTTGAGGCCGATCGCATTCGCTTCACGGCGCAGGATCTGCACGCCCAGCGAATGGAAAGTGGACACGGTCAGCTGCTTGGCCTGCCCCGGTTCCTTGAGCAGTTTGGCAACACGCTCGCGCATTTCGAGCGCGGCCTTGTTGGTGAAGGTGAGCGCGGCGATATTGCGGGCTTCATATCCGCACTGTTCGATCAGGTACGCAATCTTCTGCGTGATCACGCGCGTCTTGCCCGAGCCGGCGCCCGCCAGCACGAGGCAGGGACCATCGATGTAATTGACTGCGGCGCGTTGCGGCGCATTGAGTCCGTGCGACATGCGGGAAAAAAGGCGGGAATGCGGAAAGACGGAATGAGCGCGTCATTGTATCGAAAACCTTGCCGGGAACCGGAAAGAGTATGCGCAATCCACCATGCTTGCGCTCGTAGCGGGCAGGCTGCGTGGTAAAGTGCCCGCTGACGCCCGCTTTTGACGGCGCCCGCCAATGAAATTCACTCACCTTATTGAAATTAACATGCCCGACAATCCGCTGGTAGCGCGATTGAGCCGGGAACAACTGTGGCGCGGCCTCGTGCTGCGCGCCGAACGACCGACGCTGTTCCAGCTCGGACTGGACCGATGCCAAATCACCGGCCGTTCGGCTGCCAGCTTGTCGCGCACGCTGCATTTCGGGAAGCTGATCGTGCACGACACCGTGCATTTCAAGCCGGAAGAGCAGGTGCACTATCACGTGCCGCAACAGGCAGAAATCCCGGTCTCGGATTTGCGGATGACGATCGAAGAACCGGAGCCGGACGTGCTGTTCGTTCGATTCGAATATGACGATCATCAGGAAACCGACGAATCAGCCGAGGTTTCTTTCTACAACGATTTCCGCCGCGAAGCCTACAAGGAAGCGGACATCGATACCGTACGAATGATTCGCCAGCTGGCACAGGAAGGCCAGCTGGACGCGCCGCTGCAATAAGCCCCGGCTTCGACACGACACGCGGTGACCGTGTGCATCAAGCCCGGTCACAGCGTAGTGCTTCCTCAGTCGAGCGGCGAACTTCCGTTGCCTGCGCCATAGTCGCTCTCGGCCGTGGCCTTAGCGCCCGGTCATCTTCTCCCAGCCATAGCGCACCGCCTGCCTGGTGCGTTCCCACGGACTCCCCTGATGGGACGCTTCCCAATCGGTGCGCACCTGCGGCTCGAGCTCGTCCCAGCGGTAGCCCTGGTATTGCTGCTGTCCGGCCAGGTTCGCGCCATACCGATAGGCTGACGCATAGTCTTCGTACTTGCCACCGCTGCTGCCATACGCACTTTGCCAGTGCTGCCGGAAAACGTCTTCGCTGGCAACGCCTGTGCCGGCCTGAGTGCCAAGCGGCTCCACCTCGACATCCGCGCGGCGCACGGTGTCGCTGATGGTCTCGGTATGCTCGGCGACCTCCTTGGCAACGCGCACTTCTTCAACCACGCGCGCCGTTTTGGCGACCACTGCTTCTTCAGCGGTTTCGCGTATCTCGGTCACGCCTTCCTTCAAAGCGCCAATATCGGCGGCACTCGCAGGCTGGTCGACCGGCGTGCGCGTTACCGTCACGCGCTCTTCCTGCAATTGCACCGATTCCTGCACCGGCGTTTCCGTGACATGCCGGTAGATGCGCACGCCGCCGCGATTCACGACGCGCTTGCCCACCTGCAGCTGCTCTTCCACGATGGGCAGCGTGGCTTCTCCGGAAGCGATGTCTGCCGCGCCGCGCGTGACCGTGGCCTGGGGTGTGGTGCCGGCAATCGTGGTCTTGCTCTGATAGGCTGCCTGCTCATTGCGAATTTCATCGTCGGTGTAGACCGGTGATGCGCTCTGGTAGCCAGTCCAGCCCCGACTGCGCCAGTGTTCGGCCCGCGGGCTGAGATCCACCGGGCTGAACCGCATGACGACGCTTACGGCCTGGTCGGCCTGTGCTTCGGTCGCTGCAGCAATGGTGACGAGGTAGCTGCCGCGGCGTATCGCTTCCGCATACATGCCGGCATCATCGGAATGCTGGTCTGCGCCAAACAGCGAGCGAAAGAATTCGCCGATGCCCCAGCCTGATTCCGCTGGCGCCGAACCACCGCGTAATGCACGCTCCCTGGCCTCGCTGCTGTCGTCCGACGGACTCAGCTTCACATCTGCACTGGCGAAACCTTCGTTGAACAACGCATTCATTGCGGACTGTGCGTCGCCATAGCTGTCGAAGATGGCTGCCACGGTATGGTTCATCTCTGCCTCCTGCGAGTTAGGTGGTCGGATGCCTGCCGCCGGTCGTATCCGGTTGAGCGTGTCTGGCATCGGCGTTGATCCGAACCTCGTCCGGTTTTGAATTCTTCATAACGCCACAGTTCCCGCGTGGGGCAGAACTTCGTCTGCTGCGCGCCAGTCCCGGCACTCTTCGGGTCATCGCGCGGCGTCCGGCCTTGGCCGGCAATTTCGACCCTCATGCCCGGAGGGACATGACGCTGCCAAACCCGTGAGCTTGCAGTAGGATGAAGCCCTGAACGCTTCACCGCGTTGTTGTTGCCGCGTGCTGAAGCTTGTTGCGGCACGCCGCATTCCTGCCCTGTGCCGCCAACCACTTCCTGGGAGGAATGCCATGTCTCACATCATCGCAGGCAGGTTTGAATCGATAGCCGGGGCTGAAGCTGCCGTCAGTGCCTTGGGTGCTGCCAATTTTCCTGCTGAGCAAATGTCGTGCTTCTATGTAGGCCCTCCCGGCCAGCATGCACGCTTCGTGATAGGCGGCGACCATGACGTCTCCAAGGGTGCCGAAGAAGGCTCCATGGGCGCGATGACAGGCACGGTTGCCGGCGGCGTGGTCGGCGGTGCCATCGGCTCGGTCGGCGGACCGCTCGGTTTCCTGACCGGGGGATTGGTCGGCGCCCATATCGGCAACCTGATCGGCGCATTACGTGGCATGCACGCGAACGAGGAAGACCGGGATCCGTCGACCGCACTCCGCCATTCGGGTTTTATGGTGGCCGTATGCGCCGACGACGAAACCACCGAGCACAAGGCCATGGACTTGCTGAAGGAATGTGGCGCTGCCGAACTGGAAACGGGCGACGGCCATATCGTGCAGGGTGACTGGGAAGATTTCGATCCCGCCGAAGCTCCGCATCGGATCAACGCGGACCCGCCATCGGACATGCGTCAGCACTGATCGCGGCATGGATGTCGGCAGTGCTGCCGGCTCTTGAGGATTGCTGGTGTAGTTCGCTGCGCCAGCGGTTCTCGCCTGGATCAGATATCGACCGGATCGACTTCGAGCGACCAGCGCAGCCGTGATTTTTGTTCGCGCAACGCGGCTACCCAAGGCTTGAGGAAAGCCTGCAGCTGCGCTCGCGAATTCGATTCGACCAGCAGTTGTGCGCGCTCGACGCCGGCCACGCGTGTGACGGTCATCGGTACCGGGTCGTTGATCATGATGCCTTCGCAAGACATCAGGTCGCGCGCGGCCTGCAAAAAATCTAGCGCTGACTGCAACTGCTTCGCTTCGGCGCGCAGCAAGGCCTGAAACACGAACGGCGGCAAACTGGCGCTGCGGCGCTCGTCCAGCGTCGCCTGTGCAAAACCCGGGTAGTCGTGCGCCAGCAAAGCGCGATACAGCGGGTGCTGCGGATACCTGGTTTGCACCAACACCTCGGCGCGCGCGCCATTTCCTTCACCGCCTGGTTTCACCGCGGCCCGACCGGCACGACCGGCCACCTGCATCAGTTGCGCAAACAGGCGTTCGCCGGCGCGATAGTCTTGCGAGAACAAGGCGGTATCGGGATTGATAACGCCGACCAGCGTCAGCCGCTGGAAGTCATGCCCTTTGGCGACCATCTGCGTGCCGAGCAGGATATCGACCTCGCCACGATGCACGGCATCGAAAGCCGCTTGTGCGCTCCCCTTGCGGCGCGTGGAATCGGCGTCGATGCGCAATACCCGGGCGTCCGGAAACAGCACCTGCAAGTGTTCCTCGACACGCTGCGTGCCGCGACCCAAGGGCTGCAGGTCCACATTGCCGCAGGTCGGACATGATTGCGGTATACGCAGCTCAAGGCTGCAATGGTGGCAACGCAAACGGCGTTCGGGCTTGTGCAGCACCATGAAGGCCGTACAGCGGCGGCAATTGCTGATCCAGCCGCACGCATCGCAATGCATGACCGGTGCATAACCGCGCCGGTTCAGGAACAGTAGGGATTGTTCGCCGCGCTCCAGACGCGCGCGCAAGGCAGCCACCAGCGGTGGAGACAGTCCATCGGGGGCCTTGTTGATTTCCATGTCGATCAGGCCAACGCGCGGTAGCTGCGCATTGGCCGCCGCACGCTGAGTCAGGTCGAGCCGACGATAGCGGCCAGTCGATGCATGCTGCCAGCTCTCGACCGACGGCGTAGCCGAGCCGAGCACTACCGGGATATCCAGCTGGTGCGCCCGCCATACGGCGAGGTCGCGCGCCGAATAACGCAATCCTTCTTGTTGCTTGTAGGATGGGTCGTGCTCTTCGTCGACGATGATCAGCTTCAGTGCCGGCATCGCAGCGAGTACCGACAGGCGAGTGCCGAGCACGATGGCAGCATCGCCGTAGTGCGCAGCAATCCAATGCCGCAGGCGCTCGCCTTCGGCCAACTGGCTGTGCAGCGTGACGACTTGCGTCTGCGGAAAGCGTGCCCTTACGCTGGCCTCGAGCTGCGGCGTGAGGTTGATCTCGGGGATCAGGATCAGCACTTGTGCCGCATGGCCCTTGGCCTGTTCGCGCGCGATCACGGATTGCGCCGCATGCAGGTAGACCTCGGTCTTGCCGCTGCCGGTCACGCCGAACAGCAAGTTGGCCGCAAAACCTTCAGATGCGGTTATCGCATCAACGGCGGCTTGCTGGCCGGGATTCAGAGTCGGGGCGGACAGCGGCACCGGGACTTCGGCATCGATGCCGGCTTCGGGCGGCAAGGTCGCCTGCGGAACCTCGGCTTTGGCAGCTTCCGCGGAAGCTTTCGCGATTCGTGATTTTTTCGGCGGCTTGGCCGGCATGGCCGCGGCGGCGCGCTTTTTCAATGCCCGGTCCAGGGCCACGGTAGTCTCGGTGCGCAAGCCTTTCGGCAAGCATGGCAGCATCACTTCGCCCAACGGCCGCTGGTAGTAATCCGCGGCGAACCGGCACAGTGCCAGCCATTGCGGCGGCAGTGCCGGGAGTTGCGAGTGGATCGCGATCACATCCCGCAATTTGGTCGCATCGTAGTCACTTGCATCGCCAATGGCCGTCACCACGCCGATGACTTCACGGCGGCCGAAGGGCACCAGCGCGAGCTGGCCTACCTGCGGTTCCGGTTCGTTGGCTGTCGGTTGCCAGCGGTAATCGAATTCCGTATCCAGCGGCGAGTCCAGCGCGATTTTGACGATGCGTCCGCTCACGACTTAATGTGAATCCTTAAAAGTGTGGCTAAACCCACGTTCCACAAGGCCTTTTTCACCTATCCACATATTCTGTGGATAACTTTGTGGGCAACTGGGACTTGACACGCCAAAACCCTGATTTTATGCGGGCTCAAACAAATTGCTCAATGAGAACGCAGGAAGGCACTCTCAATAAAATCAATGACTTAGCCCGCGAGCAATCTTTCTGCAAAAAATATTTTGTTTTGTCTTCTAGCAGACTTGACAGGGGTAGTTTTTGTGAATAAGTGCGACTGCCGGTCCAGAAAAGGCTTGCGTGATCGGAATTTTCATGATTCTCCGTCAAGAAAATTCGGATTCAGGGCCTATCCAGGCCCTTATTTGCACAAATCTGTGGATATCTTTGTGAACAATGCTTTCCTGCAAGAATTGATTTGCGCCAATCTGGCACAGACCGCAGGCCTTGATCCGAACCAAAGAAAAAATATGTCTTTATTTTTCAATGGCTTGCGCAAGATTGTTCGCGCGGGATTTCGTTAGGGCATGCAAGTCCTTGATTCGGGTTCGGCCGATCAAGCCTGTGCATAAGTCTCACAATTGCTTGACCGGCGCTGGCTTCTATGTTCCCGAGGGGGAATTTATTGCCGCCACCGCAAAGTGGCTCATCAGGCGCGCAAATCGCGGCTGATCTGGTGCACGGCGTTGACCAAGGCGGTCACGGATTCGGGCGGCGTAAACTGCGAAATGCCGTGACCGAGGTTGAAGACATGGCCGCTGTCGGCACCCGGCTTGCCGAAAGATTTCAGGGTTTTTTCAACTTCGGCGCGAATCTGGTCGGGCTTGGCGAACAGCACGTTCGGGTCCAGGTTACCCTGCAGCGCGACCTTGTGGCCGACCAGCGCGCGCGCCTTGCCCAGATTCACAGTCCAGTCGAGGCCGACGGCATCGGCGCCCGAATCGGCGATCTCTTCCAGCCACAGGCCGCCGCCCTTCGTAAAGACAATGCACGGGATCTTCACGCCGGCATGCTCGCGCTTCAGGCCCTTGATCACTTCGCGCATGTAATGCAGCGAGAACGCCTGATAAATGCCATCGGCGAGCGCACCACCCCAGGTGTCGAAAATCATCACTGCCTGGGCGCCAGCGTCGATCTGCGCATTCAGATAGGCGGACACCGCCTGCGCATTCACGCTCAGGATGTGGTGCATCAGGTCCGGACGGTCGTAGAGCATGCTCTTGACGGTGCGGAAGTCATCCGAGCCCTTGCCTTCGACCATGTAGCAAGCCAGCGTCCACGGGCTGCCGGAGAAACCGATCAGCGGTACGCGGCCGTTCAGTTCAGTGCGAATTTGCGTGACCGCGTCAAAGACATACTGCAGCTTGGACAAGTCCGGTGCCTGCAGTGCACGGACTGCGTTTTCATCTCGCAGCGGATGCGCAAAGCGCGGGCCTTCGCCCTCGGCGAACGACAGGCCGAGACCCATCGCATCGGGCACGGTCAGGATGTCGGAGAACAGGATGGCCGCATCGAGCGCATAGCGGTCCAGCGGCTGCAACGTGACTTCGGTCGCGAAATCAGGATTGGTGGCCAGGCCCATGAAGGAGCCGGCCTTGCTGCGGGTGGCGCGATATTCGGGCAGGTAACGACCTGCCTGGCGCATCAGCCACAGCGGCGTGTATTCCGTGGGCTGGCGCAGCAGTGCGCGCAGAAACGTATCATTCTTCAGCGGGGCGAACGAGCTCGACATCGGTTCCTACAAGGCAGATTTCAGGGAGGCCGTATTATCTCCCAAAGCCCCCTGCCCGCCCGGGTTTTTGCGGTTCACGCACCTGCGAATGTGCCGCTGTGGCGGCGCGCTCAGAATGCCACGTGCAAGCCGCCGCCGGCGGGTTGCAAGGAAGCGGCGCGCTGCTTCACGGGGCGACGATCAGCTCGACCTGTGCTTCCTTCAGCAGCGCGCGCATGGCGGCCGGCGGCTCGGCATCGCAGAACAGCTTGTCGATCTGCGACAGGTGGGCGAGTCGCACCAAAGCCTGCCGTCCGAATTTGTCTTCATCGGCCACCAGCCATACCTCGCGTGATTGCTCGATGATCGCTTGCGCGACCTTGACTTCGCGCGGGTCAAAATCGCGCAGCGTGCCGTCCGGCTCGATGCTGGAAATGCCGATGATGCCGATGTCGACCTTGAACTGGCGGATGAAATCGACGGTCGCTTCGCCGACGATGCCGCGGTCGCGTCCGCGCACCACGCCGCCGGCGACGATCACTTCGCAACCCGGCTGGCCGGCCAGAATGGCGGCCACGTTCAGGTTGTTGGTCACCACATGGAGGCCGGTGTGATGCACCAGCGCACGCGCCACTTCTTCGGTCGTGGTGCCGATATTGATCAGCAGCGAGCTGCCCGGCCGCACGCGTTGCGCCACCGCCGCCCCAATGCGACGCTTGGCCTCGATATTGAGCACCTGGCGCTGGCTGTAATCGATGTTCTCGACCGACGAAGGCAGTCCCACGCCGCCGTGGTAACGCGCCAGCAGCCTGGCCTCTTCCAGCAGCTTCACGTCGCGCCGCACGGTCTGCGGGGTGACTTCCAATTGCTGTGCGAGGGCTTCGACCGATACGGTGACCTGACTGCGCACGGCTTCAAGAATGCGGCGCTGGCGGGGATTGAGGGTCATCGCGGGTCTCCGGATCGCTGGCAATGCATGATAAAAGTGAAATAAGGAACCAAAACGAACATTTTTGAAGTTCGAATTGTTGCTTTTTGTTCGTTTCCCGTCTATCTTTGATCGCGCATTATGTTCAGGTCACCCTGATTTGGCAATTCTCGCAGGCAAGCCCACCCGCTCCCTCCTGCCCTTGCCTGCAACTCCCTTCGCTACCCCGTGCGAATCCCAAAAGTTAGTGCTAGCTTACTTTTCTTGATTGGCTGGTCTTCATGAGTTCACAGCAGGTTCTTGCGACTGACGTGCTGGTCGTCGGCGGTGGCATCAATGGCGCGGGCATCGCGCGCGATGCTGCCGGCCGCGGGCTGTCGGTCGTGCTGTGCGAAAAGGATGACCTCGCGTCGCATACCTCGTCGGCATCGACCAAGCTGATCCATGGCGGGCTGCGCTACCTCGAACATTACGAATTCGGTCTGGTGCGCAAGGCGCTGATCGAACGCGAAGTGTTGCTGCGCGCTGCGCCGCACATCATGTGGCCGATGCGCTTCGTGATGCCGCATGATAAAGGACAGCGGCCGTCGTGGATGATTCGCGCCGGCCTGCTCATTTATGACTTCCTCGCCAAACGCGAAATCCTGCCCGGTTCGGGCGGCATCGACCTGCGCAGCCATCCGGCCGGCAAGCCGCTGAAAGCCGATTTCAGCAAGGGCTTCATCTATTCCGACGGCTGGGTCGACGATGCGCGGCTGGTCGTCTTGAATGCCCGGGACGCCGCCGACAAAGGCGCCCAAGTCTTCACGCACACCGGCTGCGAATCCGCCAAACGGGTCGGCGACCGCTGGCACGCGACGCTGCGGCATGCCGATGGCAGCACCCGCGACGTCCACGCGCGTGCTTTGGTCAATGCGGCCGGCCCCTGGGCCGCCTCCTTCCTCGGAGATGCGCTGCACCGTCCGACCGGCAAGGCGCTGCGCCTGGTCAAGGGCAGCCACATCATTGTCAGGAAGATGTTCGACCATCCGTTTGCGTACATCTTCCAGAACCCGGATGGCCGCATCGTCTTCGCGATCAATTACGAGCAGGACTTCACGCTGGTCGGCACTACCGACCTCGAATACCACGGCGATACCAACAAAGTCGAGATCGATCGCTCCGAAATCGAATACCTGTGCCAGCTGACCGAACGCTATTTCCGCAAGCCGATCACGCCGGCCGATGTGGTCTGGTCGTACGCCGGCGTGCGCCCGCTGCTGGAGGATGATTCGGCCAATGCGTCGGAGATCACTCGCGATTACAAGCTGGCGCTGGACGGCGAACAAGCGCCGCTGCTGTCTGTCTTCGGCGGCAAGATCACGACCTTCCGCAAGCTGGCCGAAGAAGCCGTCGACCTGATTGCGCCACGACTGGGCAATCATCGCCCCACTTGGACCGAGCATGCGTGCCTGCCGGGCGGCGACTTGTATGGCGCGCCGCAAAATCGCGCCGTACTGGAATACGACACCTATGTGAACCGCATGCAGCTGCAATTCCCATGGTTGCCGCCCAAACTGGTCGCGCGCTATGTGCGCGCCTATGGAACGCGCATCCATGCACTGCTGAAGGACAGGCATGGCATCGTCCAGATGGGCGAAGAAGTGGTGAAAGATCTGTTCGCCGCCGAAATAGATTATTTGGTGAAGAACGAGTGGGCGTCGTCTGGCGCCGATATACTGTGGCGGCGTTCCAAACTGGGGCTGCACCTGCCGGCGGGGACCGAGCAGCGCATCGACCAGTGGATCGCCCGCGCATATAAAAACAATTAGCAGCAAGATTGCGATCGCCTGCACGCGGCGGTTGTACCTGAGGAGACTACGTGCGTCTGGAACTGCAAGGCGTGACCCGCAAGGTCGGCGCCGACACTCACCTGTACCCGACTTCTGTCGCGCTGATGCCGGGGGCCATCAATGTGCTGCTCGGCGCCACGCTGGCCGGCAAGACCACGCTGATGCGCGTGATGGCCGGCCTCGACAAGCCGAGCGAAGGCAAGGTCATTGCCGATGGCGTCGACGTGACCGGCGTGCCGGTGCGCGAGCGCCAGCTGGCTATGGTCTACCAGCAATTCATCAATTACCCGTCGCTGTCCGTCTTCGAAAACATTGCATCGCCTTTGCGTATCGCGGGGCAATTGTCCGACGACGCCATCCGCAGCAAGGTCCACGAGATGGCCGAGCGCCTGCACATCTCCAACTACCTGGATCGCTCGCCGGCAGCACTGTCCGGCGGCCAGCAACAACGCTGCGCGCTCGCGCGTGCGCTGGTCAAGAATGCGAGCCTGCTGCTGCTGGACGAACCGCTGGTCAACCTCGACTACAAGCTGCGCGAAGAACTGCGGCGGGAGCTGACCGAGCTGTTCTCGGCCGGTGGCACCACTGTCGTCTACGCGACCACCGAGCCGCTGGAAGCGCTGCAGCTCGGCGGCCACACGCTGCTGATGCACGAAGGCCAGGTCCTGCAGCACGGGACTACGCTGTCGGTGTTCAATGCGCCGGTGTCCGTGACAGCCGCCCGCACTTTCAGCGACCCGCCGATCAACCTCTTCGATGCCAGCCTCGCCAATGGCGTCGCGCAGCTGGCCGAAGGCATTGCGTTGCCGCTGTCGGCCGCGCAGCAATCCCACCTGACCGGCTACAACCGCGTGCAAGTCGGCTTGCGCGCACACAGCCTGCATGCGCAAGCGCGCGCGGGTGACTTCGCATTGAGCGGCACTGTGGACCTGGCCGAGATCAGCGGCTCGGAAACCTTCGTCCACCTGCACCGCGGCAGCCTCGCGCTGGTGGCGCAACTGCCGGGCGTGCACGAGCTGGACCTGGGCGCGCAAGCGACCATGCACTTCCAACCCGACGACTTGTTCATTTTCAGTACCGATGGCGCGCTGCTGTGCGCGCCCGGCGTGGCAGGAGCCTGAGATGGCACGCATAGCACTCGCTGGCCTCGCGCACAGCTACAAACCGAATCCTTCGCAGCCATCCGACTATGCGCTGCGCCCGATGGACATGACCTGGGAAGACGGCGGGGCTTACGCGCTGCTGGGCCCGTCCGGCTGCGGCAAGACGACGCTGCTGAACATCATCTCGGGACTGGTGAAGCCTTCGCATGGCCGTGTGCTGTTCGACGGCAAGGATGTCACCGACCTGCCGACCGAAGCGCGCAACATCGCGCAGGTGTTCCAGTTCCCGGTGATCTACGACACGATGACCGTCGGCGAGAACCTCGCTTTCCCGCTGAAGAACCGCGGCTGGAAGCAGGCTGACATCAATCGCCGCGTCGCGCAGATCGCCGAGATCCTCGAGCTGAGCGGCGACCTCAAGCACCGCGCGTCCGGACTGACGCCGGATGCGAAGCAAAAGATTTCGCTGGGCCGCGGCCTCGTGCGTCCCGATGTGGCCGCCGTGCTGTTCGACGAACCGCTGACCGTGATCGACCCGCACCTGAAATGGCTGCTGCGTCGCAAGCTCAAGGAAATCCATCACGAACTCAAGCTGTCGCTGATCTACGTGACGCACGACCAGATCGAGGCGCTGACCTTTGCCGACCAGGTGGTGGTGATGACCGAAGGCGAAGTGGTGCAGGTCGGCAGCGCGCAGGCACTGTTCGAGGCACCGGAGCATACCTTCGTCGGCTACTTCATCGGCAACCCGGGCATGAACCTGCTGCCCTGCGCATCCAGCGCCAACGGCGTGCACGTGCCGGGCGTGACTGAATTCCTGCCCGCCCCGGCCGGCATTCCGGGCGGCCGCATGACGCTGGGCATCCGTCCCGAGTACGTCGAATGCCTCGCGCAACCCGAAGCCGGCGCGCTGCCGGCGCGGCTGCTCAAGGCACGCAACATGGGCACGCACTGGCTGGTCGAGTGCCAGCTCGGCGAGCACCGGATCGCGGCCAAGCAGCGGGCGCTGCATGCGGCCAAAGATGGCGACGCAGTCTGGCTGAAGCTGCCGGTCAATCGCACGCTGTACTACGTGAACGACAAGCGGGTGGCATGAGATGGCAACGATGAAAACCCAAAACAACAAGGCCTGGTGGCTGGTGCTGCCAGTGATCCTGTCGGTGGCGTTCTCGGCCATCCTGCCGCTGATGACGGTGGTGAACTACTCGGTGCAGGACATCCTCGGCCCCGACCAGGCGGTGTTCGTGGGCACCGAATGGTTCAAGGAAGTGATGCGCGACGAAGACCTGCACTCGGCACTGTTGCGCCAGCTGGTGTTCTCGCTCGCGGTACTGACGATCCAGATCCCGCTCGGCATCGGCGTGGCGCTGACCATGCCCGCGCAGGGCTGGCGCGCGTCGCTGTCGCTGGTGCTGGTGGCGCTGCCGCTGCTGATCCCCTGGAACGTGGTCGGCACCATCTGGCAGATCTTTGGCCGGGGCGACATCGGCCTGATGGGCAAGCTGATCAATGACGCCGGCATTGACTACAACTACACCGGCAATTCGATGGATGCATGGCTGACCGTGCTGCTGATGGATGTCTGGCACTGGACGCCGCTGGTGGTGCTGCTGTGCTACGCCGGCCTGCGCGCGATTCCCGACGCTTACTACCAGGCCGCGAAAATCGACGGCGCGTCGCGCCTTGCGGTGTTCCGCTATATCCAGCTGCCGAAGATGCGCAATGTGCTGATGATCGCGGTGCTGCTGCGCTTCATGGACAGCTTCATGATCTATACCGAGCCCTTCGTGCTGACCGGTGGCGGCCCCGGCAATGCGACGACCTTCCTGTCGCAATACCTGACGCAGAAGGCGGTCGGCCAGTTCGACCTCGGCCCGGCGGCCGCGTTCTCGCTGATCTACTTCCTGATCATCCTGCTGTTCTCCTTCGTGCTCTACAACTGGATGCAGCGCGTCGGTACCGGAGACAAGAAATGATGCGTTCGGGCCTATCGGGATTTTCCCGCTTCTTCCTCGTGGCCTTCCTGGTCGGCTCGCTGTTGCCGATCTACTGGATGCTGAACATGTCGCTGAAAACCAACGAGGAAATCGTTGGCGTGATGACGATGTGGCCGGCCCACCTGACCTTCGATAACTACATCACCATTTTCACCGACGAGAGCTGGTACAGCGGCTACATCAACTCCATCATCTATGTCGGCATGAACATGGTGATGGCGGTGCTGCTTGCGTTGCCGGCCGCGTACGCGTTCTCGCGCTACGCCTTCCTCGGCGACAAGCACCTGTTCTTCTGGCTGCTGACCAACCGCATGACGCCGCCGGCCGTGTTCCTGCTGCCCTTCTTCCAGCTGTACTCGACCTTCGGCCTGATGGACACGCACCTCGCGGTGGCGCTCGCGCACCTGCTGTTCAACGTGCCGCTGGCGGTGTGGATCCTGGAAGGCTTCATGTCCGGCATCCCGAAGGAAATTGACGAGACGGCTTACATCGACGGCTACACCTTCCCGAAATTCTTCGTGAAGATCTTCCTGCCGCTGATCAAGTCCGGCATCGGCGTGACGGCCTTCTTCTGCTTCATGTTCAGCTGGGTCGAATTGCTGCTGGCGCGGACGCTGACCTCGGTCGAGGCCAAACCGATCGCTGCGACCATGACCCGCACCGTGTCGGCCGCCGGCATGGACTGGGGCGTGCTGGCAGCGGCGGGCACGCTGACCATTGTGCCGGGAGCGCTGGTGATCTGGTTCGTTCGCCACTACATCGCGAAGGGTTTCGCGATGGGCCGAGTTTAATGCGTACGGCGTAAGGAGGCCGACATGGCAAATGCATTTTCATGGATGGCCTGGACCACCGAAGTCGCGGTCTTCTTCAGCGGCATTGTGCTGATGCTGATCGGTATGACGATCTGGCAGCTCAGGTCGCCCAGCATCGAGCGCAAGGGCTTGCTGCCGATACCGACGACACGCGGTGACCGCCTGTTCATCGGCCTGCTGACGGCCGCTTATATCAATCTTGCGTGGGCCGGCCTGACCGACCTCACGCAATGGCTTGCAGCAGCACTGGGCTTCATCGTGCTGCTGGTTCTGATGCGTTGGGGTTGAAGCAAGGGAACAACCTTGAACCATCCCGGCGCCGGGTAACTTCCCCCCGGCGCCGGATCGAAAGTCCGGGAAGGTGCGAAGAGGAGATAAGACGTGAAATTCAAACTAAGCGCGATCGCCATCGCCGCCATGCTGGCTTCGGGCGCGTCCTGGGCAGACATGAAGGCCGCCGAGACTTGGGTCGACAAGGAGTTCCAGCCGTCGACGCTGTCGAAAAAGCAGCAGCTGGAAGAGATGAAGTGGTTCATCGACGCCGCTGCCAAGCTGAAGGCAAAGGGCGTGAAGGAAATCAACGTGGTGTCCGAGACTATCGACACCCACGTCTACGAATCCAAGACCATGGCCAAGGCCTTCGAGGAAATCACTGGCATCAAGGTCAAGCATGACCTGATCCAGGAAGGCGACGTGGTCGAAAAGCTGCAGACCTCCATGCAGTCCGGCAAGTCTATCTACGACGGCGGGATCTCCGATTCCGACCTGATCGGCACCCACTGCCGCTACGGCGCGGTCGAGCCGCTGTCCGACTTCATGGCCGGCGCCGGCAAGGAATACACGAACCCGGGCCTGGACCTGAAAGATTTCATCGGCATCAGCTTCGTCACCGGCCCGGACGGCAAGCTGTACCAGCTGCCTGACCAGCAATTCGCCAACCTGTACTGGTTCCGTGCCGACTGGTTTGCACGCAAGGACCTGCAGGACAAGTTCAAGGCCAAGTATGGCTATGAGCTCGGTGTGCCGCAGAACTGGTCGGCTTATGAAGACATCGCGAACTTCTTCACCAACGACGTGAAGGAACTCGACGGCAAGAAGGTCTTTGGCCACATGGACTACGGCAAGAAGGATCCGTCGCTCGGCTGGCGCTTCACTGATGCCTGGTTGTCGATGGCAGGTACCGCCGACAAGGGCATCCCGAACGGCATGCCGGTCGACGAGTGGGGCATCCGCGTCGCTGCCGACAAGTGCACCCCGGTCGGCGCATCGGTTGCTCGTGGCGGCGCCACCAACTCGCCGGCGGCTGTCTATGCTCTGACCAAGTACATCGACTGGATGAAGCTGTACTCGCCGAAAGAGGCGATGGGCATGACCTTCTCCGAAGCCGGTCCGGTGCCTGGCCAGGGCCAGATCTCGCAGCAGATCTTCTGGTACACCGCGTTCACCGCATCGATGAGCAAGGCCCCGGCCGTCAACAACAAGGACGGTTCGCCGAAGTGGCGCATGGCCCCTGGCCCGCACGGCCCGTACTGGAAGGAAGGCATGCAGAACGGCTATCAGGACGTCGGTTCCTGGACCTTCTTCAAGTCGACCCCGGACGAGCGTAAGGCGGCGGCATGGCTGTACGCGCAGTTCATCAACGCCAAGACCACCTCGCTGAAGAAGTCGATCACGGGCCTGACCTTTGTGCGTGACTCGGACATCCGTCATGAGTACTTCACGAAGAACGCCAACAAGTACGGCGGCCTGATCGAGTTCTATCGCAGCCCGGCTCGCGTGGCATGGACCCCGACCGGTACCAACGTGCCGGACTATCCGAAGCTGGCCCAGCTGTGGTGGAAGAACGTCGCAACTGCGGTCACCGGCGAGAAGACCCCGCAGGCAGCGATGGACAACCTGGCCGACGAGATGGACAACGTGATGGGCCGCCTGCAGCGCGCAGGCATGAAGAACTGCGCGCCGAAGCTGAACGAAAAAGGCGATCCCAACAAGTGGCTGTCCGACAATGCCGCGCCGTGGAAGAAGCTGGCCAACGAAAAGCCGAAGGGCGAGACCATCGCCTATGAAAAGCTGCTCCAGGCCTGGAAGGAAGGTCGCGTAAAATAATTCGTGACCACGCTGGCGTCAGGTCTGTGAACCGGGCGCCGGCCCTTCCTCTTCGAGGTCCTCTCCTCTCCGAGGCTTTCCGTCCGCAAGGCGGAAATTGAATGCGCGGCTGGTCCGCGCATTTTTTTGCTTGATAGCTCTTCGCATTTTTTTACAATGCTTCCAGACCGGATTACGCATGGCTGATCAATACATACTTGCAATCGACCAGGGCACGACCAGTTCGCGCGCCATCCTGTTCAATCGCAGCGGCCGCATCCACGGTATCGCGCAGCAGGAGTTCCGGCAGATCTTCCCGAATCCGGGTTGGGTCGAACATGACGCTAACGAGATCTGGACCTCGCAACTGGCGGTGTCTCAACAGGTGCTGAAAGATCACGGCCTGTCGGCGAAGGACATCGCCGCGATCGGCATCACGAACCAGCGCGAAACCACCGTGCTGTGGGACCGCACGACCGGCGAGCCGGTGGCCAATGCGATCGTCTGGCAGGACAGGCGCACGGCCGGGTATTGCGATCGCTTGCGCGCCGAAGGCAAGGCTGCTCTGTTCCGCCAGAAGACCGGCCTCGTGATCGATGGCTATTTTTCCGGCACCAAGCTGCGCTGGCTGCTCGACAACGTGCCCGGTGCACGCGCGCGCGCAGAGAAAGGCGAGCTCGCTTTCGGTACCGTCGATGCATGGCTGATCTACAAGCTGTCCGGCCAGCATGTGACTGACACCAGCAATGCATCGCGCACGATGCTGTTCAATATTCACACGCTTGACTGGGATGACGAGATCCTCGGCATCCTCAATATTCCGCGCGCGGTGTTGCCCATGGTGGTTCCCAGCATTGGCATTGCTGCGCATGCGGATGCAAAGTTCTTCGGTGCGCCCATCCCCATCGCCGGCATCGCCGGTGACCAGCAGGCGGCTACCTATGGCCAGGCCTGCTTCCATCCGGGCATGGTGAAGAGCACCTATGGCACTGGCTGCTTCATCCTGATGAACACCGGCGCTGCGGTCGAGTCGCAGAACCAGTTGCTGACCACCGTTGGCTGGACCACCGGCCATGCGGACCCGCACAAGACGGATTACATGTTCGAGGGCGGCGTCTTCATGGGGGGCGCTACCATACAGTGGCTGCGCGACGGGCTGAAGCTGATCAAGGATTCTTCCGACGTCGAAACGCTTGCTTCGACCGTGCCCGACAGCGATGGCGTGACCTTCGTGCCGGCGTTCTCAGGACTTGGCGCGCCGCATTGGGATGCGTATGCGCGCGGCACGATGCTGGGCATCACGCGCGGCACGCAGTCCGGCCACATCGCGCGCGCGGCGCTCGAGGGCATTGCCTTCCAGACGGCTGATGTGATTCGCGCCATGCAGAAGGATGCCGGCACGCCGATCCGCGAATTGCGCGTCGATGGCGGCGCGGCCCGCAACAATCTGCTGATGCAATTCGAGGCCGACATCCTCGGCGTGCCGGTGGTGCGCCCTGAGGTCACGGAGACGACGGCGCTGGGCGCCGGTTACCTCGCCGGGCTTGGCGTGGGCTTCTGGTCAGGTCAGGATGAAATTGCCGCGCAGTGGCATGTCGAGCGGCGCTTCGAGCCTCAGATGCCCGACAGTGAACGCGATGCACGTCTTGCCGTGTGGGCGCGCGCGATTGGTCGTGCAGCGGACTGGGTACAGCACGGCAGCTGAGCTGCGGCTGCGGGAAATAAAAAAGGCAGCCGAGGCTGCCTTTTTTATTGGTACGTAACGCGTATCAGCGCTTCTTGCGCAGCTTTTCAATTGCTGCCAGTTGCGCCACGGCGACGGCCAGTTCGGCTTGTGCGCGCGCGTAGTCGATGGTCGACTCGCGGTTGTGCAAGGCCTCTTCCGCTGCCTTCTTGGCGGCGGCTGCCTTCGCCTCGTCGAGGTCGGCGCCGCGGATCGCGGTGTCGGCCAGCACGGTCACGGCATTCGGCTGCACCTCGAGGATGCCGCCAGCGACGAAGATGAACTCTTCATCGGTCTTGCCGGTGAGCTTGATGCGGACCGCGCCCGGACGGATGCGGGTGATCAGCGGCGTGTGCTTCGGATAAATCCCCAGCTCGCCCGCTTCGCCCGGCAACGCGACGAACTCGGCCTCGCCCGCGAAGATCTGCTCTTCGGCGGAGACCACGTCAACGTGAATAGTGTTTGCCATAGGAAGCCCTTGTCGGTATCGAGAAGCGAGCCCCGCAGCGTGGCCGCGGGGCACTCACATTACTGCAGTTTCTTCGCTTTCTCGATCGCTTCTTCGATGGTGCCGACCATGTAGAACGCCTGCTCCGGCAGGTGATCCAGTTCGCCGGAAGCGATCATCTTGAAGCCCTTGATGGTGTCCTTCAGCGACACGTACTTGCCCGGTGCGCCGGTGAACACT
>JACCDU011319532.1_pt1 | contig 114111 bp, 130 predicted proteins | sample 7446081 | NCBI WGS metagenome assembly JACCDU01 (sample SAMN15323447, study PRJNA562643) | freshwater metagenome | isolation source: river surface water | place: USA:Blue River Watershed | collected 2017-08-17
CGACGTCTTGCCCGACCCGGCACTTGAAAGCAGCCGCATATTTTGTGTAGGAAGAGAACGCACAACAGCAGATTGATTGGCATTTAGTTTTATGGACCCTTCCGAAAAATGGAAAATCTCTGCCATGTTTCGGATAGCGGAGACTTTCTTTAGACGGGTTAGAAGTAGTAATAAAACACTTCACATAGATTAGAATGTCATTCCGACGAACTCACAAAAAACAACGATCCGAAAGGGAAAAACAATTCTGGAATAAACGCATGTTTCGCATTCAATCAAGACACAACGAACGGGGATATACTACATTTGATGGTTGGAAACAGTGGGGAGGAGCGAAAAACATGTACGGTATAGAAATGAATGGGGATGTGTCAAGCGCAAGTAGTGTTGCCAGCGATAACTATAACGATAACAATAAAAATATAAAAAACTTTAGAATGGAGAACTATGCCGAAAAAAATGTTACTGTAAACGGAAAGCGTTATACGTATCGTGAAACAGAAAGTGGGAGTGCTATATATTTATATCGTAGAGATAGCACAAAGAATTGTTTTGAAATATTTTTTGATACAGATAATGAAGGTAATAAATATGCCCACTTAGACTCTTTCTATAATTTTAGTGATTGTTGTAACACCATGGATTCAACTGGTCGCGATTTATTTCTTGCGGTTGTACAACTTCTGACAGAGAAAGGCGGTTTAAAGTATATGTTATTTTCCGATAATTCTGGAAAAGAACTGGAAAATGGTGATTGGATATCTTTAGCAGATACCTATTTTGTATCCACTGGAAAGACATGGTACGAATCTATTCTCCCCCTTACACCGGATGAACCGAAACGATACAAAAATGCCCTCAGAAATGTTAAAAAGGCAAGATGGGAATCCGCATATGCAGTACTAAAGGATAATAATCCGGATATTGAGATACCAGTAGATATTTCAGATATTAACGTGAAATTACCTGGATCCGCCATGCAAGTGTTTCGGCGTATCAAGGACGCAAAGACATCCTTCTTTGCGGATAATAAATACAGCATTATGCCTTCTGTAGGATATGCAAGTATGTCAGGGATGAAATGGAAATATTATTTTCCATCATAGAGATTTGTAGAACATACACAAAATGTGACTACATGCATACCGCAGATAGAGAGGGGTACATACAATGTCAGAAACGGCTTCTACGATGATGCTCTCCAATATTCTGAATCGCCGATTTGCTCTTCGTCAGCTCCTCCAACAGACAAAATATCATGATCACGAAGGATCCATTCCCGCGCTGGAAGTCACTGTGGAACGTGAACCCACGATCCGTACTCATCTGGCCACTCTGGCAGCCCAAATTGTAGCGGACCCCAACACCGTTCTCCTGGATGAATACACGGCCGACGAACGATCCAAAGACTGGAAGGCCCTGGAAAAGAAAGAAGTTCTTACCGAAAGCGGCGACGTCGCCCACATTGATACCCGATCGCGACCCGGTCACAAGATTCTGGATCACTTTATGCCGCATTTCTGGAAGGTGAAGGATCATCGGGGACTCTCTGTGTTCGGACTCATGACTGCCGAAAAAGTCCAGAAAGCCTTGATGGCCAATCTGATGATGCATTCCACGCCCTACAAGAGTGAAATCCGGCGCATGGTTACGATGACAGGTGGTCTGGCCAATGTCACGAAATACCGCACCGTAACGGCAAAGGCGTTGGCTCAGTATTATAGCGCACGACGGGTATTGGACCCCTGTGTCGGTTGGGGCGGACGAATGCTGGGATCTCTGGCGGCACGGTCGGATGCGGTCTATGTCGGGTGTGAAACGGATCCTAACACCATTGTCGGTCTCCAACAGATCTTAGCCGATACCGCGATTCCGGCGTCGGTGCGTGCACGGGCCACGATTCTGGATTCGCCCGTAGAAGTGGTGCTGCCCCAGCTTCGTCTCATGGAGAAGTTTGATATGGTCCTGACGAGTCCGCCGTATTTCAATCTGGAATTGTATACTGCCGGTGTACAGTCTGCGGAAGTATACAATACCTGGGAAGAGTGGGTCGCTCACTGGCTGAAACCGGTGATTCTGGGTTGTCTGGACTGTTTGCGGGAAGGTGGTGTCAGCTGTTGGAGTGTGAAGAACATCAAGTCCGACAAAAAGTATCCGCTGGCCGATGTGACCAAACAGATTCATGAGGCGGCAGGGTGGAAACTCGTGAAGACGGTGACCATGACGGGATCAGCCCGTCCAGGGGCGAATCGGATCGGTGGAGATGGAAAGGAGACCCGTGAATCAGAAGAAGAGACCTTCTGTTTTATGCGATCTGGCTAACAAATGCGACCAATTCTGCGTCGGTACGAATCGGAGTAAGGTATTCCTTGACGGCGGAATAATCAAACCAGACGCCTTCCGAACTGTCGGCCGCTTTATTCCCCTGATTTTTGATTTTGCCAGCCGCAATGAGTTGTTGGAAGGTGGTCCGATTCATGCCCCAGAAGTGAATCGCGGTGTAGTCAATCCCACACAGAAGCAGATGTGTCCACTTGTGTTTTTCTTCCACGTGTTGCCACTTGTAGTCATCGTCTCCCCAGTGGCCACTGGATTTCTGTTCAATAAAGGCGGTACGATCACCTATCGGTAAGAGATGATCATACCCCGTTTGATCTTTTCCTTTGGCTCGTTTCTGAAGACTGGGAAATCGGAAACGGGCGAATTCTTCGCAGGCGACCCCCATACTGGATCCGCCCCCCAGTTCAATGAACCGTTTGATGGGGGAGGGGGCTTGTTTTGCTTCGTAGCGCTGGAGTTGGGTCGGCCCCCCTTTCTTTTGGCGGGCGTTCCAGAAGGCGTCGTATTCATTTACTTCGGTTGTCATGTAGCGTCGTTGTGTATTGGAGGGGTCCGCAGATCATTCATCAAGTTTTGTGTATAAAAACAAAAAAAGAAGAGGGGGTCGGTGGGAATCGAACCCACGACTTCCATCACCCTAAGATGGAATCATACCACTAGACCACGACCCCGCCGGGGCGTATCCACCTGTCTACACGATTGTAAGGGGATTACGACCAACAACCGAAAGTCCAAGATTCGGTATCTATAACAACCTGATTTAATTGTGAGAAGGAAGTGCGGCGAAATACGAACGAAACGATCGCCGCCCCTATCAATGATGTGGGCAGTCCTCCTGCTCTTGGCAGTTGTCATCGGCGTTCATTGGTTTGAGTACAAACGTTCGGTCCAGGAATATACGTTCGCGCAACCGACAGCGGTGGATCAACACGATGAATTGAGTGCGGTGTTGAAAGAGAAAACTCCAATTGTTGTGGAAATTGGAGCTCTCCCCTGGCGTCCAGAAGTGGTGGGAAAAGCAGCATGGTCCGTTGTGAATGGGGAAGGTCTGGAAATGTCCAGCAGTCAGTGGGTCTCCGCGGGTACGGGCATACAGAATGGTCCGGAATTGGCCGAACAGATGGAATTGGCAACCGGACTGGCGGATCTGGACGAATCGCGGGCCTGGTGGTGGCTTCCCGGAATACGCGATTGTAATGTGGATACCCTGGTTTCCGGAGATACTGTGGGTCTCTCCTGGGTCACAGCGGAACGCCAATGGATCGGTTGTTCTCACGGGGGGCCTCTATTATTATGGCTGGTGCATTCCCGTTATCATCGTTATTTGCCGGCGGTGTCCTCCAAAGAGGAAGCGATTGATCCGTGGTCCCTGACTGTGGAAAAAGCCCCCTGGATCGGTCGGGTACAGTATATTGAAGTGCGTGTAAAGCCCGGATGGTGTATCGGCTTACCGGCCCACTGGGGATACGCCATCAAGCATGAAGGCGCAAAGGAGAGTGGAGATGCCTGGTGGTGGACGGCGTCGCAACACTCTATGGCATCGCTGGCGATACATCAATGGAATCAACCGACTGTACCTTCAGAGGAAGATATTACATTAGAATCTATGGACGAATGATCTATGGACGATACCTCTATGGACGAATAAGTGTCCAGGCAATTTTATAATAGGTGTTGAGTGCAGGAGTACTACTGATCCGAACATCAAACTGGGTGGTTGGATTTGTCTGATTCACATTATACCAACACTGTACGCCGACTGGATTTGCACATGTGGGTGGAGGTCCCGACGTATAATTATCGTCCAAAAAAGTCAGCTGGATAATCGGGGCGGCGGTTAGAGTTACTCCAGGAGTAACTGTAGCGGAAACTGCCGTATTTCCGATCTGAACAATACCGGAAGGGAACGATGTAGAAGAAGGAGAGGAAGAAGTGCATCCACAGTCATCCGCGGAAGAACCAAACACGCATTCAATCGTGGAAGCCGGACTAAGAATAGATGCTATATTGGAGGTACAAAACCCCAGTTGCGCCGCGTCACACATATCTCTGACGATAAACGATGATTTCCGCGTCAGACATAGAACGATGACATTTGACAAATCGCAGTGGGTGCGTCTCTTGGATGTATTTCTGTTGGGTCCTTTCATGATTTGGTACGCCTTACAGAGTCGGGGGATGCCCGATGTCGCCGTGGCTGTACTGTTTCTATCGGGGGTTCTTACCATCGTGTATAACGGGGTGAACTATCTGGGCAATTACGGTTGGATTCCCCGTTCGTCTTTGTTCGGGACCAAGTAGAGGAGAGATGTACAAACCCTACGATGAAACATCAGAAGATGATTCCGACGATGAACAGATTCTACACGGCCGACCGAATCCGCATCGGGGTCGTGTCTATGCATCTTCTGCGGGATCTTCTGGTTATTCCTCTTCGGATTCGGATTCAGACTCCGGTTCCGAAACCGATGGAACCACGACCAGTGAACGGATTCGGCAGGACGGTCGTATGCAGGCCCTGGATATGTGGCGAAAGGACGCCATGGCATGGATTAATGGGCCGGGACGGAAACCCTTTACAGAGGGGCCCGGTGTAGAAGCGACACCCTTAGGGCTCTATAATAGTAAGACTAACTATGTGCAACAACGGGTTCAGCACGTACTGATGGTGGACAGCCTGGATCGCGATCAACGCACGTATCCACTTCCGACACAGCTCAAGTTGAAGTTACCGCGGGTCTATCGCAATGTGGAACGCATTGATATCGTCCAGGTCAAGATGATGTCGGGACTCTATACGTTTACGGCACTAAAGGGGAATATCACCGTCTGGATCAATGATGTCGCGTACACCATTCCCGATGGTTCATATACCGTTGCACAGATGGTATCGGCGATAAATACGGCGATTGCTGCATCGGGTGTCACGGTTTCCTTTTCGGCGACGACGGGGCGTTTTACATTTACGAACGGTGGTGGTCCGAACTTCACACTTTCCTACAAAGAATCTACGGCCCCCGATCTTGCGGGAGTCTATTCCGAATGGGGTCTCCTGTGGAATCTGGGGTTCGGAGGTGCACCGGCGACCTATACTGGATCCAACACGTATACGGCGTCCATGGTTCCTCGTCTGGTAGAGGATTACATCTATCTACGCATGAATGACACGGAACACATGAATACGGTGGATCATACGGATACGGAGGATATTGCGGTGGCCCAGGATTCTACGGGTCAAGTGTCGCACTATTTCGGAAAACTGTTACTCAACAATTTCGGTTGTTATGCCCAGACGTTCATTGAGTCGCCGAAGGAATTCCATCCGATCTTGGGAAAACTGGACCGATTGACCTTTTCGTGGTGTGATCGGAAAGGGAATGTACTGGCAGGGGCGGATGCAGCATCCTGTGACTGGCATATGACGCTGCGGATTACGGAAGTACAGGATCGGGCGATATCCGATGAAGCACATGTTCGTGGGGTTCATACATTTTTATCCAACACCGGTAGATGATGAACACCGCCGGTGCCCCTTTTAATGCCACCAACATGGTGCTTCCGAGTCCACAGATGAACCCCTATGGTGGCGGTGTTGCAGGCCTCATTCCGAATCCGAATACGGCGTCCTGGTACAAGACCCAGTACGGATGTCTGAAAAACGACCCGACCATGATCAGTCGGTTACATACCTTCCCCGATGCGATGATTCCACGGGGGATTCCCAAGGATCCCGCGGCGCCGGCCAAAATCTGTCTGGACTATCGTACGGCGTGGGCCATGGAAGAAGTGAATGCGGCCGATATGGTGGATACCGAACAGGAACATCCGCAGTTTGCTTTCCGTGCGGGCGGTCCCGGTACGCCGTATCAGATTGACGTGGAGAGTACTCTGCGTAGGTTAGATCAGCCACTGGGAAAATGCCAGGCTGTGATAGCGGAAGATGCCCCTCTTTACCGAAACACTGTTGCACCTCCGTTACCCACTGGTGTACGGGCTGATGTGCAAAACGCCTCTAATCCGATCGCTGCCATTATCCGACCAGGGGAAGACGAATGTCGCCGCACCGCCGATACGGTGGCCATGGCAATGTCCAATCGGTTTTTTAACAATCCCACGCGTCAGGACACCATGCGATTTGACAAGCCGTTCTCTCCTCCAGGGATTGGGACCGGTGCGCCGCGAAATGCAGTAGCCGCGGATCCAAAGAAACCGTATTATGCATAGATGTCCTATTGATTCGTGGGACGTGTAACAAATTGAATATTATCAATTAGTGATAAAATTATTGTTATATCTTCTTTTGTCATATTATTCCCTTTCATATTGAGTTTGTTAATATACATTGATATGGATGCGATTGTCTTATTATCAATAATCTTAATTGTATTATATAATAATGTGAAAAACTTACCAAGGTCAAAATACAAATTATTTAATGTCATCATTTTATTATATATAGAATCATCCATCGCAATAGATGTATTTTCAAAATCCATAATCCATGTACGTATACCATTCGTTGGAATACTTACATTGAAACCGATCGCAGGGATAGAATATTCTATAAATGTTTGTTTTGTATCTTTTAACAACACATTCCCTGGATGAAAATCACCATGAATTACTTGTGCATTATAAAATGCAGTAACTACACTTACAAATGCATGTTTTAGACAAGATTTAAATATGTATAAGTTCGGTTCGCCCCATTTAAACATCGCTATACTCCCTAATGGGAAATATGGCATTAAGATTACTTTCATACTATCACCTTCACCCGTACATAATGATGATCTGTTTGCGGAAGGGATTGTGCGAAAATCGTCATTACATGTAAAGAAACAAATATATTTAACAAACCCTTTGGTATTATATAATAATTTACTATATTGATACTCCGTGTATATGTCTGGAGAGTCTCCAATCTTAACGACAACTTCTCCATATTTCTCTAATTCGCCTAATAAGACTCTTGACTTATCATAGTCTGAAGTATTAAGCTTGATAAGGCGTAATACTTTGAGCCAAGATTCTGTAGTAGGAGTTTTAGAAGTTATTTTCCCGGAACACCATTCAACATAGTATTTTGCATTCTTTGGATTACGGGTAATAGAAGGATCTGTTTTTGAGAGATATGACACATTAAATTCTGCCATATTATATAGTTTACTAATAATTTATTCTTATATAGTAAACTATGCCGCTATATAAACTCCAACGCCATGTTATCTATGATCCCGCGTGTCAGGAAACAAAAGAAGTGTGGGGAGTTCAACGAAAACCCGCGGCCCTGGAAACATGTCCTGTGCCCCGTGATACGGATCGCGATGATCCGCTGCGATCGGATTGTGGGGATTGTTGCACATTGCTGCTCAAACATGAGGGGCGATATGTAACATGGGATCGGTTCATTGATTGGCTCTCTGATGCCGAAGAGGCAGGGTATGAACTCATCAGCGGATACAAGAATATGACTCCATATACCGTCTTTATTTTACGTGGACCGTAAACCTTCGTAGAGAATAGAATGGGTACAGCCTTTTACGATGGATATTCCGTGTTACATGCCGCTGTAGGAGTCATTGCATGGCATTGGGGTATCGGATTTATCTATTGGGTTCTAATACATGCGCTCTTTGAATTTGTGGAAAATACAAACACAGGGATGCACGTGATCAACACATACATTACGGCCTGGCCCGGTGGAAAACCATCGGCAGATTCACTCCTGAATCGGTTCGGTGATACAGTGTTCGCAGCCCTGGGATGGTGGATCGCAGCGATTGCAATGCGGTAATTCCTATGATAGGAAACACGTCCTCAAACTAAGAATGCTCTATTTTGTTAGTTTGAATACGCAGTGGTGTAATGCCATGAAGGAACAGTTTCGCGATATACCCGATGTTCTTGTACTGGAAGGGGATATCCGTCAAGTATCCACCGCCGATACCGTATTTGTAAGTCCGGCGAATTCTCTGGGGTTCATGGATGGCGGAATTGATCTGGTATTGAGTCGTGAACTCTTTCCAGGGATCCAGCAAAGGGTTCAACGAAAAATACGGGAACTCGGGTTACAGACCGCCCTGGGTCGGTATTATCTTCCCGTGGGTTCCGCGTGTTTTGTATCCACCGCCAATTCTTCCGGTATCATTGTAGCCCCCACGATGTTCCTTCCACACGATGTAAGTGCGACACAGAACGCCTATTGGTCTACGATGGCAGCTCTACAAATGTGGGAAACCACACCGGCCACAAATCTGGTGTTGACCAGTCACTGTTGTGGGTACGGGCGTATGCCGGCAACGGAATCGGCGAATCAAATGAAACGGGCCTACGATGACTTCACGTCTGGAAACAAAATGACTCCAATTCGCACGGGAGAACAGTACTTGCTCTTTCCGAACCGTGATGACGAACAGCCGAATAACTACGATAATCGGGAAATCAAGGAAATATATATCGGTTAGGGTTTAGGGAAGGGTTATCACTTTCGTAGGAGAACATGACCGTACGCGAAGGTCTGCCGATAGGCAATCTGATTGATGGGGTCCACCGCGGTCTTGAAGAGTTCTTCCAACCAGACCGCCATGTCGGCTTTCTTCTTCAGACAAGCGTGGAGGTAGACCTTCTGAAGAATATAGGGCCAGTCCACCGCCTGTTCGGACCAATCGTAGTCATCCTGGAGAGACTGGTGATATTCCTGAAGAGATTGTAAGGTGCTTCGTTCAATAAATACCTTACATTCCCGAATAATGGTTTCTTCGGTTGTCATACGCATCCTGAACCCCCTTCTTCTGTATACAGAGAGGGAAATTGTTTAGGACCAAAACAGGTCACTGCGCAGATCGGTGACTTTCTTGAGCGGTGCCTTAGCGGGTTCCTTCTGAATGATTTCAGCCACCTGCTGCTGAATCTGAGGATTGTATTTTTCGTCCAGACGCTTCTTGAGTTCACGGAGTTTCGTATAATAGACCGTGTTCGCAGCAAAATGTTTGTCCAACAGGGCGTTTTCCTCTTCTTCGGGTACCAAGGATGTATCAGGAAGAACGCCATTCACGGTAATCGCTTCGTATTCTGGAACACGGACATAATAGTGGGTCTTGAGTTCACGTTCATAGTGTTCGTATTCAGTGGCCCAGGAAGTGAACTGTTCTTCGTTCATTTGCATTTGTTGTTTTACATGAAAGAGGGCTTTATATAGTTTCAAACGTATTTAAGCGTTACTTCTTCATGGTATTTTTTGCCTTCGCCTTTTCTTTTGTAGCCGCCGAACAGTGTTTATAGAGTTCTTCCGCGCCTTCAGGGGTCAATGTCTGCCAGGGCGTTGCATCCGGAATGCTTACAAAGGTCGGTTTCGCTTTTGCCCCCACGGTCGGTTTATACATATAAAGGCCATAGGGTCCCCGTTTGATCTTGTAAGGGCCGACCTGGTGATCCACCGCGTCTATCGTGGTTTTTGCCAACAGTTTCGGCTGGAGATCCTCCAGTGTATCCTGAGTCGTACAATTCAACGTGTACGTGCGCCATGTGACATAGGGGCCAAACTTTCCGTTCTTGCGCATAACGGTGACACCGTCAATCTCTCCCAGGAGTTCCCCCGTTGTATTAATGGGGGCTTCTGCCGTCTGGAACGCCGCCATCGCATCCTCCTTGGTAGCCGTTTGAATGGAGAGTTTGGCCGGAACATTCGCGAATTTCGTTTTCTCTCCTTCGCGTTCCAATACGAAGAGGGGTCCCTTCTTGGAAATAATCATCTTGTAACCATCTCCGAACTCCGCCTTGTTTGCGCTGCGAATCACGCCACCGGCCTGTTGAAGAAGTTCTTCCGATGGTGGCGTAGAGGTGTTCGCGTTTATGGATCCCTTTGCATGTGTTGCCGGTGTATTCATGATCTGGTCATACCGTTCTTCGTAGCGCGCCCATGTTTCCGTGAGTACGGACTTCCATTCCCGTTCTCCCTTAGCGACTTCATCCAGATGAGATTCCATGTCGGCGGTGAATCCGTAATCCACCATATCCGTGAAATGTTGGAGGAGCCATTCTATTACGGTGCGTCCCAGAGCCGTCGTGCGGAGTTTGTCCTTTTCGGCACCCACCTTTTCCTTCTTTTCCGTCACTTTCATGTCCTTTGCCCCTATTTTGACTTCCAGACACTTTACGGACACTGTCTGTGCTTCAATCTTCGCCCGTTCCACGTAATCACGATCCAATACGGTTTCTACCAGCGTGGCATACGTACTGGGACGACCGATTCCGCGGGATTCCAGTTCCTTAATGAGAGAGGCTTCCGTATATCGTGAAGGTGGAGAGGTACGATGTTCAGTGGCGGTGGCAATCTTCCAGGAAAGAGTTTGATCCGGTTGCAGCGTTGTACGTGCGGCAAAGAGTTCTGCGGCAGCCTTCTCCTCCTCTTCCTTGCGTTCATTCTCCAGGATGCGCCAGCCGGCGAATCGGGTCTGATCCCATTCCGACATCAGAGGAAGAGTTCGCAATTCTCCCTGAAGTTTCACCACATCACGAGTTTCCGCGGTCATTACCGACTGAATCGTACGCTTCCAGATAAGATCATAGAGACGCTGTTCGTGAGCTGTAACACCGGTCAGGGTCGTAGTCTCCATATGCGTAGGTCGGATCCCTTCGTGGGCCGCCTGTGCTTCTGGTTTGTTGTCGCCAGCAGCAGTAACCTTCTTTTTCTTCACAATCTTCTTTTTGGGAGCAGCCGTGTCGGTATCTGAAGTATCTACGCCGGCCAGATATTCTTCGCCCCATCGTTCACGGACTACCGCCGATGCTGCTTCCGTGGCTTCATGGGAAAGGACCGGATTATCTGTACGCATGTAGGTAATATGACCCCCTTCATAGAGTGTTTGGGCTGCCCGCATCGTATCTTTGGGTTTCATCCCCAGGCGACTGGACGCTTCCTGTTGGAGTGAGGACGTGATAAAGGGTTTCGGAGGCTGATGCGTAGAGACCCGTTCCTGTCGCCCCGTAATACGGAGAAGAGGAGTTTCCTTCGGTTTCCCTTTTCCAGTCTCAGATGTAATAAGAGACTGTAGGGCCGTACTTACAGAATCTTCCGTGTCATACTCTTGTACACCTTTCCAGAGAAGATCCTGATCGGACTGGACGGTGAGACGCCAAGAGGTTTTGGCCTGGTGTCCCTCAATTTCCTTATCACGGTCATAGATAATGCGAAGTGCCGGCGTCTGACAACGACCCGCAGAGAGGCCAGGTTTGAAACTGATCCCGCGCCACAGACAGGGGGAGAGCGTGAAACCGATCATCATATCCAACATTGTACGGGCCTGCTGGGCATGGAACTTTGTCATATCAATACAGCGGGGAGCTGCAATGGCATCCTTGATCGCCTTTTCCGTGATTTCGTGGAAGACTACGCGCGGTGTCTTTGCGGGATCCAGGTCAAGAAGCATACAGGTGTGCCAGGCGATCGCTTCTCCTTCGCGATCATCATCGGAACCTAGGTAGACTTCGGCTCCCTTGGCGGCCTGACGCAGAGAGGCAATGGCCTTCGCTTTGGATGCAATATTTTCGTAGAGGGGGTCCCAGTCCTTGCGGAACCCAATGGCGGTGAGATCCTCCTTCAGGGCACGGATATGTCCCATCGTGGCTTGGACACGCCAGCCGGCACCCAAGAAACCCTGGATTTTCTGGCACTTGGCGGGAGATTCTACAATTAGGAGTTTCATCGTCGTTGGTTGTGTGTAGAAAGTACAGGATGAAGTCACTTTTACGGGCGTTTCAGGTCTGTTATTTCTGTTCGTACTGTAGGAATGACAAACAGTAACCGCCGTACCAGGAAGAGATCTGGATCATCCTTTCGTAAAATGGTTGACCACAAAATACGAAAACTATATTTTCTTGAAGGGAAAAGAGATCCAATAGATCTACAATGGAAACAACAAGGTGGGGGTACGTATGAAGCACAGAATATGGTAGAAGTGGATGGTAAACGCTATTTATATACCTACACTGTTACTAAAGATGAGACAAAGTATGTAGTGTATCGTAAGAAGGGGCGACAATGTTTTATCATGTATTTGTTTGACGATGAAGAAAGTAAGGGGAAAAAGATGGCAGTGTTGGAATCCCTGGATCAATTCACAGATTGTTCGTTGGATAATGGTGCAACGGGCAAACATTTATTCTTGGCAGCCATACAAATATTAAAAGATCGTGAAGATGTTTCGTATGTTGAATTAAATGATAAATCAGGTAAGAATCTTCCGAATGGAAAGAGAATACCGCTTGCAGATATGACGTTTGTCTGTACTGGAAAAACCTGGTATGGGTCTATTGTATCACTTATACCCCAGGACCCTGTACTTTTTAATGATTCTTTGTATAAAATACAAAAAATATCGTGGGATGGGATATATCATTGTTTACAAAATAAGATTCCTGGATTTATAATTCCAGTTACTACTACAGGTATTAATACAACGGAACCAGGGTCTGCTATGAAAGTATTTCAGCGCATTAAAGAAGCAAAAACCGATTTTTTTGCCGACTATATGAGTTATATAATTGCGTGTATTGGTTATTCCTCTATGAAAGGGTCTTCATGGAGATATTATTTTTAGTTGTATAGAATATATACATTATGTCAAAATCTCACCGGCGTACCCGGAAGGGTGTACGAAACAACTGGTGGCAAACACTGAACACAGGTATTCAGGACTATAATATGGTACATGGTTACGATACGGCTATTCGGTGGAAGAAGTATCCCAAAATGTCAGGGGGGAGTCGTGATCCATATCTTGCTTTCATGGGGATCCCTGATGATAATGAGAATTCTACAAACACGAATTCTATTATAAATAATAACAATATAACCTATCAGGGACCAGAACACAATCCTATTGTCTATACCATTGATAAAATAGTTACAGTAGATAGAAAGCGCTATAAGTACCGTGAAACGGAAGATGGGATGAATATTATTCTTCGGAAATCCACTGAAGAAGTATGTTTTCATGTTCGGTTACAGATTGATACAGAATCCACGGAGAAAAAATTGGCGATTCTACAATCATTCCATCAGTATACATCATGTTCTATGGATGATGGTGCAACCGGAAAAGATTTATTATTAGCAGTCGTAGAAATTCTTCGGGGTCGCGGTGATATCAGTTACATGACAATTCAAGACGAGTCACATAAGGATTTACCGAATGGGAAGAGTATTCCTCTTGCGGATATGTATTTTGTGTGTACGGGAAAAACATGGTATGGATCCATTTTAAACCTTCAACCTCAGAATAAAAAACTTTATAATCGTGCTTATTCAAAGGTCGTAACAAACACGTGGGAGAAAGTGTATAACTGCTTTAAGGAAGATTATCCAGACTTTACAATTCCGGTTGATATTTCGAATATTAATATAAAGAAGTCTGGGTCCGCTATGCAAGTATTTCAACGTATAAAAGGAGCAAAAACTGATTTCTTTGCTGATTATGCAGATGATATTGCGTTATGTAGTAAAATCAATACAATGCAGGGGTCTGGATGGACATATACTTTTTAGAACATCGTCATATTCTGTCCCGATGTATTATTCCCCCCTCCAGATCGTTGGGAACGGAAAAGAGCATCTGCATCATTCAGTCCACGCGGAATCCAACGAATCCCCATCCATTCTCCATACTGTGCCAACGCGTAAATACGATCACGATAATACCGGCCAATTTCCTGTTTTATCGGATCGTTCGGAAACATCAATGCGGACACCACTCCCAAGTTGTCGTTCTCAATCGCCAGCCGCCCTTCATTCTTGTTGAGGGCAATCTGGATTCCCTGTTCCACCGACATCCACTCCGCTTCCATGGAGGTTTCCGCCAACACATCGTGAACCTGCTTATAGGTATGCTGATTGTCAAGGGACTGGAGAATCATGGCAATGCGGGCCGGCTTACGGGGATGGAAACTGCCATCCGTTTGCAGATGGGCTGTCATCAGCGGAGGCACTATCATGCGTCCGCCGATGCGGGTATACGGTTGTAATACAATATTCGCAACACTCTTCATTCGTTTCGTCATCGTACGATGTGATCACGATGCGGTGGTGTTGGTCACTTTTTATCGCCGACGGGACCGACGCATACTCTTCTTCTTGGAGAGACCCAGGACACGACGACTCTTACGCCCGACCTTACGAACGACACGTTCTCCACGCTTTTCCACACCGATGGCCGCTTCTCCAACCTTGCGAACCAGCGATTCACCCTTACGTTCCACCTTCATCGTTGTGCGTCCGATACTACGAACCGCCTTCTTGCCTGTCTTGAATGTTTTACGCAGAAAACTCATGATACCCGCCATCTTCTCTATAGTATGGTCTGCGATTTTTGTTTGCACCCTAAAGTTGATTAGGGTAGTCACATGGGTTATCACAGTAGTATATTCTGAACAAACGATGTTATATGAAAATTTCTCCTGCCGATCATCTGTGTCTTCTCTCTCTTCATCCTCTTCCGGATCATTCTCCTCATTCTCTTCACGGTCCTTTCCCGCCTTCTTCCAGAAGAAACCACGGAAGAGTCTATATATCCAGGAGGACTGTATGGGGGCCGGGATCATTCTTCTTCGCTTCCGCCCGAACGCGGAGCCGGAATATCTTCTTCTCCGCGGGTCAGATACCGGAATCTGGAGTTTTCCGAAAGGACACTGTGAGGACCAGGACGAAGGTAACCCATTCCGCACTGCAATCCGTGAAACCTACGAAGAAACAGGCTTCCTATATACACAGAACTATACCATTCTGGGGAATAAAATGCACTTCGGGAAACGCTTCTATTGGATCGGGGTCATGACTCCTGCCTCTGCCATGCAGAGTATCCGTATGGTGGATCGTGAACATTCACAGGCCGGATGGTTTACCTTCTCCGACATGACCCGACTTCAGGGAAATCACGATGTACGGGTCTGGACCAAAAAGACCGCGGATAGTTACTCTATGCGACTTATTCAAGGGGCTTACACTTTGTTGGAGAAGTCATTGGTTACTTCTTGCCGTTGTCCGTGTCCGTCGTCTTTTTCCACACTTGATATGCATTTGAACGCTTCGGATCATAACGTGTCTTTAACATCTTCCGAGCCAGATCATGAATAAGTTTGTCTTTCTCTGGGAGCCATTCATAGAAGGCACGTTCTCGTTCTTCTTGGGTCATATTTTTGCCGTTCATCGTAGAGGATTGCATCATGCCGACCCCAAAAACCCTGGAACAACTCGTTTCACATTTGCGGCGTCACGGCCGACCTCTGGCAGATTTTCGGAAGGGAGATCGTGTACACGGCGCATCAGGAATGTCTCTGCGGAATCGCTACTCCTATATTCTGGAGGCCACACCAGGAGATATGACCGATGCACCCGATTTTACACCGGAATTTTCTCCGGGAGAAATGCTCACACTGGGAGTGTTTGAAGGGAAATATCTGAACGACTGTATACGGGAATTTCCGGCAGAATGGTTCTACGGTGCGCTGGCCGCGGGGCGTCTCTCTCCCGAAGGCCCGAATGCGGCGGAGTGTAATTTTTTCGGAGTGGCATCCCGTCAACCTCTTTCTGTATGGAAACAGAACGGATGGGCCCCTTCTACAGCACGCAAGGGACGCACGGACGATAATTATCACGGGAAGTTGGGCGATCCGAACATAAATCCGGATGAACGCGGTTGGTTTCAATGGTATTGTCGGTTCTGGATGGGTCGTCGTCTTCCGGAAATTGATGCCATCCAGATCAAGCGATGGCGGGCATTTCGTCGCCATGCGGGCGCGATCCGTGTGAATTGTAAACCGGGGGATCTGTCATGTCGCCCACGGGAACGTCAGGCACTTCTGCAGTGGTCCTATGACCCATTTATTTAGAAGTACAGTGATTAATAAAATCGCGGAAGAGATTAAAAGATGTCATTGATGCGGGCTGCCAACAAGATCTATTTCCAACCTACAACGGTACGGCGCCCCGCCACGGTAGTTTCCTTCCCTGCGAAGGCACCGGCCGTTCCACCGGTGATTCCTGGGCTCAAACGAGCCCTTTTGGTGGGTATTAATTATGTTGGAACCCCTTATCAGCTGGCCGGATGTATCAATGATGCTGTGAATATGGAGACACAATTGAAACAGTATTTTCCGATGTGTAAGGAATATCGGTCTCTGACTGATAACTCTGCGATGAAACCTACGAAGGCGAATATCCTGACCAGTCTTGCCTGGTTGGTCACCGGGCTCAAAGCAGGAGAGAATGTTGTGTTCCACTACAGTGGTCACGGGGGGCTTGTGAAGGATACCAATGGAGACGAACTGTCCGGAATGGATAGCTGCATTTATCCGATCAATGGATCCAGAATTGAAATGATTACGGATGATGAACTGCGGACCTTTCTTGCGGATAAAGTACCCGCGGGTTGTAAGTGTTTTGTCGTCCTGGATGCATGTCATACGGGAACGGCGGTCGACCTCCGTTGTATGTGGCAGGCAACCGGCCCGAATACTCTCTCCTATTCCGAAAACTCTAAGTATGCGAAGACAGCGGGAAATGTACTCTTTTTGAGTGGCTGTCAGGATAGCCAGACGGCAGCGGATACAGCAGATACTACGGGCCGACCATGTGGGGCGCTTACTATGGCCCTTCTGGACACCTGGAAACAGTACGGGGCGGCCATCAAGACGAAGTATCTCTTGTGGGATGTTCGGTATTACCTCAAATCCCGTGGCTACAACCAGGTTCCGCAGCTGAGTACCGGCGCCTTTATTGATATGAATGCAGTGTTTGATCTGGGTAAGGCGACCTAAAAGATATATTTGGTGACGGCGGCTACGGTTGCGAATAGGAAGGTCCCCCACATCATATCCGATGCCGCAAACTGCGGGGAATAATGTTTAATGGTGGCCAGATTGGTAAGATCGTATGTTCCATAGACAAGGAGACCCAGGCCGGCCCCGCGTCCGGCGGCTTCTATCCAGTCTTCCGCGGAACTGATCGCAAAATAATAGAGTCCGATGGTCATAATGATATAGACCAACGCGGCCGGAATCCAGCGCATTTGGAGAGGTTCTCCCTGGATTCGGGCTAACATAGTTCGGAATTCCGCCGATGTGGCGGTGAGCCAGACAGCATCCATGGCTAACATCACGGTGAATGCCGTACCTACAGCGGGAATCATCTCTGCGTCTATCATGGTGGCGTATTTTCGGGGATGTTAGCAAGTGGGTCATGACAGAAACGATTCGGATGGAAGAGTTCACCGGAATTATCCAGAATAAGGTTGTCTGTGTATGGCACACCGCGGATGCAATCCAACCGTGGCTTCCTACAGAATTCATGTTACAGACCTATGTTACCCGAATCCTGATTACCGGACGGACATCACCCCTGTCTACGGCGCTGGCTGCCGATTCCAGTTGGACCCAAGTCTGGCGATCTCCTGGAGGAAAAGAATGGTCCTGTCTTCTGGGGATCCTGCAGCATATGCCGGGACCGATTCTGATTGTAGTGGGGTCCGATATGGTACTGACACCGAAACTGGTGGCAAATCTCCAGCAGGCACGATCGGTGGGCACGACGGCCGTGATGGTGTTACGACAGCCCGGACCAATGGGGTGGGTCGGCGATGCACCGGACCAGATCTTCTTTCCGATCATAGAACCGGGTGCCATAACGGGAAAACAGGTGGGGATATGGTCCGCCGTGCAGGAATGGGCTGGGAAAGCGCTGCCCCGTACCGTAGATCTACGCGGTCTGATACCACAGTTGGCAGCGCAAGGATATGCGTTGACGATTGCGGAGAATACATGGCATTGGTACAAACCGACGGATTCGCCTCCGTTAGCAACGCTCACCATTCCCCAAATTGCCCGCCAAATGCAGATTCTGGGGTATCTTCTGGAGAAAACCGTATCATAGTGTAGAAATGAGTGTTATCATAGATCCGGAATCACCGGCATCTGCTGTGCGAACAATTCGGGAAGAAATGGGGCGTATTGGGTGTTCCTCTTCTCCACAGATTACGCATAACTTGGCGTATCTAGAGAAACTGACCGATAAACCAGTGGGCATGAAACGCCCAATGAATGGTGGGGCACGAAAGACACGGAAGGGTCGCCGTGTAATGCGTCGTAAAACATATAGACGGCGATAAATGTATGAGCAATGTAAATTATAATACATGAAATATACAATTTCAAATATTATAAGTACGTATATCGGTTGCACGGATTATTTAGAAGAACCCCTGCTGACGCTTGTGGGTGCCACGGTGCTTGCGGAAGAGCTTGAAAGTCCCACGCTTCGCCTTGTAGCCCTTGCGGGTGAGGTACTTGAGGGCCTTCTTACCGGCGGCGAGCTTCTTACGACTCACAATACGCCCATGCTTGTTCTTGACGAGGTCCTTCTTGGTGAGGCCGCCGGAGGTGTGCTTGGCAGTTCCGTGGTAAACCTGGGCCTTGGATCCAGTGGTAACTTCAAATTCGGTCATCTTATACTTCTGACCGCGATTTTTAATTGGGGTCGGAGGAAGGAAAGGAGAATATGGAAGGATTCTGTAGAGAGTTCGGATGCCTCCGCCCAATTTGTATCCGCCGATTCAGAACCCCAATGGATCCTGGAGCCTGGACCCACGGGAGAAAAACACCGGGTTCAATCGTGCGTTTCGCGAACACCGGGATGCTACAGACGTCCATACCCTGACCAATGAGAATCTGAACATACGCGCTTCTGCAAATGTTCGGGAAATCACGGATCTATTGGATCGCTTCGTTCGTCCAACGACACCCTTCGGACTACAACGAGGGCCCTGGTCAGTATCCGAAATGCGCAAGAATATTGCGGAGTTCTATCGCCTGTTAGAGAAGTTGTATAAGGACTCCCCGACACTTCAACAGGATAAGAACTTCGGAAAGGCGTATGCCGACATTCAGAGAGCCGGGGTGGGAAAAATTAGTGGCTTCCATATTGCATATTTATACAACCAGATCGGCGACTTCATTACTGCGAACAAGGTTGCACTGTATCAGGCAAAGGAGGAGGTATCGCGTCTCAATTATATTCGGGGCGGGACACGGAGACGATATCGTCGTACGCGTAAAAATAGAAATAATACACGACGTCGGCGATAAGTTACGATCTAAACCGTTGTCTGGATAGAAAGACAAGAATGCTGATTCGTATTTTTGCCGGCGGAAATGGGCGGTGGGGCCTCGGTCACGACAGTCGGCTTGTAGAGTCCGTCCTCAAACAGGTGCGCCTGGGAATGCGAAATGCCGTCAAGGCCGGGGCGGATTGGAAGATTGAACATTGTGACCCCGTAACGTGGGGAAATCGTACGACTCCCGCTGATCTCCATATTTATCTGGAAACCCCCTGTCGTCTGGCCTTTCCGTGGGCATCCTACAATGTGGTGGTCGTCAATCCGGAATGGTGGCCGACGCAGAATTGGGATTGGTGTTTCGCCGAACCCAAGGAAGGCGGGGCGGATCTCTTCGTCTTTAAGTCCCGTGCGGCAATGTCGGAACTCTTTCGGGAAATTCCGGGACAGCGAAAGATGCATATTCCCTGGAAATCGGATATTGTACCCCAACACAACTGGTGGTCGGATCGCGAAGATCGGTTCCTGTACGTGATCGGTGGTTCTTCCAATAAGGCGATCGCCGCCCGCACAATTGTGGGGACATGGAAGAAGGAATGGCCGCCACTGGAAATCTGGTGTGCCCCCGCCATTGCGGATGAATTACGGGAATACTGTTCTTCTGGAGAAGATGCAGGATCTATTGTCTTCCAGACGGTATACAAAACCGCCCAGGAAAAGGAACAGCGTCAGCTCCAGTGTAAGTGGCATATCGTGGCCAGTGCTGCGGAAGGATATGGGTTTACCATGGCGGAAGCGGCGGCCGTAGGTGCACCCGTCGTCTGGTCCGATCTCCCCGTACTGTCGGAAACCTGGGGACTCAAACATGGGCGTATTCCAACGACGGTGGCTGCATTTGGAGATGTCAAACCTCTTCATTCGGTCAATTCTGAAAATGTTGTCCCCATGCGTGAAGCACAGCGTCTAATCCGTAATGAAGATGTTATTGCCGCCGTAGAAGAAGTGATTGGACTCACGGCAGATCAGGTGAAGGTCCTTCAGGATCATTATCGGGAACGCATGACATGGGCGCGTGATACCTTCTTGACAGGTTGGCGGAAGGTGGTTGCGGATCGTATGAACGCGGGTCGTCACATGCCCTTTCTGCCGGCACCTATGCCCAAGGGTGCACCGGTTCCCAAGGTCGGTCTCATTACGGTGACGCGCAATCGTTCCGCGTGGTGGTCCAACATGGTCGGCGGGGTCATGAATGCTCTCAAATCCTGGCCCGTGAATCGTCTGGAATGGATTATCGTGGACGACTCTGATACGGCGGAACAGATCGGAGAACGTGTGGTCCGTCTCCAGAACGATTTACCCACTCTTTCCATCAAGTATATGCCGCTGAATACGGTACATACCATCGGGACCAAACGGAATATGGCGGTCGCGGCGGCATCGGCGGATGTGGACGTGTTTGCCTGCATGGACGATGATGATCACTATCCGCCGGGCAGCTTAGAACGCCGAACCCCCTGGGTCACCACCACTGACAAACAGGCGGTCTACTGTTCCGCACTACCGATGTACGATATCACCCGCTATATTTCCGCTATGAATGTGCCCCCGCTCATTCTGTCGCCGGCCAATCGGGTGTCGGAAGCGACCCTGACGTTCACGCGCCGATTCTGGCAGGAACGCCCCTTTCCGGATTCCAATATGGCGGAAGGCGATGGATTTCTGGAAGGACGCTGGAAGGATACCGTGGAGATTCCACCCTACGGGATCATTGTGTCGTTCATTCACAAGGCGAATTCTTCCTCACGTCGTACTCCGGCCGATCAGGAACCGAATGGTTCCCATTATGGTTTCTCCGACAAGTACTTTGAATACATCCATGAAATTGGTGGGCTGGAAGAGGCTTAATTAGAGTCATCTCCGCGGATGGCATAGAAGCCATGATACGCGATGGCGGTGAATCCTAACATCAGAACTACTTCACGGAGCCAGCGGGGTGTGTGAACACCGTAATACCCAATTGCCAGAAGAGGCGGGGCAACGACCAATGCATGGAAGACGTTGATCCATGCAGACAGATTCTGTTGGGACTTGGTGTAGGCCCGCGATGCATGATATCCCAGAATAAAGATCCCCATGGTGCCGATAGCCACGGTGGGAATCTTTGGAAGAAGTTCGGTGTCCATGCCGATTGCGATCAGAAGGGGGCCGAACAGAAGAATGTGGACAATATGCAGAATCATACGGGGTGTGAGTGACATTCTACTCTACCGGGTGAATATGAAAATGTGATAGGTGGTGGTGTCGGATACTGTGGTTGTATACATACACGGAATCTCACGACGAATGAATAGAGGTATGTCAATATTCTGCGATGGTGCCTGTAGAGGAAATGGACAACGCGGGGCCGTAGGAGGTTGGGCCTGGGCCTACTGGAATGGAGAAGCGCGGGGAGAGCCGGTAACCTGGGGCGCAGAGAAACTGGCGGTTCCCCCGGGACAGGCCGCCACCAATCAGCGGGCGGAACTTACCGCCATGTTAGAGGCAATTCGGTGGTGGAAGGATGTAGCGGGCGGAGGTGGACCGATTACCATTTATTCGGATTCACTCTATTCTATTAACTGTACGTCCAAGTGGGGTCCTGGATGGCGGAAAGCCGGCTGGAAACGGGCTGGCGGAGAACCCTTACAGAATCTGGATCTCATTGTACCTCTGGTAGAAACCTGGAAACCGATCTGGAATCTGCATCATGTGCGGGGACATCAGACGGGGTCTTCGCCGGAAGTGTGGGGGAATAACTGGGTAGATCGTGCGGCTGTGGCGGCATCCGAAGGAACAAACCGAACGGTATCCGTAAATGCCCCCGTCCCCGTCTCTGAATATGTATCCAGACCAGTCCCCGAACAGAAACCTGCCCATGTCAAAATCTTTGCGTCTTCTATTCCTTCTACCCTGGAAACCAAAAAGCCGGTGGCAAAACCACAGCTCTTTCAGTCCGATATTCGGAAATGGTTCGGCGGGGCGTAATCAGAGTTTCTGACAGAATGGCTGTATGCGGATCTAAACCATCTCTTACAAGAATCTATACAAGGATGTTCTTTACTGCCCTGCCCCGTGCACTCTCTACGGCGGAACTCAAATGTCTGAAGAAGATGCACCGGTTTCGCCCCCTCAATATGTTTCAACTGGGAAGTGAATCCTGGCGTACTCTGATGATTACAGGCGCCCAACAGTATCCACTTCCAACGACGCTCTATGGATCTTTTTTGGATAATGGAGGTCATCGGCTTCTCACACAGCCTCCGTCCTATACGGCAACCCACATCCTGAGTCAATCGTTTGAAATCTTTCCACTTCAAACGGGTGACGTTGCCCAGTATGCATTTGAGGGCGATGATGGGCATATGACCCAACTGATTCTGCCCAAAAGTATTGTTCTCATTCCGTATGTGTGGTATAATGTGTAGATATTTTTGTACGTAAATGGATATCCCATAAAGCTTCAGCATGTTCTAATGCGCCTTCCATCCACGCCTGTAGAAGACTGAACGATTCTCCACATACAAAGAGATTTGGCATCGTAGACGGACGGGGTTGGAGAGCACGTTGGGATTCTTCCTTCGGATCATATTCACCGGGAAGCCAGTATGTACAGCCATCCTTCCATTCATATGATTTTATCCACGTCGGTTCCGGTATTGTAATATGCGGGAACAGTCGGTGAACTTCCTTCTGAATGGCATCCTGGAGCGGCTTCTTTTGGAGACTTTTCCAGGGATGCGTATCCTGATCATCCGTATACGAAATCATGACTACGCCTGTATTCGGATTAATCGGAATAATGTATCGCAAGGGGGAATCTGTCACAATACGACCAAAAGGGGCGAACCAGGCGACACCCGTGACGGAATCCACGGGATACTGGGCGTACACGCGGGTCAAGGGACGCATACTCAAGTGTTGGAGAGGAGCGAAGTCGCGCATGACGGGTAGTTTTCGCAGGGCAGCGGCATGGAGTGCCAGGATCACACGTGCAGCATGGATTCGTGTATCATGACCCTTACACCGAACTTCATAGACCCCGCGGTCATCTACGCTGACATTGGTGACTTCGGTCTCCCGTTGGAATCGGACACCGGCTTTCTTGAGATCGGCGACCATATGATGGATAAGGGCAGAGAGTCCACCGGCTACCACATAATAGTGTTCCTGCGTACCCAGAGTATCCTTGAATGTACGTAGAGCCATATCCGCACGCAGAACTTCCGTTTCGGCGCGATAAGGGAATTTCTGGAGGAGTTCTTCGGTGTGTCGGGGACCCCATACTTTCATACAGAGTTCCTGAAGTGTATGAGTGGCCAGATCCGACGGGGGAAGTTGTTTGAACTGCTGTAATAGAGTGTTCCAGACTGCTTCAAAACGATTCGGGGTGGGCTTGGAATCCAAGGAGAGCCAATGAATGCTACCATCCAGATCGTATGTCTGGAGACCATACCGTTTGATAAGAGCCGCAACACGGTGATGCGATTTGTGAATCCGACCCGCACCAATTTCGTAGGAAGTTCCGTCGGGTCGTCTTGCACTCACAACCCGTCCCCCAAGGTAATCGTATTTCTCTAAGAGTAGAATATGCGACCCTGGTACACCTGTCGCGACCATTTTGTCGGCGATCCAGAGACCCGCCAGGCCGGCACCCACAATCACGGTTTGTTTTACGGGCGACATCCTTACTGAGGTGATATATAATCCACCATTATATGAAAATGTGATGGTTGCGACTACGGTGCATATACCCCCACCAAGAAGATACGAAAACATGCGTGAAAATTGTGTGATCTGCTTTGAAACGGTGGAAGGATTCCGCCAACAGTATCACGGGTGCCAGTGCCAAGTGATGATTCACCCCTATTGTAAGGATCAATGGGATGGTGTTTATCCAGGGAATGTCTGCCCTCTATGTCGGAAGAAATCACCGATTGTGCCCACGAATGCGGCACCCGTCCGGAAAGTACACCCTGTCTCTATGCCTACACCTGTCCCTGTGGCAGTTTCTTCACCAATTCCATCCGCCCCTACATTTCATCCGGTTACAGTCTTTGTAACGGAAGGAGAATACTATAGTCTCCAAGGGTCTTATCCCCCGTCTCCTACATCCCCAATGCCCGTACTATCTGTCCCCACACCATCTGCACCCACCGCAGCGCAGGTCTTTCGCCATCCCATTCGGTGTAACCCCATCGTTGCCGGTGTAACGGTCCTTCTGATACTTCTGATCATATATCTGGCCTATTTGTGGTCACATGCATAGAATGTAAAGAATATCTGACAATATATGGAATTATGGATTCCACGTACAGTCATGTGTTTTTGGCCAAACAGGTACAGTCGCAGTGGTTGGCGAAACCGGAAAATCTAATGACCATGCGTACGAAGGGATACGAATGGGTCTCCGTGGTCAAACGATCCTGGGAATCCAGTCTGCGTACACCGATTATGGGTCGTCTTCTCTCTATATCTACACATTACCATCCAGGAGCCGAACGGGTCACCAGTCGCAGGGGAAAAGCAATGATCTATCAGATCTGTTAATCTATTAATCGCGTTTCTTGTCAGTATCAAGGGTTGCAATCCAGTTACATACAGTATCTGTATTGGAATTACTCAGGCGCGCCAGAATACGCTTCGGGGGCTGAATGGCCAGAAACGTGGGGAGCGATTTCACACCACAGTAGCCGGACGTATACTGATTCACGGTTTCGTCACAGTAATAGAAATCCAGGCCCGCCCGGGCGGCTGCTGCTTCCAGTGCTGTCTTGTCCATACGCTGACAGGGTCCACACCAGGCCGCACTGAACCAGATAAGAACGGGCTTCATGGTCGCAGGATCGGAATTATTCCAGATGGCTTCAAATTGTTCCTGAGTGGTGAGCGGAATCATTTATGCTGGGACCAGATAGTTGATCAGACCTTTCACCGCGCCGCCACCAATCAGGGCAATCAGCGTGGCTCCCAACGCCAGAGATTCTGTGGACAACCCTTCTTCAATGTGACCCCCTCCCTCTTGCTTCATTTTGACAGGAGTCACCGACTTCGCTACACGGAGTTGATTTTTCAGCTGATTCGCGTGACTCACCAACTGCTTCGTCTTTTCGGCAATCGCCGGATTTGCGGCAATCATCGGTTTCAGATTATTATGGAGATTGGCAACGGTAGAGAGACGCTGTTGCAGATCATTCACATGTTTGTTGTACTGATCGGTTCCCAGTGTCTGAAGATGCTGCACGTAATCGGCCGGATTCGTGAGTCGCTTTCCGGCCTGAACCAGTTTGTCCGCCGCATTGACCCCCATATCCGTGAGTTCTTTTCCCTTTTCGGCAACATGTTGGATAGCATTAGCCCCTCTATTCACAGTATCCTGCACGGTGTTGATCGCCGCCATGCCTGTATCCATGATTCCTTGGACCTTCTCCTGGGCAGCTGCCGCCTTTTCTATGCCTTTCATAAGCGTATTTCCACCGGGTACAATAGAACCCAGCTTGGTGAGATCTCCATTTGTCACTGCGTCTACAGCACTGTTCAGTCGTCCCATTGGAGTAAACTTATTGATGATCCATTCTATTCCGTCTTCAATGGGATCAATTACATAGTAGTGACCCAACGCAGATCCAACACTTAGACCCGATGGAAGCCATGGTTCTGGCGGCAGATCCTTCGGTGGACTGGGTTCTTCAGGGTGAGCAATCCAAAATGCCTTGCGGAGTTGATCGGAACTGATCGGATTAATCATCCAGGTACGCCGAATCTCTTCACCATTATGGAGTTTGTCCGTGATACTGCGCGACCAATTCATCAGCTGTTCTACACTGGAAGGGAGCGGCAGACCACCATCGGAACCCTTCGCCATCAGTTTATCCGGTTCAAAAAAGACGCGGTAGAGTTTCAGCAGATAATAGACCAACACTCCGAACCCCGCAAAGAGACCGACCCCGCCCCAGAAAATATCACCCAAATCATTGGACCCATTGATCACGTGTTTATTGATGTTGAACTGGGCGATCAGGAAACTGATGAAAATATTGACCGCCTGACCGACTTGCCCCATCATCAATAGATCCAGACCCAGAAATCCGAACACAATCAGAAGTAACCAGAGTGAGAAACTAGCGCGCTGCGAATAGTGAGTGTCTCCATTCACAAACATTCCCTGTGCAATCCCGGTGGACATATCAAACGGTGTAGTCATCCCGTACATGAGCACACGATCCCGTTCCAGCCAGAGTTGGAGAATGTCCCAGATCCACCAGAGAAAGAATCCTCCCACGGTGATCATTTTCAGAAATCCCGTCGTATGACTGCGCACATAGAAATGATCCAGGCCGATGATACCGCCGACAATAGAAAGGAGGAGGGTTGTGTTGATATTACGATCGGGTCGGGGAACATATTTCCCTGGCGACGTGAAGACCGGTTCCGACGGATTCGCGGGGTTCGGCATTTGCATATCGGTAGGAGCCAACGCGGAAGCGGCACCCACATTCGTAGAAATCGGCATACGCCCTTTTGTGATCTCCATGACCTTCATTTCCAATGGGTCGGATGACATCCCTCTGTTGCGGTGCAGCGGATTTTTAATCCTCATTCTGACATGGTCTTTCCATCGTAGAATGAGAATATGGCGAATTAAGATAGAAATACGGATAACGGTTAATGGTGACGACTTACGCGATGTATTCTACGCCACCAAGACCACCGACAATCGTCAGAATATTCCAGTTACGGGTATAGACCATGACGGATCGCTGATTTTGGAGCGTGTTCGGATTAAAGGTCATATTCAGATTAATATCGTCAATCTTACTGCAACTGAGACCACCACTGGGTTGTACGTCGTCTTCCGGCTTCGCTGCGAAACTGTAGAGATAGATAAAGGAGTTCGGGATCGTAGTATGATATTGATAGGGCTGTGTGGTACGGAAATAGGGGGCGAAACGACGATAGAAACGGTCCATACCGTCCAGCTGAATGATCGCCGTGTCCATGAGATCCTGGGTTGTTCCGACTTCCCCACCGTTGGATGTCAGAAGATTGGAATAATTGAACCATTCACGGGCATCCCGCATGCGATCCTGTTGTACGACCCAGATGAATTCCTTACAGAGATTATTGAAGACCAGGGGAACATTCACAATGGAGGAACCGGCGGGAACGGACTGTCGGGGCGTATACTGGAGCTGGGTGATGAGATACTGATGTTTCTTGGTGGCAAAGACCTGGCGTTCCTGACGATCCAGAAAGACGTAGTCCCCGTAGAGTTGGAGCCGGGTAATGGAAACGGGCGGGATATTGTTACACTGCGTGGCGGGATCCATCTTGTCCACGGACCACCAGAGATCCTGGAACCGGCGCAGATGGACAATGAGACGTACAGGATGGGCCTGCAGTGCAATCAGCGGAAGAGCGGCACCCAGACCATTACAGAACCAGAACCGGAGGGGAATCGTGAGCCGCTGGGTGGCGGCGGAGTATGTAGTATCCGGATAGACATCCCAGTGTCCGACCATCTGGCTGAATCCGTCCCGTTTGTCGGCCGGTGTAATGAGTTCCGACCAGACTTGGAGCCACTCTCCGGTGTGTTTATCAATCTCCTTGTCACCGATTTCAATGCTGACATTCTCAATCAGGGCATGTCCGATGTCGTTACACCAATAAATGGGGGTGCCGTCCACGGGAGAGAGAGCGGGGAGATCCACTTCCAGAAAGAGAGAGGAGAGGAGATCGGCTTTGCGGGGAATCAGACAACTAATACGTTTGCCGAAATCCGGGGTACCGTCAAAATCAATCGGAATGGATTCTATGGCAAACGGCGTATGCTGACGCCAGACGGACTGAAAATATGTCATCTGGGGCTGACCGGTGAGTTCGGCGTCCTGTTTGCCACGGGCCGCTAATTGGATGAGAGTGGCTCTTGACATTCCTTCCTTAGTCTGGTTGGTGATTTTTGACATCTGGTATGAACCGCTGTGTCGTGTAAAGTCTACACCAAAAATACCCGTGGGGATGAATAGGGAGAATGTCTGGTGTTACGAAGACAATGGATGTACGTATACTCAAGACACGGGAAATCGTGGTACAGGGGGCCACTGGTGTCTTTCCCGATGTGAATTCGGTACTGACGGTGAGTGATACGAAGGGGCATACACGGTGGACCTCCGATTTGACGCTGGATTCGGTATCGCTGATGTCCGCGACAGGGGCAACGGGGACACTTACGTATAATGGTTCTACGCTGTTGTTGAATGGAACTGTAATCAGTACGGGAGGGGGAGGAGGTGCGACTGGTTCTACGGGACCTGATGGGATAACCGGTCCACGGGGAGCAACCGGTCCTGATGGTCAAACGGGACCACGGGGAGGGACCGGACCGCAGGGAATTACAGGACCTGATGGATCACAAGGACCGCAAGGAGTTATAGGGCCGCAGGGTATTACGGGTCCAGATGGGTCGCAAGGGCCCCAGGGAATTACTGGTCCACAGGGAATTACTGGACCAGATGGATCACAGGGACCACAAGGAGTTATAGGGCCGCAGGGTATTACGGGTCCTGATGGATCGCAAGGGCCCCAGGGAATTACTGGACCAGATGGGGTATCAAGCACTACATATCAACCCTATACTGGCACTCAGGTTACACTAACACCATTTAATAACGATCAATTTATATTTAACGGTCCTGGAGATAATATTAATGCTGGTGATGTCAATATTGTAACATTCACGTTTCAAATGTCCTATAGTGGTACCCTTGGAAATTATGAGGTACAATTATATACGGAAGATCAATATACCAATCAGACTGGGTTCTATTCTATTCTGGAATCTCAAATTCCTAACGTATTTGGTACATCCGGTGGACCAAATCCATATGTTACTGTAACGTATACACGTTACTCTGCGGTGAGTGATTTCGCAACAATCGGTGCAAGTATTGAACCTAGTAGTGGTGTTACATCAATTACGGTAACACCGATATCTATACAATGGACCCGTATTGCAACAGTATAAACTACCAATATAATATAATGAATAGGACAACGCGAAAAACACGTAAAAAACCACGAACCACAAATAATTCACTACGAACCTCCTATGGTATTGTTATTCTCCCGAAGGGTACAAAATTGTATCATGCAAGTGTCAATAATCGGTGTATATTACCGGCGAAACCTGTTATATTTACGACTCTTCACCCGTCAGAATGGTATACAGAAGATTCATACATATCTGTTATAGAACTTCAACGGGAAGTAACACTTCTATTTATGATACGCAATATACGCCGAATGCGAATATTTTCTGTCCTTAATAGTTTTTTGGGTGTAGAGAATAGTAATCTGGAAAAAATGAATTATACAAAAATATCTGGATGGTTACCATATCTTCGTAATGAGAATTTGGATGGATGGTTTTGTTCTATTGAGAATAAAGGTACGGTAGAATTCGCTATTATAAACGACCCATCTATTCTAAAAATAACGGAATGTAAGTTAATAAAACGTGATTGGGTAAATGTAAATTACACAGAAAATATGAATCTAATTCCAAAACGGTGGGGTACACAATACCCCATATCCTCAACTGTATTACCCATGCGCTTTGTGTTAAATCGCCAATTTCAGGCACAAATTGAGGCATATAAGAAGGAAATAGCGGAAGATGATCCACGGGGTACCGCATTTTCTGTTATATTAGAGAATGCAATAATAGATTATATAGATGCGCCCGTAAATACGATTCGCTGGATTACGCCAACCACGCCGGTGCCGGTCGGCGCGTATACTGTGTAATGCCGCGGGCCTGTTTGGACCCCTTATAGAAGGCCCGATAACAAGCGGTGGGGTTCTTACTGATTTTGTATTCATCCGGCATGGCCAACGCGGGCCAGGTCAGAGGGGCATCCGGCAGTGGCGGCGGATGGGCCGTGAGCCAGGCAATATGTTCCTCACAGGCATGGATCGGCGACGCCGGATAGCGATAGTGATATTCCGCAATGAGTTCTGTCGCCAGGCTGCAGAGCCACCGGTAGTTCGCCAACGTTTCCCGCACCCACTTCGCACAGGGATGATTCCGATGCGTGGGGCGATACCCGTGCTGGGTCTTCTGTTTGTTCATGGGGGCCGTTTCCAGGGGCGGTAGGGTCTGGAGAGCAGCATAGGCGACAAACTGTGCCGTCCACAAGAGTTGGGCGGATTCCAGGATCATCTTGACTACGTGTTTGTCAGCGTGCTGTTGGGCCGCCTTCGTCGTATTGAAAGAGAGGAAGAAGATATTCATTCCTACGTTTCGGATATGTACATGACCTGATGAGGGAGTTTCGGGGCCAAATCAACTTTTTGTTTGCAGGCGTAGCTTCGTCAACAAACAAACAGCAAAATCAGGAACCAGTGTAGGATAGAGAGATGGCATCATATCTGCGACGTACGGAAGATCTACAGAGACTCAAAACACGGGATCTCATTATGCAGAACACGGATGGGACCTATCCGGCCCCTGGATCTGTGGCCGTAATGGGAATCAATGGAGTTGTTCAATGGGATGAAACGGGATCTACAACATTTACTGTATCCATTGATGCATCAGGATCCTATACTCTTCCGGGTACTTCGGCGAATGTGTATAAAATGGGATATCGCCTGTATGGGGGAGGGGGGGGTGGAAGTGGTGCATATTTTGAAGGTCAGTCTGGTGGAGGAGGTGGGAGTGGTGATTACATAACTGGGGAAATACATATACAGGGTGGTACAACCCTTACATGTGTAATCGGAAGCGGGGGAGTAGGTGGGTTAGGGGGTCAGGATATGGAAATCCCTACACCAGATATTCCTGCTACAAGTGGGTCCGATGGCGGAAATACTATTCTCACCCTTCCTGTGACTTTTTCGCCTTCTGTTATTACAGCAAATGGAGGGTCTGGATCTGTTGTGTCTGTTGGTACAAATCCCTCTAATGGGGGTTCAGGTGGGGCATATGGGGGTGGAGGTGGCGGTGATGGATCAGGGATATATCTTGGGGGTCTTGGAGGTGTCGGTGCAATTGCGAATGGTCAAAATGGGACCGCAAATGGTGGTCCAGGCGGATCCGGCGGAGGTGTAAATAATGGTGGATCAGGATCAGGTGGGGGTGGTGGTGGGGGTGGCCCATTCGGTGGGGCTGGGGGGAATGCAACGGTTTCTATTGGTGTCGGTGGTCCAGGTGCCAACGGTGGGCCAATGGGATGTGGGGGTGGTGGAGGAGGATATGGTAACACAATCGGTGGAAATGGCGGAAACGGCGGTCCAGGCCTTATTGTGTTGGAACTTACTAAGATTATTTAAGTCAAAAATAACGCACACTCTACATAGATAGGGATGTCATCTCTCCGGCCATCACGTACCTTACAGAATCTGGAGGTCAGTGGTCTCCGATATGCACGCAATGAAGTGCCTGTCAACGGTGGGCTCATGCAGGTAGAATCGGACGGAGAAGTCGTTATTTCACGGAATGTGGAACTGGATACGCTCACCGTCATCGGCGAAACCACCTTTACAGGGGATGTTACCGTAGAAACAACGCTTACCGCGAATACTCTGAATACAACGAATCTGAATGTATCGGGACCATCTATACTGACGGGCCCTGTGACCAGTCTGGCCGGTATCACGGCGTCTTCCTTGTATGTTTCTAATGGGATTACGGCGGGTGGATCACTGGATATTGGTGGGGCGGCAACCATTCATGGCCTTCTCACGGCCGCGGCGGGGATTACAACGACGAATATTGATACCGATACTATGCGCGCACGGGATATTGCCGTAGATACACTTCACGTCGTAACCATTGACGATGTGAATGTAGTATCCTCCGTCAGTACAAACGTGGTGCGCGGTGTCCAAATTGTCGCCGGTACAGAGGATCCGTTTTATACATTCCTTCCTTATCACACATTTGATGTATCAGGGAGTGCATTTATCACAAATAATCTGGGGATTGGTGTTACGGGTACTACGGCGGCACTGGATGTCTCAGGGGCGGCGATTTTTAGAGACCTGGTGACCGCGAACAGTGGGGTCACAGCGTCATCCATGAACGTATCCGGATCGTCTACGGTCTATGGTACACAGTTGGTATATGATCTTCTGTCGGCCTTTGCCGGGATTACCAGCAGTATGATTAACGTGTCGGGGGCGGCGACAGTGTACGGGGATAGTACCGTAAAGGGGCTGTTTACGGCGTCTGGTGGTATCACTGGGTCTTCCTTGGCGATTTCGGGAAATACGGTGTTATATGGAACGGAAACCGTGAATGGTCTTCTCACAGCCAATGGAGGAATCACAGGATCATCATTAGATATTGCGGGAGATACAACGGTGTATGGGACGGAAACAGTAAAGGGGCTTCTTACCGCCGAAGGGGGAATCACCAGTAGTTCTCTGATTGTAAGTAATGGAATTACAGGATTTGGAACACTGAATATTACTGGGGCAGCAACATTTAATAGTACCGAAACTGTAAACGGGTTACTCACAGCAAACGCTGGAATTACCAGTAGTTCATTGTCTGTATCAGGAAATACCATCCTTTACGGTACTGAAACAGTAAAAGGTCTTCTCACTGCCGAAGGCGGAATTACCAGTAGTTCCTTGGATGTAGCAGGAAACACTGTGTTGTATGGGGCGGAAACCGTAAAAGGACTTCTGACTGCTGATGGCGGAATTACCAGTAGTTCTCTGAATGTAAGTAATGGGATTACAGGATTTGGAACACTGAATATTACTGGGACAGCAACATTTAATAGTACCGAAACTGTAAACGGGTTACTCACAGCGAATGGAGGAATCACAAGTAGCGCATTGTATATCTCTAATGGGATCACGGGGAACAGTACATTGCGAATCGCAGGTACTGCAAGCGTAGGTGGACTTCTAACTGCAAGTGGGGGTATTACAAGTACAACAATTGATGGAAGCACATTTACATCATATGATGTAATATTTGTTAAAACGATTAGTTCACAGGCGGCATTGCGTACGACAATAGATAATAACGTATCATATATTCAACCAGTTGGTAGCACCGGTAGTGCAGGTGAATTACGCATCTCAAATGTTGGTAACACTACACCTTCATTATCCGTAAATACAAACAGTACATCTGTAGGAATAAATAAACAAGCAAGTAGTGCATATACATTGGATGTAAATGGGACATCCCGTTTTAATAATCTGATTACCGCAACGGGGGGTATTACAGCGTCTTCGTTGCATGTTTCCGGTACCCTTACATTTGGTGATGAGAGTTTTGATGCATTCAAAGCGAATACTATCGTAGTTGGATCTAACAATAACATCACTCCTGGAAATATTGCGGATATGTACGGGAATGTAAATCTCATATCAGCGAGTACAAATAATATTACGTTATCAACATCTGGACCCAGTGGAAGAAAATTCTTTATAGCACCACAGGTGAATTCACCTACTTATTCATTAATAACTCAAACTGGTGATGCAGCAATGATATATAGTGATGCCGTAGCTGGGGGAGGATTATGTATAGGACCCAGTGGCCTTGGGGGTGTTCGGTTGGATGGTACTGGAAAGGCAACCTTTTCTACAGATCTTACTGTCAATGGTACATTTACAGCGAACGGTTCGGTCGTGAATCTGGTGCGATCTGTAACAGGAACATCTAACAATATTTCTGCTACAAATGTAGGTGGAAATGTTACATTAAATTTGGTGAATACTGGGGTTACTGCAGGTACATATCCATATCCAGAATCTATAACTGTTGACAATATGGGTAGATTATCAAATATAATCGGGGGTACACCATCATATTCACAAAATACTTTTGTAACTACGCCTATTACTATATACTCAGATGCATCTGTATTAAACCCTTCTCCATATGGGAAATTAATTGCAACAATTCCTGTCACGAATATGCCAAATGTATCAATAACGTCATCATATGGGGCTATACATTTAATAACTACTATTAGTTATAATGTAGATATACAAAGACCACTACAATTTTTTATTCAGTTGTATAATACATATCTAGGAGAAACGATTTCCGGAATTGGTTCATCTATACCCCCTGTATGCAATACATCTTTTAAAACGGGTATAGGTGGTAGTTATGGGACAATTACTATTTCAGATAGTTATAGAGGATTATCTCAACCTACTACATGGACAGCTGCAAATACAGAAATAAAAATATATTCTGAATTTTTACCTATAAATGGTGGGGATGGTGGACCATTGACAATTTATCAAATTAATTATAATTTTCACTTATCTCGTATAGGCTAATTACTCCATCGTAGCGTACATCATCGTCCACTCCCGTGCCTTGGCATCATATGCCGTGCGATCCCGTTTGTAGAGATCCGCAATTTCTGGTACCAGTGGATCATTTGGATTTGCATCTGTCAGAAGGGACAGGATACTCAGGAGAACCTTGGAAATAGAGAGGGCTGGACTCCACTGGCCCTTTAGGATATCCAAACATATAGCACCGGAAGCATTGATATTCGGGTGGTATATCTTGGTCTGGAATGTAATAATCGGCGGCTTGAACGGATAATCCGACGGAAAGTGAATATTCAGTCGGAAGATGCCCCCCGTAAAGGGCGACGCATCCGGTCCAAAGATCATCGCTTCCCATTTGAAGAAATCGTCTTCACTCACCGGCCCCGCCGTACAATTGGCAACCGGATCCTTCTGAATATCAGTGTATTCCCGCTGCAAACGTCGTAGAGCCATCGTCGTTAGTATACCACTTAGGGTGTACAATATTGTCAAGTTTTCACGGTCATGATGGGGGAAGAAGAGGTACAGACGCCTCTTCTTGTGTTGGTATACCAATGTATCGCAACGAATTTCCACCAAATATACGTAAAATACATAATAGAATACGTATATGCATTTTCACCTACTTAACGAATGGAATATTGGACCAACATCAGTGGACACGGACTGTGTGGTTGTGTTTGTGACGGCGATGGTGTTGCTTCTGTCTGATGCTCTTTCTGCCATAGTTTCCAGGCGGTTTGCAGGGGTCCTTCTCCGTATCGCTGGAGACTCAGAAGCCACAGATTTACCGCTATGGAACCCCGTGTTCGTTCGGGTTCCTTGATCCCCAGGCGTCGGAAATCGTCATCCTCTATGGCACTATATTCCTGAAACCAGTTCGGAATGACCTCCAGTACCAGTTGTAGAAGCAAGGGTTTCTCCGCATCCTGGGTGATATCCACAATCATATACTGAATATCTCGCCTACAGACGGGCTGCAGAAGAGTCGGGAGATCGTGAAGGAAGGACTGTAACAAGGGAATATCCATGACTCCTTCTATTTCATCTACAAATGCTGATGTCTGGAACCGCATCATAATTGTGAACCTCTGTGTAGAAGTCATCGTTACCCTACACAGAGTTTCTTATATTTCTTTATGACCTATTATGGCAGGGGGTGAAGAATAGGAGACGACCACGCGATGGCTTCCTGAATATCCCGTTCGGTCATGGCCCGATTATAGACACGGAAATCCTGGAGGCATCCCCGAACATGTTTTCCTATCTTATTCTGGGTAAGGAACAGTGCTGGAATCATACGTCCTTCGGGCTTTTCCTGGACTTTCTGGCCATTGATCCAGATCTGCCAGGTTGGCCACCAGGAAGTACTATCCGTTGTGGTAAAGACTATGTGCTGCCATTCATTGACCTTCGCCCCCTGCGGAGCTTCTATACGCATCACGCGCTGTTCGGTATCCCAGATTTCCATGGCCAGCGTGGCCGTTGTGGTCGGAACAGGCTCAGACTGAGCGGTCTGCGCGGGAATCTTTACGGGTTCCGCCAGAGGGGGTCCTAAAGAAAAGATCTGCTGCGGAGAGAACTCTTGGGCCGGTGCCGCTTCGGGGATCGGTTTGAGACCTTTGCTTCCCGCATATGAATCTACACCAATCCAGACCAGATCCTTCTTCTGACCATTGGAACACTCCAGAATCCGTGCTCCGTTCTCAAAGTGATCCCACCAGATCCAAAAAGAGATCGCCCGAATCTGAGACGGATTGACATCCTGATCCAGATGCATTGTCTGTTTTTCACCCCACAGAAGATAATCCTCTACGGCAGGAGCGGCTTCAGCTGCATCTTGCGACGCAGAGGGCCACCGATTGAGCTGGAGACCACGGGTCTTTGTCGGACGAAGCATTTCAGGGACCGACGGGTGCCCGCGTAATTCCACCTGCGTATTTCCCGCATAATCTATGGCATCATCGCGCCAACGGTACCAGGACAGAATCCCCTGATACGCACGCAGAAGCTGCTGGATCGCGGCGGGGGGTGATGGATCCCGAATTTCCTTTCCTATCGTAGATTTGTTTGTGGCCTGCAGAGGGCCGATACTCTCCCGTGTAGTCAGTGCACAACTGGAGACCCATTCTCCGCTCTCCTGATCTTTCAGAATGCGACAGTAATCCATGCGACCATTACCGGTAACATCCCGCCAGTAGTCATCACGACTGAATCGGAAACCCTGTGCCTTTGTCCGACTACGGAATTCCAGTGTGTCCATTCCTTCACGGGTTGCCAGAGCACAGGCAATATGGAGCGATGCCGGGTCTCCCTTTTTGTATACGGCACGACAGAAATCCGCCGCGACCCCGTTTCCCTGCACATCCACGAACGATTCCGTATAGCGCAGATCCCGTGTGTATCCGGCTTCGTCAGCACTCCACCCCTCCGTGGTGGGTCCAATATCGGATCGTCGGGGAACTGCAAAACCTTCACGCAGTGTGGATCCCATCGTTTCTGTAATGATATAGGTGACTAACAGTGTTAAGACAATCCAGACCGACCATGTAGTCATCTCCCTGAAAGGCACAGGGCTTTTAATCGTAGACAGATCCCCGCGTACAGGAAACTCCCCGTGAATAACAGAGAAGAACAGGATGCAGACAAGTGAAACATCACTACAATATGGCGGTCGCTTGTTAGGAAAAGGGGTACACGGTTGTACCTTTGATCCGGCCCCACGATGTGCCGGCGGTTCCGTATTCCAGAAAGTCCACGGAGTCCCCGCTGTTGGCAAAATCACGAATGACTACGTGGAGGACGAACTGTCTATCGGACGATCTCTGATGCGTCTACCCCTGGGACCGCAGTATTTTGCCCTTCCGACCCAACACTGTACACCGGCGCTACCCGTGAAGGATACCGATGCAGGAGAATGCGATATTCTGGGGGAAGAGGAAGACCAGAAACGTCTCACGGTGTTGGCGATGCCGTATGCGGGGAAGGAACTACTCAAATGGATCCCGACCAATCCTCTTCGGGCAGCGGAAAACTACGAACGGGTGTTCATTCATCTGTTGGAAGGAATCCTTCTGTATCAGGAAAAGGGAATCGTCCACAATGATATCCATATGGGGAATATTATGGTGGATGAGTTGGGTGTGGCCCGCTACATTGACTTTGGGTTGGCCTATTATGCCAAACAAGCCGTGGATCTGGAAACCGCAAACTTGGGTTCCCGTTTCCGCCCACAGTATGTCTTTCAGGCTCCCGAAATTCACGCCTGGCGCATGATGATCAACAAGGTTCCCCTCATTGACGGAATGCGTCAGCTCTATGATGTGAATCCGGAATATGGGCGTATGGAACACCAGTTTCCGAAACGTTTGCCTGCGATGGCGGCACTGGAGGGGCTGATGAATCACAATGATGCCTTCCGTACGGAAAACTTTGCGACCTTTATTCGTACATTCTGGAACAAGATTGATGCCTGGCGTATCGGACTCTGTATGTGGTTACTCTGGGATGATCTGCTGCATTGGCCCTGGATCAAAAAGACCGATCTCTGGAAACGTCGGGATGTCATTCGGCAAGTGTTGGGCGGACTCACGGATTTTGATGTTCGTAGTCGCATGACGGTTTCGGATGCCCTGCGTGTCCTGGACCCCAAAAACAGAATGCTCTCAGTGTCGGCGACGATGTCTACGACTGTGTCTTCCGAAAGATCCACGATGTAGCCCTCCAGTCTGCGCACGTGATAACTTCACGGTGCGATTCCGTGGAGTACAATAATATCCACAGAAATCCGTATAATTCAGAGAAGAGCCGCGGGGACGATAATCCCGTGCGGCCGTTTTCGGATCCCACACCTGGAGACCTTCCGCATCAAAGCGTTTGACCTTATTCGCCCCATCCTTATGACTCCATAGACCATCAGCATCCTGACGGTAATAATGATAGTCATCGCCTGGATCTACGACTAATCCGATTTTACTGTAGCCTGTAGGACACTTGGCGTGAAATGTCGTGGGTTTGAGGTCGGGGATGTCTTCCATCATCAGACCTTCCACCGTTTTACATGTTCGGCCATTGTCATAGCGCAGGTAGTGCGCCTTCCCAACCGTTCCACCTGGCTGATGATATTTCTTCTTACAGGTACTATCTTTGCCCTTACACTGCAGAAGCTGTTCAGGGTCCACCACATTCTGACTGAAGGAATAGCAGTTATGTACAACCTGAAGAGCTTGATTCTTATTATAGCGATCGGGGTCATATTTTGGTTCCCAGCCGGACATCGGCGACCCCTTACAGTGTCGGTGTTCAGCGCAGAACATGGCGTTCTCTTCGGCCGGTTTGGGGCACGGATCACCGGCCTTGGTCTGGCAACGACAGCGGACCGGTCGTTTTAAGGTTGATGCGACTGGCAGTACGTGTCGCGGAAGTTTTCGCGTATGTCTTCTTTTCCTTCTCCATGTCAATGACTGTATCGTCATAGGTCCCTACTGTGGAAACAGATTCTCGGCGATTTAAGGAAGGAGGTGGCGGCGGTGGAATCACCTCCGAATCAAACGAAGAAATAGAATCCTCGTCACTTATGTGTTGTGGTGCAGAGGGATGTGGTGTAGAGGGATGCTGAGGATTAGAGGGGGGAGTAGGTACTAATGATGATTTGACATTCTCTTGTTTTTGCGGTTCCGTAGTATCTGCCGCCTTTGTGGTAGTTGCGGGCGTCGTAGAAGCGGTAGAGGATAACATATCCGCCTGCTTGATGAATTCCTCTTCCACGTGTTTCATGCGGATCTTCTCAATGTATGAACAGTAATAGACGTACTGATTTCCGTGCGTCGGTTTGGATTTTCCGTAATGTCCAGAATAACGACCGGACAGAGTCAGATACTGCCAGGTTTCGGAACGCAGACGTTCGGACACTCCATGGAGTTGGAAAAATCGCTTGTCCAGCTTGAAGAGAGTCATCAGTCCATTGGCCGTAGTGACCGCCAAACTGATCGTCCATGTCACCCAATACATGATATCATTGGAGGAAGTGTCCTTTGTTTGAATTGTAAGGAGCGCCGGAACCGCCAGACTCCCTGCTGTCATTGTAGTCTTGAGAAAATAGAACAAGATAGAATACAGAAAACAACGGCGATGATATTCTGCCATTAAGAAATGGTATCGGTGTTTGACAGTGGCAATCTGTTGGGGTGTCAAATCGGTGAGTTGGTCAAACATCGGGCTCATATCATCTTGGAATCGCATCGGTGGAATATTGTCTGTTGCGGTGGGCCTTCTGCGACAGCAACACAGATCTGTGATTCCCATACAGACTACTGCGATTGAAAATGTGACGATCCGTTTATGTACATGAGTCGTTGGTACGATGTATTTACTGCAAACGACGATTTATGAATCGGAGGACCCACTCCATCAGTCGGATCAGATTTCGGTATCGCCGGATATCTGGTCCGAAATCTACGAAACATCTATGACCCCCCTACGCAATAATATGCAGATCTTCTTCTCTGTACACGACGGTGAAGTCATTGGGCGGATTCGGCCCGATACGGCGCTACGGGGGACGGATAGTATACGTATTCCCTTATGGATGTGGATGCGTCTGGGTGCACCGGATCCCGATTACTGGGTGTCGTGTTCTGTAATGCAGGCCATTCCGAAGGCCGGTAAGATTGTTCTGCGGGCACGGGTAGAGGCAACTCTGACGGCGGTGGATAATCCGGTGGAAATGTTGACGATGGCTCTTTCGGGTCAGGGTGCGAACCCCAGTTGGGCCTGTTTGAATATGGGTTCTGAGCTACCTCTTTCCTGCGGGGTCTTTGATGTGATGGACATGATAGATGTGGATGGAAATCATATTTCGTACGGATCTATTCTGGACACCGATGTAGACCTGGAATTGATTCCGGCCCTGGATCATATTGATCCTCCGCCGCCGACACCGTCCTTTCACCAGCATACTCCGTCGTTTTCTGGGAGCGGAGAAGGTCGTCTGTCCGATGTGAGCGCCGGAACACTGTCGTCGCCGATCTTGGAACCGGCTGCGACATCCCGTCCCGTTCCGCCTCTGCATCGCGAACTTCAGCGTCGGGGAATGATGCCATCACGGCGTCCGCCCAGGGTTACACCCTTTACAGCCTTTGCGTGTGCAGGACGTCGGTTATGTGACGGGTCCTAAATACAGAATCCGCTTAGGGTAATAGAATGTTACAGAGAGCCGCGAATCGTCTACGTATTCAATATGCGTCCGATCTTCATTTGGAGTTTTTTCGGTCACCACCGGCCTTTGGAACTCTGCTAAAACCGGTGGCTCCACTCTTGGCACTGGCAGGCGATATTGGGTATCCCCAGACTCCTGTCTATGCGGATTTCCTACGGTACTGTAGCGAACACTGGGAATCCGTATTTGTGGTGGCGGGGAATCATGAATTCTACAATGCGAAAACTCCCTTGCAGGGTCACACGGAACAACTCCAACAGTGTGCCGCAATCGCATCGGCGTTTCCGAATGTCCATTTTTTGCAGCGGGGGCGCGTGGAATTGCCCCAATATGGCGCGACAGTGTTAGGCGCTACACTCTGGACAGATCTGGGGACTCCTTACCGTCAGGAAGTGGCGAAAGATATGATGTCGGATTATCGGTATATTCGGGTGAAGGAGGGAGAGGGACTGCGCTGTTTAGAACCGTCGGATACGCACCATTGGCACCAGGAGGATGCGAATTGGCTGCATCGCGAAATTCAGGAGAATGCTGCCATCGGTCGCCCCACAATTGTGATTACCCATCATCTTCCTACACATCGCCTGATCGCCACCCGGTATCAGCAATCCCCGATTAATTTCTGTTTTGCGTCGGATTGCCGCACACTGTTACGGGATCCGGTACGGGCCTGGATCTGTGGGCATACTCATACGGCCGTAAACTATACGGCGGAAACCCGGCGGGGACACATTCTGATGGGAGTGAATCCGCGGGGGTATCCGATTGAAGTAAGCCAGTCGGGATACTGTGCAGAAATCTTTATGGATATCAGCACGGAATCAATTCCGGTGGACGAACGTGATCCTTTATTAATCAAGAGTGGACTCTATAATCATCCTACAGTAGATGTGGCGCGGCTTGGGGAAGAATCGTCGTACGAACCTGGGTCTCAAACTCCCGCAGGGCAGTCGCAAAGTTCGGAGATGGGAGAAACGCAATCGGACGTTTCTTTTGAATAAGATACATTACCTGAATCAGCGGTCTCCCCGTAAGAACCATCAGGAAGAAGGCCACCGCGGTGGTCGATCGCTGCATGCCGGCGTGACAATGGACCAACATGGGATGACCCGCATTGAACTCCTTCAGAATCTTGAGGGCGATTTCAGGAGCCCATCGCTCCATATTTTGGATTTCGGCCGGTTGCAGATTATCGTCTACCGGAATACGATATTGGTACGGAATAGATGGGTGGAATCCGATCTGTTTCGTACAGTTAAATACGGCCTGGATGTTGTGTTCCTTCAGCCACGCCTCATTGTGGGCCACTTGCCAGCGTCCGATCCAGACGCCGGGCACGATTTCGTCTACATCTACGTTGGGTTCACGACGTGGTACTAACATTGTGTTGGTGCCCCCCTTATTGATTATCGGCGAAAAAGGGTATTCTGAATCAGCCGAAGCGTTTCGCGGGAATTTTCATCCAATTCTTCGTCGCCCACGGTGGTATTCGGAAAGAGTATGCTGCGCAATAGAGAAGGGTCTCTGACTGTCAATAGAGGATGTTGTGGGGTGAAGAACTGCCCTGTAAGCGAAGACGATACCGATGCTGATGGAAGAATGCTGTGATTGGACAGAAAACTGCTCATCATGGTTTGTACAGCAGGGGGCGTTGTAATGGTTCCTGCCCCCCGCAGAAGACGTAGACGGGGTGTGACAACTTCCGGGAGTTCTGTACGTGAATAGAGAAGACGAACATCCTGATAGATATAGTGTATACTGTGCCAGTTGGAGCGCACCTGGAGATGTAAATTTGTGTAGAGTGTATAGTCGCAGAGGAGTTGTAGCCACTCACGATGCATCGGGGTAATCGGTGATTGCTTCAACCATTCCCGCAGGGCAACATGTCTATTGAACACGTACGAAAGAGAATTGTCCAGAAGTTGCGTCATCGTATCTTCCACCGTTTCGCGGTTATCATCTGTGAGGTCCTTGAAATAATCACGAATGGCGTATTGGGCCAACAGAGAGGGGTGATCTTTACGAAATTGTTCCATATCATAGCGGGATTCACAGAAGGCAGAAAAGAGGACAGGGGGGCACTTTCCCCGTTTCGCAAAATCCAGAATTAAACATTGACACAGATGGATGATCTGGCCAAGTGTAAGTGGCGCATTTGTCCACGGATTGGATGGGGGACGCGGATACGGCATCATGTCTTCGCAGTGATAGAGATTACTGATCAGATTCTGAAAGAGATCGCGGCGATGGAACCGAAAGATATATCGGTGTTTCGTGTCCGTGATGAAGATTGCGTCTTTGTCGGCCACGGGTTCCATATCAATCAGGTCAATATTACACTGGGTGCGTTTCTTCCACACCCGCTGGGTCCATCGCTGCAACGTCCAACGGGCCAACCACCGTTCCCGCTGACGGGCATAGAACCGATCTTTCAGCGATTGAATTACGGCGGGACTATACATGGCGGACAAAAATGTGGAGGTAGGTATCTTTTGTTCCAATTCTTCCAATCGTTGGGTCCATTCGGTAAGGGTAGTCGTAGGAGTTATGACGAAGGACTGTAAGTAATGATCGGACCCAGTAGCCCCTATGGATCCAGAGAAAGAAATCGGGGGAGGCGATGACACATGCCGAATAAATCGGATACGATTGCGCCGTCGGTGACGGTGTGCGCGTCCAAGATGAAAATGCGTTTCTTCCTCTCTCTGACCCATTTCTCCTTCCCCCTCCCCTTGATTCACATCATTCCGAACATCATCCTCTTCCATCATTTTGACTTCTTCGTCACTTTCTTCCATTACTTGTTTAGTACGTAGTTTTGCTTTAGCCCACTTTGTACACAAAAAGTGATGGAGGATGGGTCACATAACGTCAGGAATTACGATGACCGTTATACGTAAACACCATTCCTGTGGTTGTATTATCGGTATTTCTGTATGTGGAAATCGGTTAGGGGGTGTCGGTATGATCCGACGTTGTGGATCCTGTGATACCAAAACACGGGCGAACTATTGTCGTACAGTACAGATGGAAAAGGAGATGTTCCCACATATTTCTGGGTTCATTCATTATCTGGAGACGGCGGAGGCGGGCTGGTCCTTGTCACCGAAGCGGGGTGCCACAGAATTATTTGCTTTCCCCGATGCGAAGTCACGATGAAACGGCCATCGGTGACCACTGTTCCATCTTCACGAAATGCTGGATGGCAATTCAGTGGATCAATCCAGTAGATGTTTTCGTCGTGTTCCACCGGAATCACCGTACGAATCGTACGAAACAGCGGGTCTGTGCGGAGTCGGGTCAGGGGGCAGGGAACAGATCGTTCGTGATGAAAGCAGGGCAAGGAGGGAGACAGGCGATTACGATGACACGGGCGCCAGAGACCATCACCGTGACAATCCCACCATGGACACATTCCTGGACTGTCCGGATCCTGAACACAACTGGGGGGAATCCACAACACAGGAATCGCGGTTCGTGTTCCGGCAGAACCCAGACATTTTTGCATGACTTCACGCACCGACAGGTTCAGGCTGCGGGCCACTTCCGTAAGGAACTGCCGATCTTGTTGAATAATAGACTCCTCCAGATCTGTCCAGAGGCCCTTGGGTATCCGCAAGGGAATCGTAGTAATATCGGGAGGGGTGGACATATAACGTCGTTTGTGGGGATTACCCACCACGCGGTACATCGGGTCACTTTTTGACAGTGACCAACATAGGGTAGGCAGAGATGTCTGTGGCAGAGAAAGAATGGTGGGGTCCACGTATCTGGTCCATTTTACATACATTGGCCGAATTCAGTGATCGGGCGGATGCACTGGCGCAGTGGAAACCCGTAATGCAATTCACCGCGGATATTCTGCCGTGTGTGATCTGTCGGCAACACTTTCATGCTCATCGCGGGCGTCTGAATTACATACGGCGTGTTCCCGATGCCGATGTACGGGTTATGGTGCGCCGATTTCTCTGGGAAGTACACCGGGATCTACGAACAAGTGCGGGAAAAGATACACTGACCGAAGACCAATTGACGGAGGTCTATGGGGCAGAGGGTCGGGATGCCGCTATGCAACGTGTACGCACAGGAGTCCAGGAGATTGTCGGAACATTTACACGGGAACACGTCCTGGATCGGTTTCAGATGGCGGCTCTGAAACCATGGGAACGCGCGGTACAACACTTGATTCATACATTGCTGCTACCGCCGATTCCTCTACGAACAAACAAGCGGCGATGAATGGAGAGAGCCAGGATTGATCCCCAGCATAACACCGTGAACATCGGGGAAGAGTGTGGAATTACAGGCCCGCAGAACATACCAATAGATCACTCCTGCGGCGATCCCCCAGATACCTCCAATTGCGGCCCCCAGTTTCGTTTCACAGGCGGTCATGAATCGGGGAATGACAATGAAGAAAAACAGCAGACTGATGGCCAGGAGACTGATGATTCCGATACTCTTGCGCTGTTGCACCTGAATACTATTCTGAGAGGTCTTGGAGGGCGACGGGGCACTGTAAACATAGGACGCGTTCGTGATGAAATAGGTCAGATAGAACATCGCCAGAGAAATCCACATACTGGGTACAGGAGAGTACTCACCGCTGGCAATCGGAATCATAGAACAGGCCTGAATCATGGTGGGGCCGGGTATTCCGCCGACGTTGAACGCTTTGGACATAAAATATTGCATCGCCAGTGTCAGAATCGCCACGATGACACCGCCGATGGAAACCAGGACCCACGGTATACGCCCCAATGTCATCCCAGCAACGAAGAGGGACAGGGTCATCGTGTTCGGAAAGTAACGCAGGATTCCGCTCAGTAATTCCAGAATATTGGACATTCCTCCTTATGATGGGGGCGGATTTTACTTCTGTTTTGGTGGACAGACATAGACTGGTGCGCCATCATTAATGCGATCACGCAGCAAGGGAATGCCCCACAGATTGGTGGCACGACGATCCGTGGAATACCCCAGGGCAACACACAGGAAGTAGCCCATAATGACCCCGAACGCTGCTCCGATGAGGGTTCCCTTGATGGATTCGCAACCCGTGTAAATACGATAGACAATCGTGAGAAGGAGAAGGAGAATTGTAATAACGGACATGGTAATCAGAGCCGAACGATTCAGAATGCCAGCATCAATTTCGTCCTTGTATAGCTGTTGGAGCGCGGCCCCCCAACCGACAAAGAAACCGATGGTACTCATGTAAATAGAGGGGGCCAGGGGATGCCACAGAAGATCGGGAGTTGCTGCGCCACGAAGAAGACGATCCCAGGAACGACCCACATGACCGGCGGAACAGGTATCCAGGCTGGAACGTACAAAGGCATTGGCGGGATCGTACTTCATGACTAACCGACCGGCACCCAGACCGATCAATTGTGTTGCGGCCAGACCCCCTGCAACTGCAAAGAGTGCCTTATTGGCAAACAGAATTGCCAGAATCAGAACACCCGACATCAGTGATTCGGGTAAAATCTGGAGGTGAAATGCCGCGGCGGCAGATGTATAGTCGGACCATTGCATTCCTCTATAGTGTGTACAGGCTTTCTCCTACTCTCTTTCTATCTAAAGGTCGGGTGATCTTATACATATAAGGCAATGGGTATCCCCAGTTTCTATCGTCAGATCTGTCGCAAATATCCGAAAATTATTACAAAGGGAACCGGTGAAGTCGCCGGCGGAAAAACGGAATGGCTGTGTCTGGACTTCAACTGTGCGATGTATTGGGTCTTACGCCGGATGCGATCCATCACGGAATCAAACAATATGTTTGTGTGGGAAGGCGAATTCTGCGATGCGATTGTTGCCTACCTGGAAGAGATTGTAGCGACGGTGAACCCAACGAAGGGTGTCTATGTCAGTTGTGACGGTGTCGTCTGTGCGGCAAAGCGGAGACAACAGCGGATTCGTCGGTTCAAGGGGCCATGGAACTCGGCGGCGGAAGCGGCGATTCTTGGCAAATCTGTGAATTCTGGGTGGGATCAGAACGCGCTCACTCCTGGTTCGGCCTTTATGGCCCGTCTGGGTTCCACACTGCGGACCGCGGGGGCTCTCATGTCAGCGCGGCTGGGGGTAGAAGTTATTGTTAGTGACACGGAAGAAGCCGGAGAAGGCGAACATAAACTGTTGGCCCATATGCGCAAGGTACGCCCTCAATCGTGTACGATTTACGGTCTGGATGCCGACTTGATTCTCTTGTCCTTTTTGTTGGCATCCGAAACCGGTGCAACGGTGGCACTCTTGCGGGAAACCCAGGAATTTGAACGGGGTGGCGGAGACGAAATGGTGGACAATAACTGGCGTTCTCTGTCGGTAAACGGACTCATGGCCGCCATGTTTTCGGCCAGTTCAGGAGCCGGACATGTACGGGATTATGTGGCGGCGATGTCACTGCTGGGGAATGATTTTCTGCCCCATGCACTCACTCTCACCGTGCATAACGACGGGATTCCGAAACTGTTGGCCACTCTACGGGAACATCTCTGGAATAATGGCGAACACCTGGTGGATCCCGCGACCGATCGTATTCGTATCTCTGGATTACGAACCGTGATTGGATCCTGGGCTTCGGTAGAAGAAGGGGGTATGCTGGAAGCCGCCATTGACGGTCGTAAACGTAGCCGCTACAGTGTCGGACAAGGAGAAACACCTGAAGAAACGACTCTGCGGGAATGGAATGCACTGCCGGCGAAATGGGCCTCTGTGACACGTATTCTATCTCCCTCCACGCGGGGACTGCTCCCTGATTGGCGGGATATCTACCGTCAAATGTGGGGAGCCGGAGATGTAGAGGCCTATCTGGCCGGTGTAGCATGGGTATGGGATTACTATACGGGATGCGTTGTGGATCAGGGGTGGATGTTTACGAACCCCCTTCCACCTCTCTGGAGTGATATTGCGATCTATCTACAGGGATCCGACCAGCCATTTGTGGATCCACCATCCGTGACGTATGCCAACGCACTGCCATCGTGGGTTCATCTATTATCGGTTCTCCCGGTGGATTCCATTATGCGCCTGCTTCCGAAAGACAAACACAACTTCATGATGCGCCACCCGTGGTTCTGGCCTTCTTCATGGTCACTCTTTGATGTTGGGCGGAATCAGATGTGGGAATGTGAACCGGTGATTCCGATTCTGCCGGAAGCACTTCTGCGGACCTTTGTTTGAAGTAAAGTTGAAGAGCTGAAATCTCTGCTATCAATATAGTACGATGACCGAAGAAGTGCAAATTATCTCCGCTGCATGGTGCAAACGATGTGTCACCATTAAACCTGAAGTTCAGCTCCTCTGCAGCATGAACAATATCCCCTGTTCCGTGATTGACTTTGACGAAGATCTGGATGAGAATGACGCCCTGAAGGCGGAGATCAAGTCTCTTCCAACGATTCTCTATCGGGAAGCAGGTGCCGATAAATGGATTACCTACACCGCGAACACTCTACATGTATGGAAGGCCAAGATGGCCGAAAAGACGGCGAAGGATGCGATCCCCCGCGCGGATTTGGATTTCTGAGACCGTTAGTAGAGGAACATGTCTACCCAGGTGCATAAATCGGCGGACACGAAGTTTCAGGATGCATATACGGCGACGCGATCCATGATTTTCTATAATTCCACGGCCACCATTCCTCTTTTGGTGATCACCGGTGTTCTTTTGTTTACCAACATCCGTGGGACTTTTCTGTACATGTTGAGTGTGTTGGGGGCGATTACCAGTTTGATCGGGATGTTTCGGCTGCTGAGTGATCTTACCAAGGATATTGCCGGTTATCCCGACTTCAAACTGCCGGTGTGGTCCGTATTTTATTTAATTATCTATATTATCAGTTTCTTCGCATTCCTGTTCTTCTCCATGCACATTAAGGCCCCTCATTACTTTTTTGATGGCATCAGTCGGGATAATGAACGCGTGGCCTTTGTGGATATGCTCTACATGAGTATGTGCGACTACATTGGGGTTACTCCCGACGGAATCAGCGCGATTCGGCAATCTTCCCGATTTCTGAATGTGATTCACGGACTCCTCAGTATGTTTGTCAACGCCGTGATTATTACCAAGTTCGTCAATGCTTTCTAAGATTGTTGGGTTTCGGTAGTAGGGACACCATGACAACACCACAGACAAACATCTATATTTTGCGCCTGGAGGGTGGAAAATATTATGTTGGAAAGAGTCGTGATATCGGAAAACGGGTGGAACAACATTGTCGTGAAGGAGGAGGGTCTGCATGGACTCACAAATATCCGCCGATCGGTGTGGAACAGATCCTCAAGGGCGTAAGTCCCTTTGAAGAGGATCGCGTGGTAAAAGAGTACATGGCACGGTATGGGATTGACAATGTGCGCGGGGGTACGTATTCGTCCGAACATTTGAACCCCGACGACAAACAGCACATTCAACAGGAAATCTGGGGCGCAACGAATCGGTGTTTACGATGTGGACGTCGCGGGCACTTTGTACGGGGATGTTATGCGACTGTTTCCGTAGATGGAACGGTGCTACCTTCCGTGTCAGGACAGTGTGAATGGTTGGAATGTATATGGCTCTGTGGACGATGTGGTCAGGAATTTTCCTGGGAATCTGATTGTAAAACACATGAACGGGGCTGTACAGTGACACGGAATCATTGTTTCTGTTGTGATCGTGACGGACACTCAACAGATCAATGTCATGCTCGGTGGACACGGGGCGGCGTAGAAATACATACGGAGAAAACTGAAATGGAAAAAACCAGAAGGAAGGATAGGGGATAACTATGAAAGTAGAGGATTTACCGATTGTATGTATTTCTCTGGATCGCCGTCCGGATCGGTGGGAACTCATGCAAACACAGATGGAAGCATGCGGTATCACCCATATGCAACGTTTGCCAGCGGTCGACGCCAAATCCTTTGTGGCTCATAAACACCCACAGATCTCACTATTGACGGCCCACAATATTCTCTTCAAGACACGTCGTTCCCATTACGAAATTGATGCCGATGGGGCGGTAGGAGCCAGTTTGTCGCACATTGAAGCCTGGAAGAAATTACGGGCCTCGTCGGCGGCGGCGATGATCGTATTTGAGGACGATGTGAAGTTTCCTCCCGATTTCAAAGAACGTCTGGAGAAAGTCCTGGCCTCTGCACCCGCCGATTGGGATATGATTCAACTCCAGAAAACCGATTACGGAAATGGACTCACCGGATGTAAACCGATATCCGGCGAAGCTCCCTGGGAACTCTGTACATCACTGATGGGAGCCTTTGCCTACATTATCAGCCAACGCGGTGCCGAACGAATGCTGGCCAAGGCGTTTCCGATTGAGATGCATATTGATGCCTATATGGCCTACATGTGCCGTATGGGGCACATCAAGATGATCTGGAATCCGCTTATTGATCTGTGGCCCGCAGATAAGGGAAGTGATATCGGCCATGGGGATTGTGAGATCTGTAATGTTCCCACGAAGATGACGGAAAATGGTGTCGTGGCTCTGGAAACAAAATCCGTGATCGGTCTCATGGCGATGGCAGCGGTTGTCGGCGGCATGATGGCACTCGTGGCCACGAAGCGGAAATAGTTGTCGCGTTTGATTCCTACGTTCGGGCTCCCGGTATAAAATGGACTCTCCATGTAATGAGTGCATCTTCTCCCGAAAAAATATGGCTGGATATCTGTGGTATTTCCGCTGATCACGTACGTGCGCATATGATTGAAACCGTGTTGAACTCTCCCCATATTGTGCGGGCATTTCAACAGTTGGGGGTCTATGGGGAACTCTTGTCGTGGCTGTCGGCGTTTCGGCGGGGAACCATGATCCCGTTTCCGTATAACACACAGGGGCGACCGACCACTCTGGAAGCACGGGTTCAACAGGATCGGTGGTCCCAGATGTATTCTTTTCCGACGCCCTCCTATCAAACCTATGCACAACCGTCGGTCCAACCTTCACATCGTCAGCCATCCGTAATGCAGGTCCCACAGCGTTCCAACACCTATCCTCAGGAATCATCGCTGGTCATCCATCCTGCCGCCAAAGCGATGGATTTCTTTCAGGAATCGTTGTCTCTTCTGGGCATTGATGAAACAGAAACCCTTACGCATGAACGCATCAGTGCAGCCTACAAACGGGCAGCCATTCGTGCCCATCCCGATAAAGGTGGCTCCAAAGAACAGTTTGATGCGCTCCGTAAAGCATACCAATACATTGAGAAGATTGTAGATCGTGTAAGTCCACGTCAAAATGCAGCGGAAAAGGCGCGCATGTCTGCCACGGTTTCCATGGAATCGGCGATGGCGCATCGGGCTTCTGTTCCGGATGCCCCGCCGATTGAAATTTCCGCCAAAAAGATGGATCTGGCCCAGTTTAATCGTCTCTTTGAAGAACACCGACTTCCGGACCCCGATCGGGATACAGGGTACGGGGACTGGATGAAAACGCAAGGAGGAAGCGATGATATCCAGAGAGATTCACGACTCCAGGGAAAATTCAACCAGACGGCGTTTGAATCTGTTTTCCGCGAAAAGGCCATGAAACAGTCGGCCGGTTCCAGTGCTCTCATCAAACGCACCGGACCACAGGATCTCATTGCATTAGGCGGAACAGAACTGGGTGGATCATCGGATAATTTTACCGCAGCGTTTGGAGCCGATACGCAATTCGCGGATCTCAAACAGGCGTACACGTCTGGTTCTACCGTCTTTCAGGAAGTCGCGGATGTTCGGGTTGCCGAAAAGTCCGCGCGATCCATTGCGGATGCCAAACGTATGCGCGAAGAGGCCATGAAACAGGTGGATCCGGATGAGGATGCACGCATTGCGGCCTATGCTATGGAAATGGAACGTAAAGAACGCGAACGGCGGATGCGTCTGGCCAAACAAGATCAAGTTGCAGAGAATTGGTCCGAACAGATGAAACGGCGTCTGGTGATTCGGGACACGGCATAGTTGAAGTGTGACGTAATTTGCAGATATATATCATACAAAGAAGGTATAAAGACTATCCCCTCTTTTCATGAGTAGAACGAATGTCGGCATTCATCCAGGCAATGAATAGTCCTTCTCTGACGAAGCAGGGCGCAAATGGTTCGGATGTCTATACCGATGAGGGCGTAGGGCATCCCTTGGTACCGCTGGCGACAATGTTAGTGCGCGGTCACTCTCCCAAGTTGATCAAGGAGTTGGTGTCACAGATTCTTCGTAATCATCCAGCAATGTTGGAAGACCTTGTGGTTCTGGCCTTCCAGACGCGCGATATCCGTGGAGGGAAGGGTGAACGGGATCTCTTTTACACTCTCTTTCAGAGTATTGTGTCATCTGTGAGTCCAACAGTATTGGAAGCCTTGGTGCGCCTGATTCCGGAATACGGATGTTGGCGGGATCTCTGGGTTCTCTACGAATCCAAACAGGCAACTTCAGACTTACGATTTGCGATTCTCAGCGCTGTCAAAGATCAGATGGAAAAGGACGAAGCGGATATGTCAGCGGAGAAACCAATCAGTCTGTTGGCGAAGTGGCTCCCCCGTGAAGGCGCCAAGAAGTTCCAAACTCTCTTTGATGCCCTCATCTTGATCTTATCCCACTCTCAGTTCTTTCCCACAAAAGTACAGATGATGCTCTATCGTAAACGTGTCTCTGCCCTCAACAAATATCTGAAGACCGTGGAAATCAATATGTGTAACGGGACGTGGGCCGAAATTGCGCCGGGTTCCGTGCCTGGCCGGAATCTCAAGGCTCATACGAAGGCGTTTCTGAATGAGAAACTCAAGAACCGAAAGCGCACGGGTCGTCGGATGGTGTTGGACGATGGCGAACTCCGTTATCCCGATGACGCAGACCGTATGAAGTGTCGGGAAAACTTCCAGGAACATCTCAAGAAGGTTGTAAAAGGAGAAGCCACTATGAAGGGGGCGAACACTGTCTATCCCCACGAACTGGTTACGGCAATCTCCTGTGAACGTTCTGATGCCGAAGAAAGTGCGCAGATGATCCAGGCCCAGTGGAATTCCATTCGTCAGGAATGTCTGAAGGGTGGGGCTCTTACACGGATGGTCCCGCTATCAGATGTTAGTTCTTCTATGTCGGGAATTCCGATGCAAGTTTCGGTAGCCCTGGGTATTCTAATTTCGGAAATCAATCATCCCGCGTTCCGTAATCACGTAATGACGTTTCATTCACATCCAACCTGGGTCGCATTACAGGAAGAATGGTCGCTTCATAAGAAGGTACAGCAACTCCGTGATGCGCCATGGGGCGGTTCCACCAATTTCCAGGCTGCAGTGGATCTTATTCTCAAACGGATGGTGGAACATCGTGTTCCCATTGGCGAAGAACCCCAGGATCTCCTGGTTCTGACGGATATGGGTTTTGATGAGGCCACTGAGGGTGGATATGTTACGAAGACGAAACCCTGGAAGACCCATGTGGAAATGATTCGCGAAGCATTTCAACGGGAGGGGGAGAAGTTGTGGGGTGCTGGCAATGGTTGGAAGGCTCCCCGCATTGTCATCTGGAATCTGCGTGCGGATTACAGAGATTTCCACGCGAAGGCCGATGAAGAAGGGGTTGTGATGCTAAGTGGCTGGTCGCCGGCGGTTCTCCGTGTGCTCCAGGGCGATCAGGGTGTGACGGTTCAGACTCCTCTCCAAGCGCTTCGGGCTCAGCTGGATGACCCACGATACGATGCGGTACGTGCAGCATTAGGCGCGTCGTCTGCGTAGAGATTTCTTGGTGGATCTGCGACTTCTGCGCTGCTTGTGAGTTCGTCGTCCCCCGCGTGGTGGTTTCTGATATTTTGGATATTTTGGATATTTTGCATGTAATTCTGACAACTGATCTGCCAAAGGCCTGATATTTTCAGGAGGAGAGGCAGGTGCAAGGGATGCATTGAATGGGATTGGAGGAATTTCTATAAATTGCACTCCTTCGGGGACAGCATCCTGTAATTGTTTAAACACAGTCTGGTTCTTTTTTATAAGATCCGCAACGTGACCAATATTTGTAGGAACAAGACGCTGAAATGGAACTGGTTCGCTGGGCATACCATACCGTTGCCGAAGATATGCCTTTTCCGCTACTACGGACGGTTCTCCCTGAATATGCATAACTACGATGTTATTTCTGTAAGGGGATGTTTTGAGTGTTTCATAGAGTTTCCAGAACTTATCGGGACTACTGAACGTAGTTTCGTACACAATATCTACACTGGTTCCTATAATTCGGGCGATAGCTTCTTCCATAATCTGATTCAGATTCTTTGGCATCGGGCCACCTTTCAGAATATCGTCATAGGATTGTATGATGTCTTTTAATACTGGTGCACACGTGGCCTTCTTTTCTTCTAATTCAGCCTTCTTCTGAAGATTTGCGTTCGTTAGGGCAGCAACTTTTGCTTTCTTTTTGGATCCAGACTCCTCTACATTTTCAGGAAATATCTCTTTCTGTAATCCAGTGACGAACCCCAGATTGGGCTGTTTGGATACATAGCCACGGAGTGCAGTAATTTCTACGCCCATTTTTTCGGCCGTGGCAGTGGCTTCGCGAAAAGGAAGGAGAGATTCTAACAGACTGTCTACGTTGATAGTTGCATAATTTCTTCTACCATCTGAACTAATAGATACAATTCCTCTCTCCTGTAACATCTTGTGACCAGATGACTTACCGGCAGCGGGAGCACCGATTAAAAATACAAAGGTGGGGTTCCCCATAGGTTCAAGGATGGGCTTTCCTTCTTCATCGTACATACCAAACAGATAATCTACTTGCATAGGGTTCATGAGCTCACATGAACTCCGTATATAGGGGGCGAATGATACGGCCATCCACTCTATTAGGTGATGCGGTTATTTTTGTTGGAAAACTTCTTTGACCATGATGGAAGCAGTCCGATCTCTTCCTGGCACCGAAGCATGGCCATCCGGATGGGGTGTTGACACCCTATCTAAAGTCACCCTCTCTCCTACATATTGAGTCCGTACAGCAAATCCCATATAGGCTGCTTTCGCTTTGCATAACCCTGGACTCTGCATATTCGTCCTCACAGCAATTTCAATCATATTTGCTTTTCAAAATATTCTATAGGACGTCGCTCCCTGAGACATCATTTGATGGTGTGTCAGGGGGTGATGAGATTTTCCCATTTATTCTCATTGCCCTTTACGGTGGTATTCGCTACGCGTGGTGGATACTGTCCTACCTCCCGTACATCCTGTTGACGTCACGTACGGAAGGAAATTGAACTCCTTTTAATCCTCTTCGTGTAAGAGGACGTGTCCATACAGCAAACTCTCAGACTCAGAATTAACGCATTTGGTAATTCACGTAGAAAAAATGGATAGAAGGTATCTTCCTTACGGGCCATCGTATCTAGGGCGCGCCACGATACGACAAAATGGTTCCGTAACAGGCCTTTGAGGACACAGCCCCCCGCCTTTCTGATCGTACAGGATGACTGGGGGTTTGGACCATTTGCCCCGCCAGCTTCATTATAGGAATTTGTATGGGGAATCTGTCAACTACAGAATGTTACGAACGGGTACCACAACTGCCGCCTGTTGGATCCCTTGCGGGCGTTTGTACATTTTGGACAGGTCAGACATACAATTCTATGAAGCTCTTCCTTTTCAACACAGAAATCGCCGGCCATAAACCGTCGGTCCGAATCCAAGCAGCACCCGACTGACCAGAAAAAATGGGAAACGATACCAGAGGCGTTGTGGGCCAAGGATGGGATCGTAGGATTCAGATATCTTGTAATCTATAATTAATATATTACAATATACCTGAAGTGTTTCAGCTCTGACATTCTTATAAATTATTCAAAACGAATGGATACTATTTCTCCATAGACAAGGTACGTACGCCCATCTTTTTCAATTGGATAGTTTCCATTCTCATCAATGTCTACAATTAATTCCATAATATTTCGGATTTGGGATTTTGTAGAGGTTGGGTCGGGGGTGTATGATATTATGTAGGTATCATTTTCAGAATGTTCAATCATTGGATTTGTACCACCATACATCCCAATTATCTCAAACCCATGATCTTCATACCATTCAATAATATCATCTTTTTCTGTATTAGAATTTACAGTATTATTATACTGTGTAGGGTTTTCAGTATTCAATTGCTGCGGATTATTGGTTCGGTTTACATTATTACGATTAGAATTATTATTCGGAGTATTGCTTGGATTATTATTACTATTCTCGTTATTGGTATTATTACTATTATCATTATTATGATTGTTGTGATTGTTAATATTGTTGTTATTAACAGAATTATTCGTTCGGTCAAGTAATTCAAAGTTTGCTTTTATTATAACCCGTTGGATAGCACCCCCTTTCTGAGAATGTCGCCGGGTACGACGATTACGTTTGGTTTGTTTCCGAGTTTTACGGGCTTGCTTCATCTTTGCGGGCATTCTTTCTATGTAGGGTACAGAAAGTTTCCCCCACTACAGTAGAGGAGAAATATGATTCCAACATGGATTATGGCAGTCGGAATTATCGTAGTTGTCCTGGGTGCCGCCTACGGGATTCGTAATCAGATTAATTCTATGCTCGGTTTTGGGGGCGGTGAAAAGGGAAGATTTGATGGAAAACCGGTCATGTGGTGGATCGTGGATGATTCCCAGATCAATGCACGACAGTGGTTGGATTGGGGAGATCGTGGGACCTACGAACCAAACGAACCCTACCTCCAGCTCTGTCTACAACGGGCACGGGAACTCTGGTCTTCCCATTTTACGATTACTCCCCTGACCGGTCGTGTGGCGGTACAACGACGTCTGGAGGAAGCGGGAGTGAAGATCCCGGCAGAATTTGATCGATGTCCCCCCTATCTCTGGATGGCATGGTGTCGTGCTGCCTTTCTGAGTACACTCGGCGGAGTCTGGATGGATGGTTCTGTACTTCCCATCGGTTCTGCCACGGATTTCCAGAGTCGTATTCTGAATTCCGATATTAAGATGTTTGGAACGGACCCTGATGAAGGACTCTCTGTGGCTGAAAGTACGTTACCCGCATCCGGTCGTTCTGCTGGTTGGGCCGCGGTTCCCGGTCATCCTATTTGGGCAGGTTTGGAGAAAGATTTACGGGCTCTTATCATGGAAGGAGATCAGAGTTGGGGTGCACCCGAAGCCCGACGCTCTCTGCGTACTCTCTGGGACAAACACTGTGCGGGGTCCGTCAAAGTCGACCGACGGGCGGAAGTCTCCCGTGATCAATACGGTCGCCGTCTGGAATTAGATACTCTTCTTGGAGAAACGGACTGGCCCAACGGAACTACCGAAGGAGGACTCTGGGTCCCTCTTCCCGACGGTCGCGATCAACTGGAGCGATCTTCTCCCTACGCATGGTTCATGCGTATGTCCATTGACCAGATTCGGGATGCCAAGTTTGTCTGGAGTCGCTGGGCCACCAAGACGGCGTAAATATGACCTTATTACGTAGTACAATAAGTATGATTCTATTTACAGAATGTAATATATTCTATAAATAGAGATGCCTGTTGCCGATAACAGTTATGCGGAACGCCTGCGCCGACTCCGGAATCGTACCCTTGCGATTTTCCATGCCAAGAACCCACAACTTGCCGAAATGGGGTCCGCGGTTACCCCTGATTCTATTCGTTTGGAACGTCAACTGGGCGGAATGGGATACACGATCCAACCCTCAGAGAATCTGTCGTATGAAACTCCTCTCTGTTGTCCTGCTCCCGAATCTGTAGAATAAAATACTTATATTGTTGTAGAATCTTCATTCCACACCACGGTCTTTCCCGATCGTACAATAATACCCTTCGGAGAATCGTCCAAGCTATTTACTAATTTCCATGTGTTCTTTCCGCTGGCTACGATTTTGTACCCGTGAGGGCGTAACAGTTGACGCAAAAGTGCACACGGTGATTTCTGAATTTTTTCTTCTGTCTCCTGAAGGATTTGCGAATGACACGGTCGGTAGTAGGGCCGAATAAGATCGTATAGTTCGGTCGTTGGAAATTTCCAATTTCCCCAACATACATCGGGAGTTAGCTCTTTCCCGGTTGAATACTGGAACAGGGACTTCACTTTCTCTAACGGCGGTATCACTACAAACTGTGCATGCATTCTTCTACAATCCCTAATTAATTACGGCGATAATCATTTAGATGTGATTCCCAGAATCTGAATTTCTTTGTGTGTGGCCCGACATACATAGATGTCCAGACAATGAATCCGATGTATTGAATCGCTGGAGATTTCTATATCCGGGGTCTTATGCGTCATTGCGGTATATTCCGCCACACGGTGACCCGTCTCTTCGTCTGATAAACGATAGCGCATGAAGCCCATATTTGTCAGGAAATAATACCACAGACTACGTATGGCATAGCAGGCCTGGTCATTTTCGGCATGCGGCGTCTTGATATGAATGACATTGCTGAGAAAGGGCTTTCCGTCCGGTTTCCGATAGGCATATTCCTTGACCGGGCCCCAGAGATAGGATTGCGTCGTTTCCATGACTTCTTGTAATTCATCGTGATCTATGCCAATTGTGGCACAGATCGCCAGGAAATTTGTGTGATATTCGCGCTGGGTCACCATTACTCTACCTGGGGTTCCGTGGATTTAGCCCATGTCTTCTGCCAAACATTCGGAGGAAGCCAAACCCGAAAACACGGCAATCAGATCCAGTGTCGTCATCCGATTCAGGATCTGGAATATGTGACCTTCTGCACAGCATTGGAGTACATACTGAAGATCATCCGTCAGAATTCCATTATAGACCCGCACCACCATTTCTAACATGGAAACAATGTCCTCAAAGGAATACCCCTTGCTCCACAAAGAGAGTACACATTCGGTGATGGTGTTCAGGTCGCGCTGAATGATCGCCCCCTGGAGACGAAGAAGGAGTTGGACCGGCGGGGCGTTCACCAATAATTGAATATCTTCTTGGCGGACGGGGGCGCATTTGTATTGCCGAAGGGCCTGACAAATGAGGGTGAACTGTCGTGCATTGCCCATACAGAGTGCGGCCATGAGTTGAACGGCGTCGTCATCCACCTGAATTCCGGGGGCATGTTTCTGAAGAAGAGTAGGGCCGTGCTGCGGAAGAAGTACGGGTTGACATTGGAGCATGACACATCGGGACTGAATGGGTTCAATGAAGTGTTCGGGACTCTGGGCAACAAAACAGAATCGGGTCTGGTGCGCATGGAGTTCCAGAATACGCCGAAGGGCCTGTTGCGTGACAACGGGAAGATTGTCGGCATCGTCCATGAGGACCCAGGCTACGGTATTAGCAACGGGGCGAACACGACGAACAAACTCAGTAAGACGTTGACGAATGGCGGCGATCCCGCGATCATCGGCAGAACTGAGACGGAGGATCATCGCATTTTGGTGCTTGGATTCTGTAACGCCCTGATGGAGTAGGTGTTCAGTGACCCAGGTATTCGCCAGCATTGTTTTACCGACACCGGTGGGGCCCCAGAGGATTACGTGGGGTGGATCACGGATACGACTCCGTAAATATTCAATGGCGGTTTCTTGGCCCAGAACAGCATCCATTCTCCTTGATGGTATTTTGGGGTGTAGAGGTTTAGGTGTCAGGGTACGGCCATTTAACGACGACGGGTGGATCGGCTCTTCTTGTGGCTCTTGCGACTCTTGCGACCGGCCTTATGGCTCTTGCGTTCGGTCTTACGACTCTTGCGACCGGTCTTACGACTCTTGCGACTCTTGAGACTCTTCTTTGCCTTACGATAACGACGACCACCTTCCTGGGGTTCATTATCACTGTCACTATCACTTTCAGATTCGGCGTTATTATAATATGGCTGCATAGGGTAAGCAGCATTGTTTGCATTCCCATATACTTCTTCCGGGTCTTCATTCATGTTCACCATTTCTACAGTATGATGCGAATATCTAAACAGAACGGAGGCTTACAATCGTAAATGTCGGAGAATCTGTACGATTTGCTGGGTGTACAAAAATCGGCGACGGAGGCCGACCTAAAAAAAGCCTGGAAACGCAAGGCTCTGGATCTCCATCCCGATAAAGGCGGCGACAAAGAAGTCTTCCAGAAAGTCAAGAATGCATACGATGTGCTGGTAGATCCCCAGCGCCGTGCAATCTATGATCAGACGGGTCAGGTTCCTGGAGAAGAAGGAATGCCAGGGGGCGGGGCTGGCGGATTTCCGGGCGGTTTCGGGTTTGGAGGGCCAGGAGGAATTCACGTAAACTTCGGAGGTGGCGGAGGCGGTATGCCGGATATTTTCAGTAATCTGTTCGGTGGAATGGGAATGGGAAACCCATTCTTCGGGGGTCGGCCGGCGGGAGGGGAACCTCCCAAAAAGCCCAAGGGAGATAATCTCCTCCATGAAGTCGGTGTCAATATTTCCGATTTCTATCACGGCAAAACGATCTCCTATCCAATTAACCGCGATAAACTGTGTCACGGGTGTAAGGGGGTCGGAGGAGCACGGGTAGAAACCTGTCAGCCATGTGGAGGGCGCGGTATAATCATGCGCCAGGTCCAACAGGGAAATATGATTCAGATTTCGCAATCCCCGTGTGGTGCATGTCAACAGCAAGGGAAGCGTGTTCTGGACCCATGTGGTATCTGTGAAGGAAAGAAGGTATTGCCGGAAAAGAAGATTATAGAGTTTACGATTGAACCAGGCATGAAGGAAGGGGATCGGATTATCTTGACGGAACAGTGTTCGGAATCTCCCAACGCAGAACGTCCAGGGGATCTTGTGATTCTGCTTCGCCCTTCTACGGAGGATCCTGCGGAATGGATTCGGGTCGGAGATGAGCTACGGTATAAGTTGGATCTGACTATGGCAGAGGCGATGCTGGGATGGGAACGCGAACTCAAAAATCATCCTTCGGGGCGCACTCTACATTTGGTCTGGACTGGCGGACCTCTACGGGAGGGGGAAATCCTTCGTGTACCGGGTTGGGGTATGCCTATTCGTGGAAGTGGGGGTGCCTTAGGAGATCTGCGATTCATTTGTCATATTACGGGAGAACAAGGAGCCTGGTCGGAGGAACAACGACGCGCCCTGTGCTCGGTATGGCCGGAGTGGAAACCACCGGTCCTACGCGAAGACAGTATTCATATTACGGGATAATTTAAGGGAACGCACGATACATGGGGTTCACAGAGGGTTCTGTGCGGAACTGGGGATTGGTTCCATCCATAGCATATTCGCCCTTGGAGAGGAGAAGATCCGAACCGCCGAAAGGGGCAAGATCGGCACCTCCGCGCTGCTTACGACTCTTACGATGACTCTTACGACTGACCTTACGACTGACCTTACGACTCTTACGACCGGATGCATGGCCTTTACGATAACTCATACGACTCATTCTACTGGGTAGTGTGATTTATTTTTCGTCCGCGGTATGTTCTTTTCTAGGAACGCGCACCGGGGCGCCGGGGCGTTCACTGAGCAACACCATACGACCCTTCCGATGGAGTTTTCTGCCAGGGTGGTATATGCGGTGGGATACGGACCCTGCAACAGAATCAATTGGGTGCCTTCCGTATAGGGAAAGAAATCTACCCTTTAAAATGAACCTTTGATAACCTTGTACATTTTTCGGACTTGGTATTCAAACCCGACCACTCTCATGCCATCTGCGCAAAGTCTTCTTCTGCCCCCTTCGGACTCCTTTGCGTGTCTTCTTTCCCCCCCTTCGGACTCCTTTGCGTCGCCCCCCTTCTACTGTCGTTGTAACCACAAGTTTATGAATACTATAGACTTCATCTCCAGTAGCTGGACCACAATGAACCCCACTCACCACCGACCCTCCATCCACAATACTCTTACTTACAATTCGCCCAATTGGCCCAATGGGACGTAAAATATACTTTTCTCCAGGCAAAATACGAATGATATCATTCTCTGAAATGAATATACGAATATCAAAATTTAAAAGATGATATCCACTCATCTCAATATTTGTATTACGCCGTATATTCAAAGCACTGATTGGAACATGATCCTTGCACTTATAGAATATATTTTCCGTATCATTCATATAATGATTCAATGTCTCTTTATCAAGACATTTTACACTATGAACACGCCCTTCATGATCCGCAATATAAAAATATGTCATCCCTTGTACAGTATGGATATCATGATATTCAATCATCAAAGGGTCAAAGCATTCTGTCGGTAAATCACTCGCTGAAAAGGTCATGCTATTCTTTTGAATAGAACCCAGGGTTAATATTTTCATAATGCGTTTATTATTTCTAGCATATGTAAAGGCATTCGCATCACGCTCATCTCGTATATTTGGATCTGCCCCATGGTCCAAAAGGAGTTTTGTAATTCCGCCATACCCCTTTCCAGCAGCAAACATAAGAGCTGTAACGCCATTCATATTTTGCCGGTTTGGATCTGCCCCATGTTCTAAAAGAAGATATACAACATGCCAATTCGCATTCTCAGTTGCAACCATAAGGGGAGTTTTCTTTTGCCAAAAATTTTGTAGATTTATATCTGCACCTTTCTCCAGTAGGAGTTTTATTATTTCTTCATTTCCATTCTGTGCGGCGACCAATAATGCAGTATTTCCATTCTTATTTTGTATATTTGGGTTTGCCCCTTTTTCTAAGAAACGTTCTACAAATTCCTGATTATTTTTATATGCTGCAATAATTAAGGGAGTATCCTGAGAATCACTATTGGATTCATTTATATCTGCCCCCCTTTCTAGTAAATACATTGCATTTATAGTATCATTTATTCTTACAAAATGGAGAAATAACGTGTCTCCATCTCCATCTTTTGCGTTAATTTTCGCCCCACGATCTAATAAGAATTTCATAGCATCAATTTGTCCTGCAAATACGGCAATATGGACTGCACTGTCACCTTCCTTATTTTTCAAGTGAAGATATGGTTTCTTTTCCAAAATTTCTTTTAGAATCTCAAGGTTGCCTTGTTTAGCGGCGAACATTAAAGGGGTCATTCCATCCCCCAGATCCATATTTATGGCCTTGCCTTTTAAGGATTTTATGACATTTATATCACCTTCTTCAATTGCTTTCCGCAATACTTGTATATTACCGGAATTGGACATCCAATATATCTACTTATGCTATAGAAAACAATAAAACATATTATGAACTTCTGCGCAAAGTCTTCTTCTGACCTCTTCTACCCATCTTTCGTGTCTTCTTTCTCTCCTTACGACCAGCCTTATGGCTCTTGCGATAACGACGACCGCCGGCCTGCTTCGGGATGACCGACGGTAATTCCGCCATGGCCTTATCTAAGGGACCCACTTCGGCCTGAACACGGGTGGCCTGATCCAAAAGATACTGATCTCCCGCAGTAATGGCCGCCATACCACCGGACTGCTTAATGGCAACCATCGGGGTGTTGAGAGGCATCATCGCACAGGATGAACCACCGCGCTGCTTGCGATTCTTACGATGACTCTTACGGTGACTCTTACGACTCTTACGATAACTCTTACGACTCATTCTACTGGGTAGTGTGATTTATTTTTCGTCCGTAGAGTGTTCTTTTCCAGGAACGCACACCGGGGCGCCGGGTCGTTCACTGAGCAACACCATCCGTCCCTTCCGATGGAGTTTTTCCGCCAGCGTGGTGTATGCATTGGAACGCGGACCCTGCAACAGAATCAAATGGGTGGCATCGCGTTGAATACGGCTATCCCGCAGAATCTTTGCGGTCTTCCCTTGTGCAGACCAATCACATCCCACAAACCGCGCCGGAATATTCTGCTGGATGGCCCAACTGTGGATCGTCTGCGAAGAATCCCCCTCCGCCGGCAACAGAATCTCGTCGGGAGTTCCCCAGGCTTCTAACACCGGGGCCAATACTTCTAACACCATCGTATCATAATGGACTTTACTCTGAGTACCCAGAATTCCCAGAATCATCGGGGCATCCGTCGGCGTAGAGGCTTTCTGGATCTGATTCTTGTTCTTGTTCTGTTTTGTGAGAAGGGGGGAAAGAGACCGTGGGTTCACGGCAACAGGCTCTTTTCCTAACCATCCTAAGAGGGACATCGTATATGGGTGCAGTATTACTGCAGCAAAGGGGTCAAATTTACCTAAAAACTACCAGGAGAAATGGTCTTCTTCTTCATACTTCCGTGTACAACGTAGATAGAGTTTTCAGTGAGGATAATGATGTCGGTACTGTCCTTGGGACGACACATACGCTGCACCGGACTGGTGTATTCTTCGGGGTTCTTGACTAACATACGTTCCTTGGTATCCGTATCTTCGCCCAAAAAAGCTGTACCCGCACGGGTTTCATTGTAATAGTCAAACATGATCGGCTTATCCTGTTCAATGGCTAACTTGGCGGCCATCTGGAGAATCTGCGTATCGGGGAATGGAGATGCCGCCGGGGCGGGGGCAGTGGCAGGGCGTACATTCGGGGCAGGAGTGCTCATACTCTGTCAAGCAGACCGGGATGTTTCTTGGAGCTTTTACCGCGCAATCGCGAGTTTACAAACATTCCGCGGACTTGCGCGCATTTTCTGACGGAGGACTCCTTCCGTGGTATTCGGAGGCGTCGCCGTCTGTTTCTTCTTGGTGGGAACTTCTACTTCTTCGCGCAAGAGATACTCCGCATGTTCACGAAGAAGAGAGGTGATAAAGGCATACGCATCGTCAATCTGTTTGACCTGTTTCGCACCTGTAATGATCACGCTGCCCGTTCGGAAGGGGGCGATGGTGATCTTCCGACAGTTGCCCACACTGCAACCGTCACCACTGCCTTCACATGGATCCGGGCATCCACAGATCCCCGCCGGGGATTCGGGAGAGCGATGCGCATTCCAGTAGAAAGCAGTCTTCACAGCCTGATAGGTGCTCGGTTCATAGGAACAACAGAGTCCATAGGTTTCCACCAGTAGACGATACATCCGATCACGCCGAATCGCCTTATTGATACGGAAGTCCGTATTGATAAGTTGGAACTGGAAGGATTGAATATACGGGGTCGTATTCCAGATCTGCTTGTCCTTATTCTGATCAATAAACTGCTGAAGGGCTTTACGTCCGGTCTCTTCAGAGGAAATCCCTGTCATCTGGAACCCGCCGTTCTTGAAAATCTTAATATTTACCTCCTTGAATGTGGGAGAGGTGGAGTCGGTGTTTAGCTGGAGACGGAACACCAGTGAGGATTGATTCAGAAAACTCTTCTTGGCCTTATTCGTATTATGGAGAATATCTTCCGTACACATCCCCTTCTTTTGTTCGCCCATCTGAATCTTAATCACACCTTCGCCAACCCACCAGTAGGGAATGAAGTGAACGGAATCATAAAGTTGCTTGAGATTTGGCGTTGCGCCCAAATTTCCAGTAACCGTCATAGTACTAATCGTGTAGGGAGTAATCTGGAGGGAATCGTTCATCGTGCTATACAGGTAATAGGGGCGGGGCTTAAGGCCGTCACTTTTTGTGAAATGCTTCAATGAGGGGAGTCCATGCTGCAACAATCTGATCCAGGGTCGCCGACGTGTTGGATGCGTTACGGACATGAATTGTCGCATGTAACCAGGCATTCCAGATCTCTTTGGGAAGTACCGACGGTAGATTCATAGAATAACAGAAGACTAACACATGACGCAAAAGAATCCATACCGGAATACGCTGAATACCCTCTTCCCATACGAACTGACAACGACCCGCCGGAGTGTTGAGGAGACGTTGGAGCCAGGGAAGCCATGTATTCGGATTCTCATTCTGTTGGGCGCGCTGCATGAACGAACGCATATCTCCGCGATTCAGAAGACAGGCCAGTGGGGTCGGTAACGGCGTATCTTTCGCCTCTTTTGCCTGGATTTCCGACAAGAGTCCACGGATTTGGTGACTGGTGAGGTGTCCGCAAAAGAGGGGGAGTGCGCGGGATCGGACCAGTGGTACAATACGACTCAACGTATTACAGAGGAAAATAAAGAGGGGGAGCGGATACCCAGGAATGAGAGGCGCATCCATTAGGGCACGAAGAGTAAGTTGTGCGGGTTCCGTCATCGTTTCCACTTCGTCAAAAATCACGATCTTACGGGTGATACCGATCCAGTGCGTTTTCAGGAATTCGCGGATACGTTCCCGTACTGTCTCCATAGTTCGTTCGTCACTGGCATTCAGATACATCGTGGAAATTGGTGACGGGATCGTCGGATAAATATCGTTCGCGAAGGCAATCGCCATCGTCGTTTTTCCCGTGCCAGGAGGACCATGGAGAATAAGATGCGGGCAATCCATGATTCCGCCGTTTGCTACACCCTGTAGAAATTGTTTCAAAATATCTTGACCACATACGTGTTCTAAGTGTTTCGGGCGATACCGCTCCGTCCATAACATAGAATTACTCATAGTGCCTCTGTGTGCTACTCTTTAGGTTCGCTCTAAATCATAGCGTAAGCCTGCTGCGACTTAAACATCCTATGGCCTATCATACATAGGTAGCAATGGATCCCGTAGTAAAAGAAAAGAAGACGACGAAGAGTAAGGCCAAGAAGGTCGCGGAACCTGTCAAGGCGACTATGAATTCTGTGGTGAGTGCATTCGGTGGGACGACTGTGGTCCCGGCCATTTTTATGGAGGAAACGGCGAAGCCGGTGGCACCCCCTGCCTCGTCAAAGAAGGCAAAGAAGCCCTCCGTCGTTGCGGTAGTTACCCCCGATGGGATTCAGGGAAACCTGTCAATTTACGACAATCGTCCATTGATCGCCCATCTGCCAAACATTCATACCGAAGATATTGATAGTGATCTGTTCTCCAACAAGTCCCAGGGTCAGACGACGCAGTCGCAGGTGCAGACATCTGATGCCCCCCGTGCATACGATCCGAATGATATCTTTATGAATTATGATGCTCAACCGATCATTGCTCCGCCGGTGATTGTTGCTAAGAAAGAAGAAGTGAGTCGCCCGACGCTCCCCCTGCACTACTCGGAAAAGCTCATGATTCGGTTCCTGGATGCGAATCGGGATCAAACTCTGCCGGATTCCACGGAAGTCGCCTGTTTCTGGGACTGTCACCCATTTCGCGGACGCCCGTGTGTGATTCCGGTGGGAATTGAAGAAGGAATTTGGCGGGTCTACGGGAATTTCTGTTGCCCTGAATGCGCGGCAGCCTATCTGTTCAACGAACACCTGGATTCCCATGTTCAGTGGGAACGCTTTGCCCTGCTCAACCGTCTCTATTCTGCCTATATCGGTGAGGACAAGGAGAAGACTCTGCGCCTGGCCCCATCCAAGTCCATCCTGCGTCTGTTTGGCGGAACTCTGGATATTTCGGAATATCGTGAAATTATCTACGGGAAGCGGATGCGCGTGGATGTAATGACCCCGCCAATGATTTCTATTATTCAGGTGATGGATACCAAGCCGATTGACTTCTACGATGCGTCCATGAAGAATACCTTCATTCCATGGGAAATGGATCGTATGAACCGACCGGGTGCACAGGGACTGCGTCTACGTCGTAATAAGCCGGTGATGGATAAGGAGGCCACCCTGGAGTTCTGTATGGGTATCAAGGCCTAAATGACAAAAAGTTGACTTGGCGTGACCCCGCAAAAGTGGGTGGCAACGATGAACATGAACACGCACGAACGATTTCTCACGGTTGTACGATTCCTTGCACAGATCTATTCTGCAGGGAATAGTACTGAAAGTACGAAGGTGATGCAGGAGAGTCTCCAGACGATTCTCCAGGGGAAGGAGCCGATGGGCCGTGTGGATTGGCATATCCTTGGGAAGGATGTTACCCGTATTCTGAAGGTATGGCTTGCGAAGGAGAATGATCCGGTTGCTCAGGAAGTGGCTAACCAGATTGCGGATCTTCTGCAGGAGTTTGATTCGGAACCTGTTACTCCCCGACCCACTCTTACGGTGATTGAATATGTAAATCCGCCGTTGGATGTTATTCAGCACGTACACGATGACGGTGCGGAAAGTCATGAGGATGCCGACAGTCAGGTGGAATACAAGGAAGTGGAGGAAGAAGGAGTAGAACCGGAACTGGAGGATGATATGACAGCAAAGGAAGTGGAAGAAGAAGGGGTGGAACCGGAGCTGGATCAGATTAGTGTGATCCCTTCTACGGAAGATGATACCGTACATCTTGTGACTACGCAGGGCGAAGAAGAAGAAGAAGAGGATGTGGTGGAAGAAGTTGTGGAAGAGGAAGAAGTGGTTGAAGAAGAAGTAGTTGAGGAGGAAGTTGTGGAAGAGGAAGAAGTGGTTGAAGAAGAGGTTGTAGTGGAAGAAGACGAAGAAGAAGTCATAGAACCAGAAGAAGAATTGGTAGAAGAGGAGGAGGGTGATGCCATGGAAGTAGAACAAATCACCATCCGTGGCCGTCAGTACTGGCTTGAAACGAACACCAAGAAGATCTACGCGGTAGTGGACGAAGACGATGTTGGTGACGAAGTCGGTGAAATGATCGCCAATAAGCCCCGCTTCTACGCCAAGTAACTCGCCAAAAAACCTACTCCATAATAGAAAGAATGGATTTCGGCCTCTGTAAACCCTCCAGCACAATTCTTCTGGTAAGTATTGCCGGAATGTTATACCATTTCTTTTTTGGTCCCCTGCGTTCTATTTCTTGGTGGGCTGCAGTGGGTCTCTTCGGTACCGGTATTTTCCAGGCCCTCTGTTTTGGTGGGTTTGAATCCATCGCATGGGTCCTGATGTTCATCCCCATCCTCATTATCTGTTTCTTCATTGCCGTGGCCCTGTTCGCCAGTCGCATGCGCATTGAGGACATTGAAGAAGTCCCCTGTGATGAATGTGGACACCGACACCATCGCGGAGATCCCTGCTGGAAACCCGATCAGCCCATCCATCCTCACGGAGAATGCCCCCACCATGACTGTCCCTATTGCCGCGGTCACGGATGCCCCCGATGCTGCGCCTCTACTTAGAGACATGTGCGTCAGCACCGTATAATATGACGGTGTCCGTTGTCCAAATTATGGCGTATATCCATACGATCATGACGAAGTGCATCCTTTTTCTGCATGCATGTCGGCGTTCTGTACTTCCCCATTTTCTAAAGGGCGGTCGTGATATGAAACTGCTCACGAACGGATCCTGGGTAGAATCCACCGTTCACGTACCGGATTGTCAGATTGCGTGGCGTTACGATTCCCAACGTCATCATCTGCATCATGTGGACCATGGTTCGGATTCGGGGCTGGCTCGTCATGGTTGGATTTCGGTGGTTCATGCCGATCGTGATATGTCGGAATTCTTCAGCGGCCTGCGTCACACGCGGGGACAGACACCTACGAATGATTCTCTCTTGATGCTCTATGCACACCAGATGGGGTGGTGTCCATTCGGATCTCTGCAAATTATGAATCGGAGTGGGGATGAACATGTGTTGGATATTTCGGAGACCTTTCCCGCTACGAAGGTGGTCAAAAAGAAGGAACGGGAATCACCGACACTTCATGCGATTCAGAGTTCCGCGAATCTGGACTATATTCGGTAGAGGATCTAAATAAATAATATTCATCTTCGGTAAATGGAAGGTACATACTACATTAAAACCCCGATCGGTACATTCAGGGTTATGAAGTCAGTACACAGCGAAGTCATAAAAGGGCAGGAATTGGTATATTCTATGCTAAAAGTAGGTGGTCCAAAAAACTATTGTATTGAATACAAATGGTATAATAATGAAGATAGGGCTGAATTACAATGGTTAGATGTAGATCAAGGGGGGTGTGAAATGACCGACATTGAAATCCGAAAAGAGAAAACTGTCACATTCATGTATATCGGAATGACTCTTCTTCGTAAATATATTCCTACATTAAAAAAAATATGGTTACTTGATAATAGTAAAATTAAATGTACATTACCATTACAAGGACACCAACAGACACCCACGATCCAAATCATGTCTCTAAAACACTTTTACTTTCTGACAAAAAAACACACTTGGTATGAAGCGAAGTTTAGTGCATATCCTCTTCATGAGAAAGAACAAGTGACTTATATGAAATATAAACAGAACTTTACAAATCCTGCAATGAAGCCGTTATTCTTTGATTTTGGGAATGACGATTTACGAAATTATTTTTTACCAATTTATGAAAAAACCGAAACATGGGCCGAATTTATGGAGGCAATTGGAGAGCAGCCATGTAACCGTTTTATCCCGTGGTATATAAGAGCAGTATCAGAACTTGTGGAACGAAAAACAATTTTACCAGATTATTGGCAAATTGATATCAATGAAACTACCCCACTTATACAATTTGAAATACAGGGGGGAAGAGGAGGGGGATACAAACGGAAGACCCAAAGAAAACAACGCCATGGCATTGTTGGTATAAATTATCCAGATATGAGTCCATCTCAAATGTATGATATTCGGTATCCAACCTTAATCTAAATCAAAAATATGATTATTTCTTTGAAGATATCGTATATATTCAAAGAAGTGATGATATGTTCGTATGGATGTAGCAGATCAGGTTACATCTTCTGTTCGGTATGTGGACGATAAAGAACTTCGGACAGAATGACTTCTTCGTGGAGAGAAATAATGTCTGTAGCCGGAGCATGAAATGCCTTTGCATCCGTATTCCAGAGTTTAATAATACAGAACCCCTTCTTCGGACTCATGGTAACTCCTACAATCGCATTGTTGGTGTCCGTGGATGCGATTCCACAGGCTGCCGCGGCCAGATACTTCTGATAGACTTCCGCGGCAACCTTGCGACTCACCTTCAGACAATACGAACCGCCGCGAATGTTCGCCTTGTTTTCCCACAATGGCGACGTGTCTCCGCGCATCGCGAACATCATACCATTCGTTAACCGATTTGCACCCATTTCACGGAGTAGGGCGCCCAGAGCCTCCCAACTGTTGACACCCTGTATACGCTTGTAACTCTCGGGAGTCCATGATTTGTCCTCTGGCTCATGAAAATAGAGGGTCCATGATCCAGTGGGAATAGGATGAGACACCACCGGTTGCGATGGTTGAGCCGCTAACTGCGCGAAAGATCGTGCCGGGGCAGTAGTCGTCGTATTCATACTGCTTATACTTGTCATTTCGGTTTTAGATACCGGCCGACCGCACCCGTCAAGTTTATGCACCTTCCGCCGACTTCGTGAGTGCCGGCGCCAGGGCAAGCTTGATTTCTCCGAGACCCGCAACGTTGTATTCCACGATAATCGGATAATCGTTCTTCAGATGGAGAGCAATGTCCGTACAGAGGGACGTACACTTCGTAAAGAGAACCAGGTGCTTCAGAAGAAAGTTGCCCTGGACAATTTCGGAACGCGATTCCTTCTGGGAGAGACCATTCTGACCAATACAATAAATGGTTTCCTGTTCCGCGTTATCACCCTTACAATTGAACGACAGATGATCCGCCGCCGACTGAATCTCCACCGTTTCACCGAGCCCGTGCATGTCACGAATGACCTTCTGGAAATCTACCGCGGGCATCGTGATAATACTGGGGAAATCCACCGGCGGAATTTCAATCGGATTCACGTCCAGTTCAATCAGATTCATGTGGAAACGGGTCACCATCTGCTTTTCGCCGTTCATGATTTCAATCCCGAGTTTCGTGGTGTCCGACTTCTTCATGTAGAGAACAATACTCTCATTGTTGGACATCGTCTTGACCAGCTTGAAAAAGTTAATCATGTTGACACCCAGCACGTACTTCTTCGGACAGTAATATTCATCAAACCGATCCGCCTTCAGCCGGAGATGGACCAGAATCGTATGCGTTCCGTCCATAGACATAATCTTGATACCGGTGCTGTCAAATTCAATATTGGTATCCGTCAGAATATCCTTGATGGCTTCAATGACAGTGCGGAAGGGGGCGGCCTTGACAGTTCGGATACGGAAAAGAAGATCGGAGGTGTCCATTCTACTCATGGAATTGTTCCTGCGTTTAAATCCGGGACGAAGAGGCTACGATGCCCGACGCTTTACTTCCGGGATTTCTTGTGAGTCTTCTTGTGATGTTTGTACATGTTGTAGGCCATGTATCCGGCAATCGGAACAACAGTACCCATATGTGTGCTCAGAGAACCCATGATACTGGGTGTAAAGAAGCCACCGTCTTGGCGCTTCTTCTTGGCCCCACCTGTCTGCTGAAGAGGGGCACGGACCATCGTGGGAGTACTGACATTGAGACCAACTCCGGTGGGCGTTGCAGAAGTGCCCTGCATCTGTGCGCCATTCTGGTAGTAGGCCAGGGGCATATTGACACCACCTCCGCCCTGACGTCTTCCTTTGCGGGTGTGACGACGACGTTTGTGACTTTTGCGACTATGACGATTTGATTTACGAACCATCTTCTTACTTCCTTCGACGATTTTGTTTTTGTCGGACTCTAACATACACTGATCCGGTTGATCCACCGAAACCTGTTTGTCATACGGGATATACTTCGTAGAGTGAACGTGAATGGACCAGTCTCCCGCGCGACCTTTCACCGGATGTAGAGTCACATCCAGAATGACTCCATCCAAATTATGGAAGGGCGTCTTGCGCTTCGCAACCTCTGAACGCAGATAGGACCCGTGACCCACGGCGATCAGTTGCTGCCCGTCTTCCAGAGTCTGACCCATCCAATCGATCGTCTTTTCCCAATCTGGTTTTCGGCCCTTGAGCCCATGACGGGGAGTATTTTCAGGAATGACTCCGTGTTCTGTGAAATGGGGGACCACCAGGAGACGATGGGCATTCTCTGGGAATACCAGAGTCGCCGTTTCCCGTGCACGATGTAGGGCGGAAGATCCAAAGAGGGCGGTCTCCAGGTCAAACCCTTCATCCCGCAGAGTTTTCTGCAGAGTCGGTCCATACACCGATGCCATCTGTCGCCCCACCGCTGTCAAACCCGGATCCAAAATCTTCTGACTCAACTGAACCGTCGGATCGGACCAGTTTTCCGTATCTTTTGCCATAGAACGAACATGATTACTGCACGACTTGGAATGACGCATCAAAAAGAGCTTCAATCTCTTTCCGGAGCTCATTTCCTCTGTTAGTGGAGTATAAATATATTTTGGTTTCTTAGAATTATGACTGAACAAGTATTATCAACTTCGTTTGGTAATTTTCGGCTAACAATAACGGAAGATATTGATACAGATTATATGACACGTGAACAAGCAACCGTTGGTCATATGGTAAATCTGGGCGGTAAGAACAAATGTGTCCAAATTAATGTTCCTCTTAAGGGAGATGTGGCCCGAATGCTAAATGTAAAAGGGAAAGACGGAGGGTGTGAGATAAATAACAGTGAAATTCGTGGTCAAAAAATGGTTAATTTAGTATTATTAGCATTCACAATTGTTACACAAAAATGGTCGCATATTAAATTTATAAGCCTTGAAGATAAGTCAAATTTTACATGTAAGTTAAGTAATGGATTAGATTATTCTATATCCTTAACAATATATGAGTTAGCTTTGCATCGTAAAACATGGTATGAACTGCATTTCGGAGCATATCTCACGAACGAAGCATTGCGAAGATTATACGAACCATTAAAAAAGAATTTTAATAAACCGCATCCACCGAATTATGATTTTAAAAATAAAATTTTGAATGACGTATTACAACCTATATTCGCAAAAACAATAACCTGGTCTGATTTCTTTGATGTTATAAAAACGATGGATAATCGTTGTGAACTAATGTCCGTATGGTACAAAAGTACAGTTGCCAATATTTTGGACAATATCTCTTTTGATGGACAGGAATGGATGATTGACCTAACGAATCCTCTAATACGTCCTATAGATTACACTGTAGTTAAGAAAGGAGGGTCCCGTAGAAAAACACGTAAACATCATTACAAGAGTCGTGGAGGATCACTGTTAGATATAGAACCAAATGAACCCGTGTTTGGGAATGAACCTATGTTCTATGAAGAGATATATAATATGGATTTTCCGGCTCTTCGTAAAATGATATAGGATTCATAATATTATTGGAATATAAAAATAGTATGTATATACAGAAATATGCCTGAACACGTAGTCTCAACTTCATTCGGAAAATTTCGTTTAACAATATCGGAAGATTATGTCATAGATTATATGACCCGGGAACAGATCCTACTTGGTCATATGGTAAGTCTTGGTGGTAAAAATGATTGTGTCCAAATTAATGTTCCTCTTCAAGGAGATGTCGCAAAAATGTTACACGTAGGGGCAGAGCATGGTGGGTGTGAAATAGATGACAATGAAATACGTGGTCAAAAAATCGTAAATTTAGTATTACTGGCATTTACAATTGTTACACAATCATGGCCTCAAATAAAAATAATAGAATTGGAAGATAGATACCATTTTCCATGTAAGTTAAGTAATGGTACAGAATTCCCCATGTCCCTTGCTGTCTATAATATGGCCCTACATCATAAAACGTGGTATGAAATGAAATTTGGAGCATATTTGAAGAATCCTTCCCATCGTGCATTATATGAAACACATATGAAAGGATTTGATGATCCTCATCCTCAGACATTTGATTTCAAGAATAAAATATTAGATGAAGTATTGGGACCTATATTTGTAACAACAAAAACATGGACAGAGTTCTTTAATATTATTAAAACGAAGGACAATAGATGTGAATTAATGTCATTGTGGTATAAAAGTACAGTAGGTAGTATTATAGGCACTACATATGATAACGATAACTGGTTAATTGATCTTTCCAACCCACTTATACATCCTATAGAATATACTATACTCAAGAAAGGTGGTTCCCGTAGAAGAACCAGAAAAATGAAATATAAGGGATGGGGTGGTGCGGAGATAGACGATCCTGTGTTTGTATATAATAACCTATCATACTCAGAGATGTATAATATGGATTTTCCGGCTCTTCGTAAAATGATAAAGAAGTAATTTTCATTGTCAATAGTAACGATATGGTTGGAAAGGATACATGCACCAAGGCAGCCGGTACCGAATATAAATCACGCCCGTCTCCCCCGTATCATGCAAATGACTGCAAGGGGGCCACCAAGACAGGGAATGACGGAACCCCCTATGTATCCTTGCCCGATAAACGTGGCGTCCATCGCTGGACCCGTAAGATCACGAAACCCCGTGGTACCAAATACGAAATCCATGATAATCGCAGTCGCCCCTTCTTTGTCTACGTAACACCCTCTACGAAAACTCTCACGGCCTACCGAACAAAATACGAAGAATCCGGCAAATTCCTTCTGGATAAAAAGGTCTACGAAACCACCTACACTAAACTCTTCGTCGGCGACAATATTCTCCACGAAAAAGACGCCGAACCCTGTTGCACCGCCTTCTCCAAAGGAAATAGTCTCCTGGCCCATCTTTCCGGACACAAATACGTGTATATCGGAGAACGTATCTACACCTTTGAAACCGTAGAGAAGGACGTCATTGATTCCTATCAGAGTGGAGTGGGGAACAATGATGTTCCCTATCCGGTGGCGATCGGCAAGTCGCATCTCTATTTCATGCTGGACGCCGTTGCACTTCCAAAATCTATGTTCCGCGTGGAAAAAGGCGCCTCTCTCTACGGACAGTATTACGGTTGGGAACCCATGCAAGCGAACGCCCCCGCCATCGGCAAGATCAATGACTTTGAGGAACGCGAAGCCCAACGGAAGAAACACAAGGCTCTCATGGAAAAGATCCAGCTGCGACTTAAACACAAGATTGTCCATCCGCGCCATTATTTTGGGGCATAAACTTGACACCCGTGACCAGCTATACAGCCCTATGTACGATGTCTGCCGCCGCAAACTACAAGAAGCTCACTCAGCGCGAACATATCCTCCAGCTTCCCGATACGTATATCGGAAGTCGGGATTCGCACCGCGAACCGCGTTGGGTCTATTCGGCCGCTACGGGACGCATGGAATGGCGTGAAGTCTCCATGAACCCCGGTCTCTTCAAGATCTTTGATGAACTCATTGTCAATGCCCTGGACCACGTGGTCCGTCAATCCGCCAACACGGTGAAGGCGAAACGCGTATCCCAGATCCGTGTGACGCTCACTCCTACGTTGTTCTCTGTCTACAATGACGGAGACGGTATTCCGGTTACGGTTCATCCGGAATACAAGGTCATGGTACCGGAACTCATCTTTGGTCACCTCCTCACTTCCAGTAACTACGATGAAAAGGAGGAGAAGGTCGTCGGTGGGAAGAACGGGTACGGGGCCAAGTTGACCAACATTTACAGTCGGCGGTTCACCGTCCGCACCGTGGATACCGAACACAAGCTCAATTATGAACAGGTGTTCCGTGATAATATGGCAACGGTGGGTGTGCCGACGATGAAGAAGGTGACGGATGCCGCCAAGCCGTTCACCGAAATAACATCGGAACCGGATCTGGAACGGTTCTTTGGAGCCGGCTGTACCGAGATTCCGGCCGATATGATGGATATCCTCCATACCCGTGTGGTGGATGCCGCGGCGATGGCGGCGGGACACGGTGTCTCTGTCTACTTTGCCACGGATCCTGCCGGATCGGCATCGCTCATTCCGGTGAAGTCCTTTGAACAGTATGTCCGTCTCTTCGTGGAACAATCGGGGGCACCGGTATTCTATGAACGGTGCGGGCCGCGCTGGGAAGTCGCTGCGGTTCTGACCCGTCATCTCCACGCGGAATCGTTGCCGGATGATCGTCACATCTCCTTCGTCAACGGCATCTTTACCCGTCGGGGGGGGAAGCACGTAGATGCAGTGGCGCGGGCGGTCTTCGGTGCGTTCTGTGAGGGGCCGGGCAAGAAGCTGGACCTCAAGCCGGCGCAGCTCAAGGATGCCGTCACCTTCTTCGTGAACGCGACGATTGTCAATCCGTCCTTTGACAGTCAGACGAAGGAAACTCTCACTACTCCGGTGGCGAAGTTCGGTTCTACCTTTAAGATTTCCGATGGGTTCATTACCCGTCTGGCCAAGGAAGGAGGACTTCTGGAAGAAGCGCAGGCCATTCTGGATGCTCGTCTCAGTCGTGAAGCCAAGAAGTCCGATGGACGTAAGGCGGCGACGGTACGGGGGATTCCGAAGCTGGAAGATGCCGGATGGGCCGGTACGGCGAAATCGCCCGAATGTACTCTCATTCTCACGGAAGGAGATTCTGCCGCTTCCATGGCAATCGCCGGTCTGAAAGTGGTCGGTCGTGAAGCATATGGGGTCTTTCCTCTCAAAGGGAAGATTCTCAATGTGCGCGGTGCCACGATGAAGGAAAAGACCGACAACGAAGAAATCACCCGTATCAAGCGTATTCTGGGTCTGGAACACGGTCGCAAGTATACGGATCTCAAACAGCTGCGTTACGGACGGGTGATGATCATGACGGATCAGGATGTAGATGGTTCGCACATCAAGGGTCTTCTCATCAATCTCTTCCACACCGAATGGCCGGAACTTCTCAAGATGGGGTTCCTCTGTTCGCTGGTAACTCCGCTTCTCAAGGCGACCAAGGGTGCACAGACGCTCTGTTTCTACTCGTCCAGTGAATACGACAAGTGGCTCATGGAACAGGGCGAACAGGGAGTGAAGGGGTGGAAGATCAAGTATTACAAGGGGTTGGGTACTTCTACGGCGACGGAGGCCCGTGACTACTTCACTTCCATGAACACGATGCGGTTCCAGTGGGACGACTCCGCCAACAACAACATTGATCTGGCGTTCAACGAAAAGCGCGCGGATGATCGCAAGGAATGGCTGGGTACCTACGATCCGGCCCGTAGCATTGTGATTCCGGCAGGGGGTACGGAAGTGACATACTCCACGTTCATCAATGATGATCTCATCCATTTCAGTAATGCCAATGTGCTCCGTTCTATTCCTCATGTGATGGACGGGTTCAAGCCCTCTCAGCGCAAGATCCTCTGGGCGGCGCGCAAGCGTAATCTGACGGCGGAAATCAAGGTCGCACAGCTGGCTGGGTATGTCTCTGAACATGCCGCGTATCACCACGGTGAAGTATCTCTTATGGACACGATCATTGGGATGGCGCAGAACTATGTCGGTTCCAACAATATCAATCTCCTGGCCCCCAATGGACAATTCGGTACGCGAATCCAGGGGGGGAAGGATTCCGCTCAGCCCCGTTATATCTTTACGGCACTGGAGCCGATTGTCAGTACTCTCATTCAGAAGGCCGATGATCCGGCCCTCAAGTTCCTGGAGGACGATGGTTCCATTGTGGAACCGGAATTCTATATGCCGGTGCTGCCTCTTCTGTTAGTGAATGGTAGTGTTGGGATTGGTACCGGCTACAGTACCAGTATTCTCCCGCATTCTCCGGTGGATCTGGTTGCCGCATTCCGGGCCCGCCTTCGTGGAGAAGTGGAGGATCTGACCAGTTATCGCATGGTGCCCTGGTGGGAAGGATTCCGCGGCGCAGTATCTCTGAGTGCCGATGGAAAGACGGTGACTACGAAGGGGATTTATGAGTTCATCCAGGATGACACGCATCGCGTCAAGATCACCGAACTTCCAGTGGGGACCTGGACGATCAAGTACAAGGAGTTCTTGGAGAAGATGATGTCGGGAGATACGGCGGCCACGAAGGGGTCGGATGCGGCTTCCTCTCCCCGCCTCCTCAAGGATTATCAGAATGCGTCCACGGATGATGAGGTGTCCTTCACTCTCCAGTTGGATCCGGAGTATTTCCATGAAGCCCGTACGTTTCCCGCAGAGTTTGAAAAGAAGTTCAAGCTCACCGCGTCGGAGAAACTCACGAACATGATGGCCTTTGATGTGAATGGGCATGTCCGACGGTTCGCATCGGCGGGAGAAATCATGGAGACCTTCTATATGCAGCGTATTGGCGGATATGTCAGTCGGAAGACGAACGAACTCCAGCGTCTGGATGCGGAAATTGTGGAGCTGGATGCAAAGGCCCGTTTCGTGAAGGCAGTGGTGTCGGGAAAACTGGTGGTGGCCAACGCAGAGGATGATGTGCTCTTGGCGGGTCTCAAGGCGAACAGTATTCCTGCCCTGACGGATCCGGGGTCACCGGATGATCTGCGCGCCTATGAATATGTACTTCGTATGCGGGTAGATCGTTTGAAGGCGAAGGCCGTCGTGGAACTGGAAGAGGATCTTGCCAAGGTTCGTGCTGTGCGCGATGAATTAGACGGAAAGGCGCCGGAAGATCTCTGGTTGGCCGATCTGGATGTCTTCAGTGAAGCATACGAGCGATTCATGGAACAGCGGGCTGCCGCACGGGCAGCGGCAATTGTGGAAAGTAAAGGGGCCGTGAAGAAGGTTGTCAAACGGGTCGCCAAGAAGACTGCAGCGGCAAAGGCTTAATATTTCTTCACATGTTTACGGGATTTTCTGTGAATCTTACGACTCTTCATAGTGTTACGAGGTTTCGTATGACTCTTACGAATTGACCGACGTTTGCGAAGTGTGCGTCTCTTTCTCTTTTTGGCACCACCAGCCTGTGATTCTTCAGAGAGTGCAGGACCCCGTGGTTCTATTTCTGGTACATCCATTGCAGAAGCAGATTCAGCAGGTGCATTCGGCTTGGATGTTCCAAACAAACCAGAAAAGAATCCAGTCCCTTCGCCCTTATCTTCCTCCGTCTCTTCTTCCTTTGGTTCCATTGTAGGTTCTTCCTTTGGTTCTTCATCACTGCTGGTAAATGGCCAGAATCCTCCGCGTTGTTTTTGTGAGCGCATTTCTATTTACTCTTCGGTTTTTAGATTAACCAGATAGCGATAACGGAAATTCTCATGGAGTGTATACATGGTATCAGGATCCGTATCTTCCACCAGGCGTGTATAGAGTTCTTCACGCAGGGCGGTATCATCAAAAGTTCCATAGAAGGTGATCTTATAACGATACCGGCTCTGACAGACTTCAAAATACTCAATGTCCTCATAATTGAACGTAGTTGCACCGGAACCCATAAGAGCTGACGCCATGATCAGGAAATCCTGGGTATTCTGGAAGAGGGCTGCAGAGATGACCGCAGGAGGAAGATTACAGACATCTAATTCCACATTGTTTGCATCATAGAAAATAACATCCAGATGATGTAAACTCATTATCGGTAGTCCGGGAGGGAATCTTTATGCGGAGAGATAATAGGTCGGACGATTGGCCATCAACTGGACCTGGGCGCCGCCCTGACTGGAACCGAATGCTTCTTCCTTCTTCTTATCTTCCTCTACACACTGCTTTTCTCCACACATTTTCGGGGCTTCGGCGGAACCAGAAGTGAACGCTTCACGCAGAGAAATAAGCTGAAGAGCCATAATGAAGAGAAGGACAACAATCATACTGATACTGCGGTACATTTGGATGTTCTAATGGTGACGGCGACTTTTTCGCATGTGTCGGGTCCGTTTTGTTGTACGACGGCGGGTCTTTCTCTTTGACCCGCCCCCCAGTTTTAAATTGGATGGAATTCCACCAATTCTTTCCATATTTTCCGCAGTATATACATTTTCTTCGTATTTGGTTGTTTGTCTATTACCAGAATTATGTACATTGCTACTATTGGAACCATATACATGTATATTACCAGAGTTAATGATAGGGTTACTATTAGGAGTAGGACGAGGCATTAATGGGTCTACGCCCTCCCCTGTATTTTCTAAGGGCGCCGTATATGTCTGATACCTTCGTTCCTTCGCTTTTTCCCGTTCAAGCTCAATCGCTTCCATGAATTCCTCCGCTGGGTTTTCTAAATTGTCTTTCATGGTTTTGATCATATCTTGAACAGGTTTACTTGTACGATCCAATCCTTCGGCATAGATGGCAATGTAAAGTTGTATCATGAAATCCTTATAGCATACGCGAAAGTGATTATTGAATTCCGTTTGTTTATTTATAATTGAGTTATTCCCATTTTGAGCCATCGCAACAATGGGGGTTGTACACCCAGGATAGATTGCGGTTTTATAGTTATCCTTGATATTCTGTACAGCTGTGTCAATTGCGCGCTTCACTTCATTGCGTTCACTGTTACTGGATACAGATGCCAGTAACTGGCGTTTTTCCTGAATATATTTGATCCAGACCCATACTTGATAGGGGTAGATACTTGCTTTGAGTGTAGATGGAATCGTATTATATTCCTTTTCCATATCTTCTGCATCCCCTAACATAAACCATTCCGCCATATGACCTAATCTGCGAATCAACCGATTGATCTTATGTATATCCTCTTCCTTTGCGCTATCATAGGGGACAACCACCGTATTAATACGATATTGCCCCTGTATGGGTCGTGTAGTGTTCGGCAGAATATTATAAGGTCTTGAGCGTGTTGATGTAGTGACGTCTACGGATGTATTCTTGAGGCGAAATACCCCATGTTCGTTGATCACATTGACTGGCGCATAGATATCCACAATTTCTTGGAAATCCTTCATCATACGGGTTTCTTGTTGTTTTGACTCATATATATACATCTGTATGAACACGAACTCTTTCTGGACCATCCCACTTCTTACTAATTGCACCGATATTCTGGTTTACGTTCGGCAAAAGCATTCGCCTTAGCAATCAGATCCTTCGTATAGAGTAACTTTTCAAAGAAGGCAACAATTTCTTCCAACCCTTCGTATTTGAATTCGCAATCACGGAAATTGAAGATCATTGTAGGAAGAGCGGTGTTTTCTGGGACATCGTCCCCTTCCACCACTGTTTCGGGGAGAATATAGGTTCCACTATAATGCAGATACCGGGCGATCTTCAGGAGAGTCTGACAGTCTTCATTGTCCGATGCCTTGTAGAGTGTCTTCACAGGGAATGTGTAAATGAAACGCTTAATCGTAGGAGCCATGGGTTCTATCAGTGTCGTAGGTTATTCTGTGTGATTGCGAACACACCTAAACTCTACGGAATGATATCTACCATAGGATGAATTGGTTAGTTGTTTCTACACTCCCACATTTGTTGAGTATTTCTCCGCTGCTTCCGTATTATGGGGAAATTCCAGTTATGACGGAATACATTCATACGATTCTCTGTTCCACTATGTTCTCCGTTCTATATCATGCAACGGGAGAAGCGAATCCATGGATTACCGCGTTAGATTATGGAGTGGCGTTTGTGTGGTTTTTCTATGATGTGTATATGGGATTACTCTTTGCATCCTTCTGGGATTTCGGTCGGATTATAGGTATGAATGCGCTGTCTATGCTGATCAATGTATGTATACCCCACAATCATACATATGCGGTATATCATAGTTTATGGCATCTACTGAATGCGGCAAAATGTTACGAGGTTTCGTTGTTGCTATCGGTGCCGTCTGATTTTTAGGGTTCGTCGGCGACGATATTTACGGATCGTCTTACGACCGGCTGTATAGCCTTTACGACCGGCACCCCCTGTTTTTGTGGGTACCCGTGATTCTTGTGCAACGTGGACTACCAAGGATGTATGACCTTCGTCATATTCCCGTTGTGCAGCGGTATTCGCAAAATGAATTTTGGAGTTACGGGGTTCCTCTATTCGGGGATGATTTGTAAGAGTACTATCGTCCGTCCAGCCGTCTGCAATGGCCGCTTGACGGAACTGTTTCAGACAAAGGGATGCACTGCCGATATTATTTGTATTAGGTCCCAGTAGTGCAGCATAGAGAAGTATTGCATTGTCTCTGCTACCACTGTTACTTGGCATACCCCAGAGTTCTATCTGAATTTTTTGCTCACAGAACTTGTACTTCTGTCCACTGGCAGAGAATTTCTGACGCAATTTCTCTCCGCTTTCCATCCCAATACGTGCAGTTTCACTGTCTCCTGCACTGTATTTCCAGTATAGTAGAACATGATCGGACATCTTCCCTACTCTGAGAGAAGGAGATTATGCACGGATAGATCGTTTTGAACGACGATGGACACGCCGTCGTTTACGAGTTTTACGATCGGCTGTACAGGCTTTACGACGGAACCCCCCTTTCTTTCCAACATCAGATAAGATATACTGATTATAACGCCCTTTCATTTCCCGTAATTTACCGATTAAGGATGCAATTGCCTCACGTTCTTCTGGTGTTTTAGGGATTGACAGAAGATAACGTATTGTCTGATCCGCCTGGGTGATCATTGTATCTAATTGTGCCAGTAATTGACCAGTAGGGTTCTGTATCATTACATTTTCCATATCTTGCAATAGTTGTTCTACTTCATGTATACCTTGTTGTATTTTTCCTGCAGTTTCTGTTTCAGCCGCAAGTACAGAAGCGATATTGATGGTTGCTGGGGCAGGCTGTAATTGTTGGAATTCAGTCAATAACTGTTTAAATGCCTGAATCTCCTCATCAAAAATACCCAGATTGAGTTTATCCTCTCTTTTAAATGTATATGTCAATCTTACAAGATCTTCTTCCATTGCACGTTGATAATGCAAAAGTGTTTCTGCGTTTGGCGGATTCACTTTAAACTCTTCTAATTTACTACGAATCTTACGTATATTTTCCGCCATTTGATTCTTGTAGTCCTCACGAAGTTTATTACGTCGTTGTATTCGTTTTTGCCGTGATTTCTGCTGGTCCGCTTGCATTTTGTTACTGGATGGTTTGAATGCTGCTTCCACATTCCCGTATGTCATATTCTGATTAGACACAATTTCCGTTTCTCCTGTATTAACTCCATAGTTCGTTTTAACCGGCTCAAAGGTTCGTACACGTACTGCATTCGCAAACTGCACCCCTCTTTTCATCGGTTCAGAATTCCAACCATTAATATGTGTGTTATTTGTCGCTGCCGACATTGCCCTCTAACAACTCCATTAGAAAAAACGGTCAAAGGTGGCCGACTTGGAGCCAGTGCGGGTAAGCATGACCGGGTGAGCCAGAGGAACCGGCAGATTCTGGATATCATGAAGATAGGTCTTATGCATACTGGCTTCGGCAATAATCTTCGGAACGGCGAAATCGGCAACCATCTGATTGAGTTCGGCGATCTGTTCGGGAATATGCGTGGGCTGATTCTTTCCGTACTGGAGATACATCGCGCGCATAATGATGGTGAGCTGTTCAGTGGATTGGGGGTCAATCAGGAATTCGCCGTTGGATCGTTCGTAGACTTCGCGACGGAGTTTATTCTGGACAATCTGGACATTGGCGGGACTGAAATACGCCTGGTTGAGGGGGGTTGCCATCACGTTGCCGCGAATGGCGTCTTCGGCATCAGTGACGCCGACATCGGTACGGTAACCAAAACCGGGTACCGCACCGAACGCCTGCTGACCGGCGGGTCCATTATCACGGGGGCGGAGGTTCACACGACCGTTTTGCATCCTCTATCGTGGCCGGCCAAATTTTACGAAGAGCGTTTAACTCTGCGCTTTTGACTCCTGAACAATGGTAGGGTGATTCCATGACTTCTACGATCCGAAAGATGTCACTACGGGACAAGTACTTCATGAATGCTTCGGCGATTCCGGCAGCGGGACCGAATACGTGGTTCTCCATATATGGAGATGACCTGACGACCATGGCGACCCTCCAGGGTGGAAAAACTCCTCCTGGACATTCCGCCCCCTGGTTTGCGAATGGCCCGTCGTATCTGTTGAAGGATGCAGGGAGTACAATCTACCAGAAATCGGAGAGCGGGGGCACGTCGCGAATCTTTCGGAAGGTACAGTGGATAGAACCGAATTCGGCTGTCAATACGAAGGAGGGAAAGTATGGGTATATTTGCGTGTTTAACGTGTCTGGAGAGTCGGGGCCGTTTGTTCGCCATGGATGAGTGTAACGGACAGATGAGTGTAACGGACAGATGAGCGAAGTGGAGATCAGCTGCGTTTAAAATAGACCATTTTAATCTCCGACACCAGTGTCGGGTCCCTCCACGGATTCGCATGTGCATTCGTAGTATAGTGGTAGAATTCTTCTCTTCCAAAGATGTGGCCCGGGTTCGATTCCCGGCGAATGCAATTTCTATTTTTTCATAGATTGTGAGTTCTGGTATGATCACAATCTATGCGCACAAAGTAAGGGGATGAGTTCTGATCTGGGAACAATATTCGGAAGTGGCGGTCTTGTTATTTCCATTATCAGCATGATCTATGCTGCTATTAACCACAAGCGTATCAAAGCTAAGTGCTGTGGGAGACATATTGACTTTGAAATTGATATTGATTCTACGGAAGAGAAAGAGAAGAATAAAGAGAAGGAGAAAGAGAAAGAGTCAGCGATCGCAGAAACGACTACTCCGAAAAAGAAAAAAGAGACTGCCAAAGTTGTTCCCGACATGCTTTCCCCATCTCCCAAAATGCAAGCAGTCAAAGTCAAACCCTATGCGGAACGTCTGTGGATTGAGGATGACGGCGCTGACAAAGAACTGGAAGAGGACGAAGAACTGGGACTCGGTAGAGGGACTGGGGTCCGCAAAGGCACGAAATAAGCGACTACATCAGGATGGGTACCATGCAGTCGCGACTCTATAAGAAAACACACAAGCGGTTTCTTTGCTGGATTGCAGGAAAGAAACCGATTCTTCAACGAAAAGACGATGTAGGAAACCCCGTAGATCTTACGGAGCCTCTCCTTTTTCAGGGAACGAATCCGATGTATACGGGGGATTACAGACCGAACCGGGCCTTTGTGGCATCATAATTGCGAATAATGTCTTCCTGTGATAGTGCGGTATTGTAGTAATAGAACGCCCCGATATCACATGGACAGAAATTGTAGGGATTATTCTGTATACCTTGTGCTAATCGGAGCGGAGCTGTAATACTCGGAATGCTACTATCAGCATTACTGCCGGCTGCAACTCTGTAAGGACTCACATATATGTAACTTTGATTTACTGAACCACCACCAAATCGTACAACAATGGTATAGAGAGCCCATGCACCCTGTGAGTATGAATTTGCTGGGGAAGAATATGTACCATCAACTGTAGCCCCATTCATTTTCAGATATAGACTGCCGTTTGTATTTAATGATAAACTAAAGCCATCATATGAAGGACTCCAGTACTGTTTACTAATCAACCCATCTCCACCGGTTAGTGAAGGGTCTACCTTTGCCCAAATCTGGGCTGTAATCGCGCCCCCAACCGTTGCCCGAATTGCGTCTGCATCCGCAATTTCAATGTAATCATTGGTCCCATCGCAAGTGATTATACCGCCGTTTGTGCTGGAGAATGTGGGACTCCCTGTAAGTGCACCACTGTATAAACCGCCAGATTGAAGATTGGTCCATGTGCTACCGGACCCAGGATAAGAACTTGTGTTACTTGCATCCAGGTCAATGAGCATGTTCGTATCCCGCAGAGTGTTCACCGTAGGCGTTACCGTTGTAGTCGCCGAAGATTGTCCGGCACCCGCAGAGTTCACGGCTTTCAGGACAACGGTATAAGGAGTTCCATTCTCCAGGCTGGGATCCGCAATCACGATCGGACTACTGGTCTGTGCTGGACTGCATGCCACGAATGTAGTACCGCCATCAATGGAGTATTCGTAATTCGTGATCGGAGAACCGCCGTTGTTTCCTGCGGTGAACAGAACATAGAGGGTCTTGTCTCCGCCGACACCAGAAAGCACGGTAGGAGCATCTGGTGGACCGACGGGTGTTACTGTTGCATTCAATGACTGCTGTGATGACCCCATACTATTTGTTGCCGTAACGCGGAATGTGTATGTAGTCCCATTCAGTAACCCAGAAATAGTAATGGGGGAAGAAGATCCAGGCACTGTAATGGTACCAGACGTAGATCTTACAATGTATCCTGTAATAGGAGACCCACCATCATTCACAGGAGCTGTAAAGGATACCGTCGCTTGACCCTCACCGGGACCGAGGGTTGCAGATACTCCGGTAGGAATTCCTGGTACAGTGGCAGGTGTTACAGACACAGGTTGCGATGGTGAACCGTTGCCTACACTACTCACCGCCCGCAGAATAATATTGTATGTTTGTCCATTTGTAAGGCCTGAAATACTAATATTTACGTTATCACCACTTGTATTATAATGTAATATATCGTTATAGGTTGAACCATTATTTATAGAATATTGATACTTGATAAGCCACTCATAACCCGTAATTTCAGGCTCTTCAAATACTATATTTACGGTAGAATTTGCAGGTGCAAAAGAACGAATCGCAAGTGGGTTAGGAACAGAAGCAGGTCTAACCGCGGTTGTTAATGTGGAAGAAGCCGATTCACCGACCGCATTGATAGCCTTCACGGTGAAGGTGTAAAGTGTTCCATTGGTTAACCCCGTGATCGTTGTGCTAAGGCCAGTACCAGATGCGACTATGCCATCTGGAGACGATGTAATCGTATATAATGTAATTGGAGACCCACCATCACTGAGTGGTGCTACATAGGATACCGTAGCCTCTTGATTGCCTCTGACAGCGGTTACATTACGGGGTGCACTTGGCACGTTAAATGTTGTAACAGATGCAGATGGTTCCGATGGGACAGAGTTCCCCATCTTATTTGTCGCCACAACCGTAAACGTGTAGGCGGTTCCATTGGCCAGATCCGTCACCGTAATTGGAGAGGCCGAACCCGATGCCGTGAAACCACCTGGACTGGAGGTCACCGTATATTCCGTAATTGGTGTTCTACCATCATTCAGAGGAACCGCAAACGATACAACCGCCTGACGAACTCCCGCGATAGCGGTCACACCCGTCGGCGCATCCGGTACCGTACTGTACAGATTCGCAACCGCTTCCGCTAATTCCGGAACCACCTCCACACGTCTCCCCGCATCCAGGGCGGTCATAAACCCACCCGTAGCATCCGAATTCCGTCCGGGAACTAACCCTGGATTCAGCGCCCGCGCCCCCACCAGAGTTCGGGACTTCATGCGGCGGATAAACGCCGAACTACTGTTATCCGTATACATTCTACGTTAGAACGGCTATTTTAGATTGCAAATGCCAAACTACCCATACCATTCATGAGTTTCACCATATTCAAACTCTCCACATAGACCGTGAAGTCGTACACATAGGGAGAGTTTGGATCCAGCGGCCAGGGCTGTACTTCCAGCTGAATATCGCGCAGACGACTGGTATTCAGTGTCCCCGACGGTTGTTCGTGATCCGATGCATTCAGGGCGAACGGGAGCTGGTACAGAGGGCCCATCACCGTATCGGGACGGAGCCCATTATGAATCGGTGCCGATGCTCCTCCACCCGTTGTCGTGGTAAACGGCATCTGGAGTTCATAGAACTGTGCCGGTTTCTCTTCAAAGAGCTCATTCCCTGCGCACAGAATCCGTGCCGATTTCAGAATCTCCCGCTGCGAAAACGGAATCAAGTAGCCCGAATTGGCCACAGGGGCGGCCGGAATCGGAGAATACGGTGCCTGGGTCAGGTTCTTCCAGTTACTGCAGTTGATATAGTCATTCCGCTCTTCAATGGCATCGGATCGTCGGCCGAAAAAGAGGATCCGATGGACCAGATTGTGACAGTCCAGATCCAACTTCGTGCGGGTTACAACTCCTGGAAAGCGATAGGTCTGAATCTGATGGACCAGCGTATGGAGTTCCCGTTCCACGAACTTGACCTGTTCTTCGCGGGTCAGATAGACATAGTTCCCCTCCAGATGCATATCCATCACGAAACCGTCCTGAATCGGCACGGGATCAAATGCATCCGTGAAGAAATTACGGAGAGGACCCACTGTGGGATCCGTAGTGCCCTGATAATTCGCCTGCAACGTTAGATTGTCATTGGAAGCAGGAAGACTGGGATCCACCGATGTTGGAAGAGACGGATCAATCACCAGTTCGCGTCCCCAACGAAGTGGTTCCCGCTGAGTCTGGATATCCATAATACGATAGACTTCCCGCAGTGTTCGTAAAGTGATCTGGACTTCTACATCATGGAGCTGGAGAGAAACTAACGGGAGTGCCGATCCCGCCTTCTCCGAAAACCAGAAAGGCAGAGGAACCCGCATCGTGCGTGCTGGAATACTGGGAGCGGCACCTTCTTCTACGACCATCGCGTGGGGATATTCTCCCTGTGCATACGGATAATTCGGCGATTTTCCGTAGATACCCCATTCCGGTGTATGAAGTTCCGGAACGGATCCGATCATTTCCCGCCATTTGAGATACTTATCCGTGGGATAGTCCGCATGGGCCCGCGCCATGAGCCATTCTCCAGTGAATTCCTGGATCTTGGTTCCGCCCACAAAAATGGCCACCGTATCAATCAGAATCGCACCCAACATGTGAATCCAACGGAACGCAGGGGCGTACGTCTCCTGAGCCTGACCTACCGCCGTATCATAGATTTTACTGTAGATGTCCGGGACACGAAAGACAAACATCAAATCCGTCAAGAGATCCGCATGACGGGGAATCTTGGCCCGCACCCGAATCGGCGTATCCATCATCAGTTCGTTCGGCCCATCCAGTGGAATGGAGATATTCTCCTGACTGAAATGCGTATAGTGCTTGTAGATCTTATAGAAGTTTGTATATTCGGGGTTTCCGCTCACCAGTAGTTTATTCTGAGTACCATATGCGACCAGCGCTAATTCACCTGCTCCTGGCATTCCTCTAACGATACTGGTGATTCCATTATCTTTAGATGAACTCTTTGTATGTTATGTATATGGTCGGGTCATACTGATTTACTTATAGTACGTCACCCACCATGCATCGGAGAGATACGGGGGAAGATCCTGTGTAGCAGAGACCAGCTTCGTGGAAGGGCCCGCACGTACCTGTCGATCAATCTGTTCGTAGTTCAGGGCGTAGGCATTGTATTCCAGGACACTGATCATACCGTCCGCACGCCCGACCACCTTGAAGGCATCTTCGCCAACACCTCCTCCATTGAAGACTTCATTCTTGAAGACATAAATGTCTCCGAAATTCTGTTTCGGGACGGACGACAGGGTCATACGATAGGCGACGTTGCCGTTGATGTAGATATCCACGTTCATGTTGCGAACCACGATGGCGAAATGGAACCACTTCCCGACCGGAATGTTCGTGATTTCGCATTTGGTATTCCAACTGGCCGCTTCGTTCATGTGGACCACCAGGGTGTTTTCATTGTTCTTGACGAAGACTCCTGGGCACATGAGGGGTTTGTAGACCGGAGACCCCTTGTGGAAAATATGGCGGAGACCTTCACCCCCACCGTGGAAGTTGGTTCCCTTTAACAGAAGATAACAGGAATACGAAAACTCTAAACCGCCAGGAGCATTCACACTCGGGTAGATCGTGTTGGATCCCGTCTGATTTGGATCCTGATAGATCACCTGGGGGCTATCATAGAGATAGGGAAGTAACATCGTATTGGATTCCCCGTATGTCATAAATGCATCCATGAATGATTTTCCGCCGGTCATGATCGCATAGCCCAGAAAGACCAGGACAATTACCAGGATAAGCTGGGGAATCAACCCTGGTCCCATAATGAAACCCATGATACCTCCACTGTTTCCAGCTGTACTTGCATCCATCCTCTATCGGTTGGAGAGGATTTTAGAAACGCGACATCAGCGACTGTTCCATAGAAGAACCGTCTGCATAGAGCTGACTCATGGCGGAACTGCCTGATGTGGCTCCGCCGGCAGAAGGATGACGATCGGATGGGGTAGAAGAACCACCGGTAGAAGAACCCCCGGGTGTAGAGTCACCGCGTGTGAAACTGACATTCAGATTGAAGAACTTCCCAAAATCCTTAAAGATATTGTGACTCGTCTGTGTCGGACCCATCATGTAGATCCCATAGATAACATCAGGGGTGAGTTGCTGATTCCACATCTGGACAGAGGCATAACGACCTCCGAACCCTCCCATTTCTCCCAAACGAAGACGCAGGGGTCCACGGGGGACATTCACGACATTGTCCAGCACACAACTGCGGGTGAGTTTTCCGTCCATATAGACATCCAATACACGTCCACTACTGACAATCGTAATACAGACCCATCGCTGGAGAGGGAGATCCTTAATATCACAGGGCTTGTCCTGGTGCACGGTCGTCTGGAACATATCCATACTGGTCTGCTGATTCATGAGAGCCATCATGTTGGATTCAATAGTGATATCCGGGCCCGCAACGTTTTCACTGGCAGGGGCCGATCCGGGAGCCGGTGCACCGCCGGGCTTTACAACGTTCGCACGGATCATCATTCCGTTCTGGTACGGGGTAAGTATACCCACCAGTGGACTGGTTGTGTTCGGCTCTACGTGGACCGGACTGAGGGCGAAGACGAACTTGTTCTTGGCTGCGCGATAGTTCCAATCATCCACATAGATCCAGTAACTCAGAGTGAAGTCGCCACCGGTGTAGATCGCCGGCACGGTTCCCTTCGTATGCACAGGCTTGCGGGCACTGGCATCGCCGGACAGAAACTCCGTAAATGACGATGCCTCAGGGGAATAGAGATAGGAATAGATAAGATAAAGCACCAGGGCCGCTATCACAATAAATCCAAGAGACCCCAAAGATCCTTTGTTCTGTTGGACAAATTCGCTGGCTTGTTCCATTCTATTTTGGTGAATGGATTCTTCTGGTTACTCGTAAGCAAATTCCCATGTCTGGGAGGCAGGTGCAACAGGGGTTTTCGCGGTACAATTCCCCTGTGGACAGAACAGGTTCGGTACTTTCACTTCCTTCACCAGATTCATGAGACCCGGGCCCAAGAACGGGCGACCCTGCGAATCCGACGTATCCAAATAGTTGTTGGCAACTTCGTGGACCGTAAGGCGTCGGGACCATACCTGTACAAAGGCGACCTGGCCCATGATTCCCTTCGGTACAATTGTGATAGAAGAGTTCGGGGGACTCGTGACGTTTATGAGAGTCACGGACTCTATGAGTTTACCGTCTACATAGAAATCCGCAGTACGGCCTTCGTATGTCATTGTGACCTGTGTCCACTTCTGCATAGGGACATTCGGGAGTCGGGTGTGTTTTTCCACGTGCATGGGAGTATCGGGGCTGTCACTCATCTGGTTGAAGTCCCAGTTCATTTCCTGTTGTGAGGGGTTGTAGGACATATTCCAGACACCGGGCCAGGTAAATACGGGTGTGGAACCGGATCGCATGTCGGGCACTCCGTCAATCCGAATATAGAAGGAGAGAGTGTAGGTACTTCCCATGGATACACGAACCGTGGGACGGTCTACCACCACAGGCGATTCCGGATTGAAAAGATCCAGGGGGCCGGTGGTTTCCATCTTCGGTTTTGTTTCACGGGACTGTATGATAATATAGACGATCATGACGACGAAAATGATGGCGACGAACCCTCCAACAGCGGGAAGTAAGTACGATTTTCCAGGAGCGGCAAAACTCTGGGTAACCGTAGACCCCAACAGTGATTGACGTACGTATTCCATTCCTCTCTATCGCCTCTGGTGTTTTTTGATGGGACGAATCACGGGTTATGACGATGCGGGTTTCTTGAGAGGTTGCGGACAGACGGCGGGGGCGGTCGGTACAATATCTCCGCTGAAGGACGGGGTACGACACACCGTGATGAAATCGTCGGAGTTGAGGGACGTGGGCCACAATCGGAGATTCTTCACCAGTCCGGTCATCGGAAATGCGCAATAGCGACCGAACCACTGATTGTCCATCTTCGGGAGGTGTGGGGCTCCCCGTAAGATCATGGTTGTGTATAGCTTACAGTTCAGATAGATCTCCAGGGTGCGGCCATTACAGACAATTCCGATGGTAAGCGGGGTGTTCATGGGGAGGTCAGCAATCGTCGTACTTTCCAGCCAGAGAGCGGGTTTTCCGTCTTCGGTGCCGCGGGTATGTACAAATATGTGAAGATCATTCTTGTAGGCGTCTAACATGAGACCTGGATTCATGATCTGGGGGAGACCCGTATCAATATAGGGTTTCTCCATATCGCTCAGATTCATCTTCACGTCGTCGGGTTGGATTCCGCTGTGTCCACTGGGTCCGGCAGTAGGAACAGAGAGGCCACACGGGTTGGAACCCCGATGGACTACGTGATGATAGAGTCCCTGTACGGGCCCACGACTGTCACCGATCATCATGTCAAAGGACATGGAGTAGTTATTCGCCTGTTTTGTAGGGGATTCCGATTCCGGGACAATAAGATTTTCTGCATCGGGAGGTAGTGACTTCCAGAAAGTCTTTCCTGCGCGGGCGGCAGCGGAGGGATTTGCAATGGGATTCACCGGCAAAAAGGGATAGAACATGTCTATCGTAAAGAGGATCACGGCGATGACAATACCAATGAGAATTCCCTTAATGACGATGGAACCACCGTAGGCTTGTAGTAGCGTTTGCGAACGGGGAAGACCGGTATTCACACCAAAACTGATTCCAGGCGCGTTCATCCTTAGCATGGGTGAAGTTTGTTTTGTTCCTTCCGTTACACGGTGATTTCGTGAGCTTCGCGCACCACTACAGAACCCGGTGTAGATGTCTTTGTTACGTATTGAATCATGGAATACGTGACAGAAACAGAGGACATGGATGCAGCCTTCGCCGTATATATCTTACAGAGATAGGCGCCGCGCCGAATAATATTCCCGCGTTGTTTTCGGGTGATTTTAATGGTGGGGAGAACCGCGACTACGTGGGCAGAGGACATATCCGCCAGATGAAACCATATATCAGTGGACTTTCCCAGAGAAATTACGTCGTGATTTTCTTGTTGAGATGTGCCAATATAGAACGTGACGGGTTCATCCAGGGTTGGGAAAGTAACTATTTCGGTTTTCATGGTGTGACACGCCATCAACGACATAGGTGAACATGACTGTCACATTTTTACGGTTAATCTTTCCGCTTACGCTAATCTTTCCGCCATAGTTTTCTTACGATGACAGTGTGGGCAGAGGGCCACCAGATTCGTCATATCGTTTGTACCTCCCTGGAAGAGTGCTACCCTGTGATCCACTTCAAACGTTTCGTCCAAGGTTGTCTGACAGTTGCCGCATTTCCATGTTTGATCCGCCGCGACTTTCTTCTTCATTAGATTGGTCACATTTCGTTTTTCCTTCGTTGTGCCTGTAGAGGACGCTGCATCCCTCATGATCTGTTTTGCGAAGTCCAACGTGGTCTGAAACCCTTCGGGGGATTCCTTTGCAGAATACCAAATATACACAATGACTAAGACTCCGCCGATCAGACGAATCTGCGATGTCCACCCGGAAATCCACTCCAGCGCATGTTTTCCATAGAGCTCATACACGATCCAGGTTCCGATCAGAATAAATAACACAATTTCGGATTCAAACATAAGCCTCCTGATGTTCGGTGGGATAATTCTTTTTTCAGAACGCAATATAGGGTTACCATGCCAGGCGGAGAAGTAAGTGAAGATGTAACACCAGAATTGACCTGGAATAAATCACTGGAGGAGTATTTCTGTAATACCAGTGAACAGTGCATGGGCTATGCCTGGCTGCACAAACGCTGTGAAGAAATGTACAGTCATCGTACAATCTTCATAGATTTACCCACTATCATTATCGGTGCCGTGAATGGATTCGTAAGTGTGGGTTCCAAACAGATTTTCAGCGATGATGCCTATGCCCCGGTATACATTGGGGCGGTGAGTTTGTTCGTCAGTATTCTGTCCACCGTGAACAGTTATTTTGGCTGGAGTCGTAAGGCAGAGGCCCATAAGATTGCATGTAATTCGTATTCCAAACTCTATCGGTTTATTGCGGTAGAAATGAACACCAAACCCCGTGCTGAACGTATGAATCCGAAAAAACTGTTGGAATATGTCAGTACTACATTTGATCAATTGGGAGAGAGTTCACCGCTGATTGCGCCCACCATTGTAAGTTCTTTCATTCATAAATTCGGAAAACTCAAGGATTTCAGTCTACCCGAAGAAACAAACGGTCTGCACGCAGTCTACTCTTTCAATGCACGGGATAATTCGCCCCCCAGTACCCCGGATCAGCCATTGAAGATCCCATCGCTGATGTCCAAGTTAGGTACCCCCTCCAGTGCAATTTCCTCCGCAATCAGTTCGGTTGCAAGTCAGAAGTCTTCCGCACATGAAAACATGGTGGATCATAATCACATTTCTGTGAAAATTGCACAAGAATCTGTGGACTAATACGATACATCATAAAGAATAGTATATGTAGTAATATAATGATACGAATTATCAGGTTTGCAATTCCTATTATATATGGTATAGGAGGATTTGCAATTATGTTTACGGGGACTGGATGGCAGGGGGTAGCATTCGGGTTTGGTTACATCATCGCCGCCGTTATCATGATGGTATATGCGTTTCTGTTACAAGGATTAGATATAGGAAGATCTCCCGCCAGTTCCGAAGAAAGTGATCGTCTTTTGCCTTAGAAAAAATGTTTACGTCGCTGGAGTTTTTCGGTCTTGGCATGTCGGGCCTTCTTACGGGTTTCGCGCATTTTGACGGCTTTGGAGCCCGCAGCCGTAATTGCTTCCTCCAATGTACCGGTGCGTCCTGGAATCGGCAGAGAAGGAAGCGATGCCCGTCGGGCCTTGGCGGTCTCCTCCTTCACATTGAAATCAATCTGCTGGTAGTAGTCCTTTGTATCCTTCTCTGAACAATTCGCGATCTTCTCACGGAAATAACAGACAAAACTGATCCGCTGGAACTTTTCATCACTGCCGACGACTCCCGTTTCGGAATCACGGGTACGAATATCCGGAATCGTCTCATTGAACTTCTTATCTTCGGCCGTTTCATACAGCGCGGCATTACAGTGCCATTCGTGAACATCCATGGCGACGAAATCCCCTGTACGCAGATTGAACCCGACACCGAAACGCGGAAAGAGGGTCTCCCCACCGTGATATTTCCCCCACTCAATCACCGACAAGTTTCCGAATCCTTCGGCGAAATCCCCCGCATCTTTGTGTAGTGCTGTGCGGAAATTCATGTTGATCGTCAGGGTACTGAAGGCGGTATCGGCGATCTGGTACATGGGCTGTTTACGGACGGCAGTCAACTGCTTCTTGTGGGCGTCGGGGACCAGGCGCTTGAACTGGGTATCAATTGCTTCCAGATACGGGATACCATGATAGAACTGTTTGAGGCCACGGCGGGTGTATCCCGTCATACGACAGGGCTGACCCAGAAAGGGAGTCTTTTCATAGTATCCTATAACTCCACTGGCGACCACATTATTCACTAACATCTTAGAGACTTTGCCATTCTGCATATACCGGGTGGACCACTTGTTCGTTTCCACCGGTTTACGCTTGCTCCAGTATTTATTCTTGGTGTCAATCGGACCGGCGGCAGCCCCACGATTCCGACTGGGAATTGCCAGAAGACGGAAGGCATCCCATCCAATCTGTACCGTTTCGGGGGCAAATACATTCTTCCGAAGTTTTGCCAGGAGTTTCCGTTTGGGTTTGCCGGCTTTGACATCTTCGTCCGTATTTATGACATAGACATCCACATCTTCATCGTAAATCTTGAAATCCTTAGCATCAAAGAATTCGCCTTCATGTTTGGCGAAATCTGCGTCAGATTCGCGGGCTTTCACTTCTACTTCACGGACCATGATACTCTCTATTATGGTCCTTGATCTAAAGATTTCTGTTGGGCATTTCATGTAAGATGCGCCCATATCGGAAGTTAGAAATCCGGTTTCTACGCGAAGATAAATCTTCCGTTGACGATGACCGGTTAGAAGTCACAAAAATTGGCGATAGTACAGTTCGGGTGCAATATACGGAACGTATTTATGGAACGAATGTCAGTGAGTTCGTCATTTTGAATTACAATCAGTTCTTGAATTATATCTATCGTCTCCTCAATCTTCTGACACTGGATGATGACCCTATTCATTCGGTCCAATTTATGATCCCATCGTATCCTTCTATTCTTGTTCTTGTTACGAACATCCCTACCAAAATGAATATTATCCTGGAATGGTTAGGGAATGTCTGTACATGCTGGCCGCGCTCTGTGAAAAATCGGCCGGTGATCACAATTCTGCCACGTTCACCTGTTTCGGATCAAGAGGAGGATGAAGATGAAGTGGATTAGTTTTTGTAGGATGCCCACAAGAGACCGCCTACCAAGACGGCGCCAGCGACCCCAATCATCATATGGGTGGATCCACGAATATACGCATTCTGAATGACTTCATCCGCGATTTCCGCAGTGGGATTCGCCGGTGGAATCGGGAGACCACGTTCGGCCATCTGGTTATAACGATTGTAGAATTCCTGCATAGAAATTTCCGGTTTCTTGAGACGAACATTAACCTGATTATGGACCTTCCAGACCCATTCCGCGAGTGAACCGCGATTGTCCAGCCAGGATTCTACGGGCATTGCCTGGAGAATCTCGGAAAAATGGGTACGACAGACCGGGCAAGGAAGCAGAAACGCCAGGGCATTGAAGTATTCTTTGGCCGCACGTTTTTCGGAATACGTCGGCGAATCCGGATAGGCCATACTTACAATATGAAGTGTACTCCAGAAGATGGGTCCCCATATTTCCGGCGGTAGATGCATCTTCCCTCTGTTTGATAGCAGAGGATTCTTTCTGTTATATCAAGACGCATCATTATATACTATATGAAATTATACCGTCTAAAGGCGTCGGCCCACACTACGTGGTAAGGGGTTATCATGTCATCGGTATGTAGCAATTGTGGGAAACCAGGACATTTTTTTCGGGAGTGCAGCGAACCAATCACATCGCTTGGGATTTTGGCGTTTCGGCGAACGGTACCAGGGCAAAAGAAAGGGTCCGAAGGAATTCAGTGGCTAATCATTCGGCGTCGGGATACTTTGGGTTTCATAGAGATTATGCGCGGAAAATACGATCTACGGGATGAAGACGGGATACAGGTGTTGATTGACCAAACCACCGTACCAGAACGTCAGCGACTTCTTACAAAATCCTTCAATGACCTGTGGATTGAACTCTGGAATGGTCCGGCATCCCGTCGGTACCATGCCGAATACGAACAGGCTAAGGCGAAATTTGATGTACTGCGTTCCGGTGGGAATACAGGAGTCGTACGCAAACGACTGGAGGATTATTGTAATACATCCGTCACTGCGTGGATGGAACCCGAATGGGGATTTCCGAAGGGACGACGGAGTTCCATGGAAACGGAATTGAAATGTGCCTTACGGGAAACGTGGGAAGAGGCCGGGATTGAAAGTCACGATCTACATGTGATAAACACGGTTCAACCAATTCTGGAAGAATTTACGGGAAGTAACGGGATTCGGTATCGGCATCGGTATTGGCTTGCGGAGGCTCCCCCTACACTGGGCGTGACCCTGGACCCGAAGAATGTGAACCAAATGCGCGAAGTGGGGGCCATACGATGGGCGACCACGGCGGAAGCGTATGATCTGATTCGCCCGTATAATATGGAAAAACGGAGTGTATTGGCGGCGGGACTTGTGGCGATTTCCACAATGCGTGAAGAGAGTCATTGGGTACAATAAAATAGGGAGGCGTGAAACATGTATGGTATATGGGTACGTATATGCATATGCGATATATCTGGTCAATCAAAAATACTGATCCACTACAGAGTTATGGCAACGACGGGGGATTTTCGTCAAATTTATCGGGCGATGACGACGCCGCAATTAGTGTCAGAGGCATGGGACCGTGATACCAACAAGATGGTGCGGGATGTGGTTGTCGGTCTTATGACGGAACGTGAAGCCGGAGGTGATGTTGCAGCATGGCCATCCGGTCTCATGGCGGAACGTGAAACCATGGCAGGTCTCTACCCGGATCCCGACGATCCACAATTCGCTGCCCGTCTCTTTTCCAAACGCGAATTCTATGAAGCACGTGCGGTAGCGGCCAGTATTCAGGACGGAACACTGGATCCCTGTAATTCTACGGCGGCCGAAGCTGTCTTTGAACTTACGCCCGTACAGCGTCTGGTGAGCCGGTTCATGCATCCACTGACTCCATACATGGGAATGTTACTCTTCCATGGTGTCGGGGTCGGAAAAACGTGTTCCGGTGTTACGATTGCCGAACAGTTTCTGGAACAGGCGCCGAATACAAAGGTCATTCTGTTAGTCCCCCAGGCCATTCAGGAAAACTTCAAGAAAACGATTTTTGATGTGTCCAAACTTCGCTGGGACGATGCAAAGGGAGAATGGTCTACGCGGCAATGTACGGGAACATCCTATCTGGAACGTCTGGGACTCATGAAAGTGAAAGATCTGAAATCCATTCAATTCCAAGTGGATAATGAACGTCGTCGTCGGTATACCATCACCGGATACCAGGCGTTCGCCAATTGGATTGAACGAACCCTGCGGGATCAGGTTCCGGCGGGTCTTACGGATCCTACTGCGCGGGCCGTGGCCGAAAATGATATTCTCCGACGTCTCTTTTCGGATCATTTGATCATCATTGACGAAGCCCACAATATGCGTGATTCCGAAGGAGGAGCCGGTGTTGCAGCAGCGATGGCGGCCCTTGGAGATGCCGAAGCACCGGTAGCGGGAGAAGCCGCTGAAAATGCCGGTGGGAAAGCCCTACATCCCTATCTCAAACGCATTCTGCTTCATGCGGAAGGTCTTCGCCTGGTTCTCATGTCGGCCACCCCCATGTACAATTCGGCTCCCGAAATCGTGCAGCTCCTGAATTATCTTCTCATGAACGACATGAAAACCGAAAAGGGACTATTGGTTCGCGATGAGTTATTTACCAAAGAGGGCGATCTGCGTCCCGGGGCAGTGACAAAGTCGCTGGAACGTGCAGCCCGTCGGTACGTGTCCTATATGCGCGGAGAGAACCCCTTTACGTTTCCGATTCGTATGCGTCCGGAAGCAGCGGCGGCAAAACCAGCAGAGCTCTGGCCAACCGTGTCCGCGGCAAAAAATCCGGTGACCCTTACCGAACAAGATGTTGCCTCCATCAATGCCATGCCTCTGGTATTTACGGAACCTACGCCTGGTTCTCCACCGGAAGTTATGTTACGTACAACAACCCGGCGGGCCGAACAACGGGAGAAAGTTCCGATCCTGGGTGCGGAAGGAGAAGGAGAAATGGAAGGAGAAGGAATGGAGGCCGCTGCACCAGAGACACCTGTGACGGATGCCATGTTGGATCTCCGTATGCAGATGGCGAACATCACCTATCCGAACTCTCTCTACGGAACCAGTGGATGGGACAACTATTTCAGTAAACAGACGGTGACCACACCGGTCCGTAAGTTGCGGGTATTCGCCCCCAAGGCCCAGTCGGATGGAGCATTCAATGTGGACACCGTATTCAGTGGCGATGGCCTGCACATTCATGCTCCAAAGATTCATCGGGTGGTCCAGAGTATTCAGAATGCAAAGGGTATTTGTTTCGTCTATAGTCGTTACATCAAATCGGGGGCTCTTCCCATTGCGGTGGCGCTTGAACGTATGGGCTATCAGCGTAAAATGGCGGATGGAAAAGTGGTTCCTCTTCTTACCGGTGTACAGTCGGTTCCCCGTGCATGCGCACTCTGTGAAAAGAACGAAAAGACCCATGCGGCGGATGCGGATCATCCCTTCAAGCCGGCGTACTACGTATTACTGACATCCGAATCCGATATTAGTCCGGAATTTGCCGGTCTTGTTCAGCAGGCCTCCTCCTGGTCCGCAGAAGATCAGTGGGGCCCAATGGGAACGAACGTGAAAGTCGTGATTGGTTCCCAGGTGGCATCCGAAGGGCTGGATTTGAAGTGCATTCGGGAAATGCATATTTTGGATGCCTGGTATCACTTGAATCGTACGGATCAGATTATTGGGCGTGCGATCCGTTATTGTTCGCACACGGCATTACGATCGGTAGAAAAATTTGGGAATCTCCCAATGTTGGCCCTGAACAACTGTCTGATCTATTTGCATGCCCTGCGTATTCCAGACTTTGAGACGGCAGATATGTATGCGTACCGCCTGGCAATTCGTAAGGCGCAGGCCGTGGGTCGGGTACAGCGATTGCTCAAACGATATGCCTGGGACTGTAATCTGGAAATGGAAGCAATTGTCTTTGCGGGTCTACCGGAGCGCGTACAGATTGATGCCCAGGGCCGACATATGGAATCCTATTCTGTGGACGATCAGGACTATACCACCTATTGTGATTATCAGGTCTGTAAGCACGAATGTGCGATTAATGTGCCACGAACAGAGGAAGAGGGTCTCCAAATGGATTCCAGTACCTTCCGTGTGGAGGATGCGCGCAGAGTATTGTTGGCGAAACAGGATATCGTTCGGCGTCTCTTTGAGGATCAACTCATTGTACCGGAGTCGGTGGTTCAGGAGGTTTTTGCGGATCTGCCGTGGGAAATTCGTTCGGAAGCACTCATGGAAATGATTGACGGGCGAAAATTCCGTGTAAAGCGACCGGACGGGATGGAAGGATTTCTCATTAAGAAGGCGGGATACATCGTCTTCCAGCCAGCGGCGATTGCAGATACCGACATTCCGATGACGATGCGTTATGCACGAGCGTTCCAGTTACGTCGGAAATTCCTGGAACCGAAACTACCGGTCTTCCGTCGGGCGGAGGAACCTGGAGCGATTGCCCCGATTGTGAAAGCGAAAGCGCCGGTTGCACCTACCGTTGCGGTTCCAGCGGGTGTTCCAGATGTAGGAGAGGAAGGGAAGACCGCCGAAGAACAGGAAGCGGCGATGATTGTGACTGGTGTCCCCGTCGCAGCCGCCGCACCCGAAACAAACGGGGTTTACGGAAAATGGCAGAAATGGTTGACCTATGTCAATTCCAAGGGACGCGGAGAAGCGCCTTTCCCCAGTCCGAAGGTCTCCCCCATGCGTATCTGGTCCTGGATGTTAGATCATTTTTCGGCGCTACCGGAAACAAAATACGTGGCCCTGCGTTGGTGGTTTGAGAAGTATGTTGGGTATCCCGAACGTCGTGCTCTCTATGAATACATTTTGGCCAACGATAATACAACCACGGATCCAGAACTGTATGACATGATGCGTAAGGATATTATGAAAACCTCTGAAGTGGTTGCATATCGTATCTATAATCCAGAGAAACAGGATACCGAGATCTGGTGTCAGGGTGTCGGATCCACGGAGTTCACCCAGTGTCCCTCCAATGTGGCCAACGCGGTCAACAAGGCGCTCGGCAATAAGCCGGTCGCCATTCCGGATGAAACCGGTGCCCTGGTCGGTTTTCTAACGGCAAAGACTGGGAAGCTGGTCTTCAAAACGCTGGATACCACAAAGCCGAAGAAACATTCTTCTGTAGGGGCAGAATGCGGGAACACCTCCAACTTAGGTGAACATCATCCCCGTATTCGTCTCTTACACGAAGCGGCCCGCAGTCAGGATGCAATGCGTCCTCTGATTATTCAGGACGATGATGTGTGGGATGCAGAAGACAAAGCGACGAAGGAACGCGTTAAGATAGGACGGCCGACCCATATGAAGGATATTACCCATCAACCCCTGTGTATTTATATGGAGTTCTTGACTCGTCTATTAGATGCACGGAAGGTGCGCGCGAAACGCTGGTTCTTGGATGCCGTGGATGCCTTTCAGTCGGGGCTTAAAGGCAAGGGTGGGAAGTAGGCCGACGTTAACCGTGAAAAAGTAAAAAAGTGACCCCCGAATAGCGGAAGATGGCCACTGCACGTATGACACTTTTCAAACCTGTTTACTTGGATCAACGGATCTCTCTTACCCCCACCGAATTTCGTGACGCTGCTGCCGATATAGACGGCTATCTACTCAAGAAAATCCGTACACAACTGGAAGGACAATGTTGTGTACATGGATATGTCTATCCCGGCAATACCCAGATTCTGGCCCGCAGCATGGGCCAGGCCGAACACGGTCGCTTCACGGCGGACTTTATCTTCTATTGTAAGATTCGTGTCTACTGTTTCAGTCCCTATGCGAACCAGGAGGTGGACACCCGTATCTTCAAGATGAATAAGATCGGTGCCTACGCCCTCATCGTGGAAAACGGGAACACTCTGGAAGCCATGCGTATTCTGATTCCCCGTGACCTACATTTGGGGAACGGGGAATTTGACACCCTGCAGGTCGGAGATACGATTCGTGTTCGTATTCTGCGATCCCGTTTCCAGACGAATGACGCATTCATTCAGGGCGTGGGAACCTACGAAGGAAAAGTGGATCTGGGGGCGGTGACGGGTTCACCGGTCACCCCTCTTCAACCCGATGTCGCGGAAACAGAGGCTGCATAAGATGGATACCTCACACAGGGGAATGACCGCCGAAGTGAATGCCCTGGATCTGTTTCTCCAGGACTTTGTGGGAACGAATCGTTTGTTGGGGCAACATTATTCCTGGGATGCACTGGTATCCCGGCGTTACATGGAGGATGGACGCTGTCGCGTGTTCCGCTTTCAGAGTAGCGGACGGGATTTTTTGGCACGGGGTCAACAAGTGATCCTTCCGGATACGGATTGGTTGCGTATCCATATCAAACGCCCCGATATCCCGGCTCTCCCGGCAGAAGAGTTCCGGTTTGATTGTCTCCGTATGATGTCACAGAATAGCCATTACCAGTTGGATGTACAACGGGACGGCGCTGAAGGTGCTGTTTTAGTCCGTCTTTCTACACGGAATCGCGGTCTCATGAATGTGGTGTTTGTACTCCAGGCAGGGGATGATTCAGATAATCCTTTCCTACTCCTGTAGTTTGGTGTGGATCCGATGGTTGAGACCCGATGGTAGTGCACCTGTGGCCCAGTGGATAAGGCGACCGCCTTCTAAGCGGTAGATCGTGGGTTCGATCCCCATCTGGTGTAAATATTGCATTTATTCTTTTTTGTTGCGGTTGCGATGAAAAAGAACAATCTTTCCCCACGCGTAAGATGAGTGCCGGAAAAATTTCCCCGGAAGAGTTTGAACGCCGCAAGGATTTCTGTGATGCAATGAAGACGATGGGGCGGTCAGAGTATATTGAAATCGCACGGATTCTGCGAAAACACGCGATCACCATTTCCGAAAATCGTAGTGGCATGTATTTTGATATGGCGAAACTCCCCCAAGAAGTATTTGAAGAACTCTTACAATTTCGGGAATTTGTCTCACAGACGGCAAAAGAACTGGAGAAACGCGATGAAATTATTCGGCATATGGAAGAAGAGGTTTATTGATGAATGCTAATTAAGGATATAAAGCATACATGATGATGATAATGTAATGGTACTCATTACACCCGTATTCTGGGAAGATATGTATGAAGCAATTCAGGCCAATCCATCACGGGGAAAGACTCTGGGGGGAGCGGCCACGATGGCGGTGACTGCCATTCCGTCCGATAATGTGCCGGTATCCTGGCTACAAGGCGGTTGGACCGAAGATACTACATTCACGATATCGGATGTAGTGTCGTTCGTGTTATGGGTCTCTGACCCACTCTATCGTACGGCGACACCAAGTGTTCGTCGTATTATGGAGATGGAAGAAGCCACCCGACTCCTGAATGATTCCGAAGTCGCCTGGAAAACCCGCGGCGGAAAGGCCCGTGGTTGGGTTCGGAAACATCTGGAAGAAGACCTTCGCGGTCGCTCCTCAGGAGGAGATCCAGACCCCGATTTCTGGGAAAAGGTACAGAACACGCGTCGTACTGCACTCCTGGTGGATTACGTGTGTGTGATGCGATCTCTGCAAATTGCATGTTGGTGGCCAACGGAGAATGGTGCGACATGTACCACTATCCCGCTTACCTTTTCCAGTGTAGACACGGAATCCAAGGATACGCCGACGACACTGGTACAACTCAATTGTGTGTCCGGAAATATCCTTCTTCATACCGCGGGTGACTATCGGACTCCGAAGGCGACCTGGATTCAGCATCCCACAGTAATTACCAGTTGGACTCCTCCTGCCTGCGCTCCTTCTATTGGAACCCAGACGGTGGCACAAATCGCGGACCAGATCAAGGGAGATCGTAAGGGAAACCGACAGGCCTTGTGGAATCGTCTCATGTGGGAACGTTTTACTGTACTGTAGATGCAGCACAATCAACAATTTTATTAATAATTTCAGTATGCGTATTGAATGGTGGCATATGAAAATCTACAAACTGTTTATCTTTGACCTCTTTCTGAAAACTATCAGAGAAGGTTTCCCATACATCGCTTTGTTCACGATCAACACGTGGTATCGGAACATTTGGTAACATCCCAAAGCGTTCTGAAGGTAACTTCTTTACATAATAATATAACAATATTTGATCCCAAAACCAGCCATCACTACCGGGGATTGTCCCATGCATGCCATTTGATCTGTATCGCTGAGCCCATTCTTTCATTCTGACTTGAACATCTTCAATTTGTTTAATTCCGAATACTTCACCCCAAACTGCGGGGGTTGCGCCCACATAACACATATAGATTTGTCGGGCTGGTTCATCTGTCCCTCGTAAAGATACAAACTGACCTTCATTAAAATTTGCAAACCCCTTTACAAAGAAATCCGCTTGCATTGGGGCCATATCCATGTCACTAATCATTACTGCCCCATTCTCTGGTAATTGTAATAATGCCGGATAAAGTAAGCGGATGCATTGCGCCTGTGTTGCTGTTGGCCATTCTGGTATAGCCTTGAAAAATATTACATCTGGATCATCTACAAGAGAAGGGTGTAGTGATTCCGCAACATATATTAATTTACAGGGAATATGTACAATAGAATTCCATGCACGTTTAACAACAGGCCAAAAATTTAAGTAATGTGTTTTCTCATTACATGCAACGAGAGCACACGATAGTTTCATTTATATCACGGGAGGAATATACTTCTATATTCTGAACGTAACCTACTAAAGTTGACAACACAACCGCTGCCATTAGTAAGGAGCACCCATGGATTTACGACGAAGTGAACTTGACGGCTTGAAGGGTCTGGCTGCCATCTGGAAGACGACACCGGGTGCAGAATTTGAGGCTCTCCTAACGGGCCTGGATCTCACTGCTTGGCAGGATGTGGTTCAGTACCTCCGGAGTCTGGGGATGAAAGAGAATCCCCAGATTGTCCGTATGAATATTTGTTTGGCAAATGATATCCGTTTTACACTGGAGGGTGCCGGTGTGATTCAGGCCTACTGTCGCGATAATCGTATCGCTGACAAACCCTTCACCGCTATGATGAAGGAAAATATCGCCGGAGCGGCTCCCGTAGAACTCAACATGTATGGGGCACGGGCGAAACTCAAGCGGGAAATTCCGCTGGCGGCGGACGATGCACGTGTGAAGGATGCAATTCAGCGTTGGGATCAGCTGGGGAAGTATTTCCGCAATATCCAGCGCTTTGAGTTCGTGGCACCAGGCGGTCTTGGGATCCGTTTTGATATTTCTCTGGTCCGCGAAAACAGTGGCGGTCGCGCGCGTACATTCCAGGAAGCCCGTATTGTGTCCGAACAAGCCAAATACGAGGCCGAAGTGGAACTCACGGCACCCCGCGAATCCACAACTCCCGACGCGGCGGCAAATCTCATTATTCGCGGACTCAGTTGGCTCCTGCAGGGCAAACAGCGGTCCTATGTTCTGGTATCCAACACCGGTGCCCATGCAGTTCGTACGGGTCTCCAGCGAATCTTCGGAACTGGACCCGGAGGAAACGTGAATGCCAACGGAAATCGTAACAGCGGCCGTGATCGTCGTCTCCGATACCCCGGGCCGCAGCCGGCTACCCTGGAACGCGTCAATATGGATACCGTCCCGGAACCTGGTGTCCCTAATATCCGTATGACCAGTTACAATGTCACGGATAAGGCAGACGGTCTTCGGTGTATGCTGTATGTATCCGAAAATGGGCGCATCTTCCTGGTAGACGGTGGCATGCGGGTCTATGCGACGGGCAAACAGACAGATGCATCTGCTGCAGGTGTTGTACTTGACGGCGAATGGATTCAGCGCAACAAGAAAGGTGAACCTGTCAGTCACTTCTATGCATTTGATATTCTGGCAACAAAGGGTGGCGACACCGGTGTGACGAATCTGCCCTTCATGATTCATGGGGCGATGTTGGGTTCCACCGCGGCGACCAATACCCGACAGGCAGCGATGGCGCAGACCATTGGGGTTCTCAATACTGCCACGCAGACGGTACGGGGAATTCCGACGGGATTCAATCTCCAAATCGGTATGAAGACATTCCGTTCCGCGGCAGGAGGAGGTTCTGTAGAGATCTTCCGTGATGCGGCTGCTGCGGTCCTGGAAGATGCGAAATCCGCACCCTACACCACGGATGGTCTCATCTTCACCCCCAATGCCTCCCCACTACCTCTTGGGAAGGGGTCCTGGCCTGAACAGCTCAAGTGGAAACCGGCAGAATGGAATACGATTGATTTCCTGGTTCTCGTAGATAAGGAACGCACTGCCGACGGTAAAATCACGGATGTAGATGCGATCTCCACGAAGTATCGGGAAGATACGGGCAAGACTGTACGTTACAAGACCCTGCGTCTCTTTGTGGGGGGCAAACGAGATGCTGCGTTCTCTGATCCTCGCCGAACGGTGCTCAGTGGGGAACCTCTTCCTGTCTCTCTGGAAGAAGGAGAATATCGCGAAATTGAGTTCCGCCCGACGGCACCCCGTGACCCGATGGCGGCGATCTGTTATGTGCCCATTAGTGAAGGGGCGGAAGACCCCGCGGGGGCAGCACCGGCAGCCAATATGCTGGACATTGAATCCGACATTATCCGTACGGTGGAATCACGGGATATCATTCAAAGTGATATGATCGTGGAAATGTCCTATCATCCGGAACGTGCCCCAGGATTCCGATGGGTTCCGATTCGTGTTCGTCATGATAAGACGGAACGCTGGGCTACGGGCCAGAAGGGGGGTACTATGAACGCGGATTGGGTGGCGAATTCCATCTGGTCTTCCATTCATAATCCGGTAACGGAGGAAATGATTCGTACAGGACAGATTGTGGAGTGTGTGGCCCCACAAGCATTGGCGGCTCCCAGTACCTATTATACGCATCGGGCTCCCCGTCGGGATCTGATGAAGGTCCAGTGTCTGCGCAATTTCCACAATGATTTCATCAAGCGGGAGATTCTTCTGCGGAAGACACTCCAGGCTGGTGCATCCATTTGTGACCTGGCCATGGGACGTGGCGGAGATCTTCACAAGTGGGTTGCTCAGGATCCCAGTTATGTGCTGGGATGTGACTTTGCGGCGAACAATATCAACAATCCGGACGATGGTGCCTATCGCCGTCTTCTGGATAAGATGATTGATATGGGGGGTCGCGATCGCGTTCCGCCGATGATCTTCGTACAGGCCGATATGGCCCGACGACTCAAGAATGGAGAAGCTGGGATTACCGCGGAGGATCAGGGGATTCTGCGCACGGAATTCAATGAAGGGCGTGCTGCCAGTGGATTTGATGTTGTCAGTTGTATGTTCGCGCTCCACTATATGTTCCGCGATGAGAACACGTTGGCCGGTTTCCTTACAAATCTTGCCGACACCGTGAAGGTCGGTGGATACTTCATCGGATGTGGGCCGGATGGGGATGCCATGGCCCGTCTTCTGCACCAGGAACAGACCGTCATTGGTCGCGATGGAAAGACGGATGTCTGGTCCATGACGAAACGTTATGGTTCCGCGATTGGTTCTTCGGTTCCTCCCTCCAATATGGGTCTCGGGCTGGCGGTGGATGTGGATTTCATCAGTATCGGTGAAACTCATACGGAATATCTGGTCTCGTGGGCGTATCTCCAGAAACGACTGGCCGAAGCCGGTCTGGAACTTCTGACCGCCACAGAACTTACGGAACTGGGACTGCCGGCCAGTAGTCAGATGTTCGGCGAAACCTGGGAAGTGGCGGCGGCATCCGGTAAACGCTACGAAATGACGGAAGCGGTACGCCGATTCTCATTCCTGAATCGGTGGTATATCTTCCGTCGGCGGTCGGATCTGCGTCCGGCACCCCCTGTGATGAATCCGATTGTCTATACTCCTGGGGAACTCACTCAGGTTGTATCGGAACGGGCGCCGATTATCCCCCGTGAAACCATTGAAGTTGCGGGTCAGACGATTCCGCTGCCGCGTATTACGGAAGTTGCATCGGAAACCATGACAGAAACGGGAGTACCGACGATGGATATCATTGAACTGCCGGAAACGGCTGCGCAGATACCCCCCTTCTTGGTGAATGCCGCGACAGTGGACCCCGACCCCCGTCTTGGTGAAGATTATAGTGACTGGCCACGCTACATGTCTCTGGGTACATTGGTGGATACTTACATCAGTGATATGAATGATCCGGCAATTAAGTATCCCAGTGTGGAAGCGGCTATTGCATCGGCAAAGTATCAGCTGGCAACGAAGAAACCGGAACTGGGGCCGAAGATCTTCAGTGTGAATGAGGTCGTCCATCAGAAGTTCCAGCGCGAACGCGAAAAGTTGGTGGAAACGGGTGCACCCCCGGAAGCTCTCCGGAAATCGGTGGATGATCAGGTGGCACAGACCCGCATCCTGTCCTCTAAGAACAAGATGAATGCTTATAAAGCGGAGTGGAACCCCGACGCATGGGATGCACAGAAGGAGATGGTCTACCGGAACTATCTGACAGAACGGTATCTGGTGGATGATCGTTTCCAGACGATGGTGAATGCGATTCGGGCACGGGGTGGTGAGATTCTGTTCGTAAACGGAACGGAATATAACCAGTTGGGGGTCGGTGTACGTGTGGATGGATCCATCGTGGGGGGAGATAACCTGATCGGAAAGATTATGATGAGTTTGGGGGCGTAGTGTGCGTAATAAATATATGAAAATAATATGTGCATATGATAAATATTATGGAACACTATAAGTTCATAATACTTATTATTGACAGTGATACCGACCCTATTTATGCGTCCTTCCGTGAAATTATTCGTAAATATATGAATACATATCCGAAAGATATTAAGTCATTTTTCATACGAAAATCTGCACACGTATCTTCGCCAACTATTGAAGGGGATACTATCTATACACATGGAGTTGAATCTTTCTATCCTGGTATATTGGAAAAAACATTTGATTCAATGGAGTATTGTTTAGACAAATTCTCTTTTGATTATATTATCCGAACAAATATGAGCTCTTTCTGGAACTATCATACTTTATTGGAAAAATATACATCATTCCCCAACCATAATTTTGTTTGCGCAGCAATTGGTATATATGATAATATTCCATTTCCTTCTGGTTGTGGTTTTATTATGTCTCGTGATGTTGTTGTAAACTGCATTAATAATTCGCATATGATTGATTTTAATAGATTTTTTGATGATGTTATGATTGGACATCTCCTGCAAAAACTGGCTATACATATTACACCTGGTGACAGATATGATTTTACAAGTTCAAACACCCATATCACAAATCATGATATTACAATGTCTAATCCATTATCTCATTATCATTATCGTGTAAAAGGAAACCAAAAAGATGGTGACGTTCACGTACATCAAATGTTATATGATGCTATCTATACTCCTAAAGCTTAAATACACATATATTATAAAATTATAAGAATGCGACTCATAGATATACTTCAACGTGTATGTATGAATCGTCGGATCTGTGTAACGTTATTTATTCTTTTATTAAATACTCTGGCGATCGCGTTTTTTGTAACAGGGTCCGAAGGAGTAGACGGATATACATATGTTGGTATTGCATTTCTGAACGCAGCCGTCATATTGTGTGTATACGAATATGCCTGTCATAAACGACTACCGAATGTGGAGGAAGAAGAACGCATCATCCGTGCCTGGGACCGCCACCGATTTGTGAATGGCTGGGAGGACGACGAAGCGGCTTCCTCTTCAGAAGACGACAGGGGCCACGTGCTGTAGTCCGGGGGAGTAATTGGATAGGAAGATTTGGAGGCAAAATCCCGGGAGGGCAAAACCCGTTAGGGCTACGAACCATACATATTTCCGTTCCAGCATGAGTGATCGTTTCACCGATGATACGAAAACCATATGTTTCGTACCATCGGATTACGCGTGGATCCTTCACGGGAATCAAATATAATGTTGGGTGCTTGTCCAAAACGGACTCAAGAAGTATCTTTCCGAGTCCGCAGCCTTGGTGGTAGGCACTTACAAAAATGTACTCCAGCTGTTCTCCTCTGACAAGTACGGCTCCCAATAGGGCCCCGCCTTCCCAGATTCCAACACTGGAGGTGCGATTGCGATGCTTCCATGCATACACAAAGTTTTTGTCTTCCATTACGGAGAATGTGGCTTGATAAAGCCGTTTGGTGGCATTGTAGTCCAGGTCATGCAGAGGTGTTGGTGAAAACGGAGGAGAGTCTGCGGTCATTTTCTACTCTCTCTGTAGAAATGAGTTGGGCGGTGATCATTATTGGCCTGGCCGCTATTCTGGGCATTTTTGTCATCTATGCGTATCGTACACCGGATTCGGTACGCAAAGATAATGTTGTTACACAGTACGTGTATGATGACGAAGAAGACTGGTGGGGACCACTTCCGTGGGGAGTAGGCTGGACGGGATGGTACGATGGATGGTGGCGGGGCGAACGCACACGACCGGGTCATGGTCCCCGACCACGTTATCATGATGGTCCACGGCCGCATACCGGTGGTCATACCGGTGGTCATACCGGTGGTCATACCGTTGGTGGTCATACCGTTGGTCCTCGTACTGGAGGCGCTATTCATACGGGGTCTGCAGGTGCCCGCGGTGGTCGTCGTTAATCATCATTATCAAAAGAATCCATGACCCAACGACAAACCCCCATCAACAAAATACATATATTCGTAGCAAAGATAATCGGGAATAGACGTCTGTATACAATATACATCACCAATGCGGAATAATCCGTAGACATAACATGTAAGGAAGTATCTATCCACATCATATCTGTTGTAGATGCTTCCCCATAAATAATCGGATAATTCTGATAGTCTTTTGCTGGACATGCAAATGGCATTCCAGAGACATCTGTAACCGACTGTATAGGGCTATCCTGTTCTCCCAGTTCACGAACCATTCGTGCTACATGCATCGTTGCCAGAGTGTTATACCCAATAAGAAAGAGCTGGAGTAGTTGAACTGTGCGCATCTTAGATGGATATGTTATGTCACTGTTTATGTGGTCTATGAGAGATCTGGAAAAGTATCGCGTAGAATATTGATAAAGGGAATCATCCAAGGGCGATCTTCTGTGGTGGGAACATAGATGGCTTCGTATGCATCAAGGAAATTATTCACACGAATCGGGGCATCCAGATATCGTTGCGCTTTCCGGGGGTCCCGCCAGATTTCTACTGCCGTGGCAGCTGCATCTTCTGGTGATTTGTATTCTGACACATTCAGAAAGGAGGCCGGATTGAAGAAGTTATTTACGGTATCATTGTCGCCCCAATAAATCGGGATGGACCCCGAATTGAATGCGTACGCAATCTTTTCCGTAAGATAACCGGGTGCAACCTTGTTCTCCATTCCCACATTGAAGAGAAATGGACGAAAATAATCCCCATTCTTACCACGATCCGATGCAGGTAGTTCAAAGGGGTTATCCATTGTGTGACAGGAAGATCCAAATGCGTAACAAGTTGGTTCCAGAGAACGCAACTGACGGAATAGACGTTCGCGCATAGGAACAGCGTTTGAAAATGCGAAGGAACAACAGTATTTCTTATCCTCCAGGAGATTCGGTTCTGGTCGGATAGTCTTCTTTACTTCGGTAACCAGGTGTGGGATATAGATATTATTGGAAATTTGCGGAACATGCATCGTGTTGATCTCTGCAAGGGGAGAATGCGTTGCCAGATGGCGTACCCGATAGGATTCACCGGACCATGTGATGTAGGGACAGGAATAGGGACGAATCCGTTCCTGATTTACAAAATGACTGCGAATTACCAGATCATAGGGTTTCGCGGAATCATGCTGAATTTGCGTATGAGGGAAGGAACGCTGAAGGAGCGGATCAATCATGTGAAAGATCCATCGCCCCATTCCTTCGGATCCAACATTAAGGGTGGAGTTATCCATAACGTTACTAAAGGTGACGGGGTGTATGCTTTATATGGGATAATGTACGATGCCGCAATCTATTTCTGATGGAGCCCTGGCCTGGCAACGATTGGCCGTAGTGAATGCCCATCCGCGGGATGAGCGGATTCAGTTTGAAGAGGAGACGCACACCTATACGATTGATGGTGTGCGCAAGGGTTGGACGAGTTGTACGGGGTTTCTGCACAATTTCTTCGGTCACTTTGACGCCGATGCGGTCATTGCGAAAATGATGTCATCGCCGAAATGGTACGAATCCAAGTATTATGGGATGACCGCCGCCCAGATCAAGAAACAGTGGGCGGACAAAGGGCATGCTGCCTCTACTGCGGGAACGCGTATGCACTTGGATATTGAACACTTCTATAATGCCATGCCATCCGGGAAATCCATGGAAGAGGCGGATGGTTGGATTCCACAGGAAGGGGCGGAGTGGAACTATTTCTGTGATTACCAGGAAAAGTGGGGGTCACAGTTTACCCCCTTCCGTACAGAATGGCTGGTCTTTGATGAAGAGCACAAGGTGTCGGGGTCCATTGATATGGTCTACAAGAAGGCGGATGGAACTCTGGCGATCTATGATTGGAAACGTACAGAAGATCTGAAGACAGAGAATAAGTTTCAGAGCGGGCTGGGACCTGTATCGCATTTACCGGATACGAACTATTGGCATTATTCGTTGCAGCTAAATGTGTATCGTTACATCCTACAGAAACATTATGGGGTGACGGTGTCGGAACTGGCCCTGGTAGTCCTTCACCCTGACAATCCGACCTGGCGGGTGGTCCGACTAAACATTCTGGACGATGAAGTGTTGGGAATGATGGCGTCGCGCAAGCGGGCATTGGAGATTCCTGGAAATGATGGACTCAAACCGGTGGTCGTCTTTGAAGAGGAAGAAGCGGGAGAAGAAGAGGAGGAAGAGGAAGTTCCGGTGTCGTGTCTGTTCAAAAAGAAGAAGTAAGTTTATCCCTCCAGAGGAATGTCTTCATCGCCGAGCTCTTCCATGTCTACGGAAAAATTTAATGCATTACTTTTTGGTGGTTCTGTTACCGGCGGTTCAGCTGTCGCTACCGGCGGTTCAGCTGTCGCTACCGGCGGTTCAGCTGTCGCTACCGGCGGTTCATCTGTCGCTACCGGCGGTTC